>Ga0209181_10003506_pt1 | contig 24113 bp, 18 predicted proteins | sample MAT05_FD_187208 | JGI IMG/M metagenome (GOLD analysis project Ga0209181, IMG submission 187208) | Freshwater microbial communities from Lake Fryxell liftoff mats and glacier meltwater in Antarctica - MAT-05 (SPAdes) (version 2) | ecosystem: Environmental > Aquatic > Freshwater > Ice > Liftoff...
TTGTGTTCCAGTTCAGCATGCGCAGCCTGACCGACCGCCCGAACGATCTCCCGAACGACCTCCCGAACGAGAGCCCGAAAGACAGCCCGAAAGACAGCCCGAAAGACAGCCCAAACCGAGCCGCCCCGACCGGGTCCGAAAGCCATCCCGCCATTCGCCTGCAAATCACCGGCATGACCTGCGCATCGTGCGTCGGCCGGGTCGAAAAGTCGTTGAAGGCGGTGCCCGGTGTGGCCAGCGTGTCGGTCAACCTGGCCACCGAAGTGGCCAGCGTTCAGGCCGGCCCGGCGGTAACGCCGCAAGCGCTGATGGCGGCAGTGCAAAAGGCCGGATACGACGTCGGCACCCAGACCGTGACGCTGGCCGTCGGCGACATGACCTGCGCTTCCTGCGTGGCACGTGTCGAGAAGGCCTTGCTGAAGGTGCCCGGCGTGCTGCTGGCCAGCGTCAACCTGGCGACCGAGAAGGCCCAGGTCCAGGCCTTCGCCGGCATGGAGATCGAAACCCTCACCGCCGCGGTGGAACGTGCCGGCTACAAGGCCCGTGCCGCCGATGCGCCGGCGGCACCGGTGGCCGGCGGGCTGACGGCAGGCTGGCCCGAGTGGTGGCCCGTGGCGGTGGCCGCAGCCTTCACGCTGCCGCTCGCCGCGCCCATGCTGCTGGCGATCTTCGGCCTGCACTGGATGCCGCCGGGCTGGCTGCAGTGGCTGCTCGCCACGCCGGTGCAGTTCTGGCTGGGCGCGCGTTTCTACATTGCCGGCTGGAAGGCGGTGCGCGCCGGTGCCGGCAACATGGACCTGCTGGTGGCCCTGGGCACCTCGTCGGCTTACGGTCTGTCGGTCTGGCTGCTGCTCGGCCAGGGCGGGCAGGGCATGCCGCACCTCTACTTCGAGAGTTCGGCCACCGTCATCACGCTGGTGCTGCTGGGCAAGTGGCTTGAGACGCGCGCCAAGCGGCAGACGGCCGACGCCATCCGGGCGCTGAACGCGTTGCGGCCTACGCTGGCACGGGTGCGGCGCGACGGCGCCGAGGTGGAATTGCCGGTGGCGCAGGTGCGCGTCGGCGACATCGTCGTCGTGCGGCCCGGTGAACGCCTGCCGGTGGACGGCCTGGTGCTCGAAGGCCGCAGCCATGTCGACGAGTCGCTGATCACCGGTGAAAGCCTGCCGGTCGCCAAGGAAGCCGGCAGCCGCGTCACCGGTGGCGCCATCAACGCCGAAGGCCTGCTGACGCTGCGCACCACCGGCGTCGGCGCCGAGACCACGCTGGCACGCATCATCCGGCTGGTGGAGTCGGCGCAGGCCGCCAAGGCGCCCATCCAGCGCGTGGTCGACCAGGTCAGCGCGGTCTTCGTGCCGGTGGTGCTGGGCATCGCGGCGCTCACCTTCTTCGGCTGGCTGCTGCACGCCGGCGAGTGGCAGCCGGCGCTGATCAACGCGGTGAGCGTGCTGGTGATCGCCTGCCCCTGCGCGCTGGGGCTCGCCACGCCCACCGCCATCATGGCCGGCACGGGCGTGGCAGCGCGCCACGGCATCCTGATCAAGGATGCCGTGGCGCTGGAAGTGGCGCACGCCGTCACTGTGGTCGTCTTCGACAAGACCGGCACGCTGACCGAAGGCAAGCCGACGCTGGTGGCCTTGAAGCCGGTGGCCGGGTTCGACGAAAGGGAACTGCTGCGTCTGGCCGCCGCGTTGCAGCAGGGCAGCGAGCACCCGCTGGCGCGCGCCGTGTCCGCCCGCGCGCTGAGCGACGGCATCACCGCGACGGCGGCCACCGATTTGCAGGCCTTGCCCGGGCGCGGCGTCACGGGCCGGGTCGACGGCGCCGTCATCACACTGGCCAGCGTGCGTGTGCTGCAGGAACGCGGGCTGGACGCCGGCGCGCTGGCGGCCGATGCCGCCACGCTGGAAGCCGACGGCCGCACGCTGAGCTGGCTTCTGAAGGACACGATCGAAGGTGGTGGCAAGGGCGGCACGCTGCTCGGCCTGCTGGCCTTCGGCGACACCGTCAAGCCCGCCGCGGTGGCGGCCGTGACGCGGCTGCGCGCGCTGGGCATCGGCAGCGTCATGCTGACCGGCGACAACGCCGGCAGCGCGGCGGCCGTCGGCCGGCAACTCGGCATCGACGACGTTCGTGCGCATGTGCTGCCCGAAGGCAAGGCCGCGGTGATCGAGGAACTGAAGGCCGGCGGCGCGCGCGTCGCGATGGTCGGCGACGGCATCAACGACGCGCCCGCGCTGGCGGCGGCCGACGTCGGCATCGCGATGGCCACCGGCACCGACGTGGCGATGGAAACCGCCGGCATCACCCTGATGCGCGGCGACCCGCGTCTGGTGGCCGACGCGGTGGACATCTCGCGCCGCACCTGGCGAAAGATCAGGCAGAACCTGTTCTGGGCCTTCGGCTACAACGTGGTGGGCATCCCGCTGGCCGCCTTCGGTCTGCTCAACCCGGTGATCGCCGGCGCGGCCATGGCGCTCAGCAGTGTCAGCGTGGTCAGCAACGCATTGTTGCTGCGGCGCTGGCGGCCTCGCGGTTAGGGATTCCTCGGCTGGCCGCGGCGGTTTCCAATGTCGGCGCGGCCGGCGGGCGGCCGTCCACCCGTCCAACAAGGAACCCATCATGCAGCTCAAGCTGGTACGCCAGGTCTTCACGCAGAACAGCACCATCGGCCAACTGTTCGTCGACGGTGTGCTCGAATGCCACACCCTGGAGGACATGGTGCGGCCGGAAAAGATCTTCGGCGAAACCGCCGTTCCCGCTGGCAGCTATCAGGTCGTGATCAGCATGTCCCAGCGCTTCAAGACCCGGCTGCCACTGCTGGTGGACGTGCCCGGCTATACCGGCGTGCGCATCCATCCCGGCAACACCAAGGCCGACACGCTGGGCTGCATCCTCGTCGGCCAGAGCCGGGGCACCGACAGCATCGGCGCCAGCCGCGCGGCTTTCGGCGTTCTGATGCCCAAGCTGGAAGCCGCGGCGGCGCGGGAGAAGCTGATGATCGACATCGTCGAAGAACGGGCCGAGGTGGCGCCAACAACGCGGGGGCGCAAGGCGGTTGCCACGCCGGTGGTCGCACGCAAGCGCGCACCGGCCGCCAAGGTGGCGAAAACCGCCAAGTCTGCCGAACCCGCAGCGAAATCCGCGACGAAACCCGCGGCCGAGCCCGCCATCAAGCCGGCCGCCAAGTCAACTGTCCGCGGGCGCACTCGCGGCTCTTGACGGCGGGTTCAGACCCAGCCACGCCGCCACAGCGAGGAGTCCTGCAAGTCGCGCCATCGCATGAGCCGGCCGCGTTTCGAGTGCACGGCCTCGATCTCCACCCATTCGAGCGCGGCGCCCGGCGGTTCAGGCAGCGGCACGCGGGCCACGAGGAAGTGTTTTTCCTTGTCCACGGGCGTGACGGCGGTCCACTTGCTGAGCAGCAGCTTTTTCGGGTCGACGCGGTTCATGCGCGCAAGCCTACCCGAGCCGGTGCAAGTGTGTGTGAGAGCCGCGTGCGAGCGGCACGTGCGAGCGGCACATACGAGCGGCCCGTACGAGCGGCCCGTACGAGCGGCCCGCGCGGCCCGGCCCTGCCTGGCACTTGCGCAGGGCGCAAGGCCCTGTGGCTACCGCCAACCGTGATCTGGGTTCCAATGCGTCATGCCGACAGACGCCGTGCGAACCAGCCAGAATCAGCCCATGGAATGAGCGACCCGACCGACACCCCGCCGCGCAGCGCGCCCGTGCCGCAGGGCCGCACCCGGCGTTTCCTGCACCTGAGCCGTGCGGTGGGTGAAATGGCGGCCGGCGCCGCAGCCGAAGGACTGCAGCAACTGGCGCGCGGCCAGCGGCCCGATCTGTCGCAGCTGATGCTGACGCCGGCCAACGCGCGCCGCCTGGCCGAGCGGCTGTCGCAGATGCGCGGCGCGGTCATGAAGATGGGCCAGCTGATGTCGATGGACGGCCAGGGCGTGTTGCCGCCGCAGTTTGCGGCGCTGCTCGGCGGCCTGCGTGACCGCGCCCACCACATGCCGGCCACCCAGCTGACCGAGGTGCTGCAAGCCGAGTACGGTGCCGACTGGCACCGGCGCTTTCGCCGCTTCAGCTTCGAGCCCATCGCGGCGGCTTCCATCGGCCAGGTGCACCGCGCCGAAACGCTCGACGGCCGCGTGCTCGCGCTGAAGATCCAGTACCCCGGCGTGCGCCGCAGCATCGACAGCGACATGGCCAACCTGGCCCTGCTGGCGCGCACTCCCGGCCTCATGCCCGCCGTGCTGGACCCCGCGCCGCTGCTGGAGCGCGTGCGCCAGCAACTGCATGCCGAGACCGACTACCGCGCCGAGGCGCGCGCCGCCACCGAGTACCGCGCGCGGCTCGGGCCCGACCCGGTGCTGAACGTGCCCGAGGTGCACGAAGACCATTCCACCGCGCACATCCTGGCCACCGACTTTGCTGCCGGCGTCGCCATCGACCGGCTGGCCGTGGGCGAGCAGCCACAGGCGCAGCGCGACCACGTGGCGAGCGCGCTGTGCCGGCTGGCCGTGCGCGAACTGTTCCAGATGCGCCTGGTGCAGACCGACCCCAACTTCGGCAACTACCTGTTCGACACGGCCAGCGGGCGCATCTCGCTGCTGGACTTCGGCGCCACCGAGCCGGTGGCGCCGCTGCGCGTGGAGCAACTGCGAGAACTGGCGCGCGCCTTGCGCGACGGCGACGAAGAGCGCACCCGCGCCGCGGCGCTGAGCGCCGGTTTCATCGGCGCGGGCGACGCCCCGGCGCAGGTGCAGGGCGTCGTCGGCCTGATGCTGATGAGTGGCGAGGCGCTGCGCCACGAAGGGCCGTACGACTTCGGCGCGTCGGACCTGTTCGCCCGCGTCTTCGAGCGCGGCCGCGCTCAGTTCTTCGGCGCCGGCTACGCGCGCACGCCGCCGCCCGACCTGATCTTCCTGCAGCGCAAGTTCGCCGGCACCTTCATGCTGTGCGGACGGCTGCGCGCGCGCGTGGACGTGAAGCGAGTGTTCGGCGGCGAGATCTGACCGCCGCCGTGACGGCGGACCAGGCCCGGACCGAACCGGGCGCGATCAGCAGCAGCCGCTCAATTGAAAGCAGGGCCGGTGTTCGGCGGACGGTCACGTTCCATTTCCTTGACGCCTGCGGCATCGGTGCGGCGAACCAGCCGGTCCGTCGACTTCCTCGGGATGCGGCTGCCCACCGTGACCTCGGTCGCCACCGACTTGTCATCGGCCATCGGCTGGGCGACCACCGCACTCACGGGTTCCAGGGTGGTCGTCGAGCAGGCCGCCAGCAGCAGGGCGGACAAGGCACCGAGAACGATGGAAACGCCTTTGGCTTTGGAGGTTTTGGTCATTGATAATGCTCCCTCAGGTTATCGAAACAGTCTCTCATCCATTCGTGCCGTTTGTGGGCTTCGGTGGACGTCAGGCACCTTGGCAACTCTGGAGCCGTGAGTCTATCTGCCCGGGCCGACGGTTCTTTCGTCAACATCCTTTGACCAGCCAGACTCAATTGGCAAGCCTGCGCAGACCCGATTCCAGCCGTTGGACGACTTCATCGCGCAGCGCCGCCGGGCCCAGCACCTCCACCTCCGGCACATGCCGCAGAACGTCCATCACCAGCTCTCGCGGGTCGGCGTAGGGCAGTTCCAGCACATAACACCCGTCCGCCTCGAAAGCTCCGCGCTGCTTCGGGTGCCAGGTCTCGGCCGCCACCCAGCGCGCGCGCTCCGCGCTGAAGCGCAGCTTGGCCCATTGCACCTCTTTGCCCGCGAAGATGCCGTAGCCCGCGCCCAGCACCTCGTTCAACTCGCCTTCGGCGACGTCGATGGCCGGCTTGGCCAGCACGCTGGCGCTGGCGATGGCGTCCACCGCGAAGCTGCGCAGCGCGCGGGCGCGGTGGCACCAGGCGTCCAGGTACCAGTTGTCGCGGTAATGCACCAGTCGCTGCGGCGAGACTTCACGCTCCTGCGTCAGGTTGCGCCCGCGGCCGTGATAGTTGATGTGCAACCGGCGCCTGCGCAGCAGAGCCGAGCCGACGGCCTGGAACTGCGGCAGGTGAACCTTGCGCGCGCCCACCGTCTGCACATGGATGCGCCGTGCCACCTCGGCACCCGCGTTCGCGCCGCTGCCCAGCATCTGGCCAAGGCGGGCTTTCAGCGGTTCGATGTGCGGGCCCAGCAGGCCGCCGCTGTCCAGGTGCGCCAGCAGGTGCTGCATCGTCAGCAGGGCGTGGATCTCTTCGGCGCTGAGGTAGAGGCCGGGCAGTTCGTACTGTGTGCCGGGCAACTGGGCCGCGGCGTCCAGCCGCCAGCCGGCGCGCTCGCGGTCCCACACCACCGGTGCGTTCATGCGGTCGCGCAGGTGGGCGATGTCGCGCTTCAGCGTGGCCGAGGAGATGCCCAGTTCACGCAGCAGCGTGGCCTTGCCCAGGCATCGGCCCTCGTCCAGCCAGGTCTTGATCTTGTAGAACCGTTCGGTCTGTGACATCCGGGCTTCCCTGCGGCTGCTTGTTTTGCGGGCATCGTAGGGTACAGCGGGCTCGCGCCTGGCAATGGCCCTGCGCCATGTCGAACCACTCGAAGCGGCCGCCGGTTCAGATCACGGGCCCGTCGTCTTCCGCCGGTCCGGCAAGTACCCGGTGCGCATCGCCCTGCGTGCGGAACACCTGCCCGCTGAGCCAGTCCTTCAGGCCGGCGGCGGCCAGGCGGTCGCCGACGGGGCCCTTCACTTCCGACAGGTGCAGCAGCACGCCGTGCGTGCGCAACTCGCGTGTCAGCGCCATCAGGGCTTCCAGCGCGGTGAGGTCGATGTCGTTGACGCCCGACATCATCAACACCACGTGGCGCAGCCCCGGGCGCTGCAGCGGCGCCGCCGACAGCGTCTGCGCCAACCAGCGCGAGTTGGTGAACAGCAGGCTCTCGTCGATGCGCATGGCCAGCACGCCGGGCAGCGTGTCGACCTCGAAACGCTTGACGTTGCGGAACACGTCGGTGCCGCGGATGCGCCCCACCTCGGCCCAGTGCGGGCGCGCGGTTCGCTGCAGCAGGATGCCGGCCGACACCAGCACGCCGACCGCCAGCGCTTCCTCGACGCCGGCCACGATGGTGAGCACGGTCACCAGCACCATCAGCGCGAATTCGACGCGTGAGTAGCGCCAGGCAGCGCCGTAAGGATGCAGGTCGACCAGCGACAGCACCGCCACCACGATGGTGGCGGCCAGCACGGCCTTCGGCAGCAGGCCCAGCAGCCCGCCCAGCAGCAGCACGGCGATGGCGAGGAACAGGGCCGTCCAGGCGCCGGCCCATCGCGTGCGGGCGCCGGCATCGAAATTGACGATGCTGCGCGAGAAGCCGCCCGTCACCGGCATGCCGCCCGACAGCGCGGCCGTGGCGTTGGCCGCGGCCAGGCCGAGCAGCTCGCGACGCGGGTCGATCTTTTCGTCGCGCCGGGCCGCCAGCGCCTCGGCCACGGCCAGGCTCTCGACATAGGCCACCAGGCCCAGCACGGCGGCCGGGCCGGCGAGTGCCAGCCACAGCGCGGCCGGCGCATGCCAGAGCGCGGGGAATTCCAGGCCCAGCCGCAGGTCGATGCCGCCGGCCAGTGCCACGCCCCGCACCGCCTGCGGCATGGCGGCCACCCAGGCCACCGCCAGCGCCACCACGGCCATCGGTGCCATGCGTGCCAGCAACTGTGCCGGGCGTGCGCCGAGGCCGAGCGCCAGCGCAGCGCGCACGCCGTGGCGGCGCAGCAGCCAGAGCATGGCCAGCGCGGTCATGCCGATGGCCGCAGTGCCGGCATGCGGCAGCGCGCCTGGTGCCGCGTGCAGAGCCAGCAGCAGTTCGGTGAGCGTGTTGCCCTTGATCGCCACCCCCAGCAGTTGTGGCAGCTGGCCGAAGGCGATGACGATGGCCGCGCCGGTGATGAAACCGTGCAGCACCGGCGCGCTGAGCAGCGCGGCGAACACCTCCAGCCGCAGCAGCGCGGCGGCGCCGAAGATCAGCGCCATCTCGAAGGCCAGCACCAGTGCGGCCAGGTGCGGGCTGACGCCATGCGCGGCGGCGGCCGGCACCACGGCCTGCGCCGTCATCATCGCCAGCACGGCCACCGGCCCCACGGCCAGCGTGCTGCTGGAGCCGAACAGCGCGTAGGCCACGATGGGCAGCAGGCCGGCCATCACGCCCACCACCGGCGGCAGGCCGGCCAGCAGCGCGTAGGCCAGGCTTTGCGGCACCAGCAGCACGGTGACGATGGCGGCGGCCACCAGGTCGTCGCCCAGCGCGGCGCGGCGGTAGGCGCGCCAGCGCGCCGTCAGGCTGGCCGCGGCGATGGCGGCACTCATCGGCGTGCTGGCCTTCGGCCGCCGCAAGCCTTGATCGAACCTGAGGGTTTGAACATCACCGCCTGACGATAAAGCAGCTCGGCGCCGCTCATCAATCGGGGTTGAACGCTACAACACGACCACCCTGTGGGGTATCGTTGACGACCTCAGGCAGCCGGCGGGATTGACATCATGAACATCGAGTGGAGCCTCTTCACCCCCTGGAGCGCGCTGGCCGGCGGCTTGCTGATCGGCACGGCGTCCGCGCTTCACATCCTGGGCAACGGACGCATTGCCGGCATCGCCGGCATCGTCGGCAGTCCGCTGCAGGCGCTGCTCACAGGTGCCGGCCTGCGTCCCCCACCGCACGCGGCTGCTGTTCATCGGCGGGCTGTTGATGGCGAGCCTGGCGCTCGTGATGGGCGGCGCCATCGCGGTCGGCGTCGGCGCCTTCGCCTTGGCGAAAAAGCGCGCCACCGCGTGGTCCGGCGAGCCGATGGAGATCCCTCGGGAGACGCTGATCGACGGCCGCCTGCTGACCGGCGGCGTGCTGTTCGGCATCGGCTGGGGCATCGGCGGCTTCGGCCCGGGGCCGGCGCTGGTGGCCATGGGCAGCGGCCTCGGGTCGGCCTGGATCTTCGGCCTGGCCATGCTGGCCGGCATGGCGCTGCACGACCGCTGGCTGGCGCCGCGCTGATTCACCCCTCACCTCCGAACCGGTAGCCGCACCATGCTCATCTTCCGCCAGTTGTTCGACGCGCCTTCGTCCACCTACACCTACGTGCTCGGCGACGCGGGCACCGGCGAGGCGGTGATCATCGACCCGGTGTTCGAAAACGTACGCCGCGACAGCGCGCTGTTGCGTGAGCTGGGGCTGCGGCTGGTGGCCAGCGTCGATACCCATGTGCATGCGGACCACGTGACGGGCGCCTGGCTGCTCAAGCAGCGCTGCGGCAGCCGCATCATGCTGGCCGCGGCGGGCGGCGCCACCGACGCCGACCGGCTGCTGGCGCATGGCGACCGCGTGGCTTTCGGCGGCCGTCAGCTGGAAGTGCGCGCCACGCCCGGCCACACGAACGGCTGCCTGACCCTGGTGCTCGACGACCAGAGCATCGCCTTCACCGGTGACGCGCTGCTGATTCGCGGCTGCGGCCGCACCGACTTCCAGCAAGGCAGCCCGCGGCAGCTTTACCGCTCGGTGCACGAACAGATCCTCACACTGCCCACCGGCTGCCTGCTCTACCCGGCGCATGACTACCGCGGGCTGACGGTCACGAGCGTGGCCGAAGAGCGACGTTACAACCCGCGCCTGGGCGGCGACATCGACGAGGCCGACTTCAGCGGCTACATGCACAACCTGGGACTGCCGCACCCGAGGCTGATCGACATCGCCGTGCCGGCCAATCTGCGCTGCGGCCGGCCGATCGACGACGCCGGAGTTCCCGCGGAGCCGGCCTGGGCGCCGCTCACCTACACCTTCGGCGGCATCTGGGAAATGCAGCCCGCCACGCTGGAGGAACTCGGCCGAGACATGCAGGTGATCGATGTGCGCGAGCCTGCCGAGTTCAGCGACGCGCTGGGCCACATCCACGGCGCCAGACTGATCCCGCTGTCGTCATTGGCCGAGCGCTGCACTGAGCTCGACCACGCCCGGCCCGTGGTGACCGTGTGCCGCTCAGGTGCGCGCTCGGCGCAGGCCACCGTGCTCTTGCAGAAGGCCGGCTTCAGCGACGTCGCCAACCTGGCCGGCGGCATGCTGCGCTGGCGGGGCGAGGGGCGGGCCGTGGAGGGTGGTTCGGCCTGACAAGCACTCGCGTCTGGAGCCGTCCGCTCGGAAGGCCGCGGTGCGTCAACCCGCTTCGTTCGCGGACGTCCGCTGGAGCAACTGCGCCACCACCGCCACCGCAATCAGTTCGGGCTCTTTGCCTTCGATGCCGGGCACGCCGATCGGGCAGGTCAAACGCGCCAGCGGGTCGGCCCCGACGCCGCGTTCGGCCAGCCGGCGCAGGAACTGCGCCTTCTTGGTGGCGCTGCCGATGAGGCCGAAATAGCCGAAGTCGCCGCGCCGCAGGATGGCCTCGCTGATCGCCATGTCCAGGGCGTGGCTGTGCGTGAGCACCAGAAAGAAGCTGCCGGGCGCGGCCAGCCGCACCTCGGCTTCGACCGGCTCGACACAAACGCGCTGGATGTGCTGCGGCGAAGGCCCGGCGGGGAATTCGGCCTCGCGTTCGTCGATCCAGCTCACACGGCAGTCGATCGTGGCGAGCAGGTGCACGATGGCGCGGCCGACATGGCCGGCGCCGTAGAGTTGCAGCGTGAACAACGGCGCCCTGGCGGGCCAGCGCGCCAGGGCTTCCGTGTCGAGCGGGCCGGTCTGCAGCATGACTCGACCGCCGCAGCATTGGCCGAGTGCCGGGCCCAGCGGGTAGTCGTGTTCGACGGCTTGCACCGCGCCGGCCATCAGCATTTCGCGAGCCAGGGCGATGGCCTTCAGCTCCAGATGGCCGCCGCCCACGGTGCCCGCCACTTCATCGGCCGCCACCAGCATGCGGGTGCCGGTTTCGCGCGGCACTGAACCGCGGTACGACATCACCTCGACCACCATCGCCGGCCGGCCCGCGGCCAGCCAGGCTGCGGCCTCGTCACGCAGGCTCACATCACGCCGTTCAGCGCCCGCAGCACCGCTTCCGGCGTGGCCGGCGCGCTCAGCGGCGGCTGCATGCGGTGGCCGCCTGCGGCCGAAACGGCGTCGCGGATCGCCAGGAACACGCTGAAGGCCAGCAGCAGCGGCGGTTCGCCCACCGCCTTGCTGCGGTGGATGCTGTCCTCGACGTTGCCGTTGTCGAACAGCACCGTGTGGAAGTCGGCCGGCGCGTCGTTGGCGGTCGGTATCTTGTAGGTGCTGGGCGCATGCGTCAGCAGCGCGCCGCTGACCGGGTGCCACACGAGTTCTTCGTTCGTCAGCCAGCCCATGCCCTGGATGAAGGCGCCTTCGATCTGGCCGATGTCGACGGCGGGGTTCAGTGAGCGGCCGACGTCGTGCAGCAGGTCGGCCCTGAGTAGCCGGCTCTCGCCTGTCAGCGTGTCGATGACGACCTCGCTGACCGCCGCGCCGTAGGCAAAGTAGTAAAACGGCCGGCCGGTCAGCGTGTTGCGGTCCCAGTGCAGGCCGGGTGTGGCATAGAAGCCGTCGCTCCACAACTGCACGCGCGCGACGTAGGCGGCGGCCACCACGTCTTCGAAGGACAGTTCGGCGGCGCCGTGGCGCACGCGGCCGCCTTCGAAACGAACCTCGTCGGCGCTGCCGCCATGCCTGGCGGCGAACCATTCGGCCAGCCGCCGGCGGATCTTGCGCGCGGCATCCTGCGCCGCCTTGCCGTTGAGGTCGCTGCCGGTCGATGCCGCGGTGGCCGAGGTGTTGGCGACCTTGGCGGTGTCGGTGGCGGTGGCACGCACGCGGTGCAGCGGCAGGCCGAGCTCCTGCGCCACCACCTGCGCCACCTTGGTATTCAGTCCCTGGCCCATCTCGGTGCCGCCGTGGTTCACGAGCACCGAGCCGTCGGTGTAGACATGCACCAGCGCACCGGCCTGGTTGTAGTGGTTGACGTTGAATGAGATGCCGAACTTGACCGGCGTGAAGGCCAGGCCCTTCTTCAAAATCTCGCTGCCGGCATTGAAGGCGGCCACAGCGGCGCGGCGCGCCTCGTAGTCGCAGCTCCGCAGCAGTTCGCTGGCCAGCGGCTGCATCACGTTGTCGGTGACGGTCTGCCGGTAGGGCGTGACGTTGCGCTCGGTCACGCCGTAGAAGTTGGCCTGCCGCACGGCCGCCGCATCGAGCCGCAATTCGCGTGCGATCTCGTCGAGGATGACCTCGATGGCCAGCGCGCCCTGCGGCCCGCCGAAGCCGCGGAAGGCCGTATTGCTCTGCGTGTGGGTCTTCGCGCAGTAGCCGTGGACGGCCACCTCGGGCAGCCAATAGGCATTGTCGAAATGGCAGATGGCGCGTGTCATCACCGGCGGCGTCAGGTCGGTGCTGAAGCCGGCGTTGGTCAGCATCGTCACCTCGACGCCGAGCAGGCGGCCAGTCTCGTCGAAGCCGACCTCGTAGTCGAACTCGAAGCCGTGGCGGCGGCCGGTGATCATGAAGTCGTCGTCGCGGTCGAGCCGCAGCTTCACGGGTCTTTGCAGTTTGCTGGCCGCCAGCGCGGCCACCGCCGCAAACAGGCCAGACTGCGATTCCTTGCCGCCGAAACCGCCGCCCATGCGCCGGCACTCCACCTGCACCTTGTGCGCCGGCAGGTTCAGCGCGTGAGCCACCACCTGCTGCATCTCGCTGGGGTGCTGGGTGGAGCAGTGCAGCCTGAGGCTGCCGTCCTCTCCGGGCAGCGCATAGCTGATCTGGCCTTCCAGGTAGAACTGCTCCTGGCCGCCGAGGGTGAAGCTGCTTTTCAGGCGGTGCGGCGCGCCGCCGATGGCCAGGCCGCAGGCGCCGGGCGCCGATTCGCGCGTCAGGTGCATCGGCGGCACCACGTATTGCCGCAGGGCGTGCGCTGCCCGGGCACTCAGCACGGCGGGCAGCGGCTCGAAACGCAGGCAGTCTTTCGCGCGGGCCGCCGCGCGCCGCGCCAGGTCGCGCGTGTTCGCCAGCACCGCGAACACCGGCTGGCCGAGGTACTGCAGCAGGCCGTCGGCGAGGATCGGGTCGTCGTGCAGGATCGGCCCGCAGTCGTTGCGGCCCGGGATGTCGGCCGCCGTGTAGACGGCCACCACGCCGGGCAGGGCGAGCAGCAGGCCCATGTCGACGCCGAGCAACTTGCCATGCGCCACCGGCGACAAGCCCAGCGCGCAGTGCAGCGTGCCCGCCAGTTCGGGCAAGTCGTCGATGTAGGGCGCGGCGCCGGCCACGTGCAGGTGGGCCGACTCATGCGGCAGCGGCTGGCCGACTGCGCCGGCGCTGGAGGCTCCCAGAAGAGCGGTCGAGGGCAGATCGTGAGGCTTGTTCATCGCCGATTCCCTCAGACGGCCGAAGCATCGCGCGCCCACACCGTGGCGGCGGCGGCGGGCAGCGGCGTCTCGTCGCGCGTTTCCATCCAGAAGCGACGCAGCAGGTTGCGTGCGGTCTGGCGGCGGTAGTCGCTGCTGGCGCGCAGGTCGGTCAGCGGGCTGTAGTCGCTGTCGATGGCGGTCATCGCGGCGCGCACCGTGGCTTCAACCCAGGGCTGGCCCGTCACGGCGGCCTCGGCGCCGGCGGCGCGCTTGACCACGCCGGCCATGCCGCCGTAGGCAAAACACGCGGACGTCACCACGCCGCCGTGCACATCGACCGACAAGCCGGCGCACAGCGCGGAGATGTCGCAGTCGTAGCGCTTGCTCAGCTTGTAGGCGCGCAGGCGCTGGGCCGGGCGCGGCAGCGGCACCAGCACGGCCTGCAGGAACTCGCCTGGCGCCAGCCGGTTCTTCATGTAGTCGACGTAGAACTCGTCCAGGCGCAGCGTGCGCGTGGCCGCACCCTTGCGCAGCACGAGGCTGGCCTGCAGCGCCATCAGGATCGGCGGGCAGTCGCCGATCGGCGAGCCGTTGGCGATGTTGCCGCCCAGCGTGCCGGCGTGGCGCACCAGCGGGCCGGCAAAACGCCGCCACACCTCGTCCAGCGCCGGCCAGTGCCGGGCCAGCGCAGACCACGCGTCTTCCAGCGGCGCTGCGGCGCCTATGCGCAGGATGCCGTCAGCCACATCGATGCGTCGCAGTTCGGCCACCTCGCCGACGTAGAGCAGCGTTCCGAGATCGCGGAACTGCTTGTTGACCCAGAGCGCGATGTCCGTGGCGCCCGCCAGCAGCCGGGCTTGCGGGTGCTGTTCACGAAGGGCGGCAAACTCGTCGAGCGAACGCGGGGCGTGGAAGTGGTCGATCCGCCCGCCGGCCGCCGGGTTGGCCGCGGTGTAGGCCAGCGGCGGGTCGGTCTGCAAGGCCGTCAACCGGGCAGAAATGGCGGCTGTGTCGAGCCGCACTGCCGGCAAGTCGAACATGCGCTGGCCGGCCTCGAGGATGGGCCGGTAGCCGGTGCAGCGGCACAGGTTGCCGGCCAGGTCGTCGGCCAGTTGCTGGCGCGTCGGCAGCGTGCCGGCTTCCTGGTGGCGTTCGTAGCTGTGCACCAGCGTCATCACGAAGCCGGGGGTGCAGAAGCCGCATTGCGAGCCGTGGTGGTCGACCAGGGCCTGCTGCGCGGGATGCAATCGATCGCCGCACCGGCCGCCGATGGCCGCCACGTCTTCCACCGTCAGCAGCGCCTTGCCGTCCAGCGTGGGCAGGAAGCGCATGCAGGCATTCACCGGCCGCAGGCTGAGGCCGCCCACCACGGTGGCGCGGCTGGCGGGCGCGTCGCTGGCGGCCACGCCGTCTGCAAGTTCTGCCACGATCACGGTGCAGGCGCCGCAGTCGCCCTCGCCGCAGCCTTCTTTCGTGCCTGTGCAGCGTGCGTCCTCACGCAGCCAGTCGAGCACGGTGCGCAAGGGCGCGGCGCCGTCGATCTGGACGACCTGGCCACGGTGGACGAAGCGGATCGGGCGGGTGTTCATCGGTGCGGTTTTCATACGACAGGGTGCTTCACAAGATAACCCAGTGGGCGCGGGCTGGTATACGCTGCGACAAATGCAGGGTATTCGAGAGAACGTATGGCGCTGGTGCCCGAAAAAACGAACATCGACCTCCATCTCATCAGGGTACTCGTCACCGTGCTCAATGAACGCAGTGTCTCGCGCGCCGCCATGAAACTGCAAGCCACCCAGCCGCGCGTCAGCGCCCAGCTGAAGCGCCTGCGCCACCTGACCGGTGACCCCCTGCTGGTGCGCGCGGGCCCCGGTCTGGTGCCGACCGACGCCGCGCTGGCCATGCTCGCGCCGGCCACCCGCATGCTCGAAGACGCCGACCGGCTCTTCGCACGCAAACATCGCGCCACCGCCTTCGAGCCGGCGAAATGCACGCTGACCTTCCGCATCGCCGCCAGCGACTACCTCGACCCGCTGTTCCTGCCCAGCCTGGTGCAGACGCTCAAACGCGATGCGCCGGCCGCCGGCATCGACCTGCATCCGCTGTCGGCCGACTTCGACTACCGGCGCGCGCTGGCATCGGGCGAGGTCGACCTCGTCGTCGGCAACTGGCTGCAGCCGCCCGGCGAACTGCACATGGCGCGGCTGATTGCCGATGAAGTGGTGTGCCTGGTGGCCGCCGACCATCCGGCCACGCGCGGCGGCCGCCACTGGACGGTCGACGCGTACCTGGCCAGCGAGCACGTCGGTCCGACTTCGCTGCACGCCGGCGGCCGCGGCGTCATCGACGAACACCTGCAGGCACAGGGACTGACGCGCACGCTGGCGGTGCGCGCCGCGCACTTCAGCCTGATTCCGCTGATGGTGGCGCGCAGCCGTCTCGTGCTGACCACCGGGCGCCAGTTCTGCAGCCGCTACCTCGACGCTGCGGCGCTGCGCATCGTGCGCTGCCCTGTCGACTTTCCGCCGCTGCTCTACTACCAGCTCTGGCATGAACGCACGCAGACCTCGAGCGCGCTGCGCTGGCTGCGCGAGCAGGTGAAAGCGGTGGCTGCGGGTCTGGCCGCGCCTTCGACAGCGCGGCCCGGGCAGGCGGCGAGGGCGCGGCCATGACACTGATGCGCATGGCCCTGCGCGGCGATCTGCTCGACCTCACCGCCGACCCCGGCATGGCCGACCGCGCCAGTGCCGCCGTGCGCTGGCGGCCCGACCACTGGCTGCTGGTCGAGGACGGTCGCATCCGCGGCGCGCAGACAGCCGAGCCCGACGCCTCCTGGCGGCGTGTCGATCACAGCGGCCGGCTCGTCTTGGCGGGCTTCATCGACACCCATGTGCACAGCGCGCAGGGCGACGTCATCGGCGCCTGGGGCACGCAACTGCTCGACTGGCTGCAGACTTACACCTTCCCGGCCGAGGCGCGCATGGCCGACCCGGCGCATGCCGACATGATCAGCGCGCTCTTCCTCGACTCGCTGCTCGCCGTGGGCACGACCGCGGCGGTGGTCTTCCCCACCGTGCACAAGACCTCGGTCGACGCGCTTTTCAGTGCGGCCGCGATGCGTGGCATGCGGGTGATCGCCGGCAAGGTGCTGATGGATCGCCACGCACCCGAGTACCTGCGTGACGACGTCGAACAGGCCGAGGCCGACTCTCTCGAGCTGATCCAGCGCTGGCATGGCCGGGGCCGCAGCGCCTATGCCGTGACGCCCCGTTTCGCGCCGACCTCCAGCGACGCGCAGCTGGCGATGGCCGGCCGCCTGCTGGCAGCGGTGCCAGGCCTCTACATGCAGACCCACGTGGCCGAGAACGCCGACGAAGTGAGCTGGGTGGCCGAGCTGTTCCCGGCCGCGCGCAGCTACCTCGACGTCTACCGGCGCTTCGGCCTGCTGAATGAACGCGCCATTCTGGCCCACGGCATCCATCTCGACGCCGAAGACCGTGCGCTGCTGCGCGAAACGGGTGCGCAGATCGCCCATGCGCCCAGCTCCAACCTGTTCCTCGGCAGCGGCCTGTTCGGCTGGCGCGCCATGGTCGACGCCGGCGCGGCGCTCAGCCTGGCCAGCGACGTCGGCGGCGGCACCAGCCTGTCGATGCGGCGCACGATGGGCGACGCCTACAAGGTGCAGGCGATGGCCGGCACCCGGCTCAGCGGCTGGGCGCTGCTCTACGCCGCCACCCGCGGCCCGGCGTTGGCGCTCGGGCTGGGCCATGAAATCGGCAGCCTGGAAGCGGGTGCGCTGGCGGACCTCACGGTCTGGGACTGGGCTTCGAACCCCTTTGCGGCACGGCGCCAGCAGGTGGCGAACGATCTGCACGACAAGCTGTTTGCCTGGATCACACAGGCCGACGAGGCCGACCTTGTAGAGACTCTCGTGGCCGGCCGCATGCTGCACCAGCGTGGAAGCCGGCCTGATGCATGGCTGCTTTCAAACGGGGCTTTAGCAGGGCCGGGCGCGTTGCTGAAGGCCGGAGGCGCATTTCGATGAACCTCTCAACGGGTATGGATATTGCGAAGTCGTTCGCCGGGCAGTGTTTCGGCCAGACGCCAGGCCGCCGGCCCGGGCGCGACGACGAAGACGCCGATGATCCGCGTCGAGCACCACTTCTGACCGCGCAACGCCCCGGCGTGAGGTTTGCGATGACAGGTTCCATGCAGGTCTGCGCCGCCCACATTCCTGGCCGGCGCATCGATACTCCACGTCTTGCCGGCCGCCGTGCGATCACGGCTGCGCCTGCCCCGATCCGAGGCCGCCACCATGCTTAGACTCGAACTGATCGGCATCAGCAAGCAGTACCCCGCCGTGAAGGCCAACGACAGCGTGAACCTGCGCGTGGCGGCCGGCCAGATCCACGCCGTGCTCGGTGAGAACGGCGCCGGCAAGAGCACGCTGATGAAGATGATTTACGGCTCGGTGCGGCCCGACGAAGGCGAGATCCTGTGGAACGGCGCAAAGGCGCAGATTCGCAATCCGCAGGAAGCGCGCGCGCTGGGCATCAGCATGGTGTTCCAGCACTTCAGCCTGTTCGACACGCTGAGCGTGGCCGAGAACGTCTGGCTCGGTCTCGACAAGTCGCTCAAGCTGGCCGAGGTCACGCAGCGCATCAGCAAGCTCAGCCAGGACTACGGGCTCGATGTCGAGCCGCTGCGCCCGGTGCACACGCTGTCGGTAGGCGAGCGCCAGCGCGTCGAGATCGTGCGCGCCCTGCTCACCAGCCCGAAGCTGCTGATCCTGGACGAACCCACTTCGGTGCTGACGCCGCAGGCCGTGCAGAAGCTATTCGTCACGCTGCGGCAGCTGGCTTCTGAGGGCTGCTCCATCCTCTACATCAGCCACAAGCTCGACGAGATCCGTGCGCTCTGCCATCACTGCACGGTGCTGCGCGGCGGCAAGGTGACGGGCGAGGTCGATCCGCGCACGGAGACGAATGCCGGCCTGTCGCGGCTGATGATCGGCGCCGAGCCGCCGCAGTTGCTGCACCAGGCCACGAGGCCCGGCGCCACGGTGCTGCAGGTGGCCGACCTGTCGCTCGCCAAGGCCGACCAGTTCGGCAGCACGCTGACCCACATCAGCTTCCAGGTGCGGGCCGGCGAGGTGCTCGGCATTGCCGGCGTGTCGGGCAACGGCCAGCAGGAACTGATGGCGGCGTTGTCGGGGGAAGATCCAAGGGCGCCACCGGGGTCGATACGGTTGTTCGGGCTCGACATTGCGCAGCAGCCGCCGGGCGCGCGGCGCCGGCAGGGCCTGCATTTCGTGCCCGAGGAAAGACTGGGTCGCGGCGCGGTGCCGGCGATGAGCCTGTCGCAGAACACGCTGCTGACGCGCAGCGAAGCCGTCAGCCGAGGCGGCTGGCTGCGCACCCGCGTGGTCGACCTGCTGGCCGCCAGGCTGATCGAGCGTTTCAAGGTGCGTGCCGGCGGCACTGGCGCAGCGGCGCAGAGCCTGTCGGGTGGCAACCTGCAGAAGTTCATCGTCGGCCGCGAGATCGATGCCAACCCGAAGCTGCTGATCGTCTCGCAGCCGACCTGGGGTGTCGACGTCGGCGCCGCCGCGCTCATCCGGGGCGAGTTGCTGAAGCTGCGCGACGCCGGCTGCGCGCTGCTGATCGTCAGCGAAGAGCTCGACGAACTGTTCGAGATCACCGACCGGTTGGTCGTCATCGCACAAGGCCGCGTGTCACCTTCCATCGCCACCGCCGACGCCACCGTGGAGCTGATCGGCGGCTGGATGAGCGGCCTCTGGGACCAGGAGAAGAGCCATGCTGAAACTTGAAGTGCGCCCGCAGCCGTCGAAGCTGATGTCGCTGGCCTCGCCGCTGCTGGCGCTGGCGTTGACGGCCTTGTTTGCCGCGCTGCTTTTCGTCATGCTCGGCAAGGACCCGGTGCGCGGCCTCGGCGCCTATTTCTTCGAGCCGCTGAACGGCGTGCGCGCGATGGGCGAGGTGGCGCTGAAGGCCACGCCGCTGATCCTGTGCGCGCTGGGGCTGGCCGTCTGCTACCGCAGCAACGTGTGGAACATCGGCGCCGAAGGGCAGTTCCTGCTCGGCGCCATCAGCGGCGGCGGCATGGCGCTGTGGCTCACCACGGCGGGCGTGACGGGACCGAAAGGGCTGTACGCGCCGCTGGTGCTGCTGGCCGGCATGGCCGGCGGCGCGTTCTGGGCCGCCATCACCGCCGGGCTGCGCGACCGTTTCAACGCCAGCGAGATCCTCGTCAGCCTGATGCTGGTCTACGTCGCGCAGCAGTTGCTCAACTACCTGGTGTTCGGGCCCTGGAAGGACCCGGCGGGCTTCAACTTTCCGCAGACCATGACCTTCGACGCCAGCACCTGGCTGCCTTCGTTGTGGACGGGCACGCGGCTGCACTGGGGATTCCCGCTCGCGCTGCTGCTGGTGGGTCTGTTCTGGCTGTTCATGTTCCGCTCGTGGCGCGGTTTCCAACTGCAGGTGGGCGGGCTGGCGCCGGCCGCCGCGCGTTATGCCGGTTTCTCGGCGCGCTCCGCGCTGTGGACGGCGATGCTGACCTCGGGCGCGATGGCCGGTCTCGCCGGCGCGATGGAAGCCGCCGGACCGCTGCGCCAGTTGACGCCGCACGTCTCCACCGGCTACGGTTTCACGGCCATCATCGTCTGCTTCGTCGGCCGGCTGCACCCGGTGGGCATCGTGTTCTCGGGCGTTCTGCTGTCGATGATGCTGATCGGCGGTGAACTGGGGCAGTCGCGGCTGGGCTTGCCGAACGCGCTCACCGGCGTCTTCCAGGGTTTGCTGCTTTTCTTGCTGCTGGCCTGCGACACGCTGATCCACTACCGCGTGCGAATCTCGAAATCAGGCATCAAGGCCACCATGAAGGCGAGGGCGGCATGAACGAGATCGCGTTGCTCATCGCCGCCACCATCGCCTCCGGCACGCCCATCGCGCTGGCCGGGCTGGGCCTGCTGCTCAATGAGAAGTCGGGCGTTCTCAACCTGGGCGCCGAAGGCATGATGCTGATCGCCGCAGTGGCCGGTTTCGCCACCGCCTTCCTGACCGGCAGCGACCTGCTGGCCTTCGCGGCCGGCGCGGCGGCCGGCGCCCTGGCGGCCGCCTTCTTCGGCGTGCTGGTGATCTGGATGAACACGAACCAGTACGCCACCGGGCTGGCGCTCAGCCTGTTCGGCGGCGGCTTCTCGGCCTTCGTCGGTGCCGCCTATGTAGGCAAGAAACTCGGCGAGCGCGTGCCTTTCGAGGTGCCGTTCCTGGCCGACATTCCCTTCGTCGGCCCGGCGCTGTTCAAGCAGCATCCGATGAGCTACATCACCATCGGGCTTGTCCTGGCGGTGGCCTGGTTCCTGTACCGCAGCCGTGCCGGCCTGGTGCTGCGCGCGGTGGGGGAATCACCTGAATCCGCGCATGCGCTGGGCTACCGCGTGCGCTGGATTCGCCTGGGCGCGGTGATGGCCGGTGGCGCCCTGTGCGGCGTGGCGGGCGCCTTCCTGTCGGTGGTGTATGCACCGCTCTGGGTCGAGGGGCTGGTGGCCGGGCGCGGCTGGATCGCCCTGGCGCTGACCACCTTCGCGACCTGGCGGCCGATGCGCGTGCTGCTCGGCGCCTACCTGTTCGGCGGTGTCACCATGCTGCAGTTTCACCTGCAGGCGCAGGGCGTGGAAATTGCAAGCCAGTTGCTGGCCATGCTGCCCTACATCGCCACCATCGTCGTGCTGGCGCTGATCAGCCGCAACCCGGCATGGATACGCATCAACATGCCGGCCTCGCTGGGGCGGGGCTTTCATCCGAATTCATAATCCGTCGCAAGGCCCCGATTTCCACCACCGTTCTCCAAGGAGACACTTCCCATGACCGACATCGTCAAGCGCCGCCTGCTCAGCTGGGCCGGCCTGTGTGCCATCGCCGCCACCGCCGCCCTGGTGGGCTGTGGCAAGAAGGATGAACCTGCGCCGACCGCCGCCGCGCCTGTGGCCTCGGCGGCTGCCGCCGCGCCCGCGCCCAAGCCCGAGCCGCTGAAGGCCGCCTGGGTCTACGTCGGCCCGGTGGGTGACGCCGGCTGGACCTTCGCCCACGACCTCGGCCGCAAGGAAGCCGAAGCCAAGTTCGGGGACGCCATCAAGACCACCTTCGTGGAAAAAGTGCCCGAAGGCGCCGACGCCGAGCGCGTGATCCGCGATCTGGCCACCCAGGGCAACAAGATCATCTTCGCCACCTCCTTCGGTTTCATGGAGGCGATGCTGAAGGTGGCAGCCGATTTCCCGGACGTGAAGTTCGAGCACGCCACCGGCTACAAGACCGCGCCCAACATGCGCATCTACGACGCCAGCTTCTACCAGGACACCTACATGGCCGGCGTCATTGCCGGCAAGATGACGAAGAGCAACACGCTGGGTTTCGTCGGTTCCTTCCCCATCCCTGAAGTGCTGCGCAACATCAATGCGTACACGCTGGGCGCGCAGAGCATGAACCCGAAAGTGAAGGTGAAGGTGGTGTGGGTGAACACCTGGTTCGACCCGGCCAAGGAGGGCGAAGCCGCGCAGAGCCTGATCAACCAGGGCGCCGATGTCCTCTTGCAGAACACCGATTCCTCGGCGGTGCTGCAGACCGCCGAGAAAAACGGCAAGTACGCCTTCGGCTGGGACAGCGACATGAGCATGTTCGGCCCGAAGGCGCACCTGGCCTCGGCGGTGGCGAACTGGGGCCCGTATTACATCAAGGCCATCGAGGACCTGAAGGCCGGTACCTGGAAAACCGAGCGCACCGTCTGGGGCGTCAAGGAAGGCATGAACGACCTGATCAAGATCGGCGACATGGTGCCCGAGGATGCGAAGAAGCGGGTCGAGGAAATCAAGGCCGGCCTGAAGGACGGCAGCTTCGAGCCCTTCACCGGCCCGATCTCCGACAACACCGGCAAGGAGCGGCTGGCCAAGGACACCAAGGCCGACCAGGCCTGGAAGGACAAGATCGACTTCTACGTCAAGGGCGTCGACGGCAAGGTGCCTACGGGCAAGTAAGGGCCCGTTTCTCGATGACTTGACCATTTGACTCGCTGGACCTGGGCGTGCTGCGGCGTTGCGAATCGCTTGTGTGGCTCGCCACACGGCGCGCTCCGCGCCTGGCATCGCATCCCAATCCAGCGGCCAGGATGGTCAAGTTTTTTCGTCACGGGCCCTAAACCGCCAGCCCAAGGCATTGGCCGGGTTTGCCGGACGCCGCCGAGTGCCTTGCGCCCGGCGGCGTTTTTCATGATTCGGGGGAGATCGGGATGGTGGAAAAAAAGTGGTGGTGGCCGGTGGCGCTGGCCGGCGAAGGGCGCGGCGGCCCGCTGCCACTCACGCTGCTGGGCCATGCGCTGGTGCTGTGGCGAGACGCGGCCGGCAAACCGGTGCTGATGTCCGACCGTTGCCCGCACCGCGGAGCCCGGCTCTCGCTGGGCCGCGTCCTAGGCGACACCCTGCAATGCGTCTATCACGGCTGGCGCTTCGACGGCAGCGGCCGATGCGTGGCCATGCCGGCGCAGCCGGGTTTCACGCCGCCGGCCAGCAGTGCCGCCTGCCGGTTCGGTGTGATGGAAGCGCAGGGCCTGATCTGGGCCGACCTCGGTGCTGCCCAGGCGCCTGCTGAACACCCGCCACCCGCGCTGGCGCAACTGCCAACGCGCCGTCTGGTCTACGGTCCTTTCGACGTCGCCACCAGCGCGCCGCGGGCCGTAGAGAACTTTCTCGACACCTCTCACTTCGCCTTCGTTCACGAAGGCTGGCTGGGCGACTCTGGCCACCCCGAGGTGCCGGCCTACGAAGTCACGCACACGGCCGACGGCCGGCCTGTGGTCGAGCACTACCGGGCCTGGCAGCCTCGGGCCAGCGCCACCGCCGCCACAGGTGACTGGGCCAACTACCGCTACGAGGTGCTCAGCCCTTTCAGCGCCTTGCTCACCAAGCGCAGCGACGGCGGCGGGCCTGGGCTTTCTCATGTCGACAGCTACGTGGTCTGGGCCTGCCCCACCGAACCCGAGTCCTGCCGGCTCTGGTTCGCCCAGTACACGACCGACGAAGCGACCGACGCCGCCGTGCTGCGTGATTTCCAGATCGCCATCTTCGCGCAGGACCAGCCGGTGCTCGAATCGCAAAGCCCGCGCTGCCTGCCGCTTTCCGGCGGTGAAGCGATGGGCGCCGCCGACCGCCTGAGCGCCGCCTACCGCCGCTACCTGATCAGTTGCGGCATCACCTTCGGAGTGTGCTGAGCATGATCGCCGAATTCGCCGACTTCGCCGCCATCCCGCGCGAGCGCCTGCCCGCCCTGCTGCGTGCCATGCCCAAGGCCGAGCTGCACATCCACATCGAAGGCTCTCTGGAGCCCGAGTTGATCTTCAAGCTGGCGGCACGCAACGGCGTGGCCCTGCCCTACGCCGATGTGGAGGCCCTGCGCGCGGCGTATGCCTTCACTGACCTGCAGAGTTTTCTCGACATCTACTATGCCGGCGCCAGCGTGCTGCTGAAAGAGGCCGACTTCTTCGACATGGCCTGGGCCTACTTCGAGCGTGCGGCGGCCGACAACGTCGTGCATGCCGAATTGTTCTTCGACCCGCAGACCCACACCGACCGCGGTGTGCCCATCGAGGCCGTGATCCTCGGCCTGCACCACGCCTGCCGGCGTGCGCATGCCGAGTTCGGCATCAGCGCCGGCCTGATCCTGTGTTTCCTGCGCCACCTCAGCGAAGACGCTGCCTTCGCCACGCTGGACAGGGCGCTGCCCTGGCGCGAGCAT
>Ga0209181_10003508_pt1 | contig 24103 bp, 24 predicted proteins | sample MAT05_FD_187208 | JGI IMG/M metagenome (GOLD analysis project Ga0209181, IMG submission 187208) | Freshwater microbial communities from Lake Fryxell liftoff mats and glacier meltwater in Antarctica - MAT-05 (SPAdes) (version 2) | ecosystem: Environmental > Aquatic > Freshwater > Ice > Liftoff...
TGTACTACATTTTTGCCTTGTACAGTGCTTGGGCTTCCACAACACATACTCTTGCAACCTCTGCACCTTCGGTACCATTAATAACTATTTCTTTATTTTGAAGCTGTTTGTAAGTGAGGAAGAAGTGCTCAATCTCTTTTAAGGTATGTGGATTAATATCTTTTAAATCCTTTACGTCGGCAAATCGTGGGTCTGCCTTTGGTACTGCAATAATTTTTTCATCACGCTCACCAGCATCCACCATATGCATTACTGCCACTGGACGTGCCTCGAGCAAGATTCCGACTGGAAGCGGGTGTGTGGTAAGTACTACCACATCTAGAGCATCGCCATCATACCAATCTGTTTGTGGCACAAATCCATAATCAAACGGATAGTCCTGTGCGGTATACATTACACGATCAAGTTTGATCAACCCTGTTTCTTTATCGATTTCGTATTTATTTTTTGAACCCCGTGGAATCTCAATAATCACGTTTATGATTTCTGGAGCTTTTTCACCTGCACTAATATCATGAAGTAAATTCATATATTTATATTATTTTTTATCTTCTGATGTTTCAGCTATTTCTTGTTCAAGATTCTCAACTGGAACTTCGATGATATCTGCAATCGCCTCCTTTTCATCTGCAACAACATCATCTGCCTCTTCTGTTTCTGCTTGTACAGGTTCTCCCACATCCACAGAGACAATGTCTATTTTCCAACCTGTAAGCTTTGCAGCAAGACGAACATTTTGCCCACCTTTTCCAATAGCAAGTGACTGTTCTCCTTCTGTTACATATACGGTTGCTTTCTTTTCTTCTTCATTGAGTTCAATAGATTCTATTTCTGCTGGTGAAAGTGCGTCAGCCACAAATTGCTCTGGAGTTGCTGACCATTCAATGAGGTCGATTTTTTCTCCACCGAGCTCAGCTGAAACAGTATTCACACGACTTCCGCGCTGTCCAACACATGAGCCAATAGGGTCGATAGATTCGTCTTGAGTAAACACTGCAATTTTTGATCGACTTCCAGGTTCTCGAGCAATAGCTTTTATTTCTACAACACCACTTGCAACTTCGGGAGATTCTTGTTTAAAAAGCTCAACTAAAAATTTAGGATGTGTACGCGAAAGACGCATAGAGAATCCACTTCGCGCGCCTTCATCAAGAGAGTAGAGGTACGCACGCAATCGCACACCAGGGAAGTATCGCTCATTCTTGATTTGCTCATCCATAGGAAGTACTGCCGTTGCTCGTCCTAAGTCAACATACACAACTCCTCGTTCTACGCGCTGAATAGTACCTGAAACGATAGAGCCTTCTTTACCGCCAAATTCTTGCACTACACTTTCTCGCTCTGCTTCGCGCAAACGCTGCATTACAACTTGCTTTGCAGTTTGGGCAGCAATACGTCCAAAGTCATCACGAAGCTCAAGAGGGAATACAACTTCGTCTCCGACAAGTGTGTCTTTTTTCATGAGTCGAGCTTCAGACAAAAGAATATGATGCTCTTCATTGTAGCGAGTCCGTGCGTCCACTGGCTTTCCTTCAGCGTCAAGTTCAATCTCTTCTTTTATTTCTTCTCCTTCACTATCAAACTTTGGCATGCGCACTGTGCTCTCATCGGCAACAATTTTTACCTGTTCAAAATTCATTGCACCTGTGTCCATGTCTAAGTGACAGCGCACAATTTGCCCTTTTTCTCCGTAATCTTTTTTGTATGCTGCCGCGAGTGACTGCTCAATCGCATCAATAATCTTTTCTTTTGGAATGCGCTTTTCTGTTTCAATAATTTCAAGCGCGACTTTCATTTGTTTAATATCTAACATATTGAAGTGTTATGAAGTTGTAATGGTATTTGAAACAAAACGACCAGGCCTTTCGGCCCAGTCGTGTCTGTATCTAAAAAAAATATATCACAAAATACAGCTTTACACAAATTAAGTTATACTATTATTCATGAACTTAGAAGGAGGTGTACCGTCACACAGAAACTCAAATGAACAAGGTTATGACCTGCAAAGACTCGAGAGAGAGAGACTTCCTAAAATAGAGCATGATTTTCTTCATATTGATGGACATGACCTAGAAGTCTTACAAAGCTGGTTTAATTATCTACAAGATATTTTAGATGATCCAGAAAGCTACCTCGACCACGGTGGTGCAGCTATTGTTTTTAGGATAAATGAAACTATCTGTATAAAAATGATCATCAACAGACATGATGCAAATAATGCGTCTATGTTTAATTTAGGAAATACCGCCGAAGTAGAGATGCGTCTTCAATTACACATGTCTAAAATTACAGTTGGAGGTGTGCGCTGTCCAGTACCAATTCTCTATTTGCATGGCAAAAAGTACCACGGAATAATTATGGAGAAGGTAAATGCTGTCAATCTCCAAAAATGTTTAAATAAAGAGCAAGAGTTTCCCGCATCATTTGATGCTCAAGAGTTCTGTTTTGATTTAGAAGAATATATCTACGAAATGAATGACGTACATGACCTAGCACATGGAGATCTGTATCCTAGAAATGTTATGATCGATGAAATAACAGGTAAACCTATTGTTATAGACTTTGGAAGAAGTAAGCTTAAAAATGAACTACTTAAAAGAGACGACAAATTAAAATTGAACGATTTATTCGCAATACTTGGTATCAAAAATTGACAATACATAAAAATACGAATACTATGGAAAACCCATTCAAACATGAAACTACAATGAAATCATTTCTGTCTCAGGATGTTTCTGCACCAGCACATGATGCGGCCCAAAGATTACTTTCTGATCCTCAAACTATTAGCATTGAGATTGATGCTGCAAATTCAAAGTTTACTGTTTCGAAACGACCACTCGCGGTCACTATGTGGCAATTTGAATTCCAAGGAGTGATGTTCTATCTTGGACCAACAGAAACTGAATAGGGAAAGCCTCGCACATTTGCGGGGTTTTACTTTACTTATTCGTACCTCAATGCCTCAGTCGGAGACTTCTGTGCGGCCTTGCGTGCAGGATAGATACCAAATACGAGTCCGATAGACACTGCAACAATTAATCCAATAACCATTCCCATTACAGGAAATTCAAAGCTCCAAGCTAAGCCAGCAAATTTACGAATCAAAATCGCAAGCGTGTATGCTACGCCGCCGCCAAATAAGATTCCTATTATCCCACCAACTCCTGTGAGCATAATCGCTTCAATTAAAAACTGCATTAAAATATCTTTGTTGGTTGCACCAACCGCCTTACGCAAACCAATTTCACGCGTGCGCTCTGACACCGACACAAGCATGATGTTCATAATTCCCACACCTCCCACCACTAGAGAAATAGCAGCGACCGCAATAAGAAAAAGACTAAAACCTGTCGTTATGGTACTCAGTCGATCAGCCAAGTCTGCTTGCGGACGCACTTCAAAATCATCATCTTCCTCAGGTTGAATATTATGCGTAAACCGCAATGTTCTTTTTATATCTTCTACGGTCCCATTTATATTCATTTCATCATCGACTTCAATCAAAAAATTACCATAATACTTTTTGTTTAAAATAGTATTTTGAAATGTAGATATAGGAAGGAAAACAGATTGGTCGTAACCAAAAAGCGCAAGCGCACCCTTTTCGGGCAACACACCAATAACTCGAAATGACGCATTTTTTACTTTAATAATTTGTCCAATAGGATCTTCACCAGGGAAAAGTTCATTGCGAACAGTGTGCCCAATTACCGCAACTTTTGCTGCGCCACGGACATCATCGTCAGAAATAAAATCACCAAATGCTGGAGTTAGTGAAAACGCACGTTCCCACTCCGAAGTAATACCTTGCACCGCTCCATCAAATACCTCACTACCATATGTGATACGCTGGCTATTAAATGCCGATGCCAGTACCAGTCTTGCATTAGGAACGTTTGTTTTCTTGCGAAGCTCTGTAAGGTCGCGATCATCAAGAGAATCTGTAGGTTGCGGCGGGCCTCCAGCCTGGCGACTATCACTCACAAAAATAATCTTTGAGCCCAAGCTATCTACTTGATCTAAAATAAGCTTTTGTGCGCCAGCGCCAAGTGACATCACAATCATGATCGACATTATTCCAATCACGATTCCTAAAATGGTAAGGAGTGAGCGACCCTTGCTTGTAGTGAGTCCCTTGTACGCTGAATGAATACTGTCTGATAATGTCATATAAATATTATTATTTTACAGCTTCACCTTTCTTAGCACGGTCGATTACTTTTTCATCACCGACTACGAGTCCATCTTTGATACGAATTATCCGCTCTGCATTGCGTGCTGTGTTTTGCTCATGGGTAATAAGAAGTATAGTCGCGCCTTTTTCGTGCAAATCGCGCAAGGTATCCATTACCGCTTGGCCAGACACAGAGTCCAAGTTTCCCGTTGGCTCATCGGCAAAAATAACTTCAGGATTGCACACAAGCGCTCGTGCTATTGCCACACGTTGCTTTTCTCCACCAGATAGCTTTTGTACCAGATACTGAGCACGATGATCCAACTTCACTGCAGCAATCGCATCCGTTACTCTTTTTTTCCATTCTTTTTTTGGTACTGCAGAATAAAAAAGAGGGAGTTTTACATTTTCATAGACGGTTTCTTTTGCAAGAAGATTGAAGGATTGAAATACGAAGCCAAGTTTTTCATTGCGCAAATTTGCAAGCTCGTCGTCGGTCAGATCATTTACATTTTTACCGTCGAGTGCATAGGATCCTGAAGTATGTCGCTCAAGAAGTCCGAGTGTGTGAAGTAGGGTAGATTTTCCAGATCCAGACGGGCCCATAATAGCCACAAATTCACCTTTGTTCACTGTGAGAGTAGCATCTACAAGAGCCTTGGTTTCAAAGCCGTCGCCAATATATATTTTAGAAACTTTTGAAAGCTCTATTAGCGGATGATGGTGCGCAGTTGTCATACACGAATGTTAGCATGTTAAGTGTTTGAAGTAAAATATGTCGGGTTAAAAAAATTGCTCACATGCGCGATTTTTTTAATTAGTAGAATAAAGTTATTTCACCACCTGTCCATCTGATAGTCTCACTATTCTGTCTGCAATCTTTCCATATTCTTCTTCGTGAGTCACCATTACAATTGTCTGACCTTTTGCATTGAGCTCTTGAAAAAGTTTCATTACCACTTGTCCAGACTCAGAGTCAAGATTTGCGGTTGGCTCATCGGCAAAAAGAATCTTGGGCTCGTGCGCAATAGCGCGTGCGATAGACACTCGTTGCTGTTGTCCGCCGGAGAGTTTACTTGGTAAATTGTCCGATCTTTCAGCAAGCCCTATTGATGCGAGTACCGCATGTGCTTTTTTATATGCTTTTTCTTTAGATACTCCCTGCATAAGAAGAGGCAGGGCAACATTTTCAAGAGCAGTAAGCTCTGGAATAAGAGCGTAGTCCTGAAACACATAACCAAGATTATTTAATCGAAATGTAGTACGTTCGCTATTTGAAAGTGTTGTTAATTCTTCACCATCAATCATGATACTTCCTGTAGTTGGATCATCAAGGAGTGACACCTGATACAAAAGAGTTGACTTACCAGCACCAGAGCGCCCCATAATAGCTACAAATTCTCCAGACTGTATTTCTAAATCAATTCCTTTCAATACTTTTGTAATAAGGTCTCCTTCTTGAAAAGTCTTTGTTAAATTTTTTACAGATATCATATTTTTATCGTCCTAAAATAGCATTTAGGGTATTTTTACGAATAGTCATCCATGCCGGAATAAAACCTGCTATAATTGCAACCCCAACAAGTAATCCACCTCGGAACAATGTCTCACCAAGAGGTGCTACTAATATTCCATCAGAGAAGGGGAAGTTGATTGGGTTTGCATCAAAGAATGGTACGAGGAATCCGTACACAATAGCCAAACCGATACTTATTCCTATGATTGCATAAAAGAGTGCTTGGAACACGTACGAGATTTCAATTGCTCGTTCTGTAATACCAATCCCTTTTAAAATTCCAATAAACTTTCTACGGGTTACCACATTTACATATATCACAATATAGAGCGTGATGGATGCAACCACAAGACCAATGAGTCCAAAGAAATTCCCGAGCATTCCAAACAAATTTCCAATATCTCTCACAAACTGTGGCAAACCTTCTTCAAATGTTTGTATCTTTGCATACGTATCGTAACCATTTTCTTTCAATGTTTTTTGTAGGTTTATTGCTGCTTGATCACTTGTTGTTTTGATTCCTATTTCATCAGCATCATAATTCACCGCTCCCGTAAAATTTAAATACTCTGTATCACTCAAATACGCGCGCGAACTGATAACATCTGCTTTTGCTCTTACTACCCCAACAATCGTGTACTCTTTTGTGTTTTTTCCTACCGTAACTTTTATTTTATCCCCTGTTGCTACACCTTTGAGTGAGGGTCTGTTTGTGTCTGTCTGGTACTTATCAATCAAGTCTTTACCAAGAACGATTACATTTGAATCTCCTTCTTCTAAGAATCTACCTTCAAGCATTCTCGTGGAAAGTTGCCCAAAATCATCTTCTTGAATTGGATCTATTCCTACTAATGGCGCAGATACTTTATTTGCTTCATCTGCATCTTTGCGGGTTTTATAACCAGCTTCAAATGTTGCTCCACGAACATATCGTACACTCGATACAACCACACTCGGATCTGCGTCAATAATCGCTCTTATTTCTGATGTTTTTTCTATTGCACGTTTTTCGTCGAGTGCAGAGATAGTGAGGTCGCCATTTAGGCGCATTTTAAATTCTTTATTAATTCCTACAATGAGCCCAACAAGCACTCCAGAAGTTACAACTAAATTTAAAAAGGTCAGTGCCATGATAGTCACAATAAGCCCCGTAGTCACTACGCTCGTTCTTTTTACTTGTCTGAAAGCTAAAAACCATCCTACTTGAATTGCTCGAAACATAAATGATTCGCCGAGAAAAGCTATTTCTTAGTTGGAACAACAATCTCTTCACCACCAACAAGACCTTCAAGAATTTCTCGTTCGCCATCTTTTCCTAAAATTCCTTGTTTCACTATAACTTCTTTTGTTGTTTCACCTGTTTTTACAGTTACAAAACGTCCATTGTCCCCAGTTTGCACCGCACGCGCAGGCACTGATACCACGTTTTCTTTCTGACTTGTTACGATGTCTACGTTTGCAGTCATACCCGATTTGATACGCGAATCTTTTTCTACAAACTGCAGCGTTGCTTTGTAGGTAGATACTCCGTCAGACACTGTTTCTGCTGGATCTATTTTTGTTACTACTGCATCAAAGATGACCTCCTTTCCAAAAGCCTCAATCCATACTGATGCTTTGTTTTGGAGTTTAACTCGAGCGATATCAACTTCAGGAACTTTGGCTTCAATTTCAAACGCACTTTCTGAAATCATTACAATCACCGGAGTACTTGCGCCCGCATACTGTCCACGTTTTGCATCTACTTTTGTAACTCGCCCTGTAAACGGAGCAGTAATAATCGTCTGACTTATATCTGAGTATGCTTGAGTTACTCTTGCTTCTGCTTGTTTCACTACAGCCTCTTGTGTACGAATCTTTTGCTCATTTGTACCAGAAAGAGTGATCGCAAGATCGTTTTCTGCACGTTGTACCAAAAGCTTCTGTGAAGAAATAGCGTTACGTTTTGCAGAGACTTCTGATAAAGCTGCATTGATTGGAGTCTTTGCAAGTGTTACAGAAGAGCGATACACATCTAGATCTTTATTTGAAAGAGCACACGAAACAGTAAGTAGGTCACTTGTTCGTCGTACAAATTGATCTATTTTTTGCAAATCAGAATATGCAGTTTTAAGCGCAAGGTCAGCAGCATCAATATTTGTTACATCGACAGTATCAATTGCTTTCTGAATACTTTTTAGAGACACATCCACATCGAGACGGAGGTTTGTCACATCAATTTCTGACTGAGAATCACACGCCGTAAAAGTAAGTCTGTATCCAGAGCCTGTTCGTCCGTCAAAAAGTGCCGAGAGTTTTACCTGTACTGCATCACTTGCATTGGTGAAAGCGTTTCGTAATACATCAGGAGTGTTTATATAACTATTTGTAAGATCTTGTTTTGAAGACGCAAGCACTGTTTGCTTGATTTGAATTTCTTCTGGTCGAGCACCTCGCTTAAGTTCATCGAGTGTGGCTTTTGCTGCATCAAGTCCGGCTTGTACCTCTTGAAGTCTTCCTTGAGAATCTCCATTTGATACAGAAGCAAGGATGGCGCCTTTAGACACTACTTTATCAACTTGCGCATTTACGCTTCGTACTACACCACCACGCTCAAATGAAAGGTTTACTTCCTGACTAGGCTTCACGCGGCCAGTAATATTTACCACTTCCTCAATTGTGCCTTTTTTTGCAGTTACTACTTGTGTGTCAGTAGTGTCTGTTTTTTTATTACTATTAAATGCAAAGAAGGTTCCGACGGCAACCAAAATGACAATAATCCATACTTTATATTTTTTCCAAAATTGTTTCATATTCTGATGTGTTGTAATAAAAGAATGTTAGCATGTTAAGTGTCTTTAGGCAAAGAATTCAAGGGGTGTAGACAAACTACTTTGCCACATTCCACAACACTTCAAAAAGCGCTTTTTGTCCAAAAACTGCCGCTTCGTTTTTCACGCGCACAGTTAGTACTTCCGGCTCATAAATATTAAATGTCACACTGTCTTTTCGAATACACACATTTACAATGTCTCCAATCCCAGGAATAGTACGCGATTCATTCTTTATACTACTTTTTGTTTTGTTATGAACCACATCATCACCTGAGCCTATATACCTGAGTGCTATCTTTTTCTCAGCCCGCATCTTTTCCCATACTTCGGCTTGTTCTTGAAAAAGCTCTACAAAACGCATTCCAGCTCCGCCAATGATGTCGAGCGTATCGCCACTTTTTGCGTCTTCTAAAAGCTTAAACTCATATGCTACGCACGCAGTGGTCCCACGTATTATTTCCACAATCCCAGCGGGGGATTTGTCATACAGCTTCATGAGCGCTTGCACACCGTCGAGCGTATCAAGTCTTTTTTGTTCTACATCTTTAAGCATTCTGTCTGGACTCACCGCTTGGTATTTTACCAAGCGCTTTTCGCCAACAATCATTATAAGCCGCAGATTAAGGAGCTCTTTGAGGGCATCGTAGACATACTGCCGGTGAAGAGAGGTTAGGGTTATTATCTTTTTTGGACTCAAAGCTATTCCCGCATTGAGTAGTGCTACATATACAGACGAAGCCTTTGCAGACAAACCTGTTTTAAGTGCACTTTCCATATACGTTGCCGTTGTGAGTGATTTATTTTTTATAGTCATAAATATATGACTTATATTACCATAGTTCTTTATATTAACAACATTTTAGTCATTTTTTACTATATGTAATATGAATGACTATATATTGACATATTTGTAAATATAACATATTATATATTCATCCTAAGCACTGAGTTTAGGATGCACTTTTCAACTTACTGGAGTATACGTAATGGATAAACCTACTGTGCAATACCTCATAAATATTGCAATAAAAGCAGGAATAATTATCCGCGAAGGATTTAACAAAAACAACATGGTTACATGGAAATCAGACAGTACACCTGTAACTTCTTCCGATTTACAGATTAATGATGCAGTTGTTGTTGCTCAAATTAAAAAAGATTTTCCTCACGTAAGCATTCTTGCAGAAGAAGGTAGTCACTTTGTGAAAGATAGTATTTATACTGTCGTCTGTGATCCAATAGACGGCACAACACCTTTCATGATGGGAGTTCCAGTATCAGCATTCTGTATCTCTTTACTCAAGAGTGGGGTACCTGTTCTTGCGTGTATATATGACCCATTTATGGATCGTATGTACTGCGCGAAAAAAGGTAGCGGCACATCTCTTAATGGAAACAAAATTATTGTATCCAAAAAGAATACCCTCGTTCGTGCACACATCGGCACTATTTGGTGGAAAGGATCAAATTTTAATTTGGACAAAGTTAACGATGTACTTTTGAAACTGGGCATCAACTGGGTTCCACCTTATTCGATTGCATATTCTGGTGCACTTATTGCGTCAGGTAACATTGACGCAACCCTCTTCCCAAGTCTCAAACCTTGGGAGACAGCTGCGCTAAAGCTGTTAATTGAGGAAGCCGGAGGAAAAGTGACTGATATATACGGAAAAGATCAAAAATATGATAGGGCGATCCGGGGACATATCGCAAGTAATGGGCACATTCATGACGAACTCGTAGAGATTATAAAAGCACACAATTGAAAGATAGGAGGGTGTATGAACATTATTTTATGTACATACACCCTTTATTTAATTTAAAATATATATGGATAAAGAATTACTAAGAAAACTATCATTTCTTGTATCTAAAAAACTAGACAGGGAGACAGTTTTCATTTCAGGCAAAAAAATAGGTCACGGCTACCATTCTGATGGTTTTAAATTAAGCACATCCGATGATACACATTATTTTTTAAAATATTTAAGATCTCACGATCTTGGATTTGAATATCCTGAAAGAAAAATGATGTCGCTTATGGTAAGTAACGGTATGGGGCAGAGAGTAAAAAATGAGACAGGTTCTGTTGGAGTTATTATTATGGACGGCGAACATGAGCTTATATTACCTGAACTTACAGACAATTTAGAACTTTTTCATTTGCAAGAATTTGCTGGATCGGGAATAAGTTACTCTGAAATACTTATAAAAAATATTAAAAAGAATTCTGTCGATGAAGAAGACATAAGGCAACTTTCTTCTATAGCCGACATGTTAATTAACATACATTCTACTAAGCACACGACAAAAGATCTCTCTAGACTAACGGCTATTTATAATGACGGTCTTCGTGGAGTACTCACTCATCCTGAATTATCTATAATGGCACTTTCAGAATTTCCAGATGACTATCCAATTTTAAACTTAGAAGAACAAAAAGAAATTATATCTCTGCTGTTCGATAATCTTAAAAGATGGATTGATCGTCCAGATCGATTATGTGCTCTACACGGAGACTTTTGGGGTACCAATATTTTCTTTCGAGAAAACGGTAGTGTGTGGGTAATTGATTTTTCAAGAATTCCATGGGGAGACCCTGGAATTGATGTCGGGTGGTTTATTTCGCAATACCTATGGTACTACCACCTCACAGGAAATATATATTTTAAAGAACTTACGGAAACATGGTTTAAGATATATGAAGAAAAAAGTGGAGACAAAGAAATACGAAAAGCAGTCACTATAATGATTGGGTGGAGCGGGATAGTACAGATTTACCCTAAGTGGTTTCCTAATATAGATCCAGAGGTAGGAAAGAAATTTATAAACCATATAAAGGAAATTCTACGAGCAAAAGAATTCAAATGGTAAACCAAGTACTCACAACAAACTCTTATTTGAATTTAAACTACAACTTCTTCAAATTCTCCAAAACACAATTTTCAGTATTTTCCATTTTTGCCAAATCACAGTCTAAATGAGCGTGCTTTATACCCACTTTATGAATAACCTTATTGAGACTCTTTATAATGCATTCCTTGTCTTTCATGGGAATAACGTCAAAAATCTCTTTGAATTTTACATCAAGTACTTTCATTGATTTTTTGACCATTTCGGTACCTAGTACTGTATTTACAAGGTGATATTCGCGCTTGTTTTTAGAGTTTTGGGTTCTCGTAATAAACTTTTTGCGCAAGAGGATAGACACTTGGCGACTCACTGAAGCTTGTGTGTTTTGAAGCATTTCAGCAATTACTTGCTGAGAAGCAGTTCCATGCATAAAAATTCCCACGAGCACATGGAACTGCGCAAGGGTGATGGCTGCCTCCGTGCGAAGAGTCTGGTCGGCGAGTTTATCAAAAAAGAACAGGCTTTTTTGAAGCATGAAGAATATTTCTCGATTATGAAGGATTGTACGGTCCATAGAATCTTAACATGCTAAGTATACCATTGGTGTGGTATAATACAAAGTATGAAAACAGTCAAACAGAAAATTGTCGTCGGCAATTGGAAAATGAATCCGCGCACTATAGCTGAGGCCATGGATTGTGCAAAAAAGATCGCGCGAAATTTACCCAAAAAATCTCCAAAAGTACTTTTAGCAGTCCCGACACCTTTTATTAAAGATATTCACAAAGCAGTAAAAATAAAAGTCGGTATGCAGGGAATTGCATCTGAGCAAGAAGGTGCGTACACAGGACTCTCTTCCGCGACACAAGGAATGAGTGTCGGCGCAACGTTTACCATTATTGGTCACTCCGAAGAACGTGCGCGTGGCAACACAGATGAAATGATCGCCAAACAAGTCCAAACAGCGTGCATATTACGACTTCCTTTTATTTTGTGTGTCGGTGAAAAAACTCGCGATGCAGACGGTAAATATATTGAAGTTATCAATCAACAATTGAAAAGTGCCTTCGGAACAATTGCGCCGCGACACCTTTCACTCATCACAATTGCATACGAACCTATATGGGCAATAGGGAAAGACGCGACCGGAGTTGCAACTCCGAAAGAATGCCTTGAGACCCTTATTGCAATACGTCGGACATTGAGTGATATGTGGAGCGCCAAAAAAGCAAATGAGATTCCACTCTTATACGGCGGCTCAGTGTCAAAGGAAAATGCAATCATTTTTGTGCGTGACGGCGGTGCTCAAGGACTCCTCGTAGGTCGAGAAAGTCTAAAGGCAAAAAACTTCAGCGATATCATTATGCAGGTCGGTCAGGTATAATACATACTATTCTATGGAAACATTCTCATATTTAAAACCTCAGAATCTCAAGCCTGGCATGCGTGTCTTGCTTCGTCTTGATCTCAACGTGCCAATGAAAAAGGGAAAAGTGGGGGACACATTCCGCATTGAGCAAGCACTGCGTACACTCGAAATCCTACAAAAGAAAAAAGTAAAAACAATTGTACTCAGTCACCTTGGTGATGCACAAGAAAGTCTTGGGCCTGTTGTTGCGGTTCTTTCAAAAAAGATAAAAAATATTTCTTTTGTCCCATATGTTATTGGTGATCGAGCACTGCATGCGGTGGACTCCATGAAAGCGGGTGATATTTTAGTATTAGAAAATTTACGCTCACAGCCAGGTGAAGAAGATAACGCGCCGAGCTTTGCACGTGGACTTGCGCGTTTTGGTGATATTTTTGTACAGGATGGTTTTGCTGTTTCGCACCGAAGACACGCTTCTATTGTTGGACTCCCAACATTTCTCCCAAGCGTCCTTGGTCCCGAATTTCAAGAAGAAATAAAAGGACTCGAACATGCACTTACTCCAAAGCATCCAAGTGTCCTTATTTTAGGTGGTGCAAAATTTAGCACCAAACTTCCGATGCTTAAAAAATACATGAAGACTACTGATGTAATTATTCTTGGTGGTGCACTCGCTCACAATGTATTAAAGGCTCGTGGTATAGATGTAGGGATGTCACTCGTAGACACAAGTGTTCCAGTACCGACCACAATTACAAAGGCTGACAATATTATTGTGCCACTTGATGCTCTTACCGAAACAGGGGAAGTAGTAGACATCCGTCACATTGGTATGCGCGACAAAATTGTCGACATCGGTCCAGCAACTGTTGCACTCATTGCAGAAAAAATAAAGAGTGCTAAGACTGTTATTATGAATGGTCCACTTGGAATTTATGAAGATGGTCATGTGGGTGGTACAAAAGCAGTACTCAAACATCTTTCTTTAGTTACAGGCACAACAGTCATTGGTGGTGGCGACACAGTAGCACTCGCGAGACAATTGAAACTCGACAAAAAGATAAACTTTATTTCAACAGGTGGTGGAGCAATGCTCGATTATCTTACTAATGGCACATTACCCGGGATTGATGCAGTAAAGAAAAGCGCGTCACAAAAGAAATAGGAGTACGTTATACTGTGTAAGACCTCCTAAAAGGATGGCCTAAAAATATGACACGAACACTTTCAGCCGCAGCACTTGTGCTAATTATGGCATCATCATTTGCGTTTGCAGAAACAAATTCTGGAAACAATTCACGTGAATCTCGAGAAATGAAGCCTGCACAAACATTAAATGTAACTTGTATTCAAAATGCAATAGAGAAACGTGATAGCGCTATCATTACAGCGCACACAGTATTTAGTACATCTATTACATCAGCACTTACTACACGAAAAGACGCTCTCAAACTTTCTTGGGCAAAACCAACACGAGAAGAACGTTCTTCTTCTAGAAAAGCTGCTTATGACGCATTTAAGACTGCTCAAAAAAGCACACACGAAACACTTCGAAATGTGCGCAAATCATCATGGTCAACTTTTGACACAGAAATGAAAGCGTGCGGAGTATCACGTGAAGCACACGGAGAACGAGCATCTGAAGTAAAAGAACCTACAAGTTCACTTTAATTTTCCATTCAAAATAAAACAAAACCGCTCATGAGCGGTTTTGTTTTATTTCAAAATTAGTTCAACAGGACAGTGGTCTGATCCAAAAAATTCTCCGTGGGTTTTAAATCCAGTAACTTTTTTCATCAAGCCTTGAGAAATAAAAAAGTAATCGATTCTCCATCCAATATTTTTGTCTCGTGACCGAGTTTTTACATCCCACCACGTGTATACATTTTTGAGATCTGGATTAAGTGCACGGTGCACATCAACGAATCCGTCACTAATAAAGGTATCAACTTTTGTACGCTCTTCTGGCAAAAATCCCACATGTTTTTCGTTTTCTTTAGGACGTGCAATATCTATTTCTGTGTGCGCAACATTTACATCTCCGCAAAAAATAACAGGCTTCTTTTTTTGCAAATCATTTGCAAGTTGTATAAACGCATCAAAAAACTTTAGTTTATATGCAAGCCGATGATCTTCACCACCACCATTTGGAAAATAACAATTAATTAAATAAAAATCGTCAAGCTCCAAAACAATAAGTCTTCCTTCAAGGTCCTGTTTCAAAAATAAATTTCTCGGCTTTATTTCTTCACACTCAATCTCATTTTTTATATATATCGTTACACCACTGTACCCTTTGCGACTTGTGGCTGAATGAAAAAAACTTTTATATCCAGAAGGACAAATGAGATCTGCACTCAGCTGCTCCTTGTGCGCTTTTGTTTCTTGAAGGCATACAAGGTCAGAATCTAATTGCATAAGCGCACCAAATGCCCCCTTTTTTTCAATAGAACGAATACCATTCACATTCCACGAAATAATATTCATTATATATATTGTAACAAAAAAGCCGCACGGTTTGTAAGAAAGTACACCGTGCGGCGCGTCTCGCTTTCAGACCGACTTATTCGCCGGCCCAACGAGTCTTACGAGGTAGGTCAACAGACCCACCAAGACTGCAACTGATATTGCTAATAACCAAGTTTCTGTGTTCATGGCGTTCTCCTGCGAGATAGTTGAGTACAGCCCCAACTTTCAACTACTTCACAAACGTACACCCAAAGGTGTTTGTGTGTCAAGTTTTTGTACCATCGTCACTTTTGTTGCCACTATGAAATTTTTTGTGTACATCTCGAAGTTGTTTGTCCGTAATGTGGGTATATATTTGCGTTGTGCTAATACTTGCGTGTCCTAACATCATCTGCACCGCACGTAAATCCGCGCCATTAAAAAGAAGATCCGTGGCGAAGGTGTGGCGAAGCACATGTGGCGTAACTTTTTTCAAAATTCCTGCTTTAAGCGCATAGTCTTTTACAATACGCTCAACGCTACGTGGAGTTAGTCTTAGAGTTTGCGCTTGCTTTGCACCTGGCCCAAACTGAATAAAAAGTCCCAAATCAACATCAACTCGTTTTGCAAGATATTCCTTTACTGACTTCTTTGCATCATCTGTCAAAAAAACCACACGAACTTTCTCGCCTTTTCCTCGCACAGAAATTTCATCTTGTCGCAAGTCAATATTTCTATTCAACCCACACAGTTCAGACACACGTAAACCAGTAGAAAAGAATAAATGAAAGAGTGCAGTGTCTCGTAATCTCCTAAGTTCATTCTTTTCTTGAAGAGGGGCGGCAATAAGACGCACAAGCTCATCGTGGGAAATAAGATCAAGGCTTCGTTCCGGAACCTTTGCAAGCTCAATCAGCTCAGGCGCATATACTTCAAACCCTCGTTTGCGAATATATTTTAGAAAACTTCGAATTGCAATCAGATGATAATTTTGTGTTTTCTTTTTCAATGTTTCTTTAGGTTGACCAATTGGGGTAGGGCGGTTGAAGCGATTTAAATGTAATCGAAACTCACGCATTGAGTCATCAGTAATCGAAGACAGTGCGTTTGATTTTAAAAAATTAAGAAAGCGATTGATGTAGTGTTCGTAATTTTGAACTGTTTTCAAACTACGTCCACGCTCTATTTCTACGTATTCTAAAAAATGCCGCTTGAGAGTTTGAAGATCCATATACTTTGATTAAGTGTCGCACAATAAATTAGGTCTGGGAAGAGCAAAAGGGGACTTGTATAGCATGCTTGCAAAAGTAAGTAAAGTGTGATATTATCTCTTTATGAAACGCTTTTTCAAGCGTTATTCGTTTCTATGTTAACCAAGCGAAAAAAAACAACAGCAATTAAAGCAACACAGGTACACGAAAAAGACACCGGTTCTTCTGAGGTGCAAGTATCCATCATTTCTAAAAAAATTGAGGAACTTACAAAACACCTGAAAGAGCACAAAGGTGACAAGCATTCACGTCGCGGTCTTATTCAGATGGTTGCAGACCGCCGAACACATCTCAAGTATCTTGAGAAAAATCTCCCTTCGCGATACGAAAGTCTTGTAAAAAAGCTTGGTCTTAAATAACAACTTAACTCGCGCAAGCGAGTTTATTGTTACGCATTCATCAACACAACAATGGTTACTAAATGGACTATTTTTCGTGGGTCGATGGACCGAGAATCACCCAATAGGTCATTCTGCTGCATGAGCAATTTTCAGCAGAAAAATATGAAACAAACTCACACAACAGCCTCAAATTTTCTAAAACCAACATTTTCTGAGAGAATCAGGAAGAAATTTTAATAAAGGTAGTATACTTATACATAACGTACGTTTTACACGTCACAAATTTTTATATGGCAGTAATCAAACACAAAAGTCAACGTGTCGGAGTTTTTATCGACACAGGAAATATTTATCACACAGCAAAGCATCTTTATGGATGCAAAGTAAACTTCGGAAACGTTGTCGAATCGGCAGTTGCTGGACGTCACCTTATTCGAGCAATCGCATATGTGATTTCAACAGAGTCAGGTGAAGAACAAGGATTTTTTGAAGCACTTGCAAAACGAGGAATTGAAACAAAAACAAAAGACTTACAGGTTTTTTATAGTGGTGCAAAAAAGGGCGACTGGGATGTAGGTCTAGCAGTGGACGCTATCCGTTTATCACCAAAACTCGACACTGTCATTCTTGTAACAGGTGATGGAGACTATGTCCCACTCGTTGAATATTTAAAGTTTAATGAAGGAGTACAAGTAGAAGTGGTTTCTTTTGGACAATCATCTTCATCAAAACTCAAAGAAGTAACAGACGATTTTACTGATTTAGCGCTTCATTTAGAAGACACCCTCATTGGCTACCGCGGACGATCCAATCCGACACCACATCATCGAGAGCAGCCACAACAAAAAGAACAGGTTCAAGAAGTAAAACCTTTCGCGCAAAAACAACCTGCGCCACATGTACAAGTAGTGCAACGAACTCAACAACAATCAATAAAACAGAACCCCCAAAAGAAACCTCAGCCAGTAAAAAGAGCCAAGCGCCTCATATAAAAATTATATAGCATGCCACCAGAGACGAACAAAGTTCCACGCGTGCGCACATTTGAACAAGATGTTGCAGAATCGATGCAAACAAAGCAGGCGAGTATTTTGCATATTGCTCTCGCAGAACAAGAACACCAAAAAGATATTCATACAGAAACAGTCAAAAAACGTGCGAACGGTTTTTTGTATTTTTTATCATTTTTATTTATTTTGGGTGCATTTGGCGCTGCTGGATATGGATACTTTTTCTACCTACCAACACAAAAAGCGACCATTCCAAAAAACCTCGTTGTTGCTCAGGACTTTGTTCGTGTTGATGAGACATCTTCAGTTGAGGTTGACCTTATCAACAGAAGCAGTGCACTTGCGCTTTTGTCTGCAACAAGCGCACTTAATATGACTCTTGGAGTTGTAACTCAAGTTGTTCCTTATATATCCGAGGAAGGTCCAGATGCAGCACAAACAAGACGTGTTATAACATCACAAGAATTTTTTGCCCTTGTTGGTGAAAGTGTTCCTGATATTTTTAAGCGTTCAGTTACAAAAGATATTACCTTTGTCCGCATAATTGATGACGGCATAAAAAGCGGTCTTATAGTGCAAACAATAGATTATGACAGAACGGTGATAGGTCTGACGGCTTGGGAAAAAACAATGACGCGTGACCTAGAACGTATTTTTGGGTACTCGCGGAGAATAGAAGTCAAGGAATTAGTAGAAATAATTACTGACGAAGAGGTTGTGGAGGAAACTGAAGTGTACAATCCAAAAACAAAAAAAATGCAAATTGTTATTTCTACATCTACCGAACCCGTGTCTTCATTTTTAGAAAAAATAAGCTATCTGACAGACGAGGTCCGTTTTGAAAATGAAATCCGAAAAAACATCGAGCTTCGCATTGCGAAAGGAAAGACCGAAAAAGAGTATCTTGTTTACGGATTTCCAGAAAGGAGCACACTTGTAATAGCGGGAAGTGTTGATGCTTTTTTACGCATTGTGAGCCGACTACCACAGTAAAACTAGGAACATGGTAGAATAAGAAAAATATGATAGACACACAAAAATACAAAGTAGTGCTTGAGGCAGAGAAAGATGCTCTCGAAATAAAGCTTACAGGTTTGGGACGTATTAACCCAGACAATAAAAATGACTGGGAAGCAATGCCAGCAGATTTTGATACAAACCCTGCAGACGACTCAGAACTGAGCGACAAGATGGAGGAAATGGAAGAACAAAATGCAGTTCAGAATCAACTAGAAAACAGACTTGTAGACATAAAACGTGCTCTGGATAAAATTGAAGCTGAAACCTATGGTACATGTGAGGTGAGTGGTGAAGCTATCGAAGTTGCACGACTTGATGCAAATCCAGCAGCCAGAACATCTATCGCACATAGAGAAGACGCTCTTTAAAAATTCATGGGATTTGCACGCATTCGTTCCGCACAAGCAACCCCAACTTCTGTACACGATATACGAGTAGAGGCCGATGTTCATCGTGGTCTTTACTCGTTTTCAATCGTAGGTATTCCGGATCAAGTGGTAGAAGAATCAAAAGATCGGGTAACATCTGCGCTTAGAAATTCTGGATTTACTTCACCAAAAACAGAACATCAAAAAGTAACTATTTCGCTTTCTCCAGCACAACTCAAAAAAGAAGGCGCTCATTTTGATATTCCTATTGCGATAGCTTACCTTGCAGCGTCAGGACAAATAAAAACAAAGGATATTGAAAACACGTTGTTTGTTGGAGAGCTTGGACTTGATGGTTCAGTACAAAAAACGAAAGGAGTATTCCCCACAATTCTTCATGCTATAAAAAACAAAATAGTAGAAGTATTTATTCCTATTCAAAATGCACACGAAGTTTTGGAAGATAAAAATACACATGTATATGGAGTAGGATCTCTTCGAGAAGTTGTTGATCATATTACAGGTGTAAAAGTACTAACCCAATTATCTGCACCAAAAAGAAATATTCATCGCACGAAAAATGAAATAGATTTCGCTCATGTTCACGGTCAAGATAGCGCAAAACGCGCACTTCTTATTGCTGCAGCAGGCAATCATAACATTGCACTCTTTGGACCACCCGGCACAGGAAAGACTATGCTTGCACGAGCATTTCACAATATTTTACCAGAGCTTTCAGAAGAGCACATGCTTGAAGTAACCAGTATTTATTCTGCTTCTGGTGCTTTAGAAAACGAGCTTTTATACATAGCACCATTTCGTGCACCACATCACACCACATCTCATGTTGCACTCGTTGGCGGTGGCGCAACGCCACGTCCTGGTGAAGTAACCCTCGCACACCATGGTGTACTTTTCTTGGATGAATTTCCAGAATTTGAACGTCGTTCAATAGAAAGTTTACGTCAACCACTCGAAGACGGCGTCATTCATGTTGCACGCGCAAAAGGACACGAGATATATCCTGCACGATTTCAACTTGTGGCAGCGCTCAATCCGTGTCCATGCGGCTTTCGTGGTTCAAGTCACAAAACATGCAACTGCAGAGAAACAGATCTGGCACGATATGATAGAAAAATTTCTGGGCCTATCTCAGACAGAATCGATTTATGGACACATGTCGAACATGTTGCATACGAAAAGCTTAGTGTCGCACCTGTTGGTGTAAAAACATCAGAAATATATCGAGAAGAGGTCACAAGAGCTCGTAAATTTTCTAAAAAAAGAAATAGTGTTATTTCTAAAACAACCAACAATGAACTTTCATCACATGAAATTCAAAAGATAGGAAACTTTGAAAAAGTTTCCTATGAGATTGCAATAAAAAGTGCTGAGAAACTTTCTCTTTCACCACGAGGATATTTTAAACTTTTAAAAGTTGCACGGACGATTGCAGATTTAGAAGAGAGTACATATGTACTTTCACAGCATATTCTCGAAGCACTCCAATACAGAAAACAAGAGAATCGTTAACAAGAAAACTACATACAAGATATGTGGTTTTCTTTTGAAAAGGAATATGCCTAAAACGGATTGCGTGGACCGTTACGTATTTCAAAGTGAAGATGTGATCCTGTTGATTTTCCAGTATTTCCTACAGCACCGATAGTCACACTTTTTGCAACTGTCTGACCTTGATTCACGTACACCGCTGAAAGATGGCCATACAAAGTCTGTGTTCCGTTTGGATGCTGTATAACAATGTAGTTTCCGTATCCTCCATTAAAACCACTAACTTTTGCAAGAATGACCGTCCCTTCTGCAGAAGCACGCACTGCAGTTCCAATTGGCGCCGCAATATCGACACCATTTCTACCGTGGATTCCTTGAGATCGAATACCACCAATAAGAGGCCGAACAAAGTATCCAGTAGAGCCTATTGATTTTGTTTTTGTTGATTTTGCGACAATTTTTTTGACCACAGGTTCGGCAATTTCTCCTTCCGGCACTATCAATGTCTCGCCAACAGTGAGTGTAGAGTTTTCAACTAAACCATTAAAGAGTTCAATATCCTCAATATCTGCGTTATATAATTTTGCAACAGATTTAATAGTGTCACCTTTTTTAAGGGTGTGCCGAATACCATTTATTGGCAAAATAACAAGTGTGTCACCTTCTTTTACAGATTTTTTACGAAGATCATTTGCCCAAATAATAGTGTTTGGTGAAACATTAAAAATCTTTGCAATTGTTTGTAAAGTGTCTCCTTCGCGCACAATATAAACACTAATTTCATCACTACTTGGAATTACTATTTCTGGCTCATTTGAGGCACGAATAGATCCATGATCCAAAGACATAAAGCCTTCTGTGTCAGAGAGCGGGTCGATAGTTTTTGTATCACTTCCACCTTTGGCATAAAGAAGGGGAAGAGTTTGAGCATTAAACGCATACGTTTGGGAGAAAAAAGCGATACAATATATGAAACTAAATAATAGTTTTTTCACGAACCTCCTATTTATATCAAAAATAACGGAATTTGTGTATTGACTATTTTTATATTTTATTGTATAATATAGATATGGCAACACCATTTTGGGAGGGGCAATATAACGAAGGAGTACCAAGTCTCGAAGAACTTGGCATTGTTCCGACTTGGAAACGAGACAATTTTACCACTCAAGAACTTCAAATAATTGCAGCCAAAGTACAAAACTGTAATTCACTTAATGAATTACTTACACTGCTGCGTTCAGACTTATCAACAGCAAACTGTGCCTACGAAGGACCCAAACAAACAGGGCGTGAAGTTGCAGATTATTTAGAAAAGATTTTTGCTGGCGAAAAAATAACCCTTCCAGAATTACGTGAGAAAACACTTTACTTAGGACTTAGTATTCCAGGGAAACTCTCCTTACTCGCCCTTACCGAAAAGCTTACAAAAGAAGCGTCTAATATAGACAGAACAACTAACAATGATCTTGGCTCAACAAATCCGTGGGCAACACCACTTTATATGTCTCGGCCAAAAGGGATGAGTGAAACAGCGTGGCTTAAGATGCAAAATGAGATTACTGCTAAACGACCACGTGTGAAAACTAAAGAAGAGTTGGAAGCCTCATTACCTAAAGCTTTTCCAATGACCTGGAGTGCTCAAGTGCCAACTACTACTCGAGAACCAGAAAATCTAGATCATTGGGTTGCACAGCGCGACCATCAAGAATCGCAAAAAGGACCTGATATATCCTCTCTCAAGGAAATAAGCGTTCCGTCATTAATAATTGCACCAAAAAAAGAAGTCTCTAGTTCAACCACTCGTGATATTCTCACAACACCAATAAATATTAAGACTCCTTCTGATACAATAAATACACCTATGGCAACAGAAAATCCAAGAACAACAAGAGAACAGTTGGCGCAAACACTAGGAAATAACACTCGTACTCCAAAAATGGGTGATCTTTTTGTCGAAGCTGGCATAAAGCCAGAAAATTTTCCAAAACAACAAGAAACAAATATTAAGGCATTGGAACAAGAGGTTTTAAAAGACCTCCATGAGCAACTCATTCTAACACTCAAAAAAATAAGTCTCGAATCAATTGCGCGCTCAAAAGAGCTTAAGGATCTTTTTGATACTTTTATAAATAAAAGCAAACCAGGAAGCGACGAGAAAAAGGCCGCGCTCGAATCACTTAATAATAAAATAGACGCAACTGCTGATCTTATTGGTAAAGCGCTTGATTTAGATGAAAAAATACACGGCCTAGATTCAAATCAGAGCACTATTTTCCCAAATGAATTCTATACATTGAGAGATACTACTTTAGGTGTACTCACTGCACTCGATGCAACAAAAAATCCCGATGTAAGGAAAAAACTTGCTCAGCTATTAAATTTAACAAGGAGACCTTCACTGAAAAAAGCATTGGAACAAAAAATTGTACCTCCAAAAAACAACCCACAAGAAAGTATCTCCGGGGGACTCGCAGAAGAAACCCTTCCTTCGTATTTACAGGAGGCATTAATGCAAGAGCTTCGAGGAGAACCCACTGATGCCGAAACAAGAAATAGACTCATTCAATACGGTTACGAAAGTGATCTCGCTGGCATAATTATACCAAAAACCTTTGTTGCACCAAACACTCCACCTATGCCACCAAAAGAAGTTACACCCTCATTGGATGAGGTCAAAAAAACTGAAGCTCAATCAGTACCAGAAAGAGGCAATGTACAAGACTTTGTTCAAGCTGAAATACGCCCGGATGTGCCAGTGTCTTATTCACCCAACAGTCAATTTCCCTCAAATTATTCAATCGAAAAAATTACCAAAAACGGTATAGATGTTACCGATGCAGCAAACAGTAATACCTTTTCTTCTTTAATTCCGCAGATTCCAGTAGTAACTCCTGCCCCAACTACTCCACCAGTAGCAAAAGCTCAAGAAGAGGGTCCGAACAATCAGCCACCGACAAATATAAGTACACCTGAAAAACGAGAGTTTACTCCTAATCGTATTCAACTCCCACCAGACTTGTTTGAAGCATTAGAGTCGTATGAAGACGAAGTGCTTCATACCACCAACTTAATTCAGTATTGGATGGAAGATGTTCGAAGCAAAATGATTGATGCTCCTATTGATACTGTTATAGAAAGAACTTCAGCTATCCGGGCAGCACTCGCTCGACTTTCACAAAAAGAAAATATATTGGACCTAACTCAAAAACTAGCATCGACAACACTCCCTATACAAATTCCTAATGCTGCAATATTCGATAAAAATATAAATGATTTTGTTCTCGAAATTAAAAACCTCAAAACAACATCTCCTCAACAAATAAAAACACTGTCTTTGTCTCAATTCATCCAGACACAAGGATTAAAAACGATTTCTGAAAGATATAGGCCTGGAGGCGCAAG
>Ga0209181_10003512_pt1 | contig 24086 bp, 22 predicted proteins | sample MAT05_FD_187208 | JGI IMG/M metagenome (GOLD analysis project Ga0209181, IMG submission 187208) | Freshwater microbial communities from Lake Fryxell liftoff mats and glacier meltwater in Antarctica - MAT-05 (SPAdes) (version 2) | ecosystem: Environmental > Aquatic > Freshwater > Ice > Liftoff...
CCACTGCAGCGCCACTTGCCCGTCCTCGCACCATCGAGAGCTCGCAGAGCGTTTGCAGTACGCTCTGGGAATTCGTTTCGGCGGCCAGGGCGCGGGCTACTTGGCGGAGCGTTCCGAGTTCCTCCGTTTTCCGATAATCGGAATAGAGCAGGTCTTCCGTGCTGGCCGGGAAATCGGCGGGATTGTGCTGATTGGGCATCTGGGAACTCTGCACCGCCGCGCGTCGCTTGGGGAGCGATGCCATCAAGAGAATCCAAACGACCGCGTGACGGCGGCGTGCGTGGCCAAGGGGTCAACGGCCACCCCGACAAGACCTGCGCCCGCTGCGGCCGGCCGTTCAGCTGGCGAAAGAAGTGGGAGCGCGACTGGGAAAGCGTGCGCTACTGCAGCGACAAGTGCCGGATGGGGAAAGGCGCGGGGTGAGGCGAGTTACTTCATCACCGGCGTCGCCCCACCCGGCCACAGCGGTCCCAGCCCCGCCATGATCTCGGCCATCACGCCGATGCCGTCCCACAGATTGCCGATGCGCAGGTTCTCGTTGGGCGCATGCTGACTGTTGTCGGCGTTCACCGTGGGCACCGTAATCACCGTGGCGCCCAACTGCTCGACGAAGTGAAAGAGCGGCAACGACCCACCCAGCATGGGCATGACGAACGGCTCGCGACCATACGCTCGGCCCATCAGTGTTTTCACGGCGCGCACCGACGGCAGCGACGACGCCACGCTCACGCTGGTGTAGCCACCGCCACAGCCGAGGTACGCCAGATGGGCGCGATCGGTACTGCGCGCGGCGGCATTGGGGTCGGTGGCCACCGAATACCCAAGCGACACCAGATGACGGGTGACCAGCTCACAGATGCGTTTGGGTTGCTGGTCGGGCACGAGCCGGAAATCGATGGACACACTGGCACTCGTGGGTATGGCATTGGCTGCACCACCCCCCACCTCGCCGGTGCGAATCCCACGGATGTTGAGCGCGGGAAGCATGATGCGCTCGCCGAGTGCGGTATTGTTCGCCTCGGTGCGGGCTAGGCCCAGTGATGCGCGAAGCGAGTCATCGGTGGCCGACAAGGCCTTCGCCAACGCGCGATCGCTTTCCGAAATCGCCGGCACGTCGTCGTAGAAACCGGCAATCTTTACCCGGCCGTCCATGTCGCGCACGCTGGCAATAAAGTGCGCCACCGCCACGCCGGGGTTGGGTACCCAGTTGCCGTAGTGCCCGCTGTGCATCGCGCGATTCGGGCCGTAGAACGTGACATCCACACCCATCACCCCGCGCACGCCCAGCACGAGCTGTGGCGTACCGCTCACGTGAATCGGGCCATCGAAGAACAGCCAGGCGTCGGCGGCAAGCACCGACTTGTGCGCCTTGAGCAGATCGCCGAGGTGCTCCGACCCGGCCTCTTCGTCGCCGTCGAGGAAGAACTTCACGTTCACCGTCGGCGCCTTCTTGTCGGACTTGAGGGCATCGAGCGCCGCGAGCATCGCGATGATCGGACCTTTATCGTCGCTGGCTGAGCGCGCGCGAATGCGTACGGCGGGATCAATGGTGTCGCCTTTGGCCGGCATCGACACGGCGTCAGTAGCCACGCTGTTCTGATAGCGCCGCAGCTCCGGCGTGAACGGCTCGCTGTTCCATCCGCCACCGGCCACCGGCTGCCCGTCATAGTGCGCGTACATCACGATCGTGCGTGTGGCGCCCGGCGCTTTGATTTCGCCGAACAACGCGGGGTTCCCGCCGGTCGGTGCCACTAGCGGTCGCATGGCGACACCGCGCTTGGCAAACGCGGCCGTGAGAAACTCGACGTTGCGGCGAATGTTGGCCGTGTCAGCGGCCACGTTGGGAATGGCCATGAGCGCGAACGCTTCGTCGAGAATCTCGCGCTCGTGGGCACGGCGCCAGCTGTCGACGGCGGGGCGGAGCGACTGGGCCGCCAGTGGGGCGGCGGTGACCGCAGCGAGGGCGAGCGCGGCGAGCGCCGGTGCGACGCGGGCGAGACGGAGAGCACAACAGAAAGAGGCCATCCAGAAAGCTGGGATCGGAATGGCCTTCGCGCTACAACGCCAGCGACATCGCGTATGCGCTACAACGCCGCCAGCAGCGCCACCCGTTCGCGCGTGCTCACCACCACCCCGCCCGGCGCCTCCACGGTCACGGCGAACATCACCGCATCGCCCACCGGCACGCGGGCGTTGATCGACACGAACACTTCAGTCGCGCCGGCCGGTACATCGAATACACCACCGTCCACCGGATACCGTTGATCGCGCGCCTTGTCGAAGATCCACAGCTGATACTGCCATCGACGCGCGTCGTTGGACTTGAGGCCGACCAGACGCATGACGCCGCGCTGCGCTCGCGTGCTCCAGACCACATCGCCCGCGGCGGCAAGCGCAGTGGAATCGGTGGTTGGTGCCCAGTCCATGCGCGTGACCATAGGGTCGGACGCCAGCAGCGAGTCGCGCACCCAGGACGCGGCGGCCGATGCAGCCGCAATCGCCACCGGCCGCGCGGGGAGGGCCACAGGTGTGCCCGCCACTGTACTCGGGCCGCGTAGCCAAACGGCCAACAGCGCCGCCGCGGCGAGCCAGCCGCCCCACGCCACAACGGCTCGGCGCGGCCGCCTCACGACCGTTTCGTACGGCATAATGCGTGGTATGTGCGGAACGATCGCCTCACCAGCCGCGATCGCCCGCGCGGCGACCGCCGGCGGCAGGGCATCCTGCGCCGTCATCGACTCCGCCGCCAGCGCAGCCGTGAGCTCACCGACCAGCAGTTCCTGTTGTGGTACCGGATTCTCCTTCGCGGTCATGAGCCCTGCTCCTCGCGTGCGACGTCCGACGCCCGGTGCCACCCGTCGGTTTGCTGCACGAGCGTACGGACGCGCTGCAAGCCGCGACGAATGTGAGACTTCACCGTACCCAGCGGCGTGTTCATCGCTTTCGCAATCTCGTCGTGTGTACGCCCGTGTAGAAGCGACAGCTCAAGCGCGGTACGCTGTACCACCGGGAGCGACCGCAGTGCAGCACGGGCGCGATCCACGCGATCGTCGCTCGCGTTATCAGATGGCGTGTCGTCAGCCACGTCAAAGTCATCGGGCAGCGGCTCTAGTTCCACCGCTCGCCGACGGCGGCGTAGTCGGTCGATGAGTCGTCGACGAGTGACCATGGCCACCCAGCCAGCCTCGGTAGCGCGCGTGACTTCATAACGCGCGGCACTGCGCCACAGATCGACGAACACCTCCTGCACCGCATCCTCGGCGTCGCGTGTATCGGGCGACCAGCGTCGTACCAACGACCAGATCAACGCCCCGTAGCGCTCCACACACTCGCGCACCGCGAGTTCATCACCCGCCGCAATGCGCGGCAGCAGCGGCGCAACACTGGACGGCGCGGGCGTGAGCAACCGGGTCACGAGCGACAGGCGCGCGCGTTCCGGCAGAGGTAACTCGGCGTGGTTCATGCCTAGGCGAATTCGACTGACGCAGTGGTGTGTTGCGACGTACACGCGCGCTCCGACGGGGTTCATCAAAGCATTCGACGCGATCAGCCAATTGGATGCATGGAGTCCGCAAAGGGTTGGAAGGCAGCATCAGGCAGTCTGTAGGCTGTCACGTGCGAAGGATCTACCGAGCGACTGAAGCACGCATGGCCGCCAATGCAGCGCACGCTATGCGCGACGGAGGATAAGCCGCAGCGGAGTGCCTGGGCCGCAGATCTTCGGAACTTGCACCCGAGTAGTGACGAATCCTGTGGCGCTGATCTCCAGCTCCATAGCACTCAGTCCCCCGTTCGGCTCATCAAGGAGGTATATCGACGTGATTGGAACGGTCTGGGAAAGTCGCCCGTCCGGCAGCACGCGCGCCGCCATGGCCGAAGGGATCTCCACATCCGCCGAATCGACAGCCATGACTCGCTGGGCGGGAATGGCCAGCTGATCTCCTCCACACCCCCCCGTCAACTGCGAACACGAAGCGAGTGGGAACAACGCGACAGCTACCACCACGCTGGTCGTCGACCGAAGACGCTCTCTAAACGTCATACACTATTGGCAGCCGATCGTAAAACAGAGACCCGGCATCTCCTGTCGCATCTGATTCAGGCTGCTGTATATACCTCGAGCCCCAGGACCTGGGCGCCCGGTTGTAATTCCAAGCATCACGATCTGATTAGCATCGCTGTCGAGACGCTGAAACACTGGTGCCCCGCTGTCCCCCGGATCGGAATTGATCGTGGCCTGATCACTGCAGACAACGCGAACATCACGACCTTGAAATGAATAATTTGCCGTATCACAGGTCTTCGTCACGACCCCGACGGTCCATCCGTTGGTCCTTCCAACTTTTTCGACGACCTCCCCTTCCACCGCCCACAGTTTCGTTGCCGCCACTTGCATGGTCCCGGTCGCCGTGAGCGATCCTGGAACATCCGCCAATCCTTGCACCCACGAGGGAGGACGCGCAATCACGCCGATCAAAAAAGGAAGCTCGGACTCTGACACGTCGATGCCATTCATGTCGAACGCGGCAAGATCCGCACGGCGGCAGTCTCCGCGGTTGACCCAAGGTCCGCATCGGTAGGTGGGCAAGTCCTGGTACTCAATGCCCCACCATGGCCAAACCCCAAAAGGCTGTTGAAACGGCTGTAGCTGCGATGCGTCCGGGCCGAACGCGGTCGATGTAGCATGCGACACGGTAAGAAGACGTGCCTGTCCGTTGTAAATCCCGACAACCGTAATTGTTCCACCTCCTCGACCGACGATTCCGCCAATGACTGGCCGGTATCGGGCATTAAGCGAAACGCCCTGTGTCAATTCTAAAGGCCTTCCAACCACCACATCTATAACTCAGCTCGGAGTCAGGAACACGTCGTATGATCTCCGTTCGGATCCGTGCAGCCTCCTGCTCGTCAGCCGTTGTGACTACTACGCGGCCAATCGCTTCGTTGAGATCAACCGACACGAACCGCTTTAACGACACTGTCGACATCAGCGCGCGGTAGCTTTCGCGCAAACTGCTCCACGTTGTTTTTCTCCACTCAACTGCGATCACCGGAACCGGCAATCTACCGCGCGCATTCAACGAGTACGAAATGCGCCTTTGCAGGAAATCGCCAACAATCCGCTTTGCCTTCGTGGAATCGCTGATGACGGACAATGAAACGACGTAACGACCGTTCTCGAAGCGCACGCCGCCAAACGACGGAATCGCTAGGGAAATAGAATCGAGGACGGCATCAAACCCTTCAGGCCGGTCATCGGGAACCGCAGCGATGACTACCCTCGCTGACGCTTCACGTTCAACGGGAGACACATTCTCTGAAGTACGGCACGCAGTCGCAAACAATGAGATAGCGACTATCGAAAGCCATCGAGGTCGCAAGCGCAAACTTGATCGCCGGCCCCCGGCCTCACAATGCGCAGCCTGTACCTGTCCGTCAGTGCAGCGAGTCTTGTTCATCGCTTCTACCTCCAGAGGTTAGCGAGCACATTTCTTTCGAAATCTTTGTCGTTGAGATAAGGTCGTCTTCCGATCACGCGTTTGTCAACGCAAACGGTCGTAAGGTTTCATGCAAATGTGCGGCGGGTCACCGAGTCGAGCGGACGCAACACGGACATCACTCGGTCCGGCATGCAGAGGCATCCCACGAGAGTAATCGTGACGATCACAGTGGCGAGCGTAGCAGCGAAATACGCAATCAGTGCATCTGCGGGACATCGTTCGAGCGAATTGATATGCATAGCCGCATCACTTCGTACGTTTCTATCAACAGGTTTTCATCATGCCTATCACCCACGCTACGCTTATCGCTGCGCGCCGCCGTACATCGGTCGTTGCCCTCATGCTCGGTACATCACTGGGCGTCACCCGCGATGTCCATGCACAGCACCCCTCACGCAACACACCAACCATCCCACAGGTCGCTAAAACCGCCGGACAGTTCACGACACTCCTCGCGGCGGTCGACGCAGCTGGCCTCACACCAACACTCCTCGGCCGCGGCCCCTTCACGCTCTTCGCTCCCACCGATGACGCGTTTAAGCGACTACCGAACGGCACCGTGGCCGAGCTCCTCAAGCCAGAGAATCGCGAGAAGCTTCGCACAATTCTCACGTATCATGTTGTAGCGGGCCGCGTCACGGCCGCCCAAGCGCGGAGCGTGCGCTCAGCCGAAACGGTCGCCAACCTTGACGTGCGCATCGCTGACGTGAACGGGGAGCTTCGCATTAACGACGCGACGGTACGCATCGCCGACATTCCCGCCAGCAACGGCATTATCCACGTGATCGACCGCGTTCTGTTACCGCCCGACACGCGCGCAGGTGAATCTATGCGCGACGGCGGCGGCATCACGGGCGGCGGTGCGAGCGCGCTGATCGACCTGGCGATCGATCGCGGCGCCCCATTGTATAACGAGGGCCAGCCCGCCTCCACCGTCGCGATTTACGAGGTGGCCGCCAACGCACTGTTGCTGTTGAGTGATCGCGATGTGCCCGACGAGGCCAAGCGCGGCCTGCGTGCAGCGCTACGCGACAGCCGCAGTACCGCACGTGAGCGCGCTGTCTCGCTTCGCAGAGCACTCGATTCGGCACGAACCATGGGAGCTCGATGATCGCCTCGCGCTGACGGGTTGGTGGTTTACGCGAAGGGCGCGAAGGGCCGCGAAGGAACGCTAAGAACAAAAAAAGAGAATATTATCGTTCGCCTTCGCGACTCTTCGCGTTCTTCGCGACCTTCGCGTGAACCACCAACCCGTCCGTCACAACGAGTCCACGCCGGAAGCTCCCCGACCAGGTCAGAACTCCGCGCTCACCGTCGCGAACACCGCCCGCGCCGGTAGCACGAAATACCGAACCCTGCCTGACCCCGACACCGCGCCGCTTGCGAACTTCTGCGTATCGCCGAGGTTCGCGCCGCGCACCGTCAGCGCGTATCGACCGAATACTGAACGGGCCGACGCGTCGAGGGTATAGTAGTCGGGCAGCACACGGTCCGCACTCCCCGTGTTGTCCAAGAACGCCTTCGACTGGTACCGACCCTCCACACTGAACATGAAACGGCTCGTCGGCGACACCTCGATGCGATGCGAGGAGATAAAGGCCGGCGTGAGCAACGGCGTCACGTTGCGACGCACCACCGGCGTGCCGCGCGAAGAGTCCGTGAACTGCGCAATGCGGTTCTGGCTCCACGTGGCGTTACCGGCGAGCACCACGCGCGAGATGCCGCGATAGGCTGCGTCGACCTCAATGCCACGACGATAGCTGTTGCCCACGTTGCGCCGCAAAATCGCGCCCGACGCCGTTGGCGCCCCGATACGCGCGATGTCGTTGCGGAAATCCATGCTGTACAGGTTGGCCGACAGGTCCATCGTGGCGCGCGACAGCGTGATGCCCACTTCGGCGTCGCGCACCGACTCCGGCTTCACGCGTGTAAAATCTCCGTAGTCGGCCACGTTCCCACTATTGAGGTCATCATCGCCGGCAAAGAGATCGTTGCGCGCTGGCTCGCGGCTGGTCACGCCGTACGACGCATACCCCGATACGCCCGAGGCGAGCTGGTACGTGACACCAGCTTTCGGATTGAAAAACAGCCAGTCGATGCTGCGCTCGTCGATGCCGGCATTGGCGTCGGGCTCGTAGCGGAAGTTGGCGTACCGTCCCTGCAGATCGGCAAACCAGCGGGCCCGCCCGGCATCGAGCGACAGCTTGGCAAACGCGCTCGCATCCTGCTTGTGACCCGTGTTGTCGTAGAGCGTGGTCGACGGCTGAAGGTAACCACGATGCGCGCGTTGATACGTGTTCGCATTCATACCGGTGTTCACGCGCAGCGCCCCGCGCTCGGCGTTGTAGGCGCTCGTGACGCCGTACCAGGTATGGGCCAGATTGAAACGATAGCGGTCGGGCAGATCAAAGAAGTCGTAGTTGCCGCTGGCCGAGTTGCGGTACACCGTCGTACTCACCGAACCGCCGTTCTGGAGCGCGCGGGTGTATGCCAGTGACACCAGCTGCTGCCCGAACTTGTCGCGCTCGTCGGGCTGCAACGGGTTGAAGCGGCGATTGGCCGCCAGCTGCTCCAGCGTGGCGCCGGTATACGACAGTGTGTCGGCTAACAGTCCCACCAACGTCGTGAGCTTCAGCACGTCGCGCGTGCCGAACCACCCCGCGCCCACAAACGCGGAGCGTCCCATCACGCCGCTATGATCACGGTAGCCGTTGGTTCGCAGTGCACTGGCGCGCCCATAGACCGCGAATTTGCTGTCCGTGAGCCCGGAGTTGAACGACGCGCTCACGCGCTGTGAACCGAACGATCCCATCTGCAGTTGCACATCACCACCGGCATCGGCGCGCGCCACCGGCGTCGTCTCGAAATTGATACTGCCCGCGAACGACGCCGTGCCGGCCGTGCTCGTACCCACGCCACGCTGCACCTGCACCGACTGCACATTCGACATCAGATCGGCCAGGTTGGCGAAGTACAGCACTTGATCTTCCATATCGTTGAGCGGAACGCCGTCGATCGTGATATTGATACGCGTCTGGTCCATGCCGCGCAGCCGCAGGTAGCTGTAGCCCCAGTTGGTACCGTTTTCGGTATGCGATGTCATCGACGGGGCGGCATTCATGAGCAGCATGGGAACGTCCTGCCCGAAGTGCCGCTGCGTGATGGCGGCGCGGCCGATCGTGGTCTGCGAAATCGGCGCCTGTTCATTGGCACGGATGGCGCGCACCAGCACGCGTTCAATGCGCCGCATCGAATCGGCGGCGGCGGCCGTTCGAGCACTGTCGGGACGGAGCTGCGCGCCAAGCGGTATACCGGCAAGCGAGAGCAGCGATGCCGCGGTGGCGGTCATCAGGATGGCGCCACGATTGACGCTCAGGCCGACGACATTGCGTCGCCGCGTGCGCCATGGGCGCGCGATTACGTGCGGATACATCGATTGGACTCCCTACGCCGGTACGAGCCGGATCAGGTTCTACGGGACTCTCTCAGCCGACGCTCACTGGCGGCGCCGGCACCCCGGTCATGTGCAGTGAACCCTAATTAGCTTTGCGTCTCATGACCAGTACGGAGCTTTACCTGCTGTCCGACCCCTGCGTCTGGCTCGTCGCGCACGGGAGCTCCTGCCCGGAGCTCTTGGGCTTCATCACCGGTGTGCTCAACGTCTGGCTCGTGACCCGTGAGAACATCTGGAGCTGGCCACTCGGCGTGCTCAACGCCGGCTTCTACGTGGTGGTATTCGCCCGCACCGGTCTCTATTCGGACACGGGCCTGCAGGTCGTTTATCTCGGGTTGTCGCTCTACGGTTGGTGGCATTGGCTGCGCGGCGGACCCGATCACCACCCCGTGGTGGTCACGCGCACCCGGCGTCGCACGGCGTTGCTGCTTGCCGCGATCGCACTCGCATCGTGGGTCACCTTGGCGACGATCACGCAACGCTTGCCCGGTGCCGCGCTGCCGTGGCTCGACGCCGCGCTCGTGTCGATCAGCCTCGTGGCGCAGTACATGATGACGCGCAAGCTCCTCGAGAACTGGCTGCTCTGGATCGCCGTCGACGTGGTGTACATTGGTCTCTTCATCAACCGGCAGCTCCCGCTCACGGCGATCCTGTACGCGGTGTTTCTGATGCTCGCCATCATCGGGTACGTGCAATGGCATCGATCGGCGGCGCGGTCACGCCTCGCGTCATGAGCCGCGAACTCACCCGCATCGTCCTGACCGGATCGGAGTCGGTCGGCAAGACGACGCTTGGCGCGCAGCTCGCGGCCCGCTATGGCGTCGCGTGTGTCCCCGAGTTCGTGCGTGAGTACGCGGCCGCGAAAGGTGCTCCGCTCGACTTCCGTGACCATGGCCCCATTGCCAAGGGGCAGATGGCGCTTGAAGAAATGCATACTGCGAGCGCCCTGGCCCGCGGTGACATATTGCTGCTGCAGGATACCGACTTGGTGAGCACGGTCGTGTACTGCCATCACTACTTCGGCCGCTGTCCGGCGTTCATCGAAGAGGCCGCCATCGCGCGCCTCGCGACGCACTATCTGCTGCTCGATATCGACGTGCCATGGATTGCCGACGGCGTCCGCGACCGCGAGGAGCAGCGCGAGGAGGTGCAAGCGCTCTTTCGCGACACGCTGGCGCGATTCGACGCGCCGATTACCGTTGTGCAGGGCACGTGGGAGGAGCGATTGACCACGGCCGCCAAGTCGATCGACGCCCTACTTGGCGATTTGCCTGGCGCGACGCGTCACTGACGCGCCCGCGCGCCAACTCCTTACACCGACACAGACCATCATGGCCGACAAGACACAAAGCTTCGCCAATCACGGGCAGTACGTGCCCATGTATCACTTTTTCACCAGCCCGTTGGCCCTGATTTTCGTGATCTGGAGCGTGCAGCGACTGATCACCAATCCGGGCGCGGATACCGTCTACATGCTGGTCGGTGCGTTGGCGCTGTTCGGCGTGGTAGCGGTCTCGCGCCTCTCGCCGCTACGCGCGCAGGACCGTCTGATCCGCCTCGAGGAGCAGCTCCGCTACGCCCGCCTGCTGCCGGCCGATCTCGCGGCGCGCGCCCAGGCCGCATTTTCGCCGCGCCACTACATCGCGTTGCGCTTCGCGAGCGACGCCGAGCTGGCCTCGATGGTCGAAATGGTGATCAAGAATCCGGAACACAAGGGCAGCGAGATCAAAAGCAAGATCAAGACCTGGCGCCCGGACACCTTCCGCGTGTGATACGGCGCATTGTTGTTCTTCGCGTGCCTTCGCGATCTTCGCGGACTTCGCGCGAACCGCGGTGCTTACGGCTGCCACGGAGCGATCGGAGAGCCCGCTGGTTCACGCGAAGCTCGCGGAGCACGCGAAGGCACGCGAAGCACAGCAAAAGGCTTGATATGGCCATCGCGTCGACGGACGGGGGCGCTCCGACCTCACAACGTTGAGACACTACCGAGGCGCGACAGCAACAGCTCGACCGGCAGCCCACCGTTCGCCGTGCGCATCACCGCGTCGAACGTAAGCCGAGTCTGCGCCGCGAGCACGCGATCAGGCACCAGCAGCCCAAGCTGCCACTGGCGGCCACCAGCGCGCACCACATCGCCCAGTCGCGCATACAGTGATCGCAAGTCCGACCCGTCGCTGATGCGCAGCCCGTACGGCGGGTTGGTCAGCACCAATCCCGTCGTGCCGATCGCCTCGAGCGACGTGTCCGACAGCGGCCCCTGCTCGATGACGAGATCCTGCAACACGCCCGCGCGCTCCGCGTTGGCCACTGCCGCTTTGCAGGCACCGGCATCGCGGTCACGCATCACGATCGGCACGCCCACCGACGGCAACTGCTCTCCCCTGGCCACCGCGCGCACGCGCGCGTGCATCGGCGCATCGGCGCCCGGCCACTGCTCCATCACGAACTCGCGCCCCAGTCCAGGTGCCATGCGACGTACACGCAGCGCCGCTTCGATACCGATGGTGCCCGAGCCACAAAACGGGTCCACCAGCGGCACGCCACCGTTCCAGTCACAGGACGCCAGCATCGCCGCCGCCAGTGTCTCACGCAGCGGTGCCTTCGCGATCGCCTGACGCCACCCACGTCGGTGCAGCAGTGCGCCGGAACTGTCGGCGCTGATCGTGCACCGGTCATGATCGAAGCGCACGACGATCAGCTGCGTGTTGCCGTCGTCATCCTCCTCGTCGTCCCGGGCGCGACCGAGCGCCTGCGAACCCTTGATGCTGTTCGTGATACCGCGCGCCACGCGCTCGGCTACCGCATCCGAGTGATACAGACGCGACTTGCGGCACGTCACGCGCAAGCGCACCGCCGCGCCGGGCGAGAGTACGAGGTGCCACGGCACGCGCACCGCCATCTTCTCGAGCGTGGCGAAATCGCGTGCCTCGAACTCGGCGAGCCGCACCAGCACGCGGCTGGCGAGACGTGACCACAGGTTGATCGTGAACAGTTGCTCGGCCGTGGCGTCGAACGACACACCGGCCGGACTGACGTCGCGGGGCGTGATGCCTCGCGTCATGCACTCGGCGGCCACCAAGGGCGCCAAGCCAGGTGCAGCGATCGCAAACGCATCAAAGCCCGACGCACGCTCCGTCGGGATCGGCGTGCTGGTCGGACGCGTGGCGCGACCCGGCCGAACCGGTCGCGCGGGGATCAAATTGTCGGGCTTATGCGGCTTTGACACTCATGTCGCGACGCCGGAGTAAGGTATAGGGCGTCCGGGCACCTCGGGCGAGCAGCAGATGCCAAAAGTCTTCGGCATCCAGCGGCGGCGCGAACAGGTAGCCCTGTCCGAGCTCGCAACCAAGGGTGAGCAGGTGGCCGCGTTGCGCCTCCGTTTCGATGCCCTCAGCCACGGTGTTCATCCGCAACGTCTCCCCAAGTGCCACGATCGCGCTGGCCAGGACCGGTCCTTCGCCTCCTTTATCGATGACATCCACGAACGCCTTATCGATCTTCAGGATGTCGATCGGATAGCGCTGCAGATAACTCAGGGAAGAATAACCTGTCCCGAAGTCGTCGATGGCCAGCGAGATCCCGAGCGCCTTCAGCGCGTTCAAGCGCGCCATCGACAGCTCGGTGTTCTGCATCAGCATGCTCTCCGTGATCTCGAGCACGAGCTGGTCTGCCGAGAGCCCCGAATCGGCCAGCGCCTGCCGGACATCGTCCACGATCCCCGGCTCCTGCAGCTGACGCCCCGAAAGATTGACCGAGATCCGCACCGGTAACCCGCGCTCATCAGTCCACCGTTTCGCCTCGCGGCAGGCCCGACGCAGCACCCAGCGACCAATCGGCACGATCAGCCCCGTTTCCTCGGCAATCGGAATGAACAATCCAGGCGGCACCTTCCCGCGATCACGGCACATCCAGCGCACCAAGGCCTCGGCGCCGATGATCTCACCCGTTTCGAGGGCCACGATCGGCTGATACTGCAGCATGAACTCCTCGTGCTCGATGGCGCGACGAAGATCCGCTTCCACGACCAGTCGATCCAGCGCTGCCTTGTGCATCTCGGGCTCGAACAGCGCATGCTGTCCCTTGCCGCGTGTCTTCGCCACGTACATCGCGACGTCGGCGTTACGTACGAGTTCATCGGTACTTTCGCCGCGGGTACTCCTCGAAATACCAACGCTCGCGTTCACGAATACTTCTTTCCCGTTCAGCACGAATGGCTTACTCAGCGCGATGCCGACCCGGTCGGCGATCGCCAGTACCTCATCCACCGATTCGGCGTCTTCCACCAGCACGGCGAACTCATCGCCGCCGAGACGTGCAATGAGGTCGGTGTCGCGCACGCAGGTCGCGAGACGGCGCGCTGCATCCACCAGCAACCGATCGCCGGCGGCATGTCCCAGCGAGTCGTTGACCGTCTTGAAATTGTCGAGATCGAGAAAGAGGACGGTGACCGCATTCAGCTGCCGCTGCGCGCGTGCGAGGGCATGACCCACCTGGTACAAGAACAGCGAGCGGTTCGCGAGATCGGTGAGCGGATCATGAAACGCCTGATGCATGTACTGCTGCTTGATCACGCTCTGCTCGGTCACGTCGCGCGTGTTGAGCACGAGGCCGCGAATCACCGGCTCATCGAGCAGATTCGTGCCGACGTTGTCGACCGTGAGCCACGCGCCGTTCGCGTGCCGGATGCGCCATTCGCGCTTCAGCACACCCGGCGTCGCGCCTCCGGTACGCGAGCGATTCGACCGGGCCAATTCCTCGAGAAACTGCAGCGTGGTGGAAAGATCCTCGGGGTGTAGAATCGATTCGATACGTGCGGTCACGAGCTTGGACGGATCGTGACCGAACACCAGCGCCATCGACGGACTCGCATAGCGGATGGTACCATCGGGATCGAGGATCATGATGACGTCGCTACTGTGCTGCACCAGCGCTTGAAAGCGTGCCTCGTTGTTGCGCGCGGTCGACTCTGCGAGCCCCCGCGCCGCGTCCTTCGTGGATGTGAACTGCCGCGCGAAGGCGAGCGCGGTCAGTACGACCACGCCGATGGCGAGGCCCAGCAACGGCTGCGTCCCTCCGGTTTGCGGCGCGCCCGAAATCGCGAGCTTGAGCAACAGGGCAAAACCCGGAAGCACCGCTACCAAGGGGATGACACTCGCGGTGAACTGATCGCGTTCACTGCGCGCCCGAATCTGTCGGTGCATCACCGTCGCGATACTCACCCACGCGGCGATTGCGAAGAGGGCGAAACTCACCGGGCTGGCGATTCGGACGACATCGAGATTCGTGTCGCCCTGCGTCATCTGCACAATGGCCAGCACGTGCACGACGAACTGCATGAGGAGCGCACTGGCCAGCACGACGAGGACATTCGCGCGGTGATGCAACGCGGTGCGCCGCCACAACACCGACGCCACCAGTATGACGATGAGTTCGAGCGTCGCATGCGCGTGCAGAATCGCGAGCGGGCGCACGGCGATGCCGCTGCCGTCGATCATCCAGAGGCCGTACCACGCAACGAGCAATCCGGCCACGCCCACGGTACCGACGTCGAGCGCCAGCTTCACGCGATCCACCGCCGTGCGCGGCGCACTCGGCAGGCAGAGAAACGCGAGCAGCAGCACGACCTCGGCCACGACCGGCGTGATCATCATGGCGAGGTCGGCGGACGCCGGCGACACGGGACGCAGCACGAAGTCGATCGCGATACGAGCGATCGGGAAGATCGAGAGTGCACCCGCCACTGCTCTCCAGAACCGGCGTGTCCCGCGGTCGAACGCGAGCTCTCCGCCGGCGCGCCAAGCGAAGGCAACGGCCGCGAGCGCGATGACCTGGGGGGCGAAACTTCGGGTCCAGCTGCCACGTCCGACGCCGGGCGCGCCTAGCGCCAACCACGTGGTCACTACGGCGGTGTAACCAATCAGCACCGCCAGAATCAGACGGTCCTGGAATGCCCCGAATACCGGACCACCAATAGCCGGGATGCTGTCGAGCGAGCGCCGGAGATTGGTGGTCAGGTAACTGCCCGATCGACGCGAGCCGGCGTCGGCGGGAGAGGGCATGGCACGAGGGGTCGGGGTGAGTCGAGGCGTTCCCCAAATCGGGCCGTCCCTCGCGCCCGAACCGTCACGCTGCTGGCAGAGTCACCGAGGCAACGGGAGGCACGGGCCGTGGCGGCCGCGGGCCCGGCTTGCGCAGAAAGACGCGCAGCGCGAAAAGGACCACGAATACCGCTGCGTAGAGCATCGGCTCCTCGAGATCCTTCTTGACTGCCCAGAGGTAATGCACACAACCGGCGATGGCCGACAGGTACACCAGGCGGTGAAGCTGATTCCACCGTTTGCCGCCCAGTCGCTTGATCGACCACTGGCTGGAGGTGAGTGCCAGCGGGATCATGAGCACGAACGCCAGCATCCCCACCGTGATGTAGAGGTGCTCGAGCACATCCTTCACGATGGCCGGCCAGTCGAAGAACTGGTCGAGCACGATGTACACGCTCAGATGCCCCAGCGCCCAGCAGAACGTGGCCAAACCCAGAAACCGACGCTGCGCGATCAGCCAGCCCCAGCCGGTGAGGCGGATGAACGGGGTCACCGCCAACGAGGTGGCGAGCAGTCGGAGCGTCCATTCTCCCGACGCGTGCGAGAGCGCTTCGATTGGTTCGGCACCTAACTGATCCAGCAGCAGCTGCGCCACCAACACCATGGCCGGCACGATCACCAGCAGCCAGAGCGCCGGACGGATGAAGCGCCGAATCGGCGTTTCGGCGCGCTCCAGCAGAAGCCTCATGCGAGGGCTCAGTAGTACTTCCGCAGGTCCATGCCGCTGTAAAGCGACGCGACCTGGCTCGCATAGCCATTGAAGGGCAGCGTCGGAATCTTCAGGAATTGACCGATCCGACGCTCCTTGGCTTGGCTCCAGCGCGGATGATCCACTAACGGATTCACGTTGCCGTAGAAGCCGTACTCACTGGCATTGGCGTCATTCCAGGTCGTGTTCGGCATCTTGTCCGTGAACTTGATTTTCACGATCGCCTTGATGCCCTTGAAGCCGTACTTCCAAGGCACCACAAGTTTGAGTGGGGCGCCGTTCTGATTCGGGAGCGCCTTACCGTACATGCCGGTAGCCAACAGGGCCAAGGGATGATTGGCCTCGTCGAGGCGCAACGCCTCCTTGTACGGCCACGGCAGCACGGCGCGGGCCTGTCCCGGCATCCGGCGCGGGTCGTACAGCGTGGTGAACTCCACAAACTTGGCACCCGGCAAGGGTTCGCAGCGGGCGATGACATCGGTGAGCTGCACGCCCTGCCACGGGATCACCATCGACCACGCTTCCACACAGCGGTGCCGATACACCCGATCCTGCACCGGCAGCTTCCCCACCAGCTCATCGAACGAATACGGACGCGGCTTCTTCACCAGCCCCTCGACATTCACGGTCCACGGAAGCGGGCGGAAGTCCTTCGCCTGCTCCTTCGGCTCTTCTTTCCCGGTTCCGAACTCGTAGTAGTTGTTGTAGCTGGTCGCGTCTTCCTCGGGCGTCAGCTTGTCTTGCTCCTGAAGGCCGACCGTGCCGCCATCGAACCGCATGGCTTGCAGCGCCGACGGCGCAATCAGTCCGCCCAAGGCCAGCGCGCCGGCGGTGCCCATGAAGGCCCGACGGTTCTGGTACACGGTTTCCGGCGTGATATCGGAAGACGGGATGTCGTCGGGACGGCGAATCAGCATGGGCGTCGAGGTCAGGGTCGAAGGTACATACATTCTAGCAGCGAACACGCTATTCGGTTCCCGAATTCAGCGCCCGGACGATTCTGATCCGGCCACTTCCTGCGATTCGTCCCCATGCGATACACCACGCTCGGCTCCACCGGGATCTCCGTGTCCCGCCTCTGCCTCGGCTGCATGAGCTACGGCACCCCGGACTGGCGACCTTGGGTGCTGAGCGAAGATGACGCCGGCCCGTTCTTCCGCCGGGCCATCGAGGCCGGCATCAACTTCTTCGACACCGCCGACATGTACGCCCTCGGTATGAGCGAGGAGGTCACGGGCCGCGCCCTGCGCGAGTATGGCCGCATGGAGGAGATCGTACTGGCCAGCAAAGTGTACTGGCCGATGGCGCCTGGACCGAACATGCGTGGCCTCTCGCGCAAACACATCGTGCAGGCCTGCGAGGCGAGCCTGAAGCGACTTGGCGTGGACACCATCGACCTGTATCAGATCCATCGCTTCGATCCGAATACGCCGATCGAGGAGACGCTCGCCGCGCTCGATCATCTCGTGCAGTCGGGCAAGATCCGCTACATCGGCGCGAGCTCCGGCTGGGCCTGGCAGTTCGCGCGCGCCCTCGGCGCATCGGAGCTGCACGGCTGGTCGCGCTTCGTCAGCATGCAGAATCACTACAACCTCCTCTACCGCGAAGAGGAGCGTGAGATGATCCCCCTGTGCGCATCGGAGAAGATCGCCGTGCTGCCTTGGTCGCCGCTCGCCCGCGGACTGCTGGCCGGCACGCGCTCCGCCCTCGACGATCGCACCTCCACCACACGCGCCGCGCACGATGCGTACGCCGTGGGGCTGTACGAGGGAGAAAAGGACTGGGAAATCGTGAACGCCACGAGCGCGATCGCGACGGAACGCGGCGTACCGATGGCGCAGATCGCACTGGCTTGGCTGTTGTCGAAGCCCGCCGTGACGGCCCCGATCATCGGCGTCACCAAGCTGTATCAGCTCGAGGAGGCCCTGGGTGCGGTCGACATCACGTTGACAGCCAGCGAGATCACGCGACTCGAGGCGTCGTACCGACCGCACGCGGTGAAGGGACACGAGTAGCGCTAGTCCAGCGTCTTCGAAAACCGCCGCACGGACACCACCAGAAGCACGAACGACAACGCCGACAGTACACCAAGTTGTGTCCACAGGTCGCGCATGCCGACGCCTTTCAGCAAGACGCCGCGCAGGATGTCGAGGAACCACGTGAGTGGCAGCGCCGCGCCGATCCACTGCGCGGGCTCCGGCATCGCCGCACGTGGGAAGATGTAGCCCGACAGCAGAATGTTCGGCAGCATGAAGAAGTAGCCGAGCTGCATGGCCTGCACCTGACTGCGCGCCACGGTGGAGATGAGCAGTCCCACGCCAAGGCTGGCCACGATGAACACCAGCGCCAGCGCATACAGCAGCACCAGACTGCCCATGATCGGGATGTCGAAAAAGATCACGCCGAGAGCGAGGACCACCGTCATCTGCACATAGCCTACCAACACGAACGGCACGAGCTTGCCAAGCATGAGACTCGTGCGACCGATCGGCGTGACGATGAGCTGCTCGAGTGTGCCGCGTTCGCGCTCCTTCACGATGGCGGCACTGGCGATCAGCGTCATGGTGATCGTGAGCAGAATGCCGACAATCCCCGGCACGATGAATGTCGCGCTCTTCTGCGCCGGGTTGTACCACGGACGCACGCGGATCTCGACCGGCGGACGAATCTTGTACTGCGACGCCAGCAGCTGCGCGCCGCGCGCTTGGGCGGCGAGCTGCGCCCCGGAAATCGCCGCGCCAGAACTCTGCGGGTCAGCGGCGTCGATGAGCATCTGCGCCACACCGGTGTTCCCACTACGGATGTTGCGTTGATACTCCGGCGGAATCACCAACGCTACCCGTGCAGCACCCCGTTCGATCCAGCGCTTGGCCGAGGCGCGGTCGGGAAGTGCCGCGACAAAGGTGAAGTTGTCGGTGTTGGCGAGGACGCGAATGAGTGCGCGGCTTTCACTGCTCCGTGATTCGTCGACGACCACCGTTGGCAAGCGACGCACGTCGGTCTGCACCGCATAGCCGAACAGCAGCAATTGCATGGCTGGCAGCAGAGTCATCATCGCAAAGGTGAGCCGGTCGCGCCGGAGCTGCAGAAACTCTTTCCAGAGCATCGGCCACACCGTCCACCGTTGTACCCGCTCATACAGCGCGCTCACGAGGGCCTCGCCACGGACAAGACCGCCTCATCGGCTTCATCACGCTGCTGCAGCATCACAAAGACGTCTTCGATCGTATTCGCGTTGAACTGCTTCACGATCTCCGCTGGCGTGCCGAGTCCGATCAGGTGCCCGCGCGAGAGAAACGCGAGCCGCTGACAGCGCTCGGCTTCGTCCATGTAATGCGTGGTGACGAGAATCGTGGTGCCTTCGCGCGCCAGCTGATAGATCGTTTCCCAGAACGTGCGACGGGCGGCTGGATCGACACCGGCCGTGGGCTCGTCGAGAAACACCAGGTCGGGGTGATGCGCCGTTGCACAGGCCAGCGCGAGTCGCTGCTTCCATCCGCCGCTGAGGGTGCCGGCACGCTGCTTCAGCCGCGAGCCAAGCCCGAGTGATTCCACGTGCGCGGCCAGTCGCTGTTCGCGATCGTGTCCCACGAGGCCGTACACCGACGAATAGAAACGGAGATTCTCCGCGACGGTGAGTTCGTCGTACAAACCGTAGCGCTGCGACATGTAGCCGATGCGACGACGCACGCCTTCGGTGTTCGTCGCCACATCGAGTCCCGCCACGTTCGCCGACCCGCTCGTGGGCACCACCAGTCCGCAGAGCATGCGAATGGTGGTCGTCTTCCCCGATCCGTTGGGGCCGAGCAATCCGAACACTTCGCCGCGCGCGATCTCGAGATCAAGTCCGTGTACCGCGACCAGCTCGCCGTACACTTTCCGCAACGCCCGCGTTTGAACGACCGCGGGACCCACGACGCGCTCGGGATCGTTCACTTGGAGCCGCGCGGCAACAGCACCGAGATCGGCATCCCGGCGCGCAGTCGCTGCGTGCTATCGGCAAACTCCACTTTCACACCGAACAACAGGTCCGCGCGCTCCTTGTCGGTGAGCGCCACACGCGGCGTGAACTCCGCGCGCGTGGCGATCGCGGAAATGCGTCCACGAAACACCGTGCTGTCACCGTCGAGACGCGCCGACAGCGAATCGCCCGGTCGCAGCGTGGGCAACACGAACTGCGACACATAAATGCGCGCCCATGGACGCGACGGCTGCGCTACCGTGACAGCGCTCTGGCCAGCTGCCAACACTTCGCCCGGCTCGACGTTGCGACTCGAAATCACGCCGTTCACCGGAGACAGCAGCACCATGTCATTGGCCGTGGCCCGCACGCCCTCGGCGGCGGCTAGCGCGCCGCGCGCCTCGGCGGCCGCGGCCTGACGCCGCTCAGGGCGCGCACCTTCCTGAACCAGACGTAGCGCGTCGCGCGCGTAATCACGACGGCCAGCGGTCACGCGCGACGTGGACCGAGCGGCATCGAGCGTGGCACGGCTCACATCGCCCCTGGCGGCCAGCGGTTCGAGTCGCGCGAGATCAGCCGCCGCGCGCTCCGCATCAGCCTCGGCGGCCCGCACTTCCGCTTGCGCGCGGCTGATCTCGGCCGGACGAGCCCCGCGGGCGAGTTCCCGTGACGCTTCCTGCGCCGCGGCAGCGCGGGCGTCCGCCTGTGCCGTGGCGCTCGCCATGGTCGGTGTCGTGAAGATCACCAGCGTGTCACCCGCCCGCACGACATCGCCTTCCTGCACCAGTACGCGCAGCGCGCGGGCTGGCTGCAGCGGCCCGACGTCGATTTCCACCATTTCCAGGGTACCGACCGCCGTTTCGGGAGCCGACGACCGTGAGCAGCCACCAAGCAGGAGAAGCGGACCGAGCGCGACGAGCGGGAAAGCACGCACTATCACGAAATCACTCACGTAGAGAGACACCCGCCGCACCGGACACGCTTGACCGGCCGACCACGGCAACATTGCATTCCAATATGTCTCACGCCACCCCGCCAACCCCGACCGACCCCGCTTCCTCCAACGAGGCGCTGCCAGCCTCGCTGTCCCGCACCCTTCGGCAGTTCCGCGTGCTGGAGCGGGAAGACAAGATGCAGGCGCTGTTGGGATGGTCGAAGAAGCTCGAGCCGCTGCCGGAGCGGTTCGCAGCGCTCGACCGGACGGCGTTTACCGTGCCCGAATGCCAGACCCGGGTCGATATCTTTCCCGAACGACAGGAAAACGGCACGATCCACTTCTACGCCGACGTCAACGCCCGCCAGTCTCCAACCGTAGCCGCCGTCCTCGCCATCACCTTCGCCGCCGTCAACGATCAGGCGCCGGCCGTGACACTGGCGCTTCCCTCAGATTTCGTACGGCTGTTGATGCAGGACATCGGGCTCGGCGCACGCGAATCCGGACTCTCCGCCATGATCGCCCGTCTCAAACGATTCGCCGAAACGGTTTCGTCTTCGGAGTAGCCCCGTACCCCGTACCTGGTACTCCAGACTCCGCACTCCCTTACTTCCTGCTCTATTTATGCCCCTGCCCGTCCGTAAGAACGGCGTAGCCAGACGTTTCGCCGGCATCACCGCCAAGATTGCGCTCGTTACACCCGCCCACTGAGCGTCGCGATGCAGTTCGTACGAACGCTACAGCACTGGTGGGCCTGGACCGCGACCGCCGTCGCCGTCCTGCTCGGGACGCCGGTCGTCGCCCTGGTCTATGTGTTCACGGTTCCGTTCGACCCCGGTCGCTACGCGGCGGGTCGTGCCTTCCGTTTGGTTGCCGTCGCCGCTCTACGGCTCAATGGCCTCTGGCGTTTCCACGCCCGAGGCTCACTCGCCGATGCCCGTCGACCGTATGTGGTCGTGGCCAATCATGAGTCGTACGCCGATGTGTTCCTGATCAGCTGCTTTCCGTGGGAGATGAAGTGGCTGAGCAAAGACACGATGTTCAAGATTCCGTTGATGGGCTGGATGATGCAGATGGCCGGCGACATCAAGCTGGTACGCGGGAATCGTGACTCCGCGGCCGATGCCATTCTGCAGTGTCGCGACCGCCTCGCGAAGAAGGTCTCGGTCATGATCTTCCCGGAAGGCACGCGCTCGCGAACATGGGAGATGCTGCCGTTCAAGGACGGTGCGTTCCGATTGGCGATTGAGGCAGGCGCGCCGATTCTCCCGATCGCGGTGGCCGGCACGCGGTACGCGATGGCGAAGGGGACGTTCCGTTTTCTGCCGGCCCGTGCGATTGCGCAGTTACTCGAACCGATCGAAACGACCGGCATGACGCTCGCCGACATCGGCACGCTCAAGCAGCTTACACGTGAGCGCATCGAGGCGGGTCGGCGACTGCTCGCCGCCGAGTTGGGCGTGCGCGTGGGCGACGCTGCGAGCGTGGTAACCGCAGCCTGATGTCGCGATGACGACCATGGCACCGACCGACGAGCGCGAACTCGACGCCCTGCTGTCGGCGCCCGACGAGCGCACGATCAGCGCGCTGTCGTCACTGTCGGGCGACGTGCTCGTTCTCGGCGCCGGCGGAAAGATGGGCCCCACGGTGGCCCGCATGGCGCGCCGTGCCATCATGAATAGATCGCGTCGTGTAATCGCCGTCTCGCGCTTCACCGACGGCACGGCCGCCAGTACATTGAACGCACACGGCGTGGAAACGATTCGCGCCGACCTCGCCGATCCAGCGTCGGTGACGGCGCTTCCTGATGCGCCGAACGTGCTGTGGATGGCCGGACAGAAATTCGGCTCCACCGGAGATCCGGTGGGCACGTGGACGCAGAATGTCGTGGCCTCCACGCTCGCCGCGCAGCGCTACGCCGGTTCGCGCATCGTCGTTTTCTCGACGGGAAACGTGTACGGACGACAGGCCGTCGCACGGGGCGGTGCCCGCGAGCACGACGCGCTGGTGCCGGACGGTGAATACGCCGCGTCGTGCATCGGCCGCGAACGCGTGTTCGAATCGATCGCACGTCGCACACACACGCCGCTGCTGTTGTATCGCTTGTTCTACGCCTGCGATCTGCGCTACGGCGTGGTCACCGACATTGCACACAAGGTGCTTCACGGCCTACCCGTATCGCTCGACACGGCGTTCGTGAACGTCATCTGGCAGGGCGATGCGAACCGACTGGCGTTGCGCGCTTTGTCTCAGGCCGCTTTGCCGACCGTCGACAGCTCCGTCGCACTGAACGTGACCGGTCCGGTGGTCGCGGTGCGCGAGATCGCCGAACGTGTCGGCGCCATCGCTGGCGTTGCCCCGGTGTTTGCGGGAGCGCCACGCGACGATGCCTTGATCGCGAATACCGACCGTCTCATCGAGCGACTGCCGTATACGGCGCTGCCGCTCGACACGCTGTGCGAGTGGGCAGTCCACTGGATTCGCCACGATGGCCGCTTGCTGAACAGGCCCACGAAGTTCGAGGTGCGTGATGGCCGATACTGAGCACGGTGTGGGCGACGCCTTCGACATCCGACGTCACCTGCACATCGGCCAGGTCATTCCGGCGCACCCGCTGGCGCTGTTGCCCACGCGCGCGATGGACGAACGGCATCAGCGCGCGCTCACACGGTACTACGTGGCAGCGGGCGCCGGCGGTATGGCGGTTGGCGTACACACCACCGGATTCCCGATTCACGACGCGAAAATCGGTTTGTATCGACCGGTGCTGGAGCTCGCCGCCGAGACGGCGGACCACGCCCTCGCGCGCGATCCGCGCGCGTTCGTGCGCGTGGCCGGCGTGATCGGCGACACCGCGCAGGCGGTGCGCGAAGCGCAGATCGCCCAGGCGCTCGGGTATCACTGCGGGCTGTTGTCCTTGAGTGCGTGGCGCGACGCGACCGATGCGACGATTCTCTCACACTGCGCGCGCGTGGCCGAGGTGTTGCCGCTCTTCGGCTTCTATCTGCAGCCCGCCGTCGGCGGACGACGGCTGTCGTATGCGTTCTGGCGCGAGTTCGCCGAGATCCAGAACGTGGTGGCGATCAAGGTCGCGCCGTTCGATCGCTACGCCACACTGGATGTCGTACGCGCGCTCGCTGATGCAGGCCGTGACGACATCGCGCTGTACACGGGCAACGACGACGCCATCGTGCCTGATCTCGTGACCGACGTGCCGGTCACCAGCGGAGGCCGCGCCTACACGCGGCACTTCGTGGGTGGGCTCCTCGGCCAGTGGGCCGTCTGGACGTCGCGTGCCGTACGCATGCTCCGCGAAATTCAGGCATGGCGCGCATCGGGTGCGGACACGCTGCCGCGCGAATGGCTCACCCGCGGCGCGGCGCTCACGATGGCCAACGCCGTGATCTTCGACGCGGCGCACGGCTATCA
>Ga0209181_10003520_pt1 | contig 24051 bp, 17 predicted proteins | sample MAT05_FD_187208 | JGI IMG/M metagenome (GOLD analysis project Ga0209181, IMG submission 187208) | Freshwater microbial communities from Lake Fryxell liftoff mats and glacier meltwater in Antarctica - MAT-05 (SPAdes) (version 2) | ecosystem: Environmental > Aquatic > Freshwater > Ice > Liftoff...
CCGCATCACACTTCAGTAATATCCTATGAGCAATAGGATACGATATTTCCTGGCAGGCTTCATCACCGGGCTTTGTGGAACCTGCTAATTGTAAGAGTGGCAATGCCAGCCTTTCACCAATAACAGGAATATGCCCCAACCGAAATATCGGTAACGCCATGGCTTCGAGGCGTTACCGATTTTGTTTCATTTTCTGCGGATCATCATTGGTACCACTGCGATATGAACCTGAAATTAAGACAAGCCTGCTCCTCAATTTTTAAGGTTACAAATTTTTATAACCGATGTTCTACGCCCTCATTTCTTCTTGCTGGCCTGCCATCATTGCACCCGCTAATACCGTATATACATCCGTCCAGGCTATTTCCAATTCTTCATTCCATTCCGCTCCCAAACCCTGCTCCAGCGTCCACAATAAGGCAGAGCCAACTGCTGTGTAATGTTCGTCGGTTACGCCATAGCCTGCGTGGCGCCTGGCCAGTTTAGTTACTTCGCTCATGATGTCTTCCAGCTTATCCAGTTTTGCAATTACGTAAGATAACATTGTTAGTAATTTTTTTGATTGCTCCGGCAAAGGCGTTTTGCTAAACATTGGTTTTACTTCAGGCATTATTTCAAAAAGCCTATTGTAAAACAGACCGCCTACCATTTCCATTTCCAGTTGTGCAACTAATGCCCAGCTATCTTTTACGAGTTTGATCTTGTTTTGTGTCATTGAATGATTTTTTATTTATGATAAAATTTGATGTTGTTGTGTGTTTAAATAATTTGCCTTTTGCTTTTTTTATTTAGAAACAGTGTCAGCAAAATAGTCACCAGGATACCTGCCATCCAGATTCTTGAAAACGATTTGTTTGAAGCTTGCTGCCTTTCTAAAACTAACATACCCACCAGGCTCCAGGTAAATAAATGAAACCCGTAACCGTCCAGATTTTACCCGAAGTAGGATAATTTGAAGGCGTGCCATTTAATGTATATGGCTCTTTGTAAAAGATATACTTCCATTTATCGTAGTCCCAAACCAGTAGCATGATTACAGCCAGTAACATGAGCGAAGTAATAACCCAGGTGCCCGAAAAGTGGAGCGAAATAGTGATTACCCAAATGTTGGATACAATAAAAAAGAAGATGATGGCGCACAAAGTTGCAAAGCGTTGCGTCATTAACAACAATGCAGCTACCACCTGTGCCCAGCCTATAAAATTCCAGTAAAAGCCAGATTGGTACAACCCTTCAGTGCAAAACTGATTATAAAGCTGTTTTTAAAAATGATTATTTTATTCCTCAAGACAATACCCTTCGCTTATGGCTACATTGGTTTTACCATAATTTGCTAATTTTAGCGTAACTGAACCATCAAGTAGTATATTTAGCAGGGGCGACGACAATGTATTTCCAGATACGATGTCGGCATCCTGCCGCACAAAAAGGTACTTGAGTTTTTTCACCCCGATTGTCAATGTATTTCCTGTTTCCTTGAAGCCATAGTAATTACTGTTTATAGACATTTCGCTTTTACAATTTTTTATTTTAACTGACTTTATAAAAGCGGGACTGCCATTTAATTGCAAATAAGGCTTCTCACTTTCTTTTAATATCACCTTGGCGTTTGCATTAATTACTAGATTTTCAAAGCCAGGGATATCCATATTCTCACTTTGCCTTGTATTTTTCTCCTGGGCAAATGCTGCACTATATATTACGAATGGTAAGATAGTAGCAATGATTGTTTTTCTCATAAATTATATGTTTAATTAAAAATGATAAATGATTTTTTGTAAGTAAATCGTGGGATTTTTTGGTAAATTATTTTTGAATTTCAATGGAAATTTTATGGGCTGTGTATATAATTATTTAAAAAATTACAGATTACCGATATACTATTGTACTATTTTTCAAAAGTTATTTTAAACCATAATTTTTTATAGATCGTTAAAAAAGCAAGCATTTAATGGCTTTGCGAATGCATAGATGCTACCTGAAATTAAAGTCTACTATTTTTTCAGGAATACCTGCCTGGCAAGTATCCAAAAAAGAAACCAATGGGATTATTAATGCTAAGTTGTGTAACCCGTTGACCCATTATTTTTTTCAACCCGGAGGGAAATAAAAGCAAACCCAATTAAATACCTGGTTAGTATTACAAATGTATTTAGCCAGGTTTTGCTTCTTAACCTGTTATAGGCAGATGCTAATTTATTATTGTTCATACTTCAAGTTTCTAACCGGCTTATTTTCTAATTTTTAACTTAACAGCTTCCATGTCTTCCTGTAACTTTCTCATTTCTCCTTTCATTAAATTGAATGTTTCCAATTCTTTGGTAAGGCGGTCATTTTGCTCCTGCAAGGTTTCTGTTCTTTTTTCTAATGCTTTAATGGCACTGTAAGCAACACCTAATAAATCGAGCGGACTTACCGTGCTGTCGTTACCAATGCTACCATAATCGTCCTTACCAAAGGCCTCGTAAAAATCCTGGGCCATGATGCCGTAGTGGCGGTATTGCCTGGTATCACTGGCTTTAAAATTCCAGGAGTAAAAAGGTATTTTAGAAATTTTGGTTAATACCGTTTCTCCATTCATTTCCTGGAATCGTTCTTTTTTATTTCTATCGGATGTATAGGCCCAACCATTACTGGCGGGTATTAAGTAGGCGTAGTTAGATGCAGAAACAAAAAAAGTGTAGTTGGAAAAACGCATCATCATTTGGTTATCTACTGTGTTTGCGGTAGCCATATCATTTAGTGCGCCGGAAAAACAAAATGAATTTGAGTGATTATTGGTATTGGCATTAACACCAATGGCAATTGAATTAGCCCCGCTGGCAGTATTGTTATTGCCCGCAGCAAAAGACGAATAGCCAATGGCTTTTGCAGACTTACCTATGGCTGTAGCATAATCTCCGCTGGCAATAGAGTAAGTTCCCATAGCGGTAGAAAAATCTCCGCTGGCAACCGTATTATCTCCAAAACTTGTAGAACGTTCTCCGCTGGCAAGGGTACTTACTCCCTGCGCATTAGCATATTTTCCTAAAGCTTCTACATTTGTTCCAATAGCAACAGAAGATAATCCACCTGCCGTAGATTGAGTTCCCAGAGCAGTTGATTGTACACCCGAAGCGATGGACCCATTTCCCATAGCAATGGATGAACTGCCTCCAGCTATAGTATAAGCACCGGCAGCAAAGGAAAAATTACCGATGGCCCTATTATATAAACCAATGGCAGAAGCTGCATCCCCCATCGCAAAACTGCCGTTTCCCATAGCAGTAGTGTACTCGCCTTTTGCTTTGGTATTAAAACCCGTTGCGAAAGAGAAAAAGCCAATACTGTCTTTATCCCAATTGTGAAAGTTGCTGGTGTCCTGTTCCGGAAAACCAAAGATGCTACTGTTGTGAACGGCCCCGGTTCTGAACGCTCCTTTATCTGCATACCAAAATGTACGAATGCCTTTTCCCTTTACAGGCGGAGCCGCTATATTTTGCGGAATTGAAGACGGCCCGGAAAATAATACAGTTCCATTATTTACATGCAGCAAGGATTTAGGGGCTGTAGTGCCGATACCCACGTTCTGCGCCATTGCAACGTTGGTCAGCAACATGCAGGCAATTATTGTAAGGAAATTTATTTTCATCTTGTATATATTTGTTCTGTTGAAAGGTTTAATGCGCATATTACAAAGACAGGTTGCCGCTGAAATAAACCAGGTTTACCATAAAATCTTTTCCGTCTGCAGTCATACTATTAACGCCTTTATCAAATCCTAAAACCGTGTACCTGTTTTGCTCATAGGTAAGTGGATAGTAGTTTTGTTGACCGGCTAAAGATCCCATTAAGGTTACGCCTGGCAGTGTTCCCATGGGTAAATACTGCCCTGCGCCAAGTGCCGGAACGGTGTACAATACGATGGTTTGTGCGGCCGTGATAGTAATTACTTTTGGCTTCTTATAAAGATTGCTTGTTTTATCTTTTACATAAATCGCTGTTTCGTTAAACTGTCCGGAATTAATCCAGTTTGCTATATTCCCGATTTTTTTTGCGTACAAAAGTCCGCCCATACCTAGTAACAACATTGGTTTACCGGAAGCTTTCAGGGTATTCACATGCGCATCTGTCCAATTGCTAAGCCCTACCGAATTAGTATTGTGGTCTGCAACGATCAGTTTGTATTTGCTATAATCCAGGGAGGCTGCATCTGCTATCTCAATCAATTGCACCGTGCAATTATTCAGTTCCATTAAAGCCTTAAATGCCAGCGCATCATTATTACTTGTTTTATAGATGTATGCGATTGCATTTTTAGCATTTGCAGGAGCAGGATGTGATTTTTTACATGCTGTAAATAGTATACTCATTATTGCAAGAAAAGCCAATAAAGAAGCTGATGTTATTTTTTTCATTTTATTTTTATGATTAAATTTTATTTTTAAAGTGATGTTGACTGAGAAATAAAAAAGCTATTCCTCTTAAAAAAATTTTTATTTTATTATTTGTGTAACCGTTTGCAGGGTTTTATTATTTTATGTTGTTTATGGCTTAACAGCACCAATACAATTGTTGCCACTAAACAAAACAGCGTAGCCTGGATAGATCCTTCCGGTCCGAACTGCCCGCCGGTAAACCATTCTATGCCCTCAATCTTTGTAGTTAACAATGATTTATCCATGCTTTTTCCTGAAGTGATTACTCCAAAAATACCTGACTGTGTAAAGTTCCAGGCAAAGTGAATGGCATATACCTGGGAGGCCATTGTGCAGTATAAGCACGAAAAGAATAAATATTTCATACAGTATATTTTAAAAGAAAAAGTTATTTAGCGGGTTGACTATATCGCTGCAATTGAAAGTAGACTTATGAACCCACGGTGATTTAAATCGTTTCATTTTATTCTTTGCCTTTTTGTGACAAACCTTTTATTATAGCTGAACATTTCAACCAACTATTTTTTTGCACTATTAATTTCCTCTATCGTTTTTTGTAATTTTTTTATACTTTCCATCATCAATACATTTTGTTGTGTGATAAGATCGATTTGTTTTTGCTGCGTTTCAATAATTACCTGCTGCTCCTGTATGGCTTTAATGGCCATCACATCAAGTTTTTGATACCCAACAGCTTTTAAATTGTCTGCTCCTTTGGTAGTAACAAAATCAGGAAATATTTTTTCTACATCCTGTGCAATGAACCCATAAGATAAAGGGGCATCTGCTTCATTGTCTTTATAACGATATGTTTTTGCCTGCAGCTTCATCAGCATTGGCAATACAGTTTCAATTGATTTGATATCCTTTTTCATGCGTATGTCAGAAACCGTAGTAACGTCACCACTTACATCATCAAAATAAAGTTTAGCTGCGCCATTATAGGAAAAATTTAAATCGTTAGATTCATCTACGCCCACATCCCAACGGGATGAGTTAGCATTTCTTTCCATTCTTATTCCTCCATCTATAAATGGAAAAGCATCGTTGGTTTGTTTTACATGCAAAGGTGTAAGCGGTAATGAAGTTCGGATGCCAACATTGCCACCAGACTGATTTAATACCAGGTTGCCATAAGCGGTACCTGAAGACTTAGTGCCCTGCAGAAAAGCATATCCACCAGACTCCTGGGAGATGCCCATATTTAAAACTGTATAACCGCCACTTGTGATACTCCCTCCAATTGCTATCCCTCCACCACCATTAGGATTTACATGCAGTGTTTTTTGTGGATTAGTAGTTCCTATACCAACTTTCACATTAGCTGTACCCCCGTTATACCCCGTAATAGAGCCCAGTACAACACAGTCACTACATGCCACCTGTGCCTTGGCCCCTATTGCTGTGGCATTGGTATAATTGCTTCCCCAGATATCAGCACCTGTTCCTACGGCAGTGTTGTTTGAACCCGAAACATTGTTTTTTAATGCATCAAGACCTATAGCTACATTATTAAATCCATCAGAATTTGTAAGTAAAGAACCTGAACCTATGGCAGTATTTGACAATCCCGTGTTATTAGCAAGGGCACTACTACCTAATGCGGTATTATCATTACCTGTAACATTAAAAAACAAACTGTGAAAACCAACAGCCACATTACGATTGCCTATCTCATTGTATTTTAAAGATTGATACCCGAGGCCTGTATTCTGAATCCCTGAAATATTTTCATACAATGAAGCCCTGCCCACACCAGTATTTTGATTGCCCGTGGTATTGTTATACAATACATGACTTCCTACTCCTGTATTTGAAACTCCCGAGGTATTTTTGTTTAAAGCTTTAGACCCTATAGCTACATTGTAACTCGTTAGGTTTTGTAATAAAGCAGAATCTCCAATGGCAATATTATTACTTCCTGACACATTCTTATAGGAAGCCGCAATTCCTACAGCTACATTATTATTCCCATTCATATTTGAGTAAAGTGCACTAGTTCCAGTGGCAACATTATTAAAGCCAATGGTATTATATTTTAAAGCGTATGTCCCTATCGCTGTATTATTATCAGCACTTATATTAATGTTTAATGCGGCAGTACCAATGGCAACATTTCCATTGCCTGTTTTGTTGCTGTACAGCGCTGCAGTTCCAAATGCATTATTGTCATAGCCATAAGTTGTGGAATGTAAAGCATTATAGCCTATAGCATTATTCTGGCCCCCAAATGATACGGAACTATCCAGGGCATACATGCCTAATGCTACATTACCAGTGACAGGAAAAATGCCCCCGGCAGATATATTATTTACTTTAAATTTTAAGGGAGAATTATCTGTAGTACCAATAAAGTTTGTTGCCGGATTAGTACCTGCATTACCTGTTAACCCCCATGCATTTACTGCTGCACCGGCAGGTGTAGTTACGGCAACCCAGTTAGAGCCATCATAAACATACAGTCCCTTTGTACCGTCAGTTTGATAAATTAACAACCCTGGCTTTGGAGAAGGAATTAAACCTTTTTCGGCAGCCGTCATCCTTGGTGGAAGAAAGCCTTTATTTGTTGCTTTTAATTCCAACACAGAAGAAGCATCGGGTGTTGTAGTACCGATACCTATAGATTGTGTAAAGCCGATTGTTCTTGTTATGATCAGCAAGACTGAGATTAAAAAAGCTTTTTTCATTTTCAAGTATTTATGGTTGTGTTGTAATTTTTATTAAAACTACCCAGGCTTTGAAGTGAAAAATGGGCAAAGTATTTTAAGGCTGAGAATATTACCTGCGTGGTGAAATACCTGTACTGTGCGGTAAAATAAATGAAGCTAAACAGACTTTATTTCCAATTGATTTTTATAAGCTGCTAAAAATTCAACGGTTTCCAACTTGCTGTGTGCACCGGAAATATCAAGGCAATCGAGCGATTGATTGATAGAAACAGAGAGGAGATTTTTTGTATTGCCAAGGTTTTTTTGCTCCAACGTACTTTTAATAATATTGTAAACAGCGAGGAATATTTTTTTAATGGGGTAGGTGGCTGGCCAGTCACCATCCTGCATGGCAATAACAGGCCCTACAAAACTATCGTGGTATTGATGCAGCAATTTGCTCCTGTTGGCTGCGTTAGAGTGGTGAAGCTGTTGAACATCCTGCAGCACATGAAACAAAAGCTGCTGGTCAATCTTTATAAACGGGCCTGTGCCGGCATTGCGATATACAAGGTCGTTTCCTGCAGCATATTTTTCCCAGGTGGGCAAAGCTTTTTTGGCAAGCTGTACTGCAAGGTCTAATTGATCCTCTACCAGAAGTTGGTTCCACCATAGTTCCTCTTCCGGCAAGCCTAAGGTAGTTTCTCTATTGCCTTGTGCTGCAGACAGTAATTGTGAAGAAGCCATGCCCGCATTTTGAGAGGGACTTATGTTTTGGGGGCCTCTTAAAAAATAATAAAATGCGCCGAGGAGCAAAACTATTGCACTACCAATAACCCATGATGTAATCATACCTGCCTAAATTATTTGAATAATCACACAATTTAAAGCAGACAAAACTACATCTGTAGCAGGCTGTAACCTTTGGCGTAAAGGAAGTTTTAGCTGGATGTAATTTTGCAATAAGCGGCGGCTGGCAGCAGCACTATATCTTAGGGATAAGCTTTACAAAATCTTCCTTTCTTCTGCGTGCTACATCTATTACGGTATTGTCTGAAAGCACCACGGTACCTCCATCGCCCCTAATATATTTTTTAATATGATTGAGGTTGATGATGGCCGAATCATGGATTCGAAAAAACTGGTTGGCAGATAATACTTCTTCAAAATCGCCCAGTGTTTTACTTACCAATATGGTTTCTTTATTCAGCAAGTAAAACTTTGCATACCGGCCATTTGCTTCCACCCTTAAAATGTCGCTCATCTTAATAAAACTAATACCATCCGATGCGGATAAGGCAATGGTTTTGTCCAGGGGATTTTTGTTGGTAAGATTGTTGAATAAATTTTCGAACTGCTGCGACGGCTTCTTATGCAGTAACCGCTCTTTGCATTTTTCTATGGCAACAGCAAGATCCTCATCATCTACCGGTTTCAACAAGTAATCCAATGCGCTAATGCGAATGGCGTTGATGGCATACTGATCAAAAGCAGTAGTAAAAATCACTTCGAAATTAATGCGGTCAATTTTCTTCAGCATATCAAACCCATTCATCTTTGGCATTTGAATATCCAAAAAAATCAGGTCTGGCTGGTGCCTGGCAATACTTTCTATCCCATCTGTGGGATTGGAGCAGGTATCAATAATCTCTATATCGTTGCTATACCTTTTCAACATTAAGGTTAGCATGTCCCTGCTTACGGGTTCATCTTCGATAATAATGGTTCTTATCATAATAGTTGTTTTTAATAAATGGGAATTGCAATCATTACTTTGGTGCCAAGGCCTTGTCCGCTCTCATCAACAAGGTCAATTATTTCTATTCCGGCGGGTGTGTCATTATTTTTTTTAAGTGCAATTAATCTTTTGGTGGCTACCTCGATGCCAATAGAATGATGGGGCTCGGCATTTTCACTTTTAAAGGCTGCCGAACTTTTTCTTCCCACACCATTGTCTTCGATGGTGATCTGCAGCCAGTCTGTATGATTGGAAAAAACGACTGTTACTTTTCCGCCATTATCCCGGTGCATGATGCCGTGCAGCATCGCATTTTCTACAAAGGGTTGCACGATCATAGAAGGGATTTGTGTATCGCCTGTGTTAATGCTTTCATCTACTTCTATGGTATAGCTTAGCCTTTCGCCAAAACGCAACTGCTCAAGGTCAAGGTAAAGTTTTAGTAGTTGCACTTCCTTTTCAACAGTTACCATCCCGCTGCGACTGTTATCTAAAATGGAGCGGATCAATTTGGAAAATTTACCCAGGTATTTTTCTGCATTTGCAGGTTCATTAGCTATCACAAATTTCTTAATAGAATTAAGCGCATTAAAAATAAAATGGGGGTTCATCTGGCTGCGAAGGGCAGCTAATTGAACTTCGGCCAACTGCTGGTTAATATCTGCGAGCTCTGCTTTTTGATGACGCAGGTGTTGCTCGGCTTCTATAGACTTAATTTTACTGGCTACTAATGTGGCGATGGTACTGAGTGCCTGCATGTGCTGACTGGTAAAAAAGTTTTTTTGAAAATGTTCGCTATCAATTACTCCCAGCACTTCTTCATTGTATTTGATGGGCACACATATTTCGCTCAGCCTTTCCTCATCGTCTATGATGTAACGTTTATCCTGCCGGGTGTCTGGCACAATAAGGGCGGTGCCGTTTTGGGCAACCGTTCCCACAATGCCACTACCAGGCTGCACTTCAAAGCGCTTATTTTTTAATTCCTCAATTGAACCCTTGGAACCATAGCCAGCTTTTTGCACCAGCATTGTTTTATCTGCATTCCATAAATAAATAATACAATCTACAAAACCAAGTTTGCTGATGAGGTTTTTTGCTACATCCCACAGCACATCATCCACATCATTTTTATTGAGCAAGGATGTTGTAAAATACCTGCTGATTTGTTCATTTTCAAACTGCATCTTATACTTTTCTGCAGTGAGTTGTTGCAGGTTTGTTTTGCCAGCTTCCAATGCCTTTATATTTCTTTCCCGCCATTTCATAATTGCATACATACTCAAAAGAAGCAGCACTACAATAATTCCCATAAACCACCATGTTTGCCAAAATGGTGGTATAATGTGGATGGCAAGCGTGGTAATGTTTTTGCAAAATATACCTTCACGGTTAGCGCATTTTATTTTGAAAATATATTTGCCCGCAGGTAATTGATTATAATGAGCATTCAACCCATCACCAGAACGGATAAAAGTTTTGTCGATGCCTTCCAATTGATAAAAATATTTCAGATTGTCGGACGAGTTAAATTGCAAAGCAGAAAACTCTATATGAAAACTATTGTCCAGGTATGAAAGAACAACAGGATTGGTCGCATTAATCAGGGAGTCAATCAGCAAAGGTTTTCCGAAAACTTTAAAACCCGTAATAGCTACATCATCAGGTAATTTGGTAGAATGTATTTTTGCAGGATCAAAAACCAAAAAACTTTTTGATGCACCGATTGCCAGCCGGCCGTCATTCAATCTTAAAAAATGGTTGTTAAATCTTTTATCAATAATACCATCATTCTCATCATAATTGGTAATACTGTTATTTAGCAAGTTGATTTTACTTAACCCTCCGGCAAAAGCCACCCACAGGTTTCTGTAATTATCTAAAACCATAGCCTGCACAAGATTATTGGGCAAACCATCTTTACTGGAAATAACAGTGAAGGTTTTTTTATTTTTGTTAAAAATATTAATTCCTCCCTGCGTTGCTATAATTAAAGTATCCGGGCTAAACTGCAGAATCCCGGTTACATTATTATTACTAATGGATTGAATATTTTTTTCGTCCATCACGTATGCTGCTATAAATGCGCCTGACTTTTTATCAAAAAGCTGCAATCCATTTAATATGGTACCCACCCATATTTTATCTTTATCAAACAAAAAACACATCACTCTTTTGCCGGGGCTTAATGCTGGTTTCACAAAATCGGTATAGGATTTTACCTGCTTTGTAAGAGCCTCAATTTTCAGCAAACCTTTGCGCTGGTGTGCCAGCCAGATATTCTTTTCGTCGTCCTGCTGAATCTGGTTGATGGTACCGCTCAATAAGCTATCTTTCAAAAGACTAACCTGGTTGTTTTTTGGGTTTAGCTGCAATATGTCTCCCAATTGGTTAGGCGACCATATAATGCCGTTATCGTCCTGAAACAAATTCCACAACTGGTTAGCTGCCGGATAAATTTCATGCTTTTCTTGATAGACATATCGCTTTTTAAAATTGAGATTTTTATCTAATCGTGAAATACCTCCCTTTGCATAATAATAACTTATAAATACATCCCCATCGGAAGTCTGCAACAGATCAGACACTTCCGAAGCCGGTAAAATATTGGCTGCGCTGGCTTTAGGAAAATCGTAAGTGACAAAATGAGGTTTTTCAAGATTGAAAATATTGATACCAGCATCGGATGATACCCATATGTTTTTTTCTTTATCTTCCCTCAATGTTAAAAAGCTGTAAGTATTTCGCTCTAAATGTAAGCCGTGTGCCGTATTATTTGCCTGATTAATAATAGCAAAACTGTCCTGCTTGTAGTTGTAAACAGCTAACCCTCTTGAAAGTAAGGGGACGAATAGATTTCCATTGCTACAAATAAAAAGTTCGCCGATAAATTCATTTTGTAACGGCAGTTTTGATTGCTGCAACCCTTCTAACCTGTTAAAAACATAAAACTTCAATTTATTAGTTGCAATGCTGTAGCGATAAAGTTTACTATTATAACCGCAACCCGCCCATATATACTTATCATCAAACACAATTGAACTTACGGCTTCCTTCATGTTCAGTATAGCCAATTGATTCGGGTTATTATTTCTATCAAATAATTTTAATGTAGCAGGCTCCAGCATTTTTACCCCGGTTGTGGTGCCAAACCAAAGATTTCCAGCTTTGTCTATTGCTATTGAACTGGGCAAAGAATTATTTCCCATTTGTAGTAAATCATTAGCCCGCCTAAACTGTTGGGTCGTTTCATCAAACTGATAATAGCCGTCAAAAGCTGACAGCCAAATGGTACCGTTTCTGTCTTCTAAAAATTGCCAAACACCATTTATTTTTTTAACATCGGCAGGCAGGTGTAAATTAAAATTGTACAGCTTACCTGTTCGTCTGTTTAGTATGCAGGGGCCCGTTACTGATGAGCCTATCCAAAGCCGCTGTTTGCTGTCCTCATAAATAGTATTGATCCAATCACTTTGTAAAGCGGATGCATCACGTACATCTGCCAGGTAGGTAGTAAAACGTTTCCCATCATAACGCTGCAATCCTGTTTGGGTACCAATCCAGATGTATCCCTTGCTGTCCTGCAACGTACCAGCTACCTGATTACTTACCAGCCCATTTGCAGTGGTAATATGCTTAAAAAGATAATCGGTCCTTTGTGAAAAAGCCGTTTTACCTGCCAGGCAGGAAAGTAATATCATTACCAGGAAAATATGATTTATTACGAAAGTTTGGTATGTGGTTTTAGTAATGATGCAGAAAAGATAGTACTATTCATTATAAAAAAAATGCATCTGCCGCCAGATTGTAGTAAACGGTACTAACAAAGGGCCGTTTAAATGCAAAACAAAAAAGACATTGTAGTAACCGGCATCAGTTTAAACCTGCCGGTTATGAGCAAAAAAAACAATGCTATATTTAGATTTTAATAAGTTTATGATAAAAAATGAAAGGACCATTTTTATCATTTTCCTTTTTTTATCTTTACGTTAATGAAAAAACTATCCATTGCTTTCATACTCCTCCTAAGTATTAGTGTGACACGGGCACAAACTCCCAAGGAATTGCATGAAACAGCTAAAACATTTATGCGACAAGGCGATCATGCCAATGCAGTACTTGTTCTAAACCGTGCATTGCAGCAGGAACCACAAAACACAGCAATGTCTAAGGACCTGGCACTTTGTTATTATTTTCAGAGAGATAATGCCAGGGCCATGGAAACCATCAATCCGTTGTTAGACAGGGCAGAAGCTGATGACCAGTGTTTTCAGATTGCCGGCATGATTTACAAACAGGCCGATAATAAGAAGGATGCAGAAAAAATGTATAAAAAAGGATTAAAAAAATTTCCGGAAAGTGGCCCGTTATACAATGAATTGGGCGAATTGTTATGGGAACAAAAAAACTACGAAGCCATTAAACAGTGGGAAAAAGGAATTGAAACAGATCCCTCTTATCCTAAAAATTATTACAATGCTGCTAAATATTATTATCTGACTACAGACAAAATATGGAACCTTATATATGGCGAAATATTTATTAATATGGAACCGCTCAGCTCCCGGGCGCCCGAAATAAAGCAGCTTTTACTGGATGGTTATAAAAAATTGTTTAGCGATGCCAACCTTGAGCTTGCTTACAAGGATAAGAATCCTTTTGCCAAAAAATTTCTTAAAAGTATGAACGCTCAAACCAGCGTAGCTGCATCGGGCATTAATGCCGAAACACTGAGTATGATCAGAACCCGTTTTGTGCTGGACTGGTTTAACGAAAATGAAAGCTATCCTTTTAAGTTGTTCGGTTATCAACAACAACTACTTAAAGAAGGACTTTTTGAAGCCTACAACCAGTGGGTTTTTGGCAGTTCTCAAAATCTTTCTGCCTACCAGTCATGGGTAACCACCCATTCAGATGAATACAATGCCTTCCTTAATTTTCAAAAAGGCAGGATTTTTAAGGTGCCTGCCAAAGAATACTACCGGTAAAATAAATTTTATTGATGTTTAAACATTAATTAAATTTATTCCCCTACCTTTGTGTTCTAAAAAAAAATTAATGAAAAAAATTACTTTGTTTCTATCTGCAGTTGTTGCTTTGTCAGCCTGCAACAATGTTTCTGATGCTGATAAAGCAACAACCACCGACACGCAGACTGTTCAAACTGCAGAAGGAACCCCTTACACTATTGATTCTGCTACAACTGTAACCTGGATTGGCGCTAAACCAGCAGGTACACACGAAGGCACTTTTAATGTAAGCGAAGGATCTTTACTGGTAAAAGACAATGTATTAACCGGGGGCGGATTTACGATTGATGTAAATTCCCTTACCAATATTGATATGGCTGCCGATGCAGAAAACAAAGGAAAGCTGGAAGGTCATTTAAAAAGCGCCGACTTTTTTGATGTAGCTAAATACCCAACAGCTAAATTTGAGATTACCTCTGTAGAACCATTTATTGCAGACAGCAATAACAAAGATTTGAAAATGAGAGATGCTACTCATTTAATTAAAGGAAACCTGACATTAAAAGACAGTACAAAAAATATATCTTTTCCTGCAAAAGTTAGCATTGATGCTATATCTGCAACAGTAAATGCCGATTTTAATATCGACAGAACACTTTGGGGAATGAACTATAAAGGCCCTAATAACCCTCAGGATTGGGTAATTAACAAAGAAGTGAATATCAAACTTTCTTTAGCTGCCACTAAAAAATAAAAATTTTTGTTTCGTTTAATATCAGCCATCCTTAGTAGGGATGGCTTTTTTTATTATCTTAGAACCTGCCATTGTAAAAAAAGGTAAGCGTTTTGCTCCTCCTGCTCCAATGGCTTTACCTAAAATAAATAACAGAATGACTATGAATGATCAATCAAGAATTTTCGATTTCTTATATTATCAACTTCAAAAATTTCCTAAACCTGATATGCTGGCGGGCAAAATCAATGGCCATTATCAGCCTATATCTACACAGGAAGTAGTAACCAGGGTAAATAAACTATGTGCCGGCTTACTAAAAATTGGGCTCAGCGGCAATGATATGCAGGTAGAAAACCAGGATAAAATTGCCATCATCAGCAGGAACCGTCCGGAGTGGCTTATACTGGACCTTGCCTGCCAGCAGGCAGGTATTATTTTGTGTCCCATTTATCCTACTACCAATATTAATGAACTGGAATTTATTTTTAATGATGCCACAATAAAATATGTTTTTCTGAGTGATGAAGATATTCTTGAAAAGGTAAACAATATCCGCAGCAGGGTTCCTTCTTTAATAAATGTATTTAGTTTTGATGAAATACCAGGTGCAGATAATTGGGAGAAAATAACTCAGAACATTATGCAGGAAGACCTGGATAAGGCAGAAGACTGCAAAAAAAATATACAGCCACTGCATTGTGCCACTATCATTTACACATCTGGTACTACTGGCAAACCAAAAGGTGTAATGCTTAGCCACCGCAACCTGGTAAGTAATGTATTAAGCTCTGTAAAATCTTTCCCTTTTAAAGAAAATGTTTCTGCCCGGGCGCTGAGCTTTTTACCTCTGAATCATATTTTTGAGCGCATGGTTTCGTATATCTATATATGTAGTGGCATATCTATTTATTATGCAGAAAGTATGGATACCATAGGGGAAAATATAAAAGAAGTAAAACCTACTTTGTTTACAACCGTACCCAGGTTGCTGGAGAAAGTGTATGAACGTATCATGCACAAAGGAAAAGAACTGACTGGAGTTAAGAAAAAATTGTTTTACTGGGCGGTAGACCTGGGCAGTGAATACGATAATATAAAAACAGGAAGCCTTGCCTACCGCATGCAGTTAGCATTGGCCAATAAACTGATATTTTCCAAATGGAGAGAAGCATTGGGAAATAATATAGAGTGTATTATTACAGGTGGTGCAGCTTGCCAGGTAAAGTTGCTCAGAATTTTTAATGCCGCACAAATTCCAATTTTTGAAGGATATGGACCTACAGAAAACAGCCCGGTAATAAGTGTAAACTGCATTAAAGAAGGCGGTACAAAGTTTGGCACCGTAGGCCTGGTGATTGAGGGTCAGGAAGTAAAGCTGGAGCCCGATGGCGAAATATGTGTTAAGGGCCCTAGTGTAATGATGGGTTATTATAAACAACCCCAACTTACTGCAGAAACGATTATTGATGGATGGCTGCATACCGGAGACATTGGTGTTTTTGAAGATGGTAAATTTTTAAAAATAACTGATCGTAAAAAAGAACTCTTTAAAACCAGTGGTGGTAAATATGTGGCTCCTCAGCCAATAGAAAATAAAATGAAAGAGTCTCCTTTTGTAGAGCAGATTATTGTTGTAGGGGCCGATAAAAAATTTGTAGGTGCTTTGATTGTTCCTTCCTTTCCTAATTTAAAAGAATGGATGTATCAAAACGGCATCCCGTTTTCAACTGCAGAAGAGGCGATCAACAACCCTAAAGTATTGGGCCTTTACAGGGAACTGATAGAAGCCTTTAATAAGTTTTTTAACCAGGTAGAGCAGATTAAAAAATTTGAACTATTGCACAACGAATGGAGTATTGATACCGGCGAAATGACACCGAAGCTTTCGCTTAAAAGAAAGATAATCATGGAAAAATATACCGAGGCCATTGATAGAATTTATTCATGAAAAAAGCCGGCTTTAAATAGCCGGCTTTTTTAAACTTAACTTTTTCATAGACATCGGGCAGGCAAAAGGATGATCTGTTCTAATTCCAATAGGTGGTTTTTCCAGGATTTAATAGTTTGCAACCGGCATATAAGATTTTATTATGCTGGTAATTTTTTCAAAATCTCTGCTTTTATCAATAAAGTGATTACAGCCAATGGATACACATAAATCTTTGTAATAATCACTTACCATATTGGTAAGCATTACTGTAATAATAGCTGGATATTGATGCTTAATAAAACTTAACAGTTCAATTCCGTTTTTGCCTGGTATTTGAATATCCAGTAATACAATATCAGGCTTATATATTGCAATCAGCTCAACTGTCTGCTCATAAGAATTGGCCTTGTATAAATGGTCAATACATTCTGCTTCGCTTAATATTTCAAAAAGTCGCTGTACAACCAACTCTGAATCATCTACTATCAAAACCTTTAAATTATGATTTTCCATTTTAGTTTTCTTTTGATCATATAAATGTAGGCTTGTCTTTAAAAAGAAGCTGTAATTTGATGTTCGATAAAATTGTAAAGTAAAAAATAGGAGGTTGTAGAAAATAAACTACACATGTATTAATTAAAGTAGTTTATTTTCAATAGCATAAAGGGTGAGGTCTGCATTATTTTTCATATTCATTTTTACCATAATCCGGGTACGATATGTACTTACGGTGGTAACGCTCAGAAACATAGATTCGGCAATTTCAGAAACTGATTTTCCGGAAGCCAGCAGTTTAAGCACAGAAAATTCACGGTCGGAAAGTATTTCGTGAGGCGCTTTTGATGCATCCTGGTCTAACACAGAGGCGAGTTTTTCTGCGATGGTATCGGTAATATATTTTTTACCCATCAATACTTTTTGTACTGCTATTACCAGCTCATCGGGCGCCATATCTTTACTAAGATATCCGGCGGCCCCTGCCCTTAATACCCTGATAGCATATTGATCTTCGGGATGAATACTTAATATTAATACCGGAAGTTTGGGTTGAATCTGTTTGATTTGTTGCAGTGCTTCCAGGCCGCTTCTGCCGGGCATACTCAAATCACTGATGACCAAATCCCAGGGTGCCTGCATTATTTTTTTTATCAGTTCTTCGGCATCAGCTACTTCTTCAACTTGAGCAGAAGGAAATCCCTCCAGCAGTATTTGCCTAAGACCTCTGCGAACCACAGTGTGATCGTCTGCAATTAAGACCTTTAGCATATAATAAATTTTAAATGTTGTTTAAAGGTACTATAATTAAAACAGAAGTGCCTTTGCCTGGCTTACTGGTAATTTCGTAAGATCCACCCAGCAAATTTGTTCGCTCTCTCATACCTAATAATCCAAGGGTTTTTTTATTGGCTATTTCGTTTGCAATAAAACCTTTTCCATTATCACTGATACTAAATTCTAAAATATCCTCTTTTATTTTTAAAAAAGATTTTACCTCTGAAGCTGCTGAATGGCGTAAAACATTGGTTAGGCTTTCCTGGTATATCCTGAAAATTCCGGTTGCCAAATCCGGATTTACATTAACCTCAGTAACATTACTGTTAAATACACAGGATATTTCAGATCGTTTTTCAAACTCTTCACTTTGCCATTCCATGGCGGCCAATAAACCGAGGTCATCTAAAATACTCGGGCGAAGTTCAGTGGCAATTCGCCTCACCGTTTTTACAGTTAAGTCTATCAAATGAATCGTTTCATTAATTTTAAGTTTTATATCATTATCCTGGTTTGTAATTTTCCTGCCCAGCCAGGAGATATCCATTTTTAAACCGGTAAGCTGTTGGCCCAATTCATCATGAATTTCCCGGGCTATATGAGTTCGTTCTGTTTCTCTCACTTTTTCAAGGTGGGTAGCCAATTGCCTTAATTGTTCATGCGATTTATTTAGGGCTTCTTCTGCCAATATTTTTTGCGTAACATCATTGGCCAGTACCAATCTTGCATTATGGCCTTCATAAAAAATATTATGCGTAATGATGTTTACTTTTATAATGGTTCCATCTTTTTTCTTATGGTCCCAAACACCGGCAAAAATTACACCGGTACCCTTTAATTCAGCATCAAAATCAATATATTCTTGATGCTTATCTTTTGGCCTGATATCAAAAGTGGTCATCTTTAAAAACTCTTCTTTGCTATACCCATAAAATTCTATTGCAGCAGTATTTACATCCAGAAAATTTTTTTCCGGAAGTGAAATCATCCACATGGGCATGGGGTTTTTATTAAACAAGAGGCGGTATTTTTCTTCGGATGCCTTTAAAGCTTCCTGCGTTTTTTTTCTTGTGGTAATATCCCTCACTATTCCCATAAACCTGCCATCGGCCAATAGTTTGGCACTGATTTCTACTTCAAGCAAACTACCATCCTTTGTTCTAAATACCCTTTCATTGATGGCTATTTTTCCTGCAAGAATTTCATCCAGCTTTGGTGGATTTTTTTCTACCTCTTCCGGCGGCATCAAATCATATATACTAAGTTTTAGCAATTCTTCTTTTGTGTACCCGGAAAGTTTTACGCCATTGGAGTTTACATCCAGCAACTGCCCGGTTAGTTCGCTTATAAAAATGCCATCCGATGCCTGTTCTACTATTGTACGGTAACGCTCTTCGCTTTGTGCTAATTCTTCCTGCGATTTCAACTTTTCAGAAATATCCAAACCCACTCCCATCAGGCAGGTTTCTCCTTCATATTGAATAACCCTGCCTGTAAAATAGTAGGGTGTTTTTACGGCATTTTTACTTAACAAATGAGCTTCTACAAAATCTTCTCCATTAATAAATACATTGGCAATTTTATTTTGAACTAAATCTTTTTCATCGTCATCAAAAAGTTCAATGGGATGCAGTCGTTTTATTTCTTCAGTTGAATAACCTGTTACATTTGCAAAATTATTATTCCACCTGTAAAAATGTCCCTCTTTGTTATAAAGGTAAAAAACACCCGGCAGGCTGTTAATGATAATATCAGACAATTCTTTTTCTAAAATGATCTGCTGTTCATTTCTTTTTTGCTCTGTTATATCCTGCATAGCTCCCAACATACGTATGGCTGCACCATTGTCGTCATAAATAATATATGCCCTATCGCTAATCGTAAGATATTTATCATCCTTTGTGCGAAACCGAAATTCTTCTAAAACAGTAGAATATTTATTTTGTAATGTCCGCTCCATATTTCCCATTACTTCATCCCTATCCTGCGGATGGAGTCTGTCTATAAAATCTTCAATATTCACTTCAGTACCCACGGGCATATCAAAAAAGCTGGAAAATATTTCATTGCCCCATATTTTATTGTCAGTAATATTCCAATCCCATACTGCATCATTGGTTGCTTTTGATACCAGCAAAAAACGCTCATTCGATATTTTCAGTGCTTTTTGAGATGCCTCTATTTTTTTAACAGACTCATTTTTTTCTGTAACATCTATCAGCGTACCAATGATGGCAGATTTGCCAAGGTATTGTGTTAACGAACCAAATACTTCTGCATAAAATACTTCTCCATTCTTTTTTAAACCCCTTAACTGATAATTCATACTATTAACACTGCCCTGAAACCTTTGGGATAATTTATTGAGCACCATATGCCGGTCTTCGGGATTGACAATATCTACCACACTTAATTTATTGATCATTTCTGCTTCTGTATACCCCGTAAGTTCTGCCAACCGGGGGTTTACATAAGCAAACTTATCTGACTGTACGATATAAACGCCTACCATTGACTGCTCTACAAGGCTACGGAATTTTGCTTCAGCTTCTTCCAATTCTTTTTGTATTTGTTTTCGGTTGGTTACGTCGTGCACCATACTCATTACCCCTGATACATTGCCGTTTTCATCCTTCAATACAGAATTGTACCACTCGCAATAAATAATCCTGCCATCTTTTGTAATATTTCTTATTTGTGTTAAACCACTATTAAATTTTTTTTCTGTTATTTCACGGATAGCTGTTTTAACCGTATCTATATCACCCTGGTAAACCAATGTTTGCAATAATTCTTTCTGCAAATACATTTCTTCTTTAATCCAGCCAAATATTTCTTCGGCTCTTTTGCTCCACTGTTTAATGCGCAGATTATTATCAAACTCCACAAATCCCATTGGAGTATTATTAATATGATAACTTAATTTTTCATGCGTTATAAGTAGAGCTATTGCAGCATTTTTTTTGTCTGTTATATCATGGTAATAAACAGAAATACCATCTTCAGATGGATAAATAAGATCTTCAAACCATTTGCCCGTTTGAGTATCCAATAATTCAAGCCGCCGCGGAATATTATCCCGTTTGGCATTTTGAAGTGCATCATAGAACATCTCATTGCTTAACCCCGGGTTTTCATCCCATATATTTTTACCTATCAATTCATCAATAGACCGGTTGTGTAATTCTGCAGCCTTTTTATTTACGTAAGTATAGTTCCAGTTATTATCCAATGCAATAAATGCATCGGTTATCCTTTCAAAAATAATATTCAGTTCGGCTGCTTTTATTTTTACTTCCTCCTCCAGGTGTGTGGTTAGCCGTTGCAATTGCTGCTCTATACTTTTTCGCTCAGTAATATTTCTTATAACAGAAACAGTTCCTGCTTTTTCACCATTATCATCAATAATGGCAGATGCTGTCATTTCAATATTTAACGGGTTCCCGTTTTTATGAAAATGAATCAGTTCCCCTTTCCAGAAATCATTGTCCGCTCCGGGATTTATCATTTTTTCCAATAAGCTTTTACTCTTGGGTATTTTAAAAACATCATTGGCATCTTTTCCCAGTACTTCCTGTTCAGTATAGCCATAGAGTTCTTTGGCATAAGTATTCCAATTGGTAATTTTATTAAAAACATCGGTTGTAATTATAGGGTCAGAAATATTACGAATGAGTGAGGCATTAAACTTTAATTGTTTTTCTGCCTCTATTATCTTTTTAAAATCACGGTTTGTAATATAATAAGCAGTGAACAAAACAATTATAAAAAGAAAGGCCAGCAGGTAAAACTGGTAAGAAAGATTTTTAGAAAAATTTTGTCTTTGATCACTTGTACTTATTAATATTTGCTGATCATAATTTTGAAGAGATCCAATGGCGTTTATAATAGAATCAGACAATAATTTACTTTCTATATTATTTTTTAATACAATAGCCGAATCAAACCCTGCAATACGACGGTTTTCAATTACATTAACAGCATGGGTTGCTTTTTTACGAAGCAGGATAATTAAATGATCTAATTTTTTTTGTGGCGTTACTTCATTTTTTTCAAAAATATCAGCGAGTTTTAAAGTATCCCGTTTAATGCCTGCCATGCCCCTGTAATAGTTATCTAACTGGTCCTCATCTGCGGCTATATTATAAATATGCTGCCCGGAATCTATCCAACGGATATTTAAAATCATCTTTTCAAACAACAGCAGTTCCTCAACTTTTGATTTTGTTTTAACGTTGTCCTTATACACATATTGCAGATTATTAAATGCACCCCATACCAAAATAATTACACACATAAATGCTGCAGCATATATCCACCTGATTTCAATATTGGTAAAAAAATTTTTCATTTATAACTTCTATAAAAAAAATAAGGTAATTTGCCATTTCCAATAGCCTACTTAATACTTAAACATTTACTGTTAAAAGTAGATTAATTTTAAGGTAAAAAAAGAAAAATATGAATTACCCAATTAAAGGGATTGTTGTACTATTATTAGAGCAAAACGAAAAAGAAAAAGATCTTTTTTTGCAGGTATTAAAAAATGCCGAAACAAATATTGCCTCAGTACTTACTGCCACCAGCTTTAAAGAGGCACAACAATTATTGGAGCATAACAGGCCTGATATCATTTTTTCATCTGTTTTTCCTGATGAAGATAACAATGAGGCCTTTATAAATACACTAAAAGAACTTAGCATTATTATTCCACTGGTTATGATCTCTGATGACGATCATAATAATGTTTCCATAAAATCTTTAGCCTTAGGGGCAGATGACCAAATCTTCAGGAAGGAACTTTCGGGTCCTTTACTTAGAAAAACGATCCAATACAGCATAGAAAGAAAAAAAAATACGGAACAACTAAGGGAAGCGATAGAAAGACATCAGCTAATTGCCAAAGCCACCAATGATATTGCATGGGACTGGGAAATAACCAAAAAAAATACCTTCTGGATTGGCAATGGAATAAAAAATATTTTAAAATTTCCAAAAAACGAGATGAACATAGCTGCTGGTTTTTGGGAAAATCATTTACACCCGGATGATAAAGAAAGGGTGATAAATAAACTCAAGCAGGTATTTGAAAAGGAGCACAGTAATAATTGGGAAGATGAATACCGTTTTAAAAACCAGGAAGGAGAATATAAATTCATTTACGACCGGGGTTTTATTATTTATAAGAATAATGTTCCGGTGAGGATGCTGGGTATTATGGAAGATATTACTACCAAAGTTTTACTGGAGAGAAAACTGGAAACAGAAAAACTGCTAAAACAAAAACAAATTTCCGAAGCGGTGATTACAGCCCAGGAAAAGGAAAGAACAGAAATAGGTAAAGAGCTGCACGACAATGTAAACCAATTACTCAGTGCAAGCAGGCTGTACATTGATGCTGCTATTACAGATAAAAAAAATCAAGCTTTTCTGCTTAAACAGGCATCTTCTTTTATAAAAAATGCAATAGAAGAAATAAGAATACTTTCTAAAGCATTGCATACCCCATTAATAAATGAACTGGGACTGAAAGAATCCATTAACAACCTTGCAGAAGAAATAATGGCTGTTAGTCATCTGAATATAAATGTGAATTGCGCTGATTTTGAAGAGGAAATGCTAAATGATAATTTTAAACTTACTATCTATAGAATTATCCAGGAACAACTCACCAATATTTTAAAACATTCCAAAGCTGCCAATGCAAATATTATTCTCTCTAATAACAATCAGTTTGTTTTAATAGAAATAAAAGACAATGGTATTGGATTTGACATCAATCAAAAAAGGCAGGGAATAGGTATTACCAATATTCACAGCAGGGCCGGTATGTACAATGGAACAATCAAGCTCGATTCCAGGCCGTTAAAAGGTTGTACCTTGTATGTTCGTTTTCCGGCCAGTGAAGTTTTAGGTAATATTGTATTTAACAACAGCAATTATCAATAATTGTATTTAATATTATACTCACAAAGTTTTTAAACTGATACCAAAAATATGAACCGTTTTTTACTGATTGATGACCATGTAGTGGTTAGATCAGGATTAAAATTTATTTTATCTGATCTTTTTAAACCCTGCGAAATAGATGAAGCAGAAGATGGTGATACGGCTCTTGCAAAACTTAAAGAAAAGGAGTACGACCTGGTGATGCTGGACATAAAAATGCCAAACACCAATACGCTGCAACTAATGGAGTATTTTAGAATTACTTATCCCTCACTCAAAGTGATCATATTTTCCATGAACTCTGAAAGTATTTATGCTAAAAGATTTTTGAAAGCAGGGGCAAAAGGTTTTGTAAATAAAGATGCTCCACTGGATGAAGTGATCAAAGCC
>Ga0209181_10003525_pt1 | contig 24028 bp, 27 predicted proteins | sample MAT05_FD_187208 | JGI IMG/M metagenome (GOLD analysis project Ga0209181, IMG submission 187208) | Freshwater microbial communities from Lake Fryxell liftoff mats and glacier meltwater in Antarctica - MAT-05 (SPAdes) (version 2) | ecosystem: Environmental > Aquatic > Freshwater > Ice > Liftoff...
TTTGTAGGATACGGTGTCGGCGGTATTATTCACATTCTGTTAGTTATCGCACTTATTGCTGTGATTCTTAGGGTTATTCAGGGAAGAAGTATACTATAAAGGTAAATACAAAGCGCAACTGAAGCGAAAAAGTATTATACCAAAAAGGTACCCGGGCTTAAGCCCGGAATTATAAAAGGAAAAAGAAAAAAGTTAACACAATGAAAAAAATCATTTTTGGATTAATGGCAACGGGGTTGCTGTTAACAGTAAACCCGGTTCTGACCCGTGCGTCAGACACAGATCCCGGATCTACTATCACTGTAGTAAAACGTGAAGAATCCGCAGAGGTAAAAGCTTTACTGTTAAGATTAGATGAGATTAACAGTTTAGATAAATCAGAATTGAAATCATCTGAGAAAAAGGATTTACGTGTTGAGGTTCGTTCAATCAAATCTCAGCTTAACGAAATCGGCGATGGACTTTATCTTTCAGTTGGTGCCATTGTAATCATTTTATTGCTTCTTATTATTTTATTATAAACATTGTATAAAAACTAAAATCATGAGTACAGGAAAAGTTTTATTAGGCGTATTGGCTGGCGTTGCTGCTGGCGCATTATTAGGTGTTCTTATGGCTCCAAATAAAGGATCAGAAACCCGGAAAAAAATTGTAAAAAAAGGCAATGAATATTCTGATGATCTGCAGGAAAAATTTAATGAATTTCTGGAAAGCGTTTCTGACAAATTTGAAAAAGTAAAAGAGGATGTATCTGATTTTACAGATAAAGCAAAGGCAAAAGCAGAAGAAGTTAAAAATGACTTTAAAACTGCAAAAAACTAAAGTGTTAATGAAAATTGAGTCTGCCCCGATAACCTGAAATCTAAAAAACTTCCGCAGCTTTTGTTAAGGGGTTAATGAATAGTTAGTATGAGTATATCTGTGCAGGAAGAAGTTTTCGAGGTGGACTCAACCATTTAAAGAAAAAAACCATGTTTAAAGAAAAAACCAAATCCAAATCACTGCTTTTTAAAGCAGATGGACCTGAAAACTCGATGTTTTTTACCTTCGATCTCCCAACCTTGATTGAAAATATGAAACATAGTCAATCTTGGAAAAAGGGAAGTCTTGATGCAATGATACTTCTGAAAAGTCCGGAAAAACAAATTGTGCTTACGGCATTGCATGGTGAAACAGAAATAAGCTCCTATCAGTCAAATGATTCCATCACATTTCAGATACTCGAGGGCAAACTTGATTTTCATACAAAAAAAGAATCGGTAAGGATTGATAAGGGTCAGATGCTTACCCTGCATGAAAATATAAAGTACAGTCTTACATCAGATGAGGAAACGGTTTTCCTTTTAACAACGGCAAACTCAAATATTTAGCAGTTGGTTTAAATGAATTTCCGCAAATAAGTATGTTGCGCATCCCCATTATCTTCATGGTAAACAAAAGAGAAGCCATTTTTGGCATTAGGGTTTGAATATTCTGTAAACAAAAAATTCGGGCTGAAAGCCCATAATAATAAACCAAACGAAAATGGAAAACAATGCTACTATGCTGGAATCACTAATTGAAAAGGCAGAAGATTACGGCAAATCAGGTTTAGAACTGGTAAAACTTAAGGTGGTAGATAAAACTTCAGAAATTATCTCCTCCCTGATTCCAAATTCTATCGTTTTTGTCCTGATAGCTTCATTTATGATCTTTTTGAATCTGGGCCTGGCTTTCTGGCTTGGTGAAGTTCTTGGTAGAACCTACTTAGGATTCTTTGTGGTAGCTGGGTTTTACGTACTTGCAGGGATTATATTTTATGTATTCTTTCACAAAAGGGTAAAAATATATTTCTGTAATTCTATTATTAACCAGATGCTTAAATAATTAGCTATGCAAAATATCACATCCTCCGCCCAACTTAAAGAAGCTATCCTGTTATTGGAAGTCGAACAAATTATAAAAGGACGGGTGCTAAAACAGCAATTCCGCCTTACCTATGAAAGTTTAAAGCCAGTTAATCTTTTCTTGAATGCTTTAAAGGATATTACCACATCACCAGGTGTTGCTGATAATCTTCTTGGCACCGCCGGAGGAATTGTTACAGGATTTCTTTCAAAGAAAATATTTGTTGGTACTTCAGTAAATCTGTTCAGAAAACTTATTGGATCTCTGATGCAGGTTGGCGTTACAAACCTAGTCTCCAACCATCCCGATGGACTTAAAACATTCGGACAATTTGTGATTCAGCAGTTTATGCGTATGAAAGAACGCAGAGCTTCCACAATAGATTAGTTCATCATCCCTTGAAAACTTCAAAATCCATCATAAAATGAGTACGGCTCAATCCTTTAAAATGCCATTTTATGCAAAAGTGACACTGCTTTTAATCGGAATATTTGTATTTGTTGCCATACTTTACATTGCGAAAAGCATAATTATACCGCTCGTATTTGCTACAATAATAGCTATTGTACTTCACCCGGTAGTGAACTTTTTTGTCAGGATAAAATTTAATAGGATCATTGCAATTATTATAACACTGTCCTTAACAATTGTTGTTATTGGCGCGATTGGATCGCTGTTATTCTCTCAATTAGGCAGGTTTAGTGATTCAGTTCCCCTTTTGTTTGATAGATTTAATGCAACAGTTAATGAAATCATCACCTATGCCTCCGGTTATTATGAGATTGACCCTGTAAGGATTCATGAATGGATTTCAAAAACGCAGGCTGAGATATTAAGTTCCACAACTGCTGCCATAGGGCAGACTCTGACTATACTTGGTAACATTTTAATTGCTTTGTTTTTAGTACCGGTTTATGTTTTTCTGATTTTATTCTATGAACCGCTGTTACTCGATTTTATACAAAAATTATTTGGTTCAAACAATGCTTCGCAGGTTAAAGAAGTTGTATCACAGACGAAAACCGTTGTTCAACAGTATCTGGTAGGGCTAGTAATTGAAGCTGCAATTATAATGACACTGGAATCTGCAACATTATTTATTCTGGGAGTTGAATATGCAATTCTGCTTGGAATTATAGGAGCTTTACTCAATATGATCCCTTTTATCGGTGGGCTCGTGGCAGTTGCACTTCCAATGATTGTAGCCATGGTTACCAAAGAATCCGGCTGGTCCACAGCAGTTTATATCCTCATAATATATTACATCATTCAGCTAATTGATAATAATTTGATTGTTCCAAAAATTGTAGCATCGAAGGTGAAAATCAATGCACTTTTCTCAATTATAGTTGTAATTGCAGGGAATACATTGTGGGGAATTCCCGGAATGTTTTTATCAATCCCTATGCTAGCAGTTGTAAAACTGGTTTTCGACCATATTGAGCCTTTAAAACCCTGGGGATTTTTGCTGGGCGACACTATGCCTTCAATGCTTGGAATTGAGCCGATCATAAATAAAATTATTAAGAAGTCGAAATAATAAGCATCATCATAAGGGATTCATAAATAGTAGGATAAAGGTATTTATATGAAACTTTCACGTAAAACTCCCCAAAAAAAGAAAAGATCAAAATGGATCATACTTCTTATTGTGATTAGCTTTTTAGTTATTATCCGTCTTATTTTACCTTTTATTGTACTGCATTATGCAAATAAATCACTTGCGGGAATGAATGGTTATATGGGTCACATTGAAGACATTGACCTTTCTCTTTATAGGGGAGCGTATATTATAAATGACTTTTATATAGATAAAGTTGATTCCACATCACAACAAAGGACTCCCTTTATATCATCCCGGATAATTGACCTTTCTGTTGAATGGAAATCACTGATTCACGGAAGACTCACAGGAGAACTTGAATTTATGAATCCGGTAATTTGTTTTACTAAAGATAAAGCCGAACCGGCTGAAATACAAAAAGATACGAGCAATTTTCGCGATCTTCTGAAAGGTTTTATGCCGCTTAAAATTAACCGCTTTGAGATGAATGACGGTAAAATACAGTATATTGATTCTACCTCAAAGCCTGTTGTAAATATATCTATGGATGGAGTACATGTTCTGGCGCAAAACCTTTCAAGTGTAGAGGATACCTCATTGTTACCCGCAACGGTTATTGCTACTGCAAAACTTTATGGTGGTGAGTTGGATTTCAAAATGAAATTAAATCCTCTGGCAATTGTTCCTGCATTTGATATGAACTTGGAATTAAAAAATACCAATCTGCCTGAGCTTAACGAATTTTTCAAAGCATATGCAAATATCGACGTGAATGAAGGAACATTTGGCTTATATGTTGAATTGGCAGGGAAAGATAAAAGGTTTATTGGTTATATGAAGCCAATTATTGAAGACCTTGATGTTGTAGGGTCTGAAGATCGCCATGACAGTTTTTTTAATAAAATATTGGAGGGAATAGCAGGCACAGCAGGTGTAGTATTAAAAAACCAAAAAGAAGACCAACTGGCGGCGAAGATTCCTATTACAGGTGAATATGGAAATACTTCTGTTAAGATATGGTATTCAGTATTTGATTTATTGCGGAATGCTTTCATTCGAGCAATCTATCCTTCAATTGATTATCAGATAAATTTAGGAACTGTTAACCAGTTGAAAAATGAAGATAAAAAAGGCTTTCTGAAAAAGGTTTTTGGTAAAACAGATAACCCTCCAAAAGCAGATAAAAAGGTGAAATAAGCGCATTAAACCATCCTTCAGGCTGAGCATATAATTTACACTTTTAAAAAATATTCGTATGAAAACATTTATTGTTCCGATTGATTTCTCAGATGAATCAATGACTGGCCTTGAATTGGCACTCATGCTGGCTAATAAAAACAATGCGAATGTACAAATGGTGCATGTAATTACTTCTTTTACAAACATTGAACGCGGAAGCCTTGAAAATGAGCATGAACAGGTAAAAAAGAAATTTGAAGGTTTAATTCAAAAATATAAAAGCAGGACTAGCGAAAACGTTTCTTTGGAATATATTGTCAAGGAAGGAAGAGTATTTAAGGAAGTAACCAACCAGGCAGAATCGTTCGAAAACTCTGTATTGGTCCTTTCAACTCATGGTGGATCTGGTTTGGAAGAGCTTTTTATAGGAAGCAACGCTTATAGAATTGCCGCAGCAACCTCTAAGCCAGTAATTACAATCAGAAGTTTCCAAACGGTTAAAACTATTAAAAAAATAGTTTTATCTTTGGATATAACTGAACAAACAAAGGAAAAAGTGCCTTACACTGTAAAGCTCGCGAAAATCTTCAATTCGGAAATTCATCTGGTGACATTACGTTCTTCAAATTTAAAGAGCATCGAGAAAAAACTGAACCGAAGCTCAGAACAGGTTGGTGAATTTTTGAAAAATCACGATGTTCAATTTACTGTTAACCATCTTCAGGGAAATAACTTTACTGACCTTACCCTGGATTATGCTAAATCAGTAAATGCTGATCTAATCTCAATAATGACAGAACAGGAGAAAAACGCTTCCAACCTGCTTTTAGGAAACTTTGCGCATCAGATGATTAATAAATCTTTAATTCCTGTTTTATCATTTCCGACACATCATATTGGTAAAATACTGGATAATTTAAGAACTCAGGGCATATATTATTATTAAGCGTGGAATGCATACCGGTTATAGGATAATCAAAAAAAACAAAAAAAATGGAAAATATTAAAAATAGTGAAAATCCCTTACTGGTGGTAAAAGCAAAAAAACTTCAAAAAATTGAAATGGCTGAAAATGAAAATAAATCTTTTCCAGGTTACCCTGTGTATCCTGCTGATGAAGATATCTTTAACAAAAATAAAGAAGAAGATGTGGATCCAGAAGACACGTCCAAATCAAAAATTCAACTTGAAAAAACTGTTGTTCAAGGCGAGCTAGACTTCAATGGAGAATTGAAGGGCGGAAGTCTCGATGTCCCCGGCTCGGAATTGGATGACGAACAGGAAGATATTGGAAATGAAGATGAAGAGAATAATTATTATAGTCTGGGTGGCGACAATCACAATGAACTTGAAGAGGACAATGGAGAATGATTTAATAAGGGTTTGCAGTAGATGCGCATTATTTATTCGGACACCATTGATATGATATTTGAAATCATTGAAATGCATGTTATCTGATTTTTTAATTTTAAAAAAGGAAAGGTGATCAACATATCCTCTGGGAAATATATACTATCAAAAGGACTTGATGAGTCCCTCTTGGGAGTGCACAAAAGTTATCGGTTCGTTATTGAATATTTCAAACAAGCCTTTAAACCTCCGTTTCACGTTTCTGAAGTAATTAACCAATGCTTTGAAATTGGTTTAAGATCTGTTACACTTATTACACTAACAGGCTTTATAATTGGTGTTGTTTTTACAAAGCAATCGCGTCCTTCACTGGAGGATTTTGGCGCCAGTTCGTGGTTGCCATCATTGATTGGCCTTGCTATAATAAAGGCATTGGGGCCTTTGGTCACTGCCATCATTTGTGCAGGAAAGGTTGGATCGAGTATCGGGGCAGAACTTGCTTCGATGAAAGTTACCGAGCAGATTGATGCTATGGAGGTTTCGGCTATAAATCCCTATAAATACCTTGTAGTAACCAGGGTTACAGCAACTACAATCTCCGTACCCATTCTTTCACTATACTGCATCGTAATGGGGTTGCTAGGTTCGTACGTAAATGTTCGTGCAGAAGAAGCTACAAGCTTTATTACCTTTTTTGAAAACTCATTTTCGAGCATTCTGTTTCTGGATATTTCCACCTCCCTAGTAAAATCGGTAGTATATGGGTTTACAATTGGTATTGTTGGATGCTACAAAGGATTTAACGCATCACAAGGAACGCGCGGAGTAGGAAGGGCTGCCAACCGGGCAGTGGTAATGGCCATGTTTCTGATTTTTATTGAAGAAATAATAATCGTACAAATTTCTAACTGGATAAGATTTTTTTAGAAATGGAAAATCAAAATATACAACATAATATTAACCGCGATGAACAGGTTATTGAGATTAAGAACCTTTATAAATCATTTGATGAACTTGATGTTTTAAAAGGTATAGACCTCACTGTTTTCAAGGGTGAAAATGTTGCAGTTCTGGGCAAGTCAGGAAGCGGGAAATCGGTTTTGATAAAGTTACTTGTTGGCTTACTTAAACCCGACAAGGGTGAAATCACTGTGCTGGGTCAGAAAGTGGATAAGTTATCAAATATGGAGTTGAATTCTTTGCGGCTTCGCATAGGGTTTTCATTTCAAAACAGTGCCTTGTACGATAGCATGAATATTCGCCAAAATCTTGGGTTTCCGTTAACAATGAATGTGAAAAACCTAAGTAAAAAAGAAATCACAAAGTCGATTGAAGAAGTATTAGATGCGGTGGGTTTAGCTGATAAAATTGAGGAGATGCCGGGTGATCTTTCCGGAGGGCAGCGTAAACGAATAGGAATCGCACGGACGCTAATACTCCGGCCTGAAATCATGCTTTATGATGAACCTACTTCTGGTTTAGACCCAATCACCAGCAGTGAGATCAATAAACTCATTCTCCAAGTGCAAAAGCAGTATAATACCAGTTCTATAATTATCACTCACGACCTTACCTGTGCCAAAGAAACTGGCGACAGGATGGCAATGCTTGTGAATGGGAAATTTAACATGGAAGGCACCTTTGAAGAAGTATTTGATAGTGACGATGAGCAGGTGAAAGGTTTTTTTAATTACAATTTTATACAATAAGCAATGAATAATTCTCCTAATAAACGAGCAGTGATTGTTGGCCTATTTATTTTTTTAGGAATAGTATTTCTGGTTACTGGAGTTCTCATTGTAGGGAATCTGCATGAAACTTTTAAAAGGAAAATAGAAGTGGTTACAATTTTCGATGATGTGAGCGGCTTAAAGCTTGGTAATAATATTTGGTTCTCTGGTGTAAAGATAGGTACAATCAGAAATCTTGAGTTTTTTGAGCAAACAAAGGTGAAAGTAATCATGAAAATAGATCAAAAAGCAGTACCAAATATCCATAAAGATGCTTTTGTAAAACTAAGCACTGATGGATTAATCGGAAACAAAATACTGATCATTTATGGAGGAACCCTCCAGTCTCCAATCGTTAAACAAGGCGATACCCTTAGTGTTGAAAAAACATTTACCTCGGAAGATATGATCAATACACTGCAGGCAAACAATAAAAATATACTGGCTATTACTAATGATTTCAAACTGATAAGTAGCAAAATTGCTAAAGGAGAAGGAACTGTAGGTAAATTATTAAATGATGATGCTGTTTATGTAAACCTTGAAGCAAGTACTCTTTCCCTTCAAAAAGCAGCCGGTCAGGCTCAGGAATTAATGCAATCACTTTTAGTGTTAAGCGAAAACTTCAATAAAAAAGGAACACTCGTTAATCAGCTATCAACGGATACTGTTGTTTTTAATTCCCTGAAAACCTCGGTCTTGCAGTTGCAGCAGATGGTTGATACCTCCGCTGTTTTTGTTAATGAGTTAAAAGTAGCGGGCAGAAATCCGAATACTTCAATCGGGGTATTAATGTATGATGAAGAATCAGGTGCAAGCTTAAAACAAACTATTAAAAATCTGGAATCCAGTTCACAGAAACTCGATGAAGACCTTGAGGCAGTTCAGCATAGTTTTTTACTAAGGAAAGGGATTAAAAAGAAGAATAAAGTGAAATGAAAACTCACGAATTGCTGATCGATTAGGTAAAGGAATAACCAGAAAATCAATTATTATCATGCTCAGATTAAATACATCCTTTAAATTGATACTTGGGCTAATCGCTCTGGTATTGTTATTGAAATTATCAGTAATGTTCTTTATTGAGCCGCTGGCACTGAAGAAAATACAGTCCGTCCTTAATGAAAAGAGCAAAGATTATGCAATTAAAATCGATGCAGTTCGCATTTCATTGTTGCAACGCAGCTTGGAATTGAAAACTATTTCAATCTCTACAAAAAAAGAAAATAAAGGTGACGGGGATATTCAGGCGGCAATCGGGTTTGTAAAACTAAAGGGCATAAGTCTCTTAAAGGTCGTTTTCAAAAAGGATATCGATATAAGCGAAGTTTTTATAAATAACAGCAGCATAATAGGGGAAAAGCCGTTTTTAAAAGAAAAAGTGCCAGCCATTTTATCCCCGTTAAATATCCGGATCGGGAAAATTATTTTCAACAATGTGGATCTGTCGATACGCAATACTTTAAATCCACAGGCAATTGTAATCAAAAAGGCGTTTCTGAAAGTTTATGAATTTCAGGTTAACAAGTTGGATACTATTTCAACTGGCCTCCTCAATCAATTTGATTTCACGACTGAAGAACTTGTTTCTGTTTCTTCAAACGGAATGTACACTTTTAAGGTCAATGGCGCTAAGTATTCAACAACCTCAAATGCCTTGACAATCAATGTAATAATCGTTCAGCCTAATTTCACAAACTACGATTTTACCTCCCGGTATAAATACCAAAAAGACCGTTTTGAAGTTGAGCTTAAAAACATTTCTGCCCGCGATTTCTCCTTTCCGAATTATTTCAAATCAGCTAGTCTTATTAGCTCCTACATCGAAATCGGGCAAATGGATATGGTTGTTTTTCGCGACAAGAGAAAGGAATTCCAACATGTCGATAAACCAATATTCCAGGAAATAATTTATAATTATAAGGGCGCTATCAATATTGATTCGCTATTTGTTAAAGGCGGGAATGTCACGTATTCGGAACATGCCGAAAAGGCCAATGAACCGGGAAGTATTAGTTTGAATCAAATTAATTGCAAAGTTTTCAAAATAAGCAATGACAGCATCTACAAAACAACGAACGATTTTCTGATACTAAAGGCTGAAGCCCTCCTGATGGGAAAAGGAAAATTCACATTTCAGCTGAAATCAAAACTATTTGAAAAGCAAAATACATTTTCGTTTTCCGGTACTCTTTCGGATCTTGAAACAAAAGAATTGAATCCAATGCTGGAAAAAACTGCTTTTGTATATGCATCATCCGGGAAAATCGATGAAATGGATTTCAACTTTATTGCAAATAACGATAAATCAACCGGTAAGCTTATCCTGCGCTACCAAGGATTAAGTCTTGCTTTTAAAAATAAGCAAACGGATGATACCACAGCCGTTAAAGAATGGTTTATTTCAATCCTTGCCAATAAAAAAATATTGGATTCAAATCCTCTCCCGGGGGAAGAACTGAGAGTTGGAATAATTGATTTTAAAAGAGATACGGAAAGATCAGTGATTAATTACTGTTTAAAGTCGCTCTTTTCAGGAATAAAATCCACTTTGGTCAAATCACCTAAGAAAAAAGGATAATTATGTTAAGAGACTGGGTGTTAATGTGTTTTGCCCCTCCCCAACCTCCCGAGTTCGGGACAGGCTCTCCCCTAAAGTTGGAGGGGCTTGTCTGGCGCGTTTGCCAACTTACTTGATTACATTCACTTTTCTAGTCCACGAGCTTTAACTGTAAGAGAAATGGCGAGATTACAGTCATTTGATGATTCTTTTGTATTTCAAGGTAAACGCTCAACTGGTGGAAATAAGCGTAAATTTGAAGTGCCTCAATTTACTTTAGTTGGCAATGCTGTTCCTCCGCTAATGGCCCGTGCCGTGGCTTTAGAAATTTTAAAAAGTATTAAATAGTTTTTAATGAGACAATTATCTGGAATTGAAATAAATAGAATAAAACTTCTTACTGAAAAATCTGTTGAACTGTGTTTGATAGAACCCGCGGAAACAGGACTTGAAAAGTCTATAATGGATGCTACTGGCTCAGTTCGAACTTATTTAAAATCCAACTCAATACACGATTACGAATTTCAGAAACAAGGACAAGAAAGTAAAATACAAATTTCTGCCTTTCTTGTTTCTCCAAATGAACTTATAACTTCTGTTGCTTCTCTTTATCGTCCAAACACAAAAAGTGGAGACCCACGGATTTGGTTTAAAGGTTTAGGACACTATGCGAAAGCAAATGATGTTCTCGGAATAATTGTATTGGAAAAGCAATTGTATGTTTTAAATGTAACTCAACTTGACTTGCAAAAATTATTAGAGTTAAAAGTCACAAATCCTTTAAGTGAGTTAGTTAATGAGATTAATCATATTTCAAATGAAATTGCCGATGAATTATTAATCCTGTTAAATAAAATTGCTACAAAAGGACCAATTCCAGCAATGCTATCTGCAGATACAGCTATTGGAAGAACTCTTGAAATGCTTTTAGGAATTGATATTAATTCATCCAAAAAGCCAGACTACAAAGGAATTGAATTAAAGTCATATAGAGATAAACGTGGAAATCGTAAAAATCTTTTTGCACAAGTCCCTGATTGGAGTATAAGCAAGTTTAAAAGCTCTGCTGAAATTTTAAATGAATTTGGCTATAAGCGAGGTGATGATTTCAAATTATACTGCACTGTATCAACAATTGTTAGAAATTCTCAAGGTTTAAAATTAAAAATGGATACAGAAATAAATCAACTCATTGAAAACTCACAAAAATCAACTGTTGGCGACTTTGTTGTTTGGGGTTTAGAAACATTGCATAAACGACTAATTGAAAAACATAATGAAACATTTTGGATTGCAGCAGATTCAGCTGAAGTCTTACATCAAGTAGAAAAAGTTTTGTTTTGATGCCTTGTCAACTCTGGTTCCTGATAGTTCATTTGATTCTATTCTATTCTATTCTATTTCCATTATCTTTGGTATCATTAACCGAGGCAGTCGATTATGCCTTTGGTATTAATGTCCAAAATCCCAACAATCTATTACAATGACACACAAAGATTTTGAAGTTAAGGTTCTTGGTAAGCCACTATTTAATTCAACCCTCAAACCTGCGCTTCAGCCGGATGATGATTCAAATGGTTTTATTGACATGCACGATAGAATAATTTATAATGCCTCTCTGGAACATTTCAATCTTTGTCATGAAAAGGCTGAAACTCCATTATCTTTCGAAAAAGCGGGTCCACGCCAGCAGCTTTTTTTTGATCCCGCTAAAACTAAAGTTGCCATTGTAACCTGCGGTGGATTATGTCCCGGTTTAAATAATGTTATCCGTAGCCTTGTAAATCAACTTTTCTACCGATATAATGTTACCCGGATTTTGGGCATTCAATATGGTTTCGAGGGATTTATCTCCCGCTATAATCACCCATTAATCGAGCTTACACCTGATCTTGTAGACAGTATCTTATTTCTGGGAGGTACTATTCTAGGCTCATCCAGAGGGGATCAGAATGTTGGTGAGATTGTTGATACACTTCAGCAGCAAAATATTAATATTCTTTTCTGTATCGGGGGAGATGGGACACTGCGCGGAGCTCATGCAATTCACGAAGAAATTTCACGAAGGAATCTAAATATTTCCATTGCCGGTATTCCCAAAACTATAGATAACGATATAAACCTCATCGACAAATCATTTGGATTTGAAACTGCCTTTAGCATTGCCAGTGAAATTATCCGGTATGCGCATAATGAGGCAAAAGGCGCCTATAACGGTATTGCTCTGTTAAAGTTAATGGGAAGGGATTCCGGATTTATAGCCGCTTATGCTTCACTATCCATGCAGGAAGCAAATTTTGTACTCATTCCGGAAATTGATTTTGATATGGAGGGATCGAATGGTTTTTTGCAGGTCTTAAGAAAACGGCTGGAAAGCAGACATCATGCGCTCATTGTGGTGGCAGAAGGCACAGGGCAGAAGTTTTTTGAAGCCGAATCCCTTGAAAAAGATGCATCAGGAAATGTGAAAAACAGCGATATTGGTCTTTATATGAAGGCTGAAATATCCAAAGAATTCAAATCTCAGAACTTTCCCGTAACTATCAAATATATCGATCCGAGCTATATCATCCGCAGTGCGCCTGCAAATGCCAACGATAGTAAATTTTGTAGTCTTCTTGCCCAGAATGCCGTACATGCCGCGATGGCAGGGAAAACAGATTTTGTTGTCGGACACTGGAACAATTTTTTCACACTGATGCCAATTCCAATTACAGTATTAAAAAGGAAAAAAATTGATGTTAAAGGCGAATTGTGGTGGAATGTGTTGGAAACCACGGGGCAACCTATTTCGATGAAGAATTTGTAGTAAGGAGATTTATTATAATTGAAATTTAGCGTATTTAAAAAAGCCTATATTTCAGGCTTAAGTCACGACATTGGATTATATATTATTGCTTCACAGTCTTTTACATTAAAAAACACGTAAACTGGTAAAAATTGCTGACCACATAGTCACATAGTAGCCCATAGTTCTAAATGATTTCAGTAAGAATGTGTATTTAAGAAAATTTACCAACTTCATATCTATGTTTTCTATGTAACTATGTGGTAATAATGTGAAGCAGAACTGATTTTCCTCTAAAACCTCTTCCGAAAAATGTGTGAATGATGTAACTATTCCTCATTTTTTTGCAACAACCAAACCGCTTCTGAGCCTTACCTTTCGAATCTATAATTGCAATTAAGGATTATGGTTTGAAAGCCATTTTCCACTTTGGCGTTTTACAAATTCAGCAAATAAGTAATGAATTTTATAGACTATTATAAAATCTTAGGAGTTGAGAAAACTGCTTCCCAGAAGGATATTAAAAGCGCGTACCGCAAACTGGCCAGAAAATTTCATCCGGATCTGAATCCCAAGGATAAGGAAGCCAACCGCAAATTTCAGCAGATTAATGAAGCCAACGAAGTATTAAGCGATAACGATAAAAGGAAAAAATTCGATCAGTACGGAAAGGATTGGCAACACGCAGACGAATTCGAAAAAGCAAAACAAAACCAACAGCAATCCTCCCATTCAGGAAACAGGAATTTTTCAGGCCAGCAATCTGAAGGTGATTTTTCCGATTTCTTCGAATCCATGTTTGGAGGTTCCTCAGGTGGTAGAAGAAGTAGCAGGCAAGTGAAATTCAGAGGAGAAGATTTTAATACCGAACTGCAGCTCGATCTTATCGACGCTTATAAAACCCACAAACAAACGTTTACCGTTAACGGAAATAATATCAGAATAACTATTCCTGCGGGAATTGAAAACGGACAGACAATTAAAATTCCGGGTCATGGAGGTCCGGGGATTAACGGTGGGCCAAACGGCGACTTATATATTTCGTTTTCAATTGCAAACCACTCCGATTTTAAACGCTTGGGAAATAATTTGTACGCAACTATAGATTTAGATCTTTATACTGCAGTGCTGGGTGGCGAAATTACCTTGAATACCTTAAACGGAAAAGTAAAACTTAAAGTAGCACCGGAAACTCAGAATGGGAGCAAGGTAAAGCTTAAAGGGAAGGGGTTCCCGGTATACAAGCATGAAGGTGAATTTGGCGACTTATTCATAAGTTACTCCGTTAAAATCCCCACGAAATTATCAGAAAAACAGAAGGAACTTTTTACGCAATTATCCGAATCCTAATGGCAAATAAAATGAAAGCAAACTATTTAATAAAAGTCGATGAGTTTTGTGTAAGTCATGGAATTGAGATGTCATTTATCAGTTCATTGGAGGAATCTGGTATGGTACACATTACAAAGCTGAAAGAAACAGGATTTATCACTTCAGATCAGCTTCAACAACTGGAGAAATTCATTCGTTTTTATAACGATTTGGATATCAATCTGGAAGGTATTGAAACTGTACATCATTTACTTCAGAAAATATCACTCATGCAAGACGAAATTATATCTCTTAAAAACAGACTGCGGCTCTATGAAGCAGCATTTTCAGACGAATAAGAGTCAATAAACTTTAAATAATCAAAAATTTAAAAAAATGAAATAGCCATAAACAGAAATTTGCCTACAACCGCAAATGATTATTTATGGCCTATTCCATCTGACCTTAATTTATAAATTAAAAACTAAACAGATGAAAAACGTAAAACAAATTGGTATCTGGATGGATCATTCAAATGCCTTTTTTATGGAACAACCAGATGAAAACACGATACACCGAATGATTACTTCGAAATTTACTCATCAGGAAAAAGAAAGCAGTCTGAGTAAAAACGAAAACCTAATGCATAATAAGGAGCAGCAATTACAATCAAGCTATTTCAATAAAATTGCAGACATTATTAAAAACTATCAGGAAGTTTTACTCTTCGGCCCAACCGATGCTAAAAGCGAGTTACTGAACCTCTTAAAGAAAGATCATCTTTTTGATGCCATTAAATTTCAAGTGAAGCAATCCGATAAAATGACAGAAAAACAAATGAATGAATTTGTGACTGCGCATTTTAAATAACCTTTTTTCGGGGGATTTAAAATTCTATAAATTTCCATGTTAGACACTGCAGATAACAAATGATTCTTCCTTTGTGAAATCTTTGTGTGAACATAGTGGTCATTATGCTATGGCTATTCCAAAAAAGTTCTCAAAGGTTTTCAAAGATTAACAAAGATGCTCTGAGGTAGACTCTTTTATTTTCAGTATCTTAAATTTACTGAGAATTTAATTAATAAATTTCTCAATTTTCCTGCAGCTTGCAAACCAAAAGCATAAATAACATGAATAGTTACTATCTCTGAAATTATTATTAATTTGTCGGAGTTTAAAATATTGCCTTGCATTGGGCTTCGCAACTCAAGCGCACTAAAAGAAACCTGATAACAATGGAGCAGAAACGAAATATAGTAAATTACCACGAGTTAAAAGTTGATGTGGAAAAACAGCCCGGCGAAGAACTGCTTAACTATCTTAAATCAAATGTGTTGGGTACTCCTGGCGGACTTCGGTATCAGCATACAAAGACAGAAGAGAAATTAGAAAATCTTGGTGAGACATACTTTCTGTTATTGCGCAAGGGAGGAAGAATGCTGGGGTCAATTGGTTTGTGTTATCGACAGACGAGTTGGCAGGATAGGAATTATATTTCGTGGTATGTAAGGTATTTTGCGATAAAGGCTCCATTGAGAGCGTCAAAGCCTATTCCCGAAAGACTTCTGGAGCGTTCCGGGATGGGAATGTCGCTCATCAGGCAAACTGCAGCGCCATACCTACAGAAACCCGGAGAACACCTGAAGAATCTTCCTGAAGGCACAGAAAAATCGCTGGTTTATGCCTACATCGAAAATGAAAATTTTCAATCGAACCAATTTGCAATTCAGAATGACTTCAAAACGGTAAGAAAACTTACAACTTTTCTGTATAGTAGAGCTTTTCCACGAAGAAGTAAGAAAATATCGGCTATTCAGGTTGAGGAAAAGGATGAGGTTAAGGAGAAGTTAAGGGAGTTTTATAAGGATCACACACTTTATATGGAACAGTATTTGTTTTTTAAGGACAATTACCTGGTATATAAAGAAGGTGGTAAAATTGTTGCAGGGATGCAGGCAAATCCAGATATGTGGGAAATAAAGGATATGAGCGGGATTTTCGGAAAATTCGCTGTCAATATTTTGCCTTTTATTCCCGGTATAAACCGGATTTTCAATCCCCGTAAACTTAAATTCATTGCTGCTGATTACATATTCTGGGAACCAGGTTATGAAAAAGCTATATCAATACTTTTTGAAACTGCTTGCAAGCTTAATAAATTGAGTCTTGTTATGGCATGGCCCGATACAAAAGGGAAGCTGATTAATGCGTTTGATAACTCTGTTAAACAAGGCATTATAGGGAAAATGAATAAAAGGGTTGAAGTGGATATTAAAGTCAAGTTTAATGGATTTGAAGAGAATGAAAAGGAAGTATTTTACAAAAATTCAGCCTTTATTTCGTCGTTTGATTTGACATGAATTTTTGATGACTTTTTAACACTAATTTCAGGCCTTTCAGTTTAAAAATTGTTTACTACTCTCCACTACCGCAGGATACAATCGTGAGATAGCAGATTGAGCGAACCTAATCCCCTGAAATAGCCTTAGTTGATAAATAGTTAATTTTGATTTTCTTCAAATTATTGAAAATTCAATGAAGTGAATTAACTTTGATAGGATTTAATTTTTTTATCTATGAAATGGAAAGCGTCTGATATTCCCGATCTGAAAGGGAAAATTGCCTTAGTTACCGGGGCAAACAGCGGACTCGGATATTACACTTGTCTTGAACTGGCTCGCAAAGGTGCTCATGTTGTTCTTGCTGCACGAAATAAGGATAAGGGCATTGCAGCTTTGGAGAAAATTAAGTCCGAAATCCCTACAGCTGATCTGCAATTCATGAAGCTTGATCTGGCAAATATTGAATCAATCAAACATTTTGCGGATGCGTTTATTGAAGAGTATGATAAACTCGATATTCTCATAAATAATGCTGGTGTAATGGCAATTCCTTTACTTCGCACAACACAAGGATTTGAGATGCAGTTTGGAACAAACCATTTAGGTCATTTTGCACTTACTTCACTGATGCTGCCATTTATTGAAAAAACGCCGGGAGCAAGAATTGTAAACGTCTCCAGCCTCATGCATAAGTTCGGGAAAATACATTTCGATGATCTGAACCGGGAGAAATCCTATTCAAAATGGGACGCATACAGTCAGAGCAAACTTTCGAACCTCTTGTTTTCACTGGAACTTCACCGCAGACTTAGAGAATCTGGTAAAACTACCAGCGTTATGACTTCACATCCCGGTTATTCAGCAACCAATCTGCAGATTCGTGGAGGTGAGATGGAAGGTTCAAAAGGGAATATACTTGCGAATAAATTTCTGAATGCAGTTGTTGCCCAACCGGCCTGGAAAGGAGCATTACCATCCTTATATGCAGCTACTTGTCCGCTGGCAAAATCCGGCAGATTTTATGGGCCTTCCGGTTTAGGTGCTGTGCGTGGATATCCTCGTGAAGAGAAAATCAATCCTAAGCTTACCAGCCCGGAAGTAGCAAAACGGTTATGGGAAGAGTCGGAACGCCTTGTTGGAATGCCGTTTATCGTGTGATAGCAGGCTGATTGTTTAGGTTGCAGGCCAAATCCTCTCATGTATTTTTCACTTATTTTTTTCTTAACAATGCAGAAAGTTGTATGGTAACGACTTTCTCTACCATGGTCAATTATCATGCTTAAATTATTTAATATATACTCAAAACTTGCGGGAATTTTATCCCGGGATTCCCGCAAATCCCTTTGGATAGACATGAAAGAAGCCATAGGGGGAACTGAAAAGGATTTTACCCGGATCAACCTGGGTAAGGCAATTTTTCTTCTGGCAATTCCAATGGTTCTCGAAATGATGATGGAGTCGGTCTTTGCCATCGTCGACATACTCTTTGTTGCAAAGCTTGGTGCCGATGCAATTGCTACGGTTGGGATAACCGAATCGCTCATGACATTGATTTATGCTGTTGGTTTTGGACTTAGTATAGCCACAACAGCTATTGTTTCCCGCAGAATTGGCGAACATGATCCTGAAAATGCCGCAAAAAGTGCTTTTCAGGCCATCATTGCCGGTTTTATTATTTCAATAATGATAGCGGTACCGGGAGTTATCTATTCAAAAGAGCTACTTCGTTTAATGGGTGCATCAGAGTCTATTATTGAAACCGGGTACCTGTATCCCGCAATAATGCTAGGGGGAAATGTTGTTATCATGCTCTTATTCATTATTAATGCGGTGTTCCGCAGTTCGGGTGATGCAGCAATTTCACTGAGAGTAATGGTTTTGGCCAATCTGATAAATATAATTCTTGATCCTTGCCTGATCTTTGGTCTTGGTCCTTTCCCTGAACTTGGAGTAATTGGTGCAGCAGTTGCAACCACAACCGGCAGGGGAATAGCCGTAATATTTCAATTTTACCTTCTTTTTAAAGGGAAACACCGTATTAAAATCAGGCCCAGGCACATGAAAGTGTCGGCCGATATAATTCTCAAATTACTGCGATTGTCGGTTGGAGGTATTTTCCAGAATCTGATAGCTACATCAAGTTGGATCTTTATGGTTCGTATTATAAGTGGATTTGGAACCGCCGCTGTTGCCGGGTATTTTATCGGGATCAGAATATTGATATTTACTTTGTTGCCTTCATGGGGACTTGCCAATGCTGCTGGAACACTGGTTGGACAAAATCTTGGTGCCAAAGAGCCCAAGCGGGCAGAGAGAGCAGTAATGGCAGCTGCATGGTTCAATATGATTCTATTGGGACTAATATCCGTGATTTTTATTTCTTCTCCCAGATTTTATATATCTATTTTTACAAAAGACCCTGAAGTAATTGCTGCGGGAGTTATCTGTCTGAGAACCATCAGTTTTGGATATATTTTATATGCTTTGGGAATGGTAATGACACAGGCTTTCAATGGAGCAGGTGATACCAGAACACCTACACTTATTAATCTTTTAGCATTCTGGGCGATTGAAATCCCACTTGCATATATTCTTGCAAATAAAACAGGCTTGCAGGAAGAGGGAGTTTACATTGCAATTATAATTGCGGAAACGGTTCTTTCCTTAATTGCCTTTTACTATTTCAAAAAAGGGTATTGGAAAGATAGGATTGTTTGAGATATTTGTAATATAAACATCTTAAAATCAGTGGATTTAATAAAATAATTAACGGTCAATTCGACACTATCAAGGAGATAGGGAATTTATTAAACGCAGTTCTACTTGGCAGAACTGCGTTTAATTTTGCAACCATTACAGTTTATATTACATGCTAAAAAACACCCGGGGTTTAAACCCCTCATGTTTAATGTGGTGAAAAACAAAAAAATCAGCTTGTGTTAATGACTTTTTTTGAATATCAGCAAATATTTTGACTACATTACCTAAAAACATAATGAATTTTACGCTCCCGCATAAACCAACAAAGCCAAACCTGCCAGATACGCCAGAAACATATAGAAAATCAGCATGTTAACAGATTTTGAAGCGCCTTTAAATTCTTTCCAGATAAATACTCCCCAAAGAGCAGCAATCAGAGTAGCTCCTTGTCCAAGTCCATAGGAAATAGCAAATCCCGCTTTACCTGAAGCTATGATACTCAATGACATCCCCAGATTCCATATCATACCGCCAAGAACACCTGTCAAGTGAACGCCCAGACTGCCTTTTGCGTAATCTTTAAAAGAAAGTGGACTGCCTTCGAAAGGTTTCTTCATGATAATGTAGTTAAACAGGAAATTGCTGATAACTACTCCGATTGCAAAGAAGAACAATGCTGAATATGGAGTTAATTTTCCAACTTCAGGTGCTTCAAAACTGCTTGCCATTGAACTGGCAACAAAACGATAAAAAAGCGACATTAAAACTCCAGCAGCAACTGAAAGGAGAATTCCTTTACTTGAAACTTTTTTCATGCTTGTGCTGTGCTTTTTATATGCTACTGCATCGATAACAATTGCAAGTACAATCAGTGCAACGCCACCAAAAAGCCAGGCTGGATTTCCCTGGGGAGCAGAAACATAATTTACAATAACACCAACAGCCAGAGCAATTCCAACTCCTACTGGAAAAGCAACTGCCATACCTGCTATTGCCATTGCGGCAACTAAAAGGATATTGGAAGCATTAAAAATAATCCCTCCCAAAATAGCTTTCAGTATATTCCCAGAATCTGCCTGCTGTATATCTGCAATAAAGCTTCTGCCATTTTCACCTGTGCTGCCAAGTGTGAATCCAAGGAGGAGTGAAAACAGAAGAATTCCAAGTACATAATCCCAATAAAAGAGTTCGAAACGCCAGGATTTACCTGCTAATTTTTGGGTATTGCCCCACGACCCCCAGCATAACATTGTTATAACGCAGAGGATAATTGCCAGAGAATAACTTTGAGGAATGTACATGATTTGAAGTTTAGAGATTTAGTTTAGACTTGAAAGTTGATAATTTTTTTTTGATTGACAATATCCTTACATCACTTTTCTTTGCTGTTTTTTATTATGGATTGGAGAAATTCACAAGCAATTTTTATGTCGAATTCAGTATTCAAACTTGGCGGATAGCCCAGTAAATACCAGTCTTCTGAATAGCTGAATTCTTCTCCCGGTAATAATGATGCAACCGCAGAAACAGGTTCCATTTCTGCAAATCGTTTATTGGTTTAGAAAATACTGGTAAGTCCATACTTTTCTCCGTACCGTAATTCAGGGAAATAATCATATTTCTTAACAAACAAGAGGGATTTATATCCATAAGCCATCCATCCTTCATGCGAGTCGGTACCGTATTTTTCATTTTTTGCATTTAGAGGGATAATCGATAAAATCCCATCCTTAACAGAAACACCCTGATCATTAGAATCACTGAGAAATTGTTCTGGTTCGCCCCAAATGTATCTGCCCCATTTATCGGGATGAATACTTTCGGGATTAACAGGCATAAACAGCTTTCCTTCAGGCTTAACGAGGGTTCTTCCCCAGAAAAAATATTCAGTTGACTCATTCGAAATGTTTTTCATCGATTGAGTTATTTTCAAACAGGGAGAACCGGGATACAAATCAAATATTCTTACAGATTGGATCCCCAGCTTTGTATCTGAAAGACTTGAAATCTTCAGACTATATTCCGAAATTGGTTCTGCAAGCCATTGTCCCATGTATGTATGAGCATGGAGTTGCTGTGTTTTTTCTTCCTGACCGTAATCAAACCGCCCGCCATCCGGATCAAATGGCTTTTGTATGTAATCTTTAAGAACCAATCCATCCTGCAATGGATCTTCATAAATAAGGTTGATTCCATTACGTTCAAAAACCATGATTCTTCCGCCGGCAGAAGCGTTGATAATTACAGACAGGGTACCATTGCTGAACAAGTAACAATCCGGCCAGTTGCGATAGTTGATCTTTTCCAATTCTATGATAGTGTAATTGACAGAAAATCTGACAGGTTTGATTCGCGTTCTACTTCGGCAGACGAGAAGGAAGTAGTTTAATTTCCTCCAAAGTCGGAGAGCTCGTAAACTCGGTTCCCCGAACCTCTGGGTCGGAAAATAAGAATTCCATTTGATACCTCGATGGCTCTGCCTCGGGGTAATTCATTGAAGGTTTACTTTTTCTTTCCGTTTTTCTTTTCTTTCTTATCTTTCTCCTTCTTTGTTTCTGGCACCTCTTTTTTCGCTAAACTTTTTTTCTCTTTAGCTTTCTTTGGTTTCAGGCTCTTCAATACCTCTAAACTCTTTTTTCCTGAATGATGTTTATTTACATGATCTGTAATTGAGTTTACAACTACATCATGAACTGAATCTTTGCGACTTACATGACCAAGCAAATGTTCAATATCTTCAAACCGAAGGATATCACGGACTTCTGAATGTGCATCAGCTACCTTAAAAGATATGCCTTTGGCTTTAAGATCCAGATAAAGCTTTTTGATAAGACGGGCACCACTGGAATCAACATAAGCAGAGGTGCTTAAATCGAAAATAACAACCTGCAATTTGTTTCCTTTCGATTGAATTTTCCGCCAAACAGTCTGGTAAACATTAGCGATATTGAAATAGAGTAGTGGGGATTCAACTCTGAATAATAAAACATGAGGAAGAGTTTCGTTTTCAGGATGTCTTTTCATGTCGGTATACCTGTTAGTGCCGGGTATTCTCCCAAGAAAAGCGATATGTGGTGTTGAAACTATTCTTATAAGTAAAAGAAGTGAAGCCATTGCAGCAATGATCACACCTTGCAAAATTCCAAAAATTATTACACTGAGTAAAGCAAGAATTGCAATAATAAAATCGGAATGATTTACTCTGAAAAGCCGTTTAAACTCTTTAAAATCAACAAGTCCACGGATAGCGACAAGCACAACAGATGCCAGTATTACCACAGGCAGATTTTTAAGCAAGCCCGTTAAGAATAACAAACAAAGAGCAATGGTTGCAGAAGCAATAATCAGAGATATAGGAGTTTTGGCCCCTGCTTTTTCGTTAACTGCTGATTGGGATAAACCTCCACTTACGGGATAACCGTTTCCCAATGATGTTGCCAGATTTGCAATACCCAAAGCTAGCAACTCTTGATGTGCATCGATTTCATAATCATTTTCCTGTGCCAGGGCTTTTGCAGCAGACACGCTTTCAATATATGCCAGAAGGAAGCATGCGAAAGCTAATGGCAGCACATGTTTCACATCTTCCATATTAAAAGAAGGGAAATGAAGGTTAGGCAAACCTGAGGGTATTACGCCAACGGTTTTAAATCCTGCAAGTCCAATTGCAGTAAATGAAATTACAATAATAGCAATGGCTACAACAGTTATTTTTACAGGCTTTCCGGGAAATAGTTTTTCACCAAAATAGATGAGTAGAACGGCAATAACTCCAAAAATAAGTACTGTGATATTCGTTTCAGGCAATTGACGAATCAGTGTAATAAATCGCTCAACTGAGTTTGCTCCGCCACCCGGAATGCCAAATAATTTTGGAAGCTGTGTAAGCGCAATGGCAATAGCCGCGCCAGCTTTAAATCCAAGCAATACCGTTTCGCTAATAAAGTTAATAATACTGTTTAGTCGAAGGAAATAGGCCAGAATGCTCATGCCTGCCAGCAAAAGTGCCGTCAGTGATGATAAATCAACCCATCGCTGGGTGTCTCCGTTTGCAAAGGTGGCAAGAGTAACGCCAATAATTAATGATATTGCCGAAGTAGGACCCACAGCCAGTTGTCTGCCAGTTCCAAGTAAAGCATAAAAAATTCCGCCAATTAGATATCCGTAAACCCCATATTGAGGAGGCAGTCCGGCAAGTGTCGCATATGCAAGGGAAACAGGAATAGCGTAGGCGGCAAGGGTTATTCCTGCAATAGTGTCTTTGGCAAAAATTTTTGAGGTATATCCCGTAAACCATTGAGCCGGTGGAAAGAATTTTGTGAGTGATGCAATGTTCATTTTCGCAGCTTAGTTAAGATTTCAAATGCATGTTTGAACATGAGGAAACCTATTCAAACATTTAATGCAATTTAGTATATTTTGAAATATAAGTTAAAAAAAGTTGCGATGAGTTAGAGAATGAGGTTAAGGCTAAGGCTAAGATTAAGGTTAAGGTTAAGCAGTTCTCAACCTCAACCTCAATCTCAACCTTTTTTACCACTGAGGCACGGAGAAACACGGAGAGCGTATTATTTAAAAGAAACGTATCTTTTAAAACTTACAGTTTTACAACTT
>Ga0209181_10003526_pt1 | contig 24023 bp, 17 predicted proteins | sample MAT05_FD_187208 | JGI IMG/M metagenome (GOLD analysis project Ga0209181, IMG submission 187208) | Freshwater microbial communities from Lake Fryxell liftoff mats and glacier meltwater in Antarctica - MAT-05 (SPAdes) (version 2) | ecosystem: Environmental > Aquatic > Freshwater > Ice > Liftoff...
AATCTCATTTAACAAAAATGAAACTAAAATGAATCAATACCTAAAATTAACATTGTGCATCTTACTGACTTTAGCCGTGGGCGGTGCAGGTGGTTTTGCCACTGCCAGTAGCATTGGCACTTGGTATGCTACATTAAACAAACCTTTTTTTAATCCGCCAAATTATCTATTTGGCCCAGTCTGGACTACACTCTACATCCTCATGGGTATTTCGTTTTTTATGATTTTGCAGGCACCATCTACTCCGTTTAGAAAAAAAGCCATTCGTATTTTTTATATTCAACTCTTCTTTAATTTCTGGTGGAGTTTTATTTTCTTTAAATTTCATTTATTGGGATTTGCTTTCGTTGAAATTTGTTTGATGTGGTTGTCTATTTTAAGCATGATTTTGGTTTACCATAAAATCAACAAAACAGCAGCATACCTTCAAATTCCATATCTTCTTTGGGTTTCATTTGCAACCGTTTTAAATGCAAGTTTATGGTGGTTAAATTAAAAAGTAAATAATGACAACTTTTTTACAAGCAAAGTGGGAAAACATTGTAATGGCCAATTATGCTGTTCCCATTTCTGTGCTCCAAAAATATTTACCAAAAGGCGTAGAAATTGATACCTATGAAGGCAAAGCCTACGTAAGTTTGGTTGGATTTATGTTTAAGAATACGCGCTTATTTAAAATTCCCATACCCAAAATGGGAACATTTGAAGAAGTAAATTTGCGATTTTATGTATATCGTAAAATTGGAAACGAACGAAAACGTGGGGTTGTGTTTATCAATGAAACCGTTCCCTACAGAGCAGTGGCATGGATGGCAAATAAGTTGTATAAAGAACATTATACAGCCGTTAAAACCAAACACAGCTGGGATATAAATGCAATAACGAAAAAAATTAAATACCAATGGTTGGTAAATAACAAATGGAATTCGATAAATATCGAAACGCAAAATCAAGCCCTTGAAATGCAGAATAACAGTTTTGAAGCCTTTATTTTTGAACATTATTATGGCTATACCAAAGTAGACGAAAATACCACCGAAGAATATAAAATCCACCATCCCAGTTGGAAGATAAATAAAGTAACCAAACACGACATTGATTGCGATTTTGAAGCCAATTACGGCGGTGATTTCGCATTTTTAAATGCGGCGGAACCCACTTCGGTATTCAATGCAGAAGGGTCTGACATTGAAGTAAAGTGGAAGCGAAGCAAAATTTAGAAGATGAAAGGTGTTAAGAAGCAAAATTTACCCACCAAAATTTGTTCGCATTGCCATAAGCTTTTTACATGGCGCAAAAAATGGGAGAACAATTGGGACGACGTAAAATACTGCAGCGACAGATGCCGAACAAATAAAAATACTTTATAATTGAAAAAATCAATCGTATGGTTCAAAACCGATTTGCGCTTGCACGACAATGAAACCCTTGTAAATGCAATTATCCATAGCGACGAAGTTTTACCTGTTTATTGTTGGGATGAGAGTCACTTTAAAAAAACTGCATTTGGCTTTGATAAAACCGGGAATTTCAGAACCCAATTTCTATTAGAATCTATCACGGATTTAGACAAACAATTAAGAGCCTTAGGCTCTGGTTTATTGATACTGCAAGGCAATACAGCCTTAAAGTTATCCGAGCTTGTCCATACTTATGGCGCACAAAAGGTGTATGCCAAGAAAGAAGTTTCCTACGAAGAAAAAAATACAGAAGCTAGTGTAGAAAAGGAAATATGGAAAGAACAATGTTCTTTAGAAGTTTACAGCACAAGTACGTTGTACCATGCCGAAGATTTGCCTTTTACAATTAAGGACATACCGGATGTATTTACCGCTTTCAGAAAAAAAACAGAGCAAGAATCTAATGTTCGTCCAATTTTCGAAACACCCAAAAGCATTCAATCTCCAACAATTAAACCGATAGAATTGCCGAACTTAGCGCAACTCGGCTTGTCTCCAGTGAAAAATGATGTGCGCAAATGCTTCGATTTTATTGGCGGCGAAAGTGAAGGATTTAAGCGTTTAAACTATTATTTTAAGGAGGCCAAATCCATATCAACCTACAAAAAAACGCGCAACGAATTGCTAGGCGCAGAATACTCTACGAAGTTTTCAGCTTGGTTGGCACTCGGGTGTTTGTCGCCGCGTGAAATTTATTATGAACTGAAGAAATATGAGGCAATACACGGCCAAAACGAATCGACATATTGGTTGGTATTTGAATTGTTTTGGCGCGATTATTTCCGTTTTATGATGAAAAAACACCGAAGTAAATTCTTTATGCAAGCCGGAATAAAAAATAGCGAATTACCCATGAATGTGCACAAAGAACAAATTTTACAACAATGGATAAATGGAAAAACAGGCAACAATTTTGTTGATACCAATATGCTTGAGTTAAAATATACTGGCTATATGAGCAATAGGGGACGGCAAAATGTAGCCAGTTACCTTGTAAACAACCTAAAACTCGATTGGCGCTATGGTGCGGCCTATTTTGAGCAACAGTTAATAGATTATGATGTGAGCAGCAACTGGGGCAATTGGGCTTACCTGGCAGGTGTTGGAAACGACCCAAGGGGGCAACGTCAATTCAACATTGAAAAACAAGCTGCCGAGTACGATAAAAACTCCCACTACCAGAATCTGTGGTTGGGCAAATAAACGAGTCGAATTCTAAAACCCGTACTCATAAACCTATCATTATTTTTACTGTTTTTCAATTGTGACTCGCTATCTTGGCAAAGTTGGCTATAGCTGTTGTATGCACCACCTCAAAAGAATGGGCCAATTTTTCAACTTCTTTTGCTCCGGCTTTGTTGATTGCGCGTTTACTTTTATGCTGGCAGGTTTGCGTGAATTTGACCTATCTTGAACTTAAACCACCGATTATATGTGGGTTCTAATACAAATTTCCCAAGTCATCTAGTTAAACAATACGTATGTTGGTAATTCTATCCTGAATATCCTATTTTTGCGATACAAGATTTACAGTGATTAAGCAACACTTCCAATTGTTTCATCTTTAGGTAAAGTCTTTTGCAAATCAAACCATAAGTCCAAAATTAAAATATGATTCTACAAGTAAAAGTTTCTACAATTTACCATTGCTCCTTAGAAAGGGCATTTAAAACACCCATGCTCTGCGATGTATCCAAAGTGCATACTGGCTTTGGCATTATGCCTAAGGTTACTCATTGCACAGGTGATGAAAACTGGGGAAAACCGGGCTATGGTAAAAAAGTTTTTGTGGCAAAGTCGTTTTCCCAAAAAGGGGGTTTCGCCTCTACAGACAAAGTGTTAGAACGCCATGAAAACGTTTGCTGGACCATTGAAGTGAGTGATTTTCAGTCTTGGATGCTGGGCTTTTACAAGTTTATAGGAGAATGGAAAACCACCGAACTTGAACCCAACAAAATTCAAGTAGACTACACGTATTATTTGTATTCCAATATTGCTTTTTTATACCCATTTAATTGGCTATTTGCAAAATTATTTTGGAAAATTTACATGAAAAGGGTGCTGGAGAATATTAGAATTTTAGCATATAATAATGAACCCTATCTTTATCCATAAAAAGAGATTCATATATTGGGGATATTAAATCGAATATTTTAACCTAAAATTTAATATTAAGGAAATAAAAATGGCAGAAAAAAAATCTAAATTGGCGGTAAATAAAACCCAACCCACTGCAACCAATGTGGAAGAATATTTAAATTTAATACCAGAGGAACAAAAGCGAAAAGATAGTTTTATACTATTAGAAATGATGCGCAAAGCTACTGGATACTTGCCTATTTTATGGGGAGCTTCTATCATAGGCTTTGGAAATTTAAGGTACGAAAGTCCGAACAGCGGCAGAGAAGTAGAATGGTTTAAAATAAGATTCGCGCCGCGAAAAACGAATATTTCCATTTATCTCATCGATTTAAAAAAACAAGAAATGCACCTAAAAGAACTCGGAAAACACAAAACAGGTGCAGGTTGCTTGTACATAAACAAATTGGCAGATATTGACATCACAGTGCTTGAAGAAATGATTTTATTGGCCATCCCTGTATAATTATGCTGGAAATACTGAATGTAATTTAAAATTTCCTTAAATTTGACCCTTAAAATAAAATCAAATGAAGAATAAATACATCTTTGGCCTTTTGTTGTTTTCAGTTTTCATCGGTTGCACCTCTATGGATCCAGCGCCAGAGGAAGATTCTAACATTGCAACCCCCGCAACTTCAACCAACACACCTCAACCAGTAGACCAAAAAAAATTGATTGAAGATTATGTAAAAAAGAACAAATTAAAAGGCGGATTCATGCCCAGTGGGTTATATGTAGTTGTAGATGCTGTGGGTACAGGCGATTTTCCAACCTCTAAAAGCACTGTAAAAGTGGAGTATACTGGTTATTTATTGGACGGCACCAAATTTGACGGAACCACATCAGGCAGCCCTATAGAATTTGGATTAAACCAAGTTATAGCCGGTTGGACTGAAGGCATTGCTATGTTTAAAAAAGGAGGAAAAGGCAAACTTATCATTCCTAGCAATTTGGGTTACGGCGCAGGTGGCCAAGGTCCCATTCCCCCAAACTCGGTGCTGGTGTTTGATGTTTTCTTGGTGGATTTTAAATAAATCTATTATTAGCCAATGCCAGTGAATTAAACATTTTCTTTCTTTACTTTGCACCCTATGTCTATTAAACTTCGTGCCAAAGAACTAGGCTTTGGGTCTATGGCTTCCGAAAAGGGACAACGGTTTATCAACCCAGATGGATCGGCAAATGCCCGGCGAATCGGTGGACCTCTTTTTAGTGCTTCAGATGTTTTCCACCAACTCATTCAAATGAGTTGGCACAAGTTTTTCTTCATGGTATTGGTTTGTTATGCAATAGCCAATATAATTTTTGCCAGTTTGTATTTCTCATTTGGTGTGCAAGAAATTGGCATTTTACCCAGTGGAAATGCAGGACATGATTTTTTAGAATGTTTCTTTTTTTCCACCCAATGTTTTACTACAATTGGATTCGGCAGAGTGAACCCACAAGGAATTGGAGCCAATACTGTAGCCAGTGCAGAAGGGTTAATTGGTTTGTTGACATTTGCCATTGCAACTGGTTTGCTCTACGGAAGGTTCAGCAGGCCAAGGGCACATTTGATGCGAAGTGAGAATTTGTTGATTGCACCTTATAAAGTAAATCAAAGAGCTGCTATGTTTCGCATAGCCAGCACGCGAAAACACTCTTTGTTGGTCGACAATACGGTGAGTATGTCTTTGGGCATAAACTTAAAAGAAAACGGTCAATATGTACGTCGATTTTACGCGCTAAACTTAGAATTGGATAGAATTAATTTTTTGGCAACTTCCTGGACGTTGGTTCATCCAATCAAAGAAGAAAGTCCCCTATTTGGCCTTACCCAAGAAGAAATTGTGAATGGACGTGCCGAATTCATTGTACTCTTTAGGGCCATGGAAGAAACCACTTCACAAATCACATTGGAAAGATTTTCATATTTTGTAGATGAAATTATTTGGGGTGCAAAATTCGACCCTATGATTGGCACTACCGACGAGGGTCAACCCATCATGAACTTACACTTAATTAACCAATGGAAATTGGCAGATTTGCCTGAATTATCCCACGCTTTAGAACCGACTGCAACAGAAGGTTAATTTACATAATTCAATTATTTGCAAATCAAATACCTGGCACTCAGCATTCTTGAGGATATTTCTAGGTCTCTTTAAACCCAAATTGGTTAGGCTTCCTTATTCTCCAATTCTTTCCCTATTTTCGCATCTCTTTTATGCAACTGAATCCACTCAACGCTATTAGCCCTGTTGACGGCAGATACAATAAAGCCACATTGGCTTTATCCCCCTATTTTTCTGAAGGTGGTTTAATCCGTTACCGCATTCGAGTAGAAATAGAATACCTCATTGCCTTGGCAGAATTGCCAATACCAGGAGTAGATTTTACCGCGTTGCACGCAAAAAAGGAAGATTTAAAAACATGGTCACTCTCCATTCCTGAAGAAGTATTAATTCAAGTAAAAGAATACGAAAAAACCACAAATCACGATGTAAAAGCCGTGGAATATGCAGTCAAAGACAAATTAGATGCTGAAGGGTTGGCCCATTTTCGCGAATGGGTGCATTTTGGACTGACATCCCAAGACATTAACAATACAGCAGTCCCCTTAAGCATTAAAGAAGCTTTGGAAGGGGTTCTATGGAATTCTATAAATGGCATTGTCGAAAAATTGAAAACCCAAGCAAAAGAATGGGAACATATATCTATGTTGGCGCGCACCCATGGCCAACCGGCATCACCTACCCGACTGGGAAAAGAAATTCTAGTATTTGTAAACAGATTGGAATCTCAAGTTTCGCAAATCAAACAAATACCCTTTTCTGCTAAATTTGGAGGAGCCACTGGCAATTTTAATGCGCACCATGTAGCCTTTCCAACAGTAGATTGGGAAAATTTCGCGGTGAATTTTGTGAACGAAAGGTTAAAATTAAACCGCAGTAAAATCACTACACAAATAGAGCATTACGACAACTTAGCAGCCTTGTGCGACGGGTTTAAGCGCATCAACACCATATTGATTGATTTAAGCCGCGATATTTGGGCATATATCAGCATGGATTATTTTAAGCAACAAATCAAAGCTGGTGAAGTCGGCAGCAGTGCCATGCCGCATAAAGTCAATCCCATTGATTTCGAAAATGCCGAAGGAAATTTGGGTGTGGCCAACGCTTTGTTTGAGCACCTAGCTGCCAAATTACCCATAAGTCGTTTGCAGCGCGACCTTACCGATAGCACTGTTTTGCGAAACATAGGTGTACCGTTTGCCCACAGTTTAATTGCATTTAATAGTTTACTTCGCGGATTAAATAAATTGATTTTACACCGTGAAAAAATTGATACCGATTTGGAAAACAATTGGGCCGTGGTGGCCGAAGCCCTGCAAACCATTTTGCGCCGCGAAAATTACCCAAACCCTTATGAAGCATTAAAAGAACTTACACGCACAGGCGAAAAAATGAATCGCCAATTGTTTGCCAACTTTATTGATACTTTAAATGTTTCTGACGAAATAAAAAATGAAATGAAAACCATTACACCTTATAGCTATACCGGAATAAATTGCAATTTAGATTGATAAATTCATAAGAAAATCATGGCCTACATTCACTCCATTCTGCAAAATAAAAATTTCAAAAAATGGGGCAAAAGAATGCTCTTTTTCGTTGGAATTGGAATTATTTTGGGACTTACAGGATGGATGGTTTTTAGAAACAAAATATTAAATTATGCATGGGACAAAGCAACGAATAAATTAGAAACCAAAGGGTACCTGTTGCAATGCGAAACCAAAGGTTTTTCTGGATTGTTTACCACCAGTTTTACCAAGATAAAGTTATCATTAAAGCAAGATACTTTTGTGACTATTGAAAAATTGGATGCTGGCATTGCGGTTATAAAAAGCATTTTTGAAGGCCCCACCCTTTCTGATCTGCAAATGGACAAATCAAGAATAGAACTGGTAAAAACGCCTGTCTATTGCAATTTTTGTGGCCTATCTGAGAAAAAAGAAAAAACAACAAGCACAAAACCATTTGTGCAACGCATTTTTGATTTGTTAAAACGCAGCGTTTCCAAAATTCCAAGTACTTTAATACTCAATGATTTTGTTGCTACCTATCAAGATTCATCGGATACATTGGGTATTTCTATACCGAATGTGAAATACAAAAACAAAGATATTGCAGGAACTTTGCACATTCTGGAAAATGAAAACAGAACCAGTTTTGCCATTGCGGGCACATTAAACAGAAGCAGTTTAAAAGGAAAATTAATTATAAAACCTGTAGGTAAAAAATGGGCAGAATTGCCAGTAATTAAAAGAAAATTCAACCTATCGGCAGGCTTTGAAGAAGCCGATTTTGAATTGGAAAAATTGGATATGGACGACGGGGTTTTGCGCGTTGTTGCCGATGGCCATTTTCAGGGCATTACCGTAGATGACCGCCGATTGGCAGATACGACGGTTATTATTAAAAGTTGCAGCGGAAAATTGGTGGCGAATTTTTCCAAAGATTTCATTGAAATTGACAGCGCCACTTCACTTATTTTAAATAAAATTACCACGCATTTATATGCATCGGCAAAATTGGGAAATGACAAATCTTATTCCCTAAAATTCAAGGCCAATCGCATCAAAGCCAATGATTTTTTCACCTCTTTGCCGGAAGGTATGTTTCGCAATTTACAAGGCATAGAAGCCACCGGTGAATTAGAATATGCCATGCAATTGCAATTGAGTGATAATGAACCGTATAAAACAATTTTTGAAAGCGAATTGATACCCTATAATTTTAAAATTACCAAAATGGGGGCCACCGATTTGGCAAAAATGAATGGCAGTTTTATGCATACTTTTTACGAAAGAGGCAAAGCCGTTCGCACTTTCCCCGTAGGGCCTAGCAACCCATCTTTCACCCCCATTGGTACAATTCCCCAATCCGTTCAAACTGCAGTGATGACGGGCGAAGACCCTATGTTTTTTGGTCATAACGGCTTTTATAAAGAAGCCATTAGACAAAGCATCATACAAAATTATGTGCAAAAAAGATTTGCCCGCGGGGGCAGCACCATCAGCATGCAATTGGTAAAAAATGTATTTTTAAGTCGCAAAAAAACATTGTCGCGGAAAGCAGAAGAAATTTTGATTGTTTGGCTCATAGAAAGTCAACATATCACTACTAAATCTAGGATGTTTGAGGTGTATTTAAACATTATTGAGTGGGGGCCAGGTGTATTTGGAATTGGGGAAGCCGCGCCATTTTATTTTGCCAAAAATGCTTCTTCTTTAACACCTTTAGAATGCGCATTTCTTGCCAGTATAGTACCTATGCCAAAGAATTATGCCTATTTCATAGACAGTGCAGGATTTGTTTCCGACCGCGATTGGAACTTTGTTGCCATTCGCAACAACATGATACGACATGGCGATATAGATTCGGCAGATTCTGCCAGTTTCAATGTAAAAATTGTAGGCCCTGCTGCTAGGTTTTTAAGAAATAGAAAACCCCTGGATTCGATTCCAGAAAGTGATTTGTTGTTTCCAGAATTGATACCAAAAAAAGAATAAAAGCGAAAACTATCATTTTCCGTGTATTTGCCTCAAGTTTCCTCGACCTTTGCACACTATGCAGTCTATAAACATTGGAGACCAAGTTTCTTTTATCAACGAAACATTGGCAGGTGAGGTTACTTCCATTAAAGCCAATGGACTTATAGGTGTTACCATTGAGGATGACTTTGAGTTGGACGTGAAAGCCTCTGATTTAGTGGTTACCCATAGCACCGTGAAACGTGTTGCCGATAAAATAAATATAGCCCCCCAAGAACAAACCAACCTACCCAAACCAGAATTGGGCACCAAACCCGCACTATATTGGTACATGACGGATGGCAAAGAGGGTTACAATTTGCACTTGGCCAACTTGCGGGATTCCCCGTTTTTATTTGTTTGTTACCGCCAAGGCAATATCAATTTGGAATTGATTGCAGAAGGCAAAATTGAGCCTGGGGAATATAAAAAAATGATGCTATTGGTTGGAAAAGACACTGCGAAGTGGGGCAGTTTTATCGTTCAGTTTTTGGCCATAAGAAACTTGCCCGCGGTAATACCTGATCCTTTGCAAGGCAAATTGGTATTGGAATCACATACCCTAAACCAGCCCACTGCGATGAAGGAGGGAAAACCCTATTGGTTGTTGCCAATAAACCTTGTAAAAATAAAACCTACAGTTGAAAAAGAAACAGAAGCACCTATTTCCATTGAACCCATTTTATACAACCCTACCAAGCCATATGATATCATTGATTTGCATGCAGAAACGAATGAATTGATGGCATTGGAACCGGACTTAATCTTAAAAAAACAAATGGAGATTTTTTATTACAACTTAGAACTGGCTATCGCCTATAAAATGCCCAAAATTGTTTTTATCCATGGCGTAGGAACTGGGGTATTAAAAAACCTGATAAGCTTGGCAGTGAAAGGAAATAAGCATGTTGCATTGGCCACTGCAGCGCCTTTTACAATGTATGGTGAAGGGGCAATGGAGATTCGGTTGCGGGGTTAAATTAACCAATAACTCAATTGTTTTATACCCAATAATTCCAAAATAAGTTAAATATGAATATGAATAAAATATCCGCTATTACAACCAAAGAAAAATACAAAACCGAACTATCCAACGGCACAAAGACATTAATTGCCGACGAAAACACGCAAAACGGCGGTAAGGACGCAGGTTTTGACCCGCAGGAATTGTTGGCAGCTTCGCTAGCGTCTTGTACAAGCATTACCCTAAGAATGTATGCCGACCATAAAAACATGGATATTGATAAAATTGAAGTCACCGTAGAAATTAAAAAAGACGATACCCTCAAACAGACCCATTTTGAACGGAGTATAAAAATTACGGGAAGTATTTCAGAGGATCAAAGCGACCGTTTACTTTCTGTTGCCGACAAATGCCCTGTGCATAAAATCCTTATGGGCACCAGCTATATAAACACCTTAATGGTTTAAAAAAACAAGGGATTTGGAAAACATTAAAAAGGAATATTCCAACGGTGAAATCACGGTGGTTTGGCAAAATGGATTGTGCATCCATTAGAAAAGTTGTTGGAACCAAGTGAATGGCCTCCCTGAAGTTTTTAACCCTAGAATTAGGCCTTGGATTCAACCAGAGAATGCAAAATTAGAAAGAATCATTGAACAAATTGGCAAATGTCCCAGCGGTGCGTTGGGTTTTTACAGAAATTCTGAAAATGCATAATTAATATTTGATTATTTTCACAACCATACCATCGCCACTCAATCCAGAATAACCTTTGCTGCCAGTTGTACCTTCTGGGCCCCCTCTACCGGTAACAATTGTGCCAACAATACCTGCATTTTCTTTTCTACCACCCCGACCACCTTTTCCTGCCTCGCCGGCGTCTCCTCCATCACCACCAAAATTATTTAATTTGATTTGATCTATAAATTTCAAACAAACTGAATCTGTATAAACAATACAATTGCCTCCTGTGCCACCAATTCCTCCTTGGCCGCCAGTTCCGCCCGCACCTCCATTGCCAGGTCCAGCGCCATTCACTTCATCCAAACCTGCACCCCCTCTGCCACCTTTTCCACCCACTCCACCTTTGCCTCCCCCGTTGTTAACTTTTATGACCCCGCCCTTGAAAAAATCTAGGTAATACAAGGCATCTTGATATGTGCCACCTTTTATTTTAACCAACACAATGCTATCTGGGCGCATTTTCAGCCAAATTTCCATGTTCTTGCCATCGCCACCTGTTCCGCCCGTTTCACCCGTGCCACCCTGCAATCCGTCTATTCCCCTATCTTGGCAACTCATGCAACCATCCGTTCCATATTCTCCTAAACCACTTGCGGAACCAGATACCCCTACCCCATCAATATTGAGTGCATAATTATAAGCCGGTGCAAACCTCAGAACTCCACAAATTTCTGGCAGCCCTTTTAGACAAACTTTCATTGTTTGGGGATAGCAATAGGCGTCGGCACCAATTTTTATAGTACCAAATACCACGTTAATTCCTTCTGTCTTTGGGATATCCAACATCATTTGTATAGATTGGCTATTTTCTATACTTTGAACCGAGCCGTCGTCAAAAGAAAGTGTGCCTTCAGGAGCAGTGTATTCATTTACCAATATTCGCTGAAAGGCATCTCCAAAACTCAATCTAACAGGCCTTGGTAATTTTAAATAAATTGTATCCGTTTTGCCCTTGTAATGCCCCACAACCATCAATTTGGCTCCATGTTCTAGCACCTTTGCTCGGTCAAAGAAGACCGTATTTTTTCCATTAAAATGGCAACTAAATGTCTCCCATTTAATTTTCTTCCACTTTAAATCATCGTATCCATATCCAAAAGTTTGAACCATTCCCTTTTTGTTTTTATACGTGGCTTTAATATTGAAATAATTATTTTTCAACCAACTTGAATCCTCGGTAATAATTTCTAACTGAGCCTTTAAAACAAAGGAAGAAAAGAAATTTAAAAAAATGAAAAATCTATGCATATTTTTATTGTTTATTAAATCAATCTTTTTAATGTAAATATTGTTTAGAGAAAACTTTATTTTGCCCTGAACAATTCGCCGCGTCGCTGTTGTATTGCATATATGCTTTACCTGTATTTAACCAATAAATAGAAACGTGGGAAGAGGATTTGAGCATTCTATTCTGGTTGTAATCATATACAATAGTGTCCTTATTGGTGACAATGCCAAATCCATGGTCGAACGAATACCATGCGAAAATAGGTTCATACGGATTCATTAAATTTTTACTTCTGGGAAAATCTTTTGTTTTTATGCCCATTTGGTTTAAAATAGTTGAAGCTATATCTACTTGCGATCCTACTTTTGGATTAATTGTACCCCGGAATTCCGCTTTCAATGCGCCACCCGTTATTAACATTGGTATGCGGTGCCTCTCGGTTTCATAATGATTGCGGTATTTTGGAAATTTGCACGCATGATCTGCCACCAAAAAAACCAAGGTATTTGAATACCATTTTTCTTTCTTCAATGCATTTATATAACCGTACAAACAACTGTCGGTATAATGAATGGTATTTCGATAATCGTCATTGACATGATCTGCATCTTTTTTAAATATTTGGGGAACCTCTGCCTCAAACCACTCATGGGAAGTTAATGTCGCCAGCACTGAAAAGAATGGTTGTATTGTCCCCTGTAATTCATGCAATTGAAAGGCGAATAAATCCGCATCATAGGCCCCCCATTTTGTTCTTTTATGGGCATTCAAATCTGCCTCACCAATTAAATGTTTTACACCGGCAGACCCAAGATATGCTTCCATATTGTCGAAAGACAAATGACCGCCATAATAAAACGATGTTTGGTAATTTTCGGCCCCCAATGTTTTAAATAAATTGGGCAGGTTGTTTAGTTTATCAAAATCATGGATCATGGATTTGGTGGGTTGCGAAGGAATTGCACTTAAAATAGCCAGCAATCCTTGTTCGGTTCTGTTGCCTGTAGAATAAAAATGATTGAACAATATGCCTTCTTTTGCCAATTTGCTAAAATTGGGAGTTACACCTTTTTCACCATCCACACTTTCGACAACATCAGAACCAAAACTTTCTAACATTATTACCAATATATTTATTCTAGAACCATTTGTAATAATTACACTTGTATCTTTGGTTGCTGTATGCATTTTTTCTACCCAATCTTTGGCTTCTTGGGCACTCATAAATCGGTAATTTTCTGCCAATTTTGCAGGCGCGGTAGCAAGATCTAACAAATTCCACAAACTATTTAATGCGGTGAAATTTAACAAGCCTTTGCCCGAATGAAACACGTTATTTCGGCTCAAAACTTCGCCTTTTACACCGCCTCGAATGATTACAATGCCAAGCCCAAAACCAACCAAAACGATCATAGTTTTTAAGAAAATCCCTTTCGTTTCGACCCTATCTAGGATTTGTATTTTGCATTTTTTATAGAATCCATAGAACGCGAAAAATTGAGCAATTCCAATGGCAATATATTTCAAATTATTGGCTACAAAAATGGTCGGCAATACTTCTTTGGGATAGCGCATGTAAGAAATGGCTTGCCTGCTAATTTTGCTGCCCCATGCTTTAAACAAAGAAATATCTATGGAGGATAAAAAACAGACAATGACCAAAACTGCAATGGTGTAAACAAAATGAATTCTGTTCGCCAATGTGTATTTGAGGACGCCAAACTCAACCAATATAGACAACAAAAAAGCCATGAAAGTGAGCAAAGTCGCAGTTGCAAGATTCATATAAAGCGATTTATATAAACTGTAGAAAAAACCCAATGAAGTGCCATGATATTCGTTAAGCCCAGCGAAAAAGAAAACCACTGCCTGAGCAAAAAACACAAGCCACCAATAAAACAAAGTTTTGAGAATGGACCTGTAGGAAAACATGCTGCGAAATAAAGGAATCAAGGATAAATAATTGGGGCAAATTACCCACAGCATTTGCGACTTTTTGGGATAATTGCATGTCATTTCAACAACGAGGGAGCCCAGAATTCCTTAAAAATCAGCCAATTCGTCATTTTTTCTGGAGATAAACAGTTGCAAAATGCCAAAATTTCAGTAATTTTCGTGCGGACTTAAATTTGACAAATAGAAAGCAAATGAATCTACAAAAATTTACAATCAAAGCGCAAGAAACGGTTCAGAAAGCGCAGTCTCTTGTAATGGCTGCGGGCCAGCAGTCAATTGAATCGGTTCACTTGCTAAAATCTATGCTGAATGAAGACTCAGAAATGCTTCAGTTTTTAGCAGGCAAAGCTGGGGTAAATTTAAAAAGGGTAGAAGACGCCACAGAGGCTGCCATAAAAAGTTTCGCAAAAGTAGAAGGCGGAACCGTTTACCTCTCGCAAGATCTAAGCAAAGCCGCTGTAAATGCAGAGAAAGAAATGAGAGAGATGGGTGATGAATTTGTAACCAATGAGCACTTGCTGTTAGGTATATTAGACGGAAAAGATACTGCATCAAATATTTTAAAAGACGCGGGTTTTAAACATACAGATTTGTTAAAAGCCATTAAAGAATTGCGCGGTGGCAATAAGGTAACAAGTGAAACGGCGGAAAACCAATTCAATGCATTGAAAAAGTTTGCCGTAAATTTAAATGAACTAGCGCGAACAGGAAAATTGGATCCTGTTATAGGAAGGGATGATGAAATTCGCCGTGTATTACAAATTTTAAGCAGACGCACCAAAAACAATCCAGTATTAATTGGAGAACCTGGTGTTGGTAAAACGGCCATAGCAGAAGGATTGGCGATGCGAATAATTCGCGGTGATGTACCTGAAAATTTAAAATCCAAAGTGATTTATAGTTTGGATATGGGGGCATTAATTGCGGGAGCCAAATACAAAGGAGAATTTGAAGAAAGATTAAAGTCTGTGGTAAATGAAGTTACCAAAAGTGCAGGCGAGGTTGTATTGTTTATAGACGAAATCCATACATTGGTAGGGGCCGGCAGAAGCGAAGGCGCGATGGATGCAGCGAATATTTTAAAACCTGCCTTGGCAAGAGGCGAATTGCGCGCCATTGGCGCAACAACCCTTGCCGAATACCAGAAATATATAGAAACCGACAAAGCCTTGGAACGACGTTTTCAAAAGGTAATGGTAGAAGAACCAGACACCCAAGAGGCCATATCTATTTTGCGTGGACTCAAAGAACGATATGAAGTGCACCATAAAGTGCGCATCAAGGACGAGGCCATTATCAGCGCAGTAGAAATGAGCCAAAGGTATATTAGTGATCGTTTTTTGCCAGACAAGGCCATAGATTTGTTGGATGAAGCTGCTTCTAAATTGCGGTTGGAAATGGACAGTGTTCCAGAAGAATTGGATGAATTGAACCGCAGAATCATGCAGCTTGAAATAGAAAGAGAAGCGATCAAAAGAGAAAATGACCATTCCAAACTGAGCAAGTTAAATGAGGACATTGCCAATTTGAGTGAAAAACGAAACGGACTTAATGCCCAATGGCAAAGGGAAAAGGAGGTATTAACCCAAATTCAACAAAAGAAACAAGCGATTGAACAGTACAAACTAGAGGCTGAACAAGCAGAACGGGATGGAAATTATGGAAGGGTCGCGGAGATTCGCTATGGTTTGATAAAAAACGTTGAAGAAGAATTGTTTGCCCTTACCCATAAATTGGAAGAAAGCGATGGCCGTAAAAGCATGGTTAAACAAGAAGTAGACAGCGAAGACATTGCAGAAGTAGTGAGCAAATGGACAGGTATTCCCATTACCAAAATGCTTCAAAGTGACAGAGAAAAATTGTTAAAAATGGAATTGGAACTGCACAACCGCGTTATTGGTCAGGAAGAGGCTATTGCTGCAATAAGCAATGCCATTCGCAGAAGCAGAGCCGGATTGCAAGATCCTAAAAAACCCATAGGCTCATTTATTTTCCTAGGAACTACAGGTGTAGGTAAAACCGAATTGGCCAAAGCTTTGGCAGAATATCTTTTCAATACAGAAAATGCATTGGTGCGCATCGACATGAGTGAATACCAAGAAAAACACACGGTTAGCCGCCTTGTGGGTGCCCCTCCTGGATACGTAGGGTATGACGAAGGCGGACAACTTACAGAAGCCATACGCAGAAGACCTTACAGTGTTGTTTTATTGGATGAAATAGAAAAAGCACACCCCGATGTATTTAATATTTTATTGCAGGTTTTAGACGATGGTAGACTTACAGATAACAAAGGCAGAACCGCCAATTTTCGCAATACCATTATCATTATGACCAGCAATTTGGGCAGTGATATCATTCGCGACAATTTTGAACATTTAGAAACAGGGAACAAAGATGAAATTGTTGCCAGCACAAAAAATCAAGTATTCGAATTGTTAAAACGTGCAATTAGGCCTGAATTTTTAAACCGAATTGATGAAGTAGTCATGTTTGAGCCGCTGGGCAGGGAAGAAATTAAGGAAATTGTTAAACTTCAATTGGCAGAAATCAAAAATCGTTTGGCGGAGGTAAATGTAAAACTCACTTGGACAAATGATGCATTGGACTGGTTGGCACAATTGGGATACGACCCACAATTTGGCGCTAGGCCTTTGAAGCGGGTACTACAAAAACGCGTGTTGGACGAGTTAAGCAAAAAATTACTGGGCGGTGAATTGGAAAAGGATTCTGCAATATTGCTAGACTTGGCAGGTACCGACTTGATTTTTACCAATATCTAAAATATTAATTCACCAATCCAAAGAAATACAATTAGTTTTGCAATTAATTGTTTCCCTCTTTTAGTCCTTTCAAGCCGTCTTAATGAACAACAACAAGCAATATGCTTTAATTACAGGTGCAGGACAAGGCCTTGGGCTCGCATTTGCAAAAGAACTCGCTTCAAGAAAAATTCCTGTTTTACTGGTGGCATTGCGTGGAGAAGGTTTATTGGAAACCTGTAAAAAAATAACAAAGGATTACGGTGTAGATGCTCAGTATTTTGAAGCCGATTTAACCAAAACAGAGGATATTGAAAAACTCAGCGATTGGGTTTTACAAAACTTTAAACTATTTGTACTCGTAAATAATGTAGGAATGGGGCATAGCGGAGAATTTGGAGATGCCAATTTAAAGATTTTAGACGCTATGATTTTATTGAATGTGAGAGCAACTACGCTAGTCACACATCATTTATTGCCAGCAATTAAGGAAAACAATCCAGGGTATATACTTAACATTTCCAGCATGGCTTCCTTTAGTCCGTTTGGATACAAGTCTGTTTATGCCGCAAGTAAAGTTTACATTGAATATTTCTCCAAAGGATTGCACCGCGAATTAAAACGACAAGGCGTTTACGTAAGTTCTGCCCATCCGGGTCCTATGAATACCAATCCAGAGGTGGCAAAGCGAATACGCAGCCAAAATTTTATTGGTAGAATGGGCGTTAAAACGCCAGAGGAAGTTGCCCATGTCGCCATTCGTCGGCTATTTAACAAGCAACGGTTTATTTTAATAGGGAATGCAAATATTTTTCAATGGCTAATGATGAAATTGCTTCCAAAACGGTTAATTATTTCAATGGTTACAGAAGGCGTAAAGCAAGAAATTGAAAATTCAAAATCAAAAAAACAAAAGTCTTAATTTGCTTTTTATTTTGAAATTTCAGATTTTTTATTAAGTTTGTTTTGCCAAACAACTAAATTCAATGCCATGAAAAAAATCTTTAAATGGGCGGGAATCCTTATTGGATCATTGCTCCTGATTGGCAGCTTAGCTGCGTTTATTGTCGTGAACCGCGTAAATGGAAAACTATCTAAAAAATGGGAAATTTCCGTTGAAAAAATCTACATTCCGTCGGATTCAACTTCTATTGAATGGGGAAAGTACTGGTCGTACGATTGTCAAGTATGCCACGGACCAAGTCTAGGTGGGAAAATGTTTTTTGACGACCCTAAAATTGGAAGAATTTTCAGTTCCAATCTAACCGCAGGCCAAGGCGGTATTGGCGCCAAATATTCAGATGAAGATTGGGTTCGAGCCATTAAACATGGGATAGGTCCTACAGGCAAATCCTTATTTGTGATGCCTTCTAAATACTTTAACAATTTAAATGAACGCGATCTGGGTTGTTTGATTGCTTATTTAAAAAAACTGCCAAAGGTGGATAACGACAAAGGTGGAAATATCCTACCCACTTTTACCAAATTCCTCATAGGTGTCGGCGCTTTTGGCGAAATATTTTCTTCTGAAGCAATTGACCACAAATCTGGATTTCCATCTCCCGTGCCCAGGGCTGTAGATAAATTTTATGGAAAATACATTTGCGATGTTACAGGCTGTTACGATTGCCATGGAGCCAATTTAGGAGGTGGAAAAGACCCAAATCCAAAAGCGCCTTTTTCTCCAAACCTTACCCCTGGTGGTAATTTAAACAAATGGAAAGCTGCAGATTTTATACATGCAATGCGCACCGGAATTACCCCTGAAAGAAAAGACAAACCGCTTAATCCTGAATTTATGGCTTGGCCTCAAATTGGTCAATTCAATGACAATGATTTAACGGCTATTTTCCTGTACTTAAAATCGTTGCCCAAAACCGAAACTGCTGCACCCTAGGATGCCAAAAATGTCGTTTCCACAAGCCCAAAAAAATCCAAGGCTTTTTTGTTCAAGAATCTCTACTTTTGTAGCAATCTTAAGCACCAAAAATGAAAAAAACATTACTCTATTTTTATTTTAGCCTATTTACAGGCTTGGCTTTCTCCCAATATTCCAAAACAATTACGGTTTTTGCCAGGGCTACGGCCAACACAACTTCCATTACCTTGGATTGGCCGGCTGAAACATTTTCGGGTTCTTTTAAAGTCTATAAAAGAACAGACATCAACCAAAGTTGGAACCTCGCTGCTACACTGTTATCAACAGCCACTTCTTGGACAGATACGTCCATAAAAGCTGGCATTTCCCGCGAATTTTTAATTCAAAAGGCAAACCCATCCAATCAATCTTTGGCAGAAGGTTATTTATTCGTAGGGAATAAAGCAAAGGAAATTCCCTCATTTGGTTCTGTATTGTTATTGATTGACAGTAACTACCGTCTGCCATTGGCCACAGAAATAAACCAATTAAAAAACGACTTGTCGGCGAATGGTTGGTTGGTTACCATTTCTTATGCTGGCAGGTATGAAAAAGCCTCAACCATAAAAGCGAGAATAATTTCGATGAATGCGCTGGCCAAACCTGCATTTCGTTCCCTATACATTATTGGCCATGTGCGTGTCCCCTACTCTGGCATGCTTAGAAACATAGATTCCGCCTATGCTTGCGCATATCCCCCAGATGGGCATATCGAGGGCAGTGGAAATCATACGGGTGCTTGGCCTGCAGATTTGTACTATGGCGATTTAACAGGGATTTATAGCGACATGCTTGGCCCGGTAAAAACAGGTTCAGATTCGCGCAATTGGAATGTAGCCGGTGATGGCAAATTCGACCAATGCAAAGTTTTAGATAACGTTACTATTGAAGTTGGTCGTGTAGATTTATACAATATGCCCCAATTTAGTAAAAACGACACCTTATTGGTGAAAAATTATTTGCAAAAGGCCCGCGATTGGCGCCAAGATAAAGTGGCCGTTGTTGAACGGTCTATTATTGATGACAACCTTACAGGAAATGGATTTTCACTGGGATGGACAGGCTATTTAAGTTCAACTTCCATGATTCCAAGAGATAGCATTTTTAACAACCGCGATTATTTTACCTACCAAAATAAAGAATCTTATCTTTGGAGCTTTGGTGTAGGATATGGCTCTTACCAATCTTGCGCAGGAATTGGTGTTACTTCCAGCTTTACACCTTCTTTTAAAAACATATTTACCTCTATGTCTGGTAGTTTTTTTGGAGATTGGGACAACCAAAACAACATATTGCGTGCACCTTTAGCTGTAGGTTCTTTGTGCTCTTTTTGGGGAGGTATACCCACTTGGTATAACCACTACATGGGACTTGGGTACCCAATTGGTTTTGGCGCACTTTATACCCAAAACTCTAAGAATCAGGATTTTAATGGCAGCGAAAATTCAGTGCACATCGCATTAATGGGCGACCCTACACTTAAAGTGAGAAACGTACCAGAAACTGGAAAATTAAAAGTTGCCAGTGTAAACAACAAAGTGAAATTATCTTGGGGAAAAGCATTGGGGAAATTTGACGGTTATTGCGTGTATCGCATAGATACAGCCACCAATACCTGGTTGAGAATCAATCCCACGATTTTAACCGACACATTTTATGTGGATGCTGCAAATGTGAAAACTGGATCCTACAAATATGCAGTTCGCACCATACGGTTGGAAACAAACCCGAGTGGGAGTTGGTATAACCTTGGTGGTGGTGCTTTTGCTTGGATCAATTACAACGTTTCTTTGGCGAACCTGGCTCCCATAAATTTTGCCATTTTCCCTAACCCCAGCAGTGGATTGTTGACTATTAGCTCTAATGAATTCAACAATGAAACAATAACCATTGCCGTAAACGACTTAACAGGTAGAATGGTATTTGAAACCAGAAAACCAGCTTCTAATGGCGAAATTCAAATTGAATTGCCACAATATCTAAATGGTACTTTTTTGGTTCATTGCCATTTAAATGGCAGAATTGGAGCAACCAAAGTAATTGTAACGCACTAATATTTCTCCAAAATAAACGCTAGGACCGCATCAGCAAAGGTGTGGTCCTTTTGTTTCATTCCAGTTTTGGGTTATGCCAATTAATCTCTATTTTCGCGCCCTCAAAAATTGTAAAAAAAATCTATGAAAGATACCATACTATACCTCATTCCTGCTTTTGGAATTGTGAGTTTAATCTTTATGGCACTTAAAAGTGCTTGGGTTAGCAAACAAGACGCTGGTGACGAAAAAATGCAAGACCTTGCCGGTAAAATAGCAAGAGGCGCAATGGCATTCCTTAAAGCAGAATGGCGTGTACTTAGTTTCTTCGCAATCATTGCTGCCGCTTTATTGGCCTATTCTGGCACTGTGCAAGAAGTAAATGGTGTAAAAATTCATTCCCATTGGATTATTGCAGTTGCATTTTTAATTGGGGCTTTCCTTTCAGCTTTGGCTGGATATTTTGGAATGCGCATTGCTACCAAAGCGAATGTGAGAACTACACAAGCGGCTAAAACCAGCTTGTCCAAAGCGTTGCAAGTTTCTTTTAACGGAGGCACTGTAATGGGCTTTGGTGTTGCTGGCCTCGCAGTTTTAGGACTTGGTGGTTTGTTTATTGTATTTTATCAAATGTTCGTTGTTAGCAAGGGTGCAAATGTTTCTAGCGATGAAATGAAAACGGTGATTGAAGTCCTTACTGGATTTTCTCTGGGTGCAGAATCCATTGCACTTTTTGCCCGTGTCGGTGGCGGCATTTACACCAAAGCGGCAGACGTTGGAGCTGACCTTGTTGGTAAAGTTGAAGTTGGAATACCTGAAGATGATCCGCGCAACCCTGCAACCATTGCAGACAATGTTGGAGACAACGTTGGCGATGTTGCTGGTATGGGTGCTGATCTATTTGGTAGCTATGTTGCTACGATTCTTGCTACTATGGTTTTAGGTCAAGAAATTGATGCCCGTGCCGATAAATTTGGTGGTCTATCTCCTATCCTATTGCCAATGTTAATTGCAGGAATGGGAATCATATTTTCTATCATTGGAACCTTATTTGTTCGCATAAAAAACGACCAAGGCAATGTACAAAAAGCATTGAATCTTGGAAACTGGTCGTCTATGATTTTGACTGCAATAGCTAGTTATTTCGCAGTTACCCTGTTATTACCCGCCACACTTAGCATCCGTGGTTTTGAATTCACAAACGTGAATGTATACTTTGCTATTCTTACTGGTTTGGTTGTAGGTGCTATTATGAGCTGGATTACTGAGTATTATACGGCTATGGGCAAACGTCCTGTGCTTTCTATCATACAAAAATCAGGCACTGGCCACGCAACCAATATTATCGGTGGTCTTTCTGTAGGTATGGAATCTACTGTAATTCCAATTCTTACATTGGCTTCCGGTATTTACGTTTCTTTTTACTTTGCAGGCTTGTACGGCGTAGCCATTGCTGCCGCTGGTATGATGGCAACAACTGCAATGCAATTGGCTATCGACGCTTTTGGCCCTATAGCCGACAATGCAGGTGGTATTTCTGAGATGGCGGATCTACCTGAGGAAGTGCGAGGTCGCACCGACATTTTAGACGCTGTTGGTAACACAACTGCTGCTGCTGGAAAAGGATTTGCTATTGCATCTGCTGCCCTTACTTCTTTGGCCCTATTCGCTGCGTTTGTGGGTGTAGCAGGAATTGAGGGTATTGATATTTTCAAAGCTCCAGTTTTGGCTGCTTTATTTGTGGGTGCTATGATTCCATTTATCTTCTCCGCATTGGCAATATCTGCCGTAGGCAGTGCCGCCATGGAAATGGTTAAAGAAGTTCGTCGCCAGTTTAAAGAAATCCCAGGTATCATGACTTACGAAGCTGAACCTGAATATGAAAAATGCATTGAAATTAGTACCAAAGCCTCCATTAGACATATGGTTGCACCTGGTGCAATTGCCCTATTGTCTCCTATCATTGTTGGTTTCATATTTGGCCCTGAAGTTTTGGGTGGTTTGCTTGCTGGTATAACCGTAAGTGGTGTATTGATGGGTATTTTCCAAAATAACGCGGGTGGTGCTTGGGACAATGCCAAAAAATCATTTGAAAAAGGTGCTGTAATTGATGGCGAAACCTATTATAAAAAATCTGAACCACACAAAGCATCTGTTACTGGTGATACTGTTGGAGACCCATTTAAAGATACAAGCGGTCCTTCTATGAACATATTGATTAAATTAACTTCCATCGTATCCTTAATAATTGCACCATACATTGCCGGCAAAGGTGCCAATATGATGGGCGGAGGCAAAGGTGACCATTACAAAGGCCACAAAATGGAAAAATGTGAAGGTATGGACAAAGCACATTGCGACCACCATGGCAGCATGATGATGGGCAAATGTGACATGGATAAATGTGCCAAAATGACCAAAGAAGAATGCGCCAAAATGTGCGATAGCATGGGTTGTGATAAAGAGGAAAAAGAAATGTGCATGAAACATTACGACGCCAATGGAAAATGGATTGGAGGAGATATGAAAAATTGCTGCAAAGAAAAACACATGACCAAAGAAACTTGCGAAAAGGCTTGTAAAGACAAAGGAATGAAAGAATGTTGCTCAAAAGGCAAAGATAAACCCTGTTGTAAAGAAGATGCCGCAACTGCTAAAAAAGCGTGTTGCGACAAACATTAATAGTTTTAAAATTCCATTAAAAAAAGCCCTGATTCTAGGGCTTTTTTAATGGAATTGGGGTAGTGTCGGCGAGGGTACCGACGATGTGAATCGGGCAACGACAATGTGAATCTAGGTGTTTGGATTTGGCTGTGACCCAAGGCGCCCAGCATTCAGTCTTTGCCATGCGTTCAGTCGGTGCCATGCATTCAGTTGGTGCCCAGCATTCAGTCGGTGCCCTCACCGACTGATACCCTCGATACCCAGCATTCAGCCATTGCCATGCGTTCAGTTGGTGCCCAGCATTCAGTCGGTGCCATGCATTCAGTCGGTGCCCTCACCGACTGATACCCTCGATACCCAGCATTCAATCGCTGCCCTAACCAACAAGTTACACCACCTCCAGTTGCCACCAAATATGCAGTCCCACAATGCATTCAGTCGGTGCCATGCATTCAGTTGGTGCCCTCACCGACTGATACCCTCGATACCCAGCATTCAATCGCTTCCCTAACCAACAAATTACACCACCTCCAGTTGCCACCAAATATGCAGTCCCACAATGCATTCAGTC
>Ga0209181_10003534_pt1 | contig 23949 bp, 19 predicted proteins | sample MAT05_FD_187208 | JGI IMG/M metagenome (GOLD analysis project Ga0209181, IMG submission 187208) | Freshwater microbial communities from Lake Fryxell liftoff mats and glacier meltwater in Antarctica - MAT-05 (SPAdes) (version 2) | ecosystem: Environmental > Aquatic > Freshwater > Ice > Liftoff...
CGGCCTGTCCGGCGGCGTCGATTCGGCCGTCACCGCCTGGCTGCTCAAGCAGCAGGGCCACGAGGTGGTCGGCATCTTCATGAAAAACTGGGAGGACGACGACGACAGCGAATACTGCGCGTCGAACGTCGATTTTGTGGACGCCGCTGCGGTGGCCGACGTGATCGGCATCGAAATCGAGCATGTCAACTTTGCCGCCGACTACCGCGACCGGGTGTTTGCCGAGTTCCTGCGCGAGTACGAGGCCGGCCGCACGCCCAACCCCGACGTGCTGTGCAACGCCGAGATCAAGTTCAAGGCCTTCCTGGACCATGCGCTGCGACTCGGCGCCGAGAAGATCGCCACCGGGCACTACGCCCGGGTGCGCGAGGTGGTCGATCCGTCCGCTGCCGGTCCAACGCGCTTCGAGTTGCTCAAAGGCCTGGACCCGCTGAAGGACCAGAGCTACTTCCTGCACCGGCTCAACCAGGCGCAGCTGAGCAAGACCTGGTTCCCGATCGGCGAGCTGCCCAAGACGGAGGTGCGCCGGCTGGCGGCCGAGATCGGCCTGCCGAATGCACGGAAAAAGGATTCGACCGGCATCTGCTTCATCGGTGAGCGGCCGTTTCGGGAGTTCTTGAACCGCTACCTCAGCCACCAGCCCGGGCCGATCGTCGACGAGCGCGGCCGCACGCTGGGCCAGCACCTGGGTTTGAGTTTTTACACGCTGGGCCAGCGCCAGGGCCTGGGCATCGGCGGCGTGAAGGAGCGCGGCGCAGCCCGGGGCGCCGGCGATCATGCACCCTGGTTCGTGGCGCGCAAGGACCGCGAGCGCAACGCGCTGGTGGTGGTGCAGGGCCATGGCCACCCGTGGTTGCAGTCCCACACCTTGCGTTTTGACGACGCCAGCTGGGTGGCCGGTCACGCCCCGGACGACGGCCGGTTTGCAGCCAAGACGCGGTACCGGCAAAGCGACGCCGCATGTGCGCTGCAGGGTGATCAGGCGCCGGCGCACAGGGCGGCGTTGCTGTCGGCGCCGGTGTCCGGGCCGGCATCCGGGCGGGTGGCCGGGCTGCTGCCGGACAGCAGGTTCGCCTTGCACTTCGACCTGCCGCAATGGGCGGTGACGCCGGGCCAGTCGGCCGTGCTGTACGCCGGCGAGGTCTGCCTGGGCGGTGGGGTGATCGAGTCGGCCGCAGCGTGAGGCGGCTTCCCGCCCGCTGAGCTTGGCGGAGCGCGGCGGCTGGCCGCGGCTGGCGCCCGTCAGCGGCTCAAGTCGGCGGGCGCGCCGGCCGATAGCCTGACAGGGACAGCCCGTGGTGCACGGGCCTGTTGCCGCCCTGCTCCCGCCAAGTGCCGTCCATGTCCCCCGCCCGATTTTTTGCCAACCGCCTGCCCTGCCACCAGCCGACCCGGACCGGCCGGGCGCCTGCCGCCGTGACCGCGCTGGCCTGGGCCGTGGTAGGCGCCGCACCGGTCGCCGCCAGCTCGCTGGAAGCCCAGGTCAGTGACGGCGCTGGCAAGCCAGTGGCCGGCGCCGTGGTGTTTGTCGAGTCGCGTGAGACCAAAGCTGCCGTGCGGCCGGCCGCTGGCGTCGAGATCGCGCAGGGCAACCGGCAGTTCCTGCCGCCGGTCACGGTGGTGCCGGTGGGCACGGCGGTGGTTTTTCCGAACCGCGACACGGTGCGCCACCACCTGTATTCGTTTTCGCCCGTCAAGAAGTTCGAGATCAAGCTCTATGTCGGCACGCCGGCCGCGCCGGTGGTGTTCGATGCGCCCGGCATCGCCGTGCTGGGCTGCAACATCCACGACAGCATGGCGGCCTGGGTCGTGGTGGTGGAGACAACGCACTACGGTTTGACCGGCGCCGATGGCCGGCTCACGCTGGGCCAGATCCCCGCTGGCGCCTACCGTTTGCGCACCTGGCACCCCGGCCTGCCCCCGGGCGCGCCGGCGCTGGACCAGGCACTGCTGGTGCCGGCCGCGGGCGCGGTGCAGGCCAGCGTCAAACTTGTCGGGCTGGCCCTGTGAGCGCGCCGCCGCCAGGCGCAGCCGCTGCCGGCGGCCTGACCGGCCATTGGCAGCGCCTGCGCCAGCGTGTGGCGCCCAACGGGCTGCGGCTGTCGGGCCGCATCGTGCTGGTCTCACTGGCGCTGCTGCTGCTGGTGCAAGCCGCCGGATTTGTCGTGATCCGCCAGAGCATCGACCGCAATGCCCACACCCAGCTGGCCGACCGGCTGGCGCTGGCCGAGCGGGTCTGGTTGCGGCTGCTCGACCAGCGCGCCGCCAAACTGAGCCAGGGCGCGTCGGTGCTGGCCGCCGACTACGGCATCCGTGAGGCGGTGGCCACGCAGGACATGGCCACCGTGCGCTCGGCGCTGGACAACCATGGCAGCCGCATCGGCGCCGCGCTGACCGCGCTGCTCGACACCCGGCTGGCGGTGCAGACCCTGGGTGAAGGTGTGGACCCGGCGCTGGCCCCGGCCCTGGCCCGGCTGGCACCCCAGCTGGCGCAGCGCCCGGGCGCCAGCGTGGTGGCGCTGGTGGGCACGGTGCCCTGCCAGTTCGTGATGGTGCCGCTGCGTGCGCCGGCCTTGGTCGGTTGGGTGGTGATGGGCTTTGCGCTCGACCAGGCGCTGGTCAACGACATGCAGGCGGTCTCGGGTGTGCAGGCCGCGCTGGTGGCGCAACCCACGCGCGGCGCGGCGGCCGTGCTGCTGAGCAGCTTCAAGGGGGGTGACGATGCCAGCCCGCTGGCCAGCGTGGCCGCCGACGGTGACCTGGTGTTGGCCGGTACACCGCACCTGGTGGCCAGCTGGCCGGTCACGCACAACGCCGATGAGCACATCGTGCTGCGCCTGGCCGGATCGGTGGCCGCCGCGGTGGCGCCGTTCCGCAACCTGCAATGGCTGCTGGCGGTGATCACCGTGCTCGCCCTGGTGCTGTTTGGCGCCGGCAGTATCTGGACGGCCCGCATCGTGACGCAGCCGCTGCGCCGGTTGGTGAGCGCTGCCGAGCGCCTGGGGCGCGGTGACTACGATCAACCGCTGCAGCACACCGGCCGCAATGACGAGATCGGCGACCTGGCGCGGGCCTTCGACCACATGCGGCTCAGCGTGTCGGCCCAGCAGCGGCAGATCCGCGAGCTGGCCTACCGCGACCGCCTGACCGGTCTGCCCAACCGGCTGCAGTTCCGCGAGGACGTGCAGCACGCCATCGCCGCGGCTGTGCTCAGCGGCAAGCCGCTGGTGGTGGTGATGCTGGACCTGGACCGCTTCAAGCACGTCAACGACGTGCTGGGCTATGCCTTTGGCGACCGTCTGCTGCAGCGGGTGGCCGAGCGCCTGCAGCAGGTGGTGCGCGAGGGTGACGTGGTGGCCCGGCTGGGTGGCGATGAGTTTGCGCTGCTGATGCCCGACGCCGACCTGGGGCTGGCCCAGCAGGTGGCCCAGCGCATCGCCACCGCGTTCGAGCTGCCGCTCAAGATCGACGACCACACGGTGGACCTGAGCGCCGGCCTGGGGCTGGCCGGCTGGCCGCTGCACGCCGGCGATGCCGACGCCTTGCTCAGCCGGGCCGAGGTGGCGATGTACGCCGCCAAGCGCCGCACCGCCGGTGCCCAGGTCTACGACCCGGCGGTCGACACCACCAGCGCGCTGAACCTGTCGCTGCTCAGCGAGTTGCGCCGTGCGCTGGACGGCAACGAGCTGCGGCTGTACTTGCAGCCCAAGATCGACATCGCCACCGGCGGGGTGTCCGGCGCCGAGGCGCTGGTGCGCTGGCAGCACCCGGTGCGCGGGCTGGTGCCGCCGATGCAGTTCATCCCGTTTGCCGAGCAGACCGGCTTCATCCGCCAGCTCACGCTGTGGATGTTCGACCGCGCCGCCAATGAGCAGGTGGCGCTGGCGATGCTGGGGGTGCGCCGGGTGTCGGTCAACTTGTCCACCCGCGACCTGCTGGACCAGGACCTGCCCGACAAGCTCGACGCGATCCTGCGCCGCCACCGCGCCGTGGCCGACGGCTTTTGCCTGGAGATCACCGAGAGCGCGATCATGGACGACCCGCAGCGTGCCGAGGCCACGCTGAACCGGCTGGCCGAGCGCGGCTTCAAGCTGTCGATCGACGACTTCGGCACCGGCTACTCGTCACTGGCTTACCTGAAAAGGCTGCCGGTCAACGAGCTGAAGATCGACAAGAGTTTTGTGATGGCGATGGAGACCGACCCCGGCGACGCCAAGATCGTGCGTTCGACCATCGACCTGGCGCACAACCTGGGCCTGACCGTGGTGGCCGAGGGCATCGAAAACGCCGCCGTGCTGGCCTTGCTGCACACCCTGGACTGCGACGAGGGCCAGGGCTACCACATGAGCAAACCGCTGCCGGTGGCCGAGTTCCAGGATTGGGTGGCGCGCTGGCAGGCCCGGCCGCCCGCACCTGCCGGCACGCCGGCCGGGTTGCGCGGCAACGCACCGCTGTTGCATTGATCCCCTCGAAGCGGTCGTGGTCCGGCAAAGCCGGCCCCTCGGCTTTCGCTGGGCTCAAATTTGCGCGGTGATCGGCTTTTTGACGGGCCGGCTGGCCTGGCGCGCTGGCAATGCGTCGCCGCAAAAGCCGAAGCTCAGCGCCGGTCGCTTGCCGCTGATCAACTCGGCCAGGGCTTGACCCGAGCCTGCGCCGTGGGTCCAACCCAGCGTGCCGTGGCCGGCGTTGAGCCACAGGTTGGGCAGGCGGCTGCGGCCGATGACGGGGATGTTGGTCGGCGTGCTGGGGCGCAGGCCGGTCCAGTAGTTGGGCTGGCTGGTATCGGCCACGCCGGGAAACAGTTGCTCATAACGTTGCACCAGCGCCGCGCAGCGCTTTTGCGCGGTCGCGCCGTCCAGTGAGGTGTCGTAGCCGGCCAGCTCGGCGGTGCCGGCGATGCGGATGTGCTCGCCCAGCCGGCTGATCGCGATCTTGCGGGTGTCGTCGAGCAGGCTGACCACGCTGGCGTCCTGCGGGCGCTTCAACCGCAGCGTGGCCGAATAGCCCTTGGCCGGGTAGATGTTGAGCCAGATGCCCAGCGGGCGCAGCAGCGGCGCGGTGTACGAGCCCATCGCCGCCACGTACTGGTCGGCCACCAGCGTGCGCGCCAAGCCGGTCTGCAGGCTGCGCACCCGCACCCCGGTGATGCCGCTGGCGTCCCGGTCCAGGCTGTCCACCGCGGTGTTGAACAAAAAAGTGGCACCGCGGGCCCGGCACAGCGCCGCCAGCTTCTGGGTGAAGACCTGGGCGTCACCCGATTCGTCGCTGGGCGTGAAGGTGCCGCCGTGGATGTTGGGGCCAAACGCGGCCAGCGCCGGCTCGACCTGGAGCACCTCGTCACGGCCCAGCACACGGCGGTCCACGCCGTAGCGGCGCATCAGCTCGGCGCCTGCGGCGCCCGCCTCGAAATCGGCTTGCGACGAGAAAAAATGCAGGATGCCGCGCTCCAGCCGCTGGTATTCGATGCCGGTGGCGGCCACCACCTGCTTGAGCGATTCATGGCTGTAGCGGCCCAGCGCCACCAGTTGCCGCACGTTGCGCTCGAAGGCCGCGCCGTTGCACTGGCCCAGGAACGACAAGCCCCAGCGCCACTGGTGCGGGTCCAGCCGGGGCCGGAACAGCAGCGGCGAGTCATCACGCAGCAGCCATTTCGCCACCTTGAACGGCGCCGCGGCGTTGGCCCAGGGCTCGCAGAAACTGACCGAGATCTGCGCGCCGTTGGCCGCGCTGGTTTCCAGCGCCGCGTCGGGCTGGCGGTCTACCAGCGTGACCTCGTGGCCCTCTTGCAACAGGTGCCACGCGGTGGAGATGCCGATGATGCCGGCGCCGAGAACGATGACCTTCATGTCGAGCTCCTGAGTGGGCCACCGGGCGGTTGGCGCTTGCACGCTGTGCAGCGCCCGCCGAGGCCTGACTGGATTGTCGGCAAGGCCGCGTCAATAATGAAGTTTCATTCACGAAAATCTGGATTGATCAGTCCAACTGATATTGGAGCGTCGCTCGCCACGGGCCTGGCCGCGAAGCGACGACAGCGTCTCAGCGCTGCAGGCGGGTCTGCAGCAGCCGGCAGCGCACAAAGCCCAGGCGTTGGGCCTGCAGCGCCGTGGCTTCTTCGGGACGCAGTCCGCCGCGCGAAACCAGGCGCAGCACCGCGCGCAACTCCGGCGCCAGACCGGCCAGCGCCGGCTCGGGCAGGCCACCGCCGGCGGCCTCGGCATGTGCCAATTGCACGGCGGTACCGTACAGCCAGGCCCCGAACTCGGCTGAGCCGCGCAAGCGCTGGACCGCAACGGCAGTTTGCGCCAGGTCGCGGCGGGCCACCGGGTTGGGTGTACGGGCCATCGTCCAGCCGAACAAGACGTCGCGGTGGGCCGCCATCCAGTCCCGAAACAGCGGCTCTGCCGTGCGCAAGACCGGGAAAAACTGCGCCAGGCGAATGGACGGGCCGTCGCGGGTGCTGGCGCGGGTGCTGGCGTGGGTGCTGGCGCGGGTATCGCAGGCCGGTGCCGGCACCGGCGGGTGGGCGGCAGAACGGGGAGCAGCGGAGACGGTGGCCATGGACGCTCAGCCTAAGCGCCAGGTGGCTTCGCGGGCTGTGATGCCTGGTATCGCGGCGCTGTGACCTGCGTCACAGCAGGCTGCGCCAAGCGGCTTCGTCGGTGCATTCACCGGTCCACCCCCCCTGGACCGAGGGGCTGAAGTTCAAGCGCAACCCGGGGCAAGTGTGAATATTGCCCGCACAAGGGCGGGGGCTTGCGCGTCCAATCAGCTCGGGCGGTGTCGATCGAGTGTCGGCCCGCCAAAGCCCTCACCGCCGTGCACCGCCCCACGCCGAAAGCCCGCCATGTTGTTCAAAGTCATGCCCGCCTTGTTTGCCCGCTTTTTGCAGCCACGCCCGCGCGCGGCCCGTGCCCAGGAGCCGGCGGACATGGGCACCGCCTTTGGCATGGAGCAGTGGCTGGACGAGTGTGACCGGAGCAAAGCCCCGGCACGGCCGGCCGACCCGGCGCGCCGTGGCGTGCGCTGGCTGCCGCGCTGGCTGCCGTTGGACGCTGCGCGCCGACTGCGCAGCTGAGCGGGCGCCGACAACTTGCCGATCGCCCGGCCAGGGCGACCGGCACCACACCCCAGTGCCGCACCAACAAGTCGCACACTGACCTGATCAGTCTGAATTTGCACTTGCCGCCTACAATGCCGGCGTGACCCGACTCAGCTTCCGCCAAAAAGTGCTTGCCTCTCGCGAGGAGGCCATCGTCAGCACCGTGATGCGGCTGCTGGCCGAAAAAGGCTTCGACCAGATGACCGTCGACGAGGTCGCGGCAGACGTGGGCATCGCCAAGGCCAGCCTGTACAAGCACTTCGCGTCCAAGGAGGCGCTGGCCGCCGCCGCGATGGTGCAGGCGCTGGGGCTGGCGCTGGACCAGGTTCAGGCGCAGCAGGCGGTGGCCGGCGCCAGCGCGATGGACCGGCTGCAGGCGATTACCCGCTGGACACTGCAGACCCAGCTGGCCGGCGCCATGCCCACGTTGCCGGCCGAAAACTCGGCCCTGCGCAATGCGCTGATCGCGCACCGTGGCTACATGGACCGGTTGATGACGCTCAGTGACGACCTGGGCGCCTGGATCGTGCAAGCCCAGGCCGATGGTGCGATTGACCGCAATCTGCCGCCTGAAGCGGTGCTGTTCACGGTCTACGCGCGCGCTTGCGACCCGGTGCTGGGGTTCTTGAAAGCCGGCGGCCGCTACAGCGATGAGCAGATCGTCGATTGGGTGATGAGCAGCTGCTTCAACGGGCTGGCCGCGCGGCCCTGAGCGCCGTCGGCCCCAACGGGCCAGGCTTCAGCGAACGATCAGCACCGGTGTCTGGCAGCGCGCCAGCACCCGGGTCACCACCGACCCCATCACCACGCTGCCCAGCACGCCGTGGCCGTGTGAGCCCATCATCACCAGATCGAACTTGCCCTTTTCGGCCGTGCTGGCGATCACGTCGGCCGCCGGTCCGACCTTGGCGGCAAATTCGGCCGGGATCTTCTGCTTTGCAAAAAAGGTGCGCAGCGGCTTGAACACCTTGTCGCTCTCTTCGGCGTAGTGCGCCTGCAGCACACTCTTGTCGAGCACGGCTGCGGCACGCGCCGGCACGGCAGGCGCCACGTGCAGCAAGGTGTACTGGTGCGCGGCGCCCAGCCATTCGTCGTGGGCAGCCAGGTAGGCCAGCATGCGCTTGGTGAACGGGCTGCCGTCCACGGGGACCAAAATCTTCATGGCTGTTGCTCCTGTTGTCAGTGCCCGCAGGTCAGTTGCCGGCGGGCCAGTGTCGCACCGGGGTCACCGCCGGTCTTGCCTCAAGTCAAGCGGCCACGCCGCCCGGCAGCGGCGACACTGGCGGGCCATCAGTCCAGGGCTATCAGCTTGAGGGGCTGGTAGCCCTCGCACTCGCCCTTGCACAGCAGGCCGCGGGCTTGCGACACCACACGGGTCGGCGCCAGGCCAGGGCGCGCAACCGTGTAGTCGTGGCGGCAGTGCAGGTGGCCGTGCAGCCACAGGTCCGCCAGCGGGATCAGGTCGTCATCGGCATTGCAGAAGCTGGCGCTGCCGGGCTGCCGGCCAAAACGCGGATCCACGCTGCGCAGGCTGGGCCCGAAGTGGGTGATGGCCACGGTGCGGTGCCAGCCGCCGGGCGCCGCCGGCCCCGGGTTGGCACGCTGCAGCTCGGTGGCCAGCCAGTCTCGGCAGGCCAGCGACTCGTCGCGCATCAGCTCGGGCGTGATCGGCTCACCCCCGCGCTGCGCCGCCATCAGCTTGAGAAAGTAGCCCGCAGCCCGCATCGCCCGGTCGCGGCCGGTGGGGCCGAACAACTCAAAATCCGACCAGCGCACGGTACCGACAAAACGCACCCGCAGGCCGGCGGCGCCTGTCAGCACCAGGCTTTGGCGTTCGAGCAGGTGGATGCCGAGGCGCTCGCAGCGCTCGCGCAACAAGGGCCAGGCGCTTTGCAGATCGCGGCCGTCGAACTCGTGGTTGCCGGCCACCGAGATCACCGGACACGGCCAACCGGCAAAGCGCTCCAGCGCGGTCCAGTTGGCGTCGATGTCGCCGGCCAGCACCAGCACCTCGGCACCCGGCGCGGGCTGGGGGTCGAAGGTCTCGGTTTCGAGGTGAAGGTCTGAAAACAGTTGCAACCGCATGGCTCCACCGGGCCGATCCCAAGGACGATTCCCGGCTGGGCGGGGCCGGGGCGGCGCGGAGCGCCTGGGGTGCCTGTCGGCGGCTGCAGTGTGGAGACAGGTCGAGCGCGGCGGCTTTGTCACGCCGCCGTTGCCGGGCCGTTCAGGCGGCCAGCTTTTGCTCGATCTGTGCCTTGGTCGCCAGCAATTGCGCCGGCAGGCGCCCGGCGAGCTGCTTGAACAAGTCACCGTGCAGGCCCAACTCGGTCAGCCAGGCGGCCTTGTCGATCGAGATCACCGACTGGTACTGGGCGCGTGAGAAGTCCAGCCCGGTCCAGTTCAGGTCTTCATAGCTTGGGCTGACGCCGAACACGTTCTCTTCGCCGCCGCCAGTGCCCTCAACCCGCTCCAGCATCCACTTCAGCACCCGCATGTTGTCGCCGTAGCCGGGCCAGACGAACTTGCCGTCGTCGCCCTTGCGGAACCAGTTGACGCAGTAGATCTTGGGCAGCGTGGCACCACCGGCGGCCAGCTTGGCGCCCAGCGCCAGCCAGTGCGCAAAGTGGTCGCCCATGTGGTAGCCCATGAAGGGCAGCATCGCAAACGGGTCGCGGCGCACCTGGCCGACCGCGCCTGCGGCTGCGGCGGTGGTCTCGGAGCCCATCGTCGCGGCCATGTACACACCCTCGGCCCAGTTGCGGGCCTCGGTCACCAGCGGCACGGTGGTCGAGCGCCGGCCGCCGAACATGAAGGCGTCGATCGCCACGCCCTCGGCGTTGTCCCAGTCCGGGTCCAGCGCCGGGTTGTTGGTGGCGGCCACGGTGAAGCGTGAATTGGGGTGCGCCGCCGGTCTTGGTTTGCCGTCCATGCCGGCAAGCTTGGCGATCTCGGGGGTCCAGTCGCGCCCTTGCCAGTCGATCAAATGTGCCGGCACCGGGCCATCGATGCCCTCCCACCACACATCCCCGTCGTCGGTCAGCGCGACGTTGGTGAAGATCACGTCGCGCTTGAGCGAATCCATGCAGTTCGGGTTGGTCTGGGTGTTGGTGCCCGGCGCCACGCCGAAATAACCCGACTCGGGGTTGATGGCGTGCAGTCGGCCGTCGGCGTTGGGCTTGATCCAGGCGATGTCGTCGCCGATGGTGGTGACGCGCCAGCCCTCAAAGCCTTGGTGCGGCGGCACCAGCATCGCAAAGTTGGTCTTGCCACAAGCGCTGGGGAAGGCTGCCGCGACGTGGTACTTCTTGCCCGCCGGCGAGGTGACACCCAGGATCAGCATGTGCTCGGCCAGCCAGCCCGGGCTACCGGACGGCCCCTGCGCGGCCTGGCGGCCCATGTGGCTGGCGATGCGCAGCGCAAAACACTTCTTGCCCAGCAGCGCATTGCCGCCGTAGCCCGAGCCGTAGCTCCAGATCTCGCGGGTGGCGGGGTAGTGCACGATGTACTTGGTGGTGTTGCACGGCCAGGCAGCGCTTTTTTCGCCCGGCTGCAGCGGGGCGCCGACGCTGTGCATGCAGGGCACGAAGGCGCCGTCCTCGCCGAGCACGTCAAAAACGGCCTTGCCCATGCGCGTCATGATGCGCATGTTGACCGCGACGTAGGCGCTGTCGGACAGCTCGATACCGATGTGGGCGATGTGCGAGCCCAACGGGCCCATCGAAAACGGCACCACGTACATCGTGCGGCCGCGCATGCAGCCCTTGAACAAGCCGGGCGTGCCGTCGGCCTGGCCGGTTTGCAGCATCGCCCGCATCTCGGCCGGTGCCATCCAGTTGTTGGTCGGGCCGGCGTCGTCCTTTTGCTCGCTGCAGATGAAGGTGCGGTCCTCGACCCGGGCCACGTCGCTGGGGTCGCTGCAGGCCAGAAAGCTGTTGGGGCGTAACTCGGGGTTGAGCTTTTTGAAGGTGCCGCTGGCCACCAGGTCGGCGCACAGACGGTCGTACTCGGCTTGCGAGCCGTCGCACCAGTAGACCTCGGCGGCCTCGGTCAGCGCGGCCATCTCGGCCACCCAGGCCACCAGGCGGGGGTGCTTGACATAGGCGGGCACGTTCAGGCGCAGGCCTTCCATCACGGGCTGGTTCATCACAACGTTCCAATCAATAAAGTGCAAAAACGGGATTGAACGAACCTCGTCGGCCGGATCAGCGATCAGGGGGCGGGGCTCGTGCAATGCCGCGTCAAAACCGCGCTCGGCGACGGCGGGGTTGCAGGGCAACCGGACCGGCAGCGGGTTACGGCGGGTTACACCGGAGCCTGACGGGCGTGTACCGGCTGTAGCCGGTGGCACATTGTCAAACCAGTGTAATAGTCCGGTAACCACCGGGACTTGGGGGGTCATGCAAATTCCGTATGACTTAATGCGCAACGGTTACCCTGGCTGTCGCCGGGCTGTCGCCGGGCTGACGCCGGGTTTGCCCCGGGCGCCACAGTACGATCCGCCACGCCCCCCGTCCCGCCCCGTCCGGCCCTGCTCCACCCACCCGTCCGCCGTGCCCGCCCCATGAAGATCCTCAGCGTCAGTGTTGCCCGCAGTGAAATCCGCCTGATCCAGGGCCGGCCGGTGGCCAGCGCCATCGGCAAGCGGCCGGTGGCTGGCCCGGTCGGCGTGCAGCGCCTGGGGCTGGAGGGCGACGAGCAGGCCGACCAGAGTGTGCATGGCGGGCTGAGCAAGGCGATTTACGCCTACCCGGCGCTCCACTACCCGTTCTGGCAGGGCGTGCGGGCGCAGGCCCGGGTGGCGGCGGTGGACGCGGTTCTGCCGCACGGCTTCATGGGTGAAAACCTGACGATCGACGGCCTGCTGGAAGAAAAGCTGTGGATCGGCGACCAGCTGCGCCTGCCCGGCTGCCTGCTGGCCGTGAGCGAGCCGCGCCAGCCCTGCTTCAAGTTCAACGACGTGATGGGATTTGCCCAGGCCAGCAAGCTGATGGCGCAGTCGGGCTACTGCGGTGTCTATCTGGGGGTGATCCAGCCCGGCCAGCTCAGCGCGGGTGACGAGATCGAGCTGATACCCGGCCCGCGAGCGCTGAACCTGCGTGAGCTGTTCATGGCACGCATGCGCAAACGCAGCTGATCCCGCAGCGGCAGGTCCGGCCGCCAGAGCCGCTCAAGCCACCGCTCAGGCCACCGCCCAAGCCACCGCTCAAGCCGCCGTGAAATTGCCGTGAAAGCCCAGCGGCAGCACATAGGGCAGCTGGGCTTGGGCGATCGGGCCGTCCTCCAGGTGCGCGGCGTCCAGCAGGTTGAGCACGGTGGCCTGGCGCCGGGCATCGAAGGTGGTGCCCAGCAGCCAGGCGTCCAGCTCACCGCTTTGGCCGGGTTTGGGGATCCAGATGTGCTCCTCCACCACCACAGGGTCGCCGTAGTCGAAGCGGCGGGTACGGCCGCTGTCCATGTCGCGCAGTTGCAGGCCGTGCAGCAACGCCGGCTGGGCCGGCGCGCCGGACGCCGGTGGGGTGCCCAACGGTGGCGTGCGCAACGGTGGGGTGCTCAACGGAGGCGCGCCCAAGGGTGGGACGCCAAACGAGGCCGCCGTCAGCAGCCAGCGCGCCGGCAGGCCGATGCGGCGCGGGTGAATGCGCGGAAACTCCACCTGGTCCTCGAAGCGCTGCAGCTGGCTGCGGCCGGTGGCCAGGTCCAGTGTCACCTGCTGGGTGCACGAGCCACCGGCGCGCCCGGGCCGGCCCTGCATCGGTGCCACCGCACCGTCGTTGAGAAAGCTCAGGTCCGGCGCGCCGATAAAGCTGAGCACGATCTGACCGTCGCGGGCCTCAAAGGCATTGCCGACGTGGAACACCATTTGCGCCGGCAGCTCGAACACCCGGCGCTGCCGCGTGTCGGCCTTGCTGATCACCAGGATGCGCAGCGGCTCACCCGGCGCCATCTCAAACTGGCGCGGGCCGTCGGACGGCTCGCCAAACAGCAGCCGCACCGGCGGCAGCGGCACGACCAGGTGGTGCGCCGTGACGGCCATGTCGTGCGCCATGCCGCCGGGAAACGGCGACGCACCCAGCCCGACATCCACCAGCCGACCTTGCGGGTCGATGTGCCAAACCACCAGATGACGGCCGGCGGTGCCGATGTTCCACAAATGGCCGTCGGCATCCACTTTGGGGTGGGCCGAAAACGGCACACCGCGCAGGTCGTCGCGCCATGCCACCGGGCCCCGGGTGGACAAATCGGCCGGGTCCAGCGCGTAGGCCGAGCCGCCCTCCCACAACGCCAGCAAGCGCCCGCCGTGTTCCAGCGCGTTGGTGTTGGCGGCGTTGACGCTGTCGGGGCCGGAGATCGGTGGTGCGTTGTCCACCGCCGTACCAAACGCGCCGTACAGGAACCGGCCGGCCCGCTGCTCGGCCTGCAGCTTGGCGGTTTGCACCAGGCGGCCCCGGTGCGCCACCGCGCCGCCGGTCAGCGTGAACTGCTGCACCATGCCGTCACCGTCGAACCAGTGGTGGTAGCGCTCGCCGCCGCGCTCGTAGAGCGCCGGGCCGTTGCGGTAGAAGCGGCCGGCCAGCCCGGCCGGCCAGCGGCCGCGCAGGGCCAGGCGCTCGGTAAAGCGCTCGCCCGAGGCATCGCTGACGCCTTTGAACGGCGTCAGCAGCGGCTGGCTGGCGACGTTGGCATCAAAGTCTGCGGCGCGGCCGGGGCGGGCCAGCGTGGGCGTTGCGGCGGCCAGGCTGCCGCCGACAGTGGCCAGGGCTTGCAGCAGGTGGCGGCGGTTCACGGTGTTGCGCTCGGCGCTCATTGCGACAGCCGCACGACGATGGGGCTGCCGTCCAGCGCCACTTTGCCGGTGTCCCACGTGGGCCCGAAGGCGCCGGGCGTGCCGGACGAGCCCCAGGGCTCGGTGGGCATGCCGACCAGGTTGGCGCCCATCTTGCCGTCGCCGTCGATGTCCTGGAACAGCGTCAGCGCCACGGTGTCACCGGTCAGGCCGCACAGCGGGAAACGCATCGTCGCCTCACCCGCCGGCACGCGCAAGGCCACCGCGGGCCGGCCGCGGAAGCTGGCGGCATCGGCAAACGCCGCCACCATCAGGAAGCCCTGGCCGGGGCGCACGTTGTGCACCTCGACGGTGGTGCAACCGGGCAGTGCTGCTGCGGTCTGCGCCAGGGTGGGTTGTGCGGCGGCGGGCAGGGCCAGAGTGGCGGCCAGCGCACAGGCCAGCGTGGCGGCCCAGGTGTAGGCCAGCGTCGGCCCGGTCAGCGGGGGGGAAGTGGTCATGGATCCAAGCTCCGGCAGGATGGGGGTGAGGCCATTCTGTGAAGCGCTGACCCGGGCTTGGAGTCCGCCGAGACAAGGCGCCGGCGCCAGTCGCCAAACAGCGCCGGCGTGGCGTGAAATGCCGGGCTTTCAGCCTGCGGCGGCCAAGCGGGTCTCCAGTGCCGGGTAGTCGGTGTAGCCGGCGGCACCACCGCCGTACAGCGTGGCCTGGACCAGCTTGGCCCAAGGCAGGTCATCGCGCAGCCGTCGCACCAGGTCGGGGTTGCTGATGAACGGCTTGCCAAACGCCACCAGGTCGGCCGCGCCAGAGCCCACGGCGTCCAGCGCCATCGCCCGGCTGTAGCCGTTGTTGACCATCCACGGCCCACCACAGGCAGCGCGCAACGCCGCGTAGTCGAACGGCGCCACGCCCTTGTCGCTCAGGTCGCGGGCGCCGCCGGTCTGGCCTTCGATGATGTGCAGGAACGCCAGCTTCAGCGGCGCCAGCTGCTTGACGACGTGGCCGTAGAGTGCGGCGGCGTTGCTGTCCTGCCCGGCGTCGTTGACCGGTGTGATCGGCGACAAACGCAGGCCGGTGCGGCCACCGCCGATCTCGGCCACCACCGCCGTCATCACCTCGACCAGCAAGCGGGCGCGGTTTTCAATACTGCCGCCGTAAGCGTCGGTCCGGTCGTTGATGCTGTCGCGCAGAAACTGCTCCAGCAGGTAGCCGTTGGCGCCGTGCACCTCCACACCATCAAAGCCGGCGGCTATGGCATTGCGTGCCGCCTGGCGGTAGCTGGCCACCACGCCGGGGATCTCATCGGTGCGCAGCGCGCGCGGGGTCGAGCAATCGACAAAACCGGCGGTGGTGAAGGTCTTGCCGATGGCCGGACGGGCCGTGCTGGACACCGGCGCGCCCCCACCCGGCTGCAGGCTGGTGTGCGAGATGCGGCCCACATGCCACAGCTGCACCACGATCTTGCCGCCCGCGGCGTGCACCGCATCGGTGATCTTGCGCCAGCCGGCCACTTGCTCGGGCGTGTAGATGCCGGGCGTGTCCAGGTAACCCTGGCCCTGGGCGCTGACCTGGGTAGCCTCGGTCACGATCAGCCCGGCCGTCGCGCGCTGGGTGTAGTACTGACGCATCAGGTCGTTGGGCAATTGGCCAGGCGCGCGGTTGCGTGTCAGCGGGGCCATCACGACGCGGTTGGCCAGGGCGATGTCGCCGATAACGATGGGGTCGAAGAGGGTAGTCATGGGCTGCAAGCCTATCGCCTGCGGCTATGACCTGGTGTCGCCCAAGTGCAGCGGTATGTGATGGCGCAACAATGCGCGGCCATGACCGACACCGCCCCGGCCGCTGCGCCTACACAGCCGTCATCACCAACACCCGCTCAAGCGTCAACCCAAGCGGCCACCCAAGCGGCCACACCAGCGCCCACACCAGCGCCCACCCCCGCCGCCGGACCGCTGGCCGGCCTGAGGGTGCTGGAGCTGGGCCAGCTGATCGCAGGCCCGTTTGCCGGCAAGACGCTGGCCGACTTTGGCGCCGACGTGATCAAGGTCGAGCCGCCCGCCACCGACACGTCGGACGGCGGCGACCCGCTGCGCAAATGGCGGCTGCTGCACAACGGCACCAGCGTCTGGTGGCAGGTGCAAAGCCGCAACAAGCGCAGCGTGGTGCTGGACCTGCGCACCGACGCCGGCCGCAGCGATGCCCGCCGCCTGGCCGCCGAGGCCGACGTGCTGATCGAGAACTTCAAGCCCGGCACGCTGGAGAAATGGGGCCTGGGCTACGACGCGCTGGCGGCTGACAACCCCGGCCTGATCATGCTGCGCATCAGCGGCTACGGCCAGACCGGCCCGTACCGCGACCTGCCCGGCTTTGCCGTGGTGGCCGAGGCCATGGGCGGCCTGCGCCACCTGATGGGCGAGCCCGGCCGCGTGCCGGTGCGCGCGGGCGTCAGCCTGGGCGATACGTTGGCGGGGCTGCACGGGGTGATCGGCGTGCTGCTGGCGCTGCAGGCGCGCACGCTGTCGGTCTCGGACAGCGCGCCCAAGGGCCGGGGCCAAGTGGTGGACGTGGCGCTGTACGAATCGGTCTTCAACTGCATGGAAAGCCTGCTGCCCGAGTACAGCGCCTTTGGCGTGGTACGCCAGCCTGCCGGGTCCGCGCTGCCCGGCATCGCACCCAGCAACGCCTACCGCTGCGCCGACGGCCAGGTGGTGATCGGCGGCAACGGCGACTCGATCTTCAAGCGCCTGATGCACAGCATCGGCCGCGACGACCTGGGCGGCGACCCCGGCCTGGCGGACAACGCCCAGCGCGCTTCGCGGGTCGATGAGCTGGATGCCGCGATCACCGCCTGGACCGTGCCACGCCCGGTGGCCGAGGTGGTGGCCACCTTGCAGGCCGCCAGCGTGCCGGCCGGCCGCATCTACACCGTGGCCGACATTGCCGCCGACCCGCACTTCCAGGCCCGTCAGATGATCCAGCACGTCACCACCGCCGACGGCCTGGCGCTGGCCGTGCCCGGCATCGTGCCCAAGCTCAGCGCCACGCCCGGCGCAATCCGCAGCGCAGCGCCCACGCTGGGCCAGCACACGGCGCAGGTGCTGGACGCGTTGCGGGCCCGGGCCGACCCGCCGCCCCACGGGGACGGACCGGCGCCGTGAGCCTGGGCAGCCACCTCGGGCGCCTGCGCGCCCGGTTCGATCTGCAGGCGCTGCGGCCGCCAGCGCCCGGCACCTCGGCGGCGGACGATGAACTGGCGCAGCAGCAGCCGGCCTGGGCCGGACTGCGGGCCTGGTGCCAGCAAGGTGCCGGCCCCGGCCGCAGCGCCTGGACCCAGCCCGGCGCCAAGCCTGCCGTTGCGCTGCGGCTGACGGTTGCAGCGTTGCGCGGGCCTGACAACACCTCGGCCCTGGCCTGGGCCGATGCCTTTGCCCGCCAGCTCGACGGCAGCGTGGCACTGGCCGCCTTGTCCGGTGGTGCCACCGGTACAGCCGCGCTGGTGGTGCGCCTGCGCATCAAAGGCCAGGACGCGGTGTGGTGGCGCACGCGCCAGCCCGACGACCCCTGGGACGCCGGCTGGGCGATCGACACGCCGCCCGCCTGCCGCCACTGGCAGGCAGGCTTCATGCCGCGGCGCGCCACGCTGGTTCTGGCCGACCGGCGCGAGGACGGCTGCCTGCGCCAGCAGCTGGCCGCATTGGCGGCGCGCAGCGGCGACTTCCGGCATCCGGTGCGGTGGCTGTGGGTGGGGGGTAACGACGACATCGCTGCGGTGCACGGCTTGGCAGTGGCCAGGTTTACGCTGGCGCAGCGGTAGCGGCCGGCGCCGGCGCTGCTCTACAACGAGCGGGTATCTCCGTGACGGCAGCGGGTCGGGGCTGGCGGGCCGGCTGGGGCGGCGCCGCCAGGGCAGGTCAAGGCCTGGGCGCGTTCTTTCTGGACCGGCCGGTGCGCTATGAGGCGGCCTTCATCGCCTTGTCGCCGGCCCTGCAGGCCCGCCTGTTGCCATTGCTGCAGGACAAAGCCCGTGCAGGCCAGCTCGACGAGCCGCGCTACAACATGCTGGCCTACCCCGGGGTCCACCCGCTACCAGCAGAGCAACCCGTGGTTGACCGAGACACTGGCGCTGGCCGCACCGGGCGCGCGGGTCGGCATGGCCAACGTCGCGTTTGTCGATCACCCCGACGACAAGCGCTGGTCCGACCGGATCGAGACCACCACGGCGGACTCGGTGCTGGCCTGGGTCCGGCGTGCCGGCCTGGCCGCAAGCCCGGGCGCGCCCGTGGTGCGGGTGCCTTGAGAACTGTCCTTGGGCCGCTGCCGCAGGGACAGCGCAGAGGGACAGCGCAGAGGGACAACGCAGAGGGACAACGCCACCCCGCCCCACTACAGTTGCCGCTTCCCCCTTGCCCCGGAGCCCGCGTGTCCGACGCCACCGACCATCCCAACCAGTTCAGCCTGTTGCGTCAACGCCGTTTTGCGCCGTTTTTCTGGACCCAGTTCCTGGGCGCGGGCAACGACAACCTGTTCAAGTTCGCCTTCACCGTGATGGTCACCTACCAGTTGCAAGTGGCCTGGCTGCCGCCGGCGCTGGCCGGGCTGGTGATCGGTGCGCTGTTCATCTTGCCTTTTGTGCTGTTTTCGGCCACCAGCGGCCAGCTGGCCGACAAGCTGGAAAAAACCCGCATCATCCGGTTTGTCAAGAACCTGGAGATCGCCATCATGGCGGCGGCGGCCGTCGGCTTCATGACCCACAACGTGGCGCTGCTGCTGGGCTGCGTGGCGCTGATGGGGCTGCATTCCACGCTGTTCGGCCCGGTCAAGTTTGCCTACCTGCCGCAGCACCTGAACGAGCGCGAGATCACCGGTGGCACCGGCATGGTCGAGATGGGCACCTTTGTCGCCATCCTGTTGGGCAACCTGGCGGGCGGGCTGTTGATCGCACTGCCCGGCGTGGGCGCCAGCTTTGTCGCGGTGGGCTGCGTGGGCACGGCGCTGCTGGGGCGTTGGGTGGCGCAGCGGGTGCCGTTGTCACCGGCCACCGACCCCACGCTGCGCATCAACTGGAACCCGTTCTCCGAGACCTGGCGCAACCTCAAACTGGCCGGTGAAAACGTGGTGGTGTTCCGCTCGTTGCTGGGTATCTCGTGGATGTGGTTCTTCGGCGCGGTGTTCCTGGCCAACTTTCCGGTGTTTGCCAAGGACGTGCTGCACGGCGACGAGCATGTGGCGTCGCTGCTGCTGGTGGTGTTCTCGGTGGGCATCGGCGTGGGCTCGCTGCTGTGCGAGGTGCTGTCGCGCCGCCATGTCGAGATCGGCCTGGTGCCGGTCGGCGCCATCGGCATGAGCGTCTTTGCGATCGACCTGTACTTTGCCTCGCGCAGCCTGCCGCCAGCGGGGGTGATGGCGGTGTCGCAGTTCATCGCCCAGCCGGCCCACTGGCGGGTGATGGCGGACCTGGCCTTGCTGGCGCTGTCGGCCGGGCTGTACTCGGTGCCGATGTACGCGCTGATCCAATTGCGCAGCCAGCCCAGCCACCGCGCCCGCATCATCGCGGCCAACAACATCCTGAACGCGCTTTTCATGATCGTCAGCTCGGTCGGCGCGGGTGCCATGCTGAGTGCGGGCTACAGCGTGCCCGAGGTGTTTCTGGCCACCGCGCTGCTCAACGCGGTGGTGGGCGCCTACATCTTTTTGCTGGTGCCCGAGTACCTGCTGCGCTTTGTCGCATTTTTGCTGTCGCGTGTGATGTACCGCTTCACGCTGCGGGGCGAGCAGCACATCCCGGCGGCGGGTGCGGCAGTCATCGTTTGCAACCACGTCAGCTATGTCGACGCCCTGCTGCTGATGGCGGCCAGCCCGCGACCGATGCGCTTCTTGATGGACCACCGCATCTTTGCGGTGCCGGTGCTGGGTTGGTTGTTCCGGCTGGCCAAGGCGATCCCGGTGGCGCCGCAGGCCGAGAACCCCGCCGCGTACGCTGCCGCGTTTGCCGCTGCCGACGCGGTGCTGGCCGACGGTGACCTGCTGTGCATCTTCCCGGAGGGCGGCATCACCCGCGACGGCACGTTGCAGCCTTTCAAGCCCGGCGTGATGAAGATCCTGCAGCAGCGGCCGGTGCCGGTCGTGCCGGTGGCGCTGCACAAACTGTGGGGCTCGTACTTCTCGCGCATCGAGGATGGCCGGGCGATGGTGCGGCCGCTGCGGCGCGGCCTGTTCAGCGCGGTCGGCTTGAGCGCCGGCCCGGCGCTGGCGCCCGAGGTGGTGACCCCCGAGGGCTTGCATGCCAAAGTGCAGGCGCTGCTGCAGGCCGGCTGACCCGGCGCACGCTGCTGTTGTGCGGTATGGCACGGCGCGGCGAGGCCCCCACCCCGGCGTGGGGGGGGTCGGACGGGCGGTGCCGCCGGTACAGTAATTTCAATCGCCCACCCACTGCCCCGCCCCCGCCCCCATCACCATGAACCTGTCCCGCGCTGCGCTGTTGCGCTTGCTGCCCTTTGCGGCCTTCATGGTGTTGTTGGCGCTACGCGGCCTGGCGCCCACTGACGACCGCTGGGGCTTCGACACCCGCTGGCTTTACGGTCTGAACCTGGTTGTGGTTGGCGGCATGCTGGTAGCCTGGTGGCGCGAGTACGGTGAATTGGCGGCGCAAAACCTGCCATCGCGCCGCGAGTGGGCGTTGTCGATCGCGGTCGGGCTGGGGGTTTTTGCGTTGTGGATCCGGCTCGACGCACCCTGGATGCAGATCGGTGGTCCGACGGCCAGCTTTGTGCCGGTGGACGCCCTGGGCCGCTTGGACTGGCCGCTGATTGCAGTGCGCTGGTTGGGTGCGGCGCTGCTGGTACCGGTGATGGAAGAGCTGTTCTGGCGCTCGTTCCTGATGCGCTGGGTGCAGGCACCCACCTTCGAGGGCGTGGACCCGCGCCGGGTCGGCCCCAAGGCCGTGGTGCTGTCGACCTTTGTGTTCATGCTGGCGCACCCGCTGTGGCTGGCCGCCATCCTGGCCGGCCTGGCTTACGCGATGCTCTACCGCCAGACGGGCAAACTCTGGCCGGCCGTGATCGCCCATGGCGTGACCAACGGCGCGCTGGGGATCTGGGTGGTGATGACGGGGCAGTGGCAGTTCTGGTGAGCGGCGGTTTTCGGCTCTGAGCGGTCGTTCGATTGATCGGAATGCCGCCGTTCGACGGGTGCGCCGAATGGCAACCAAGGCCGTCGGGCAACCGGCTCCCTCCATGTCCCCCGGCGCCGGCCTTGCGTCCGACGCCTCCTCCTTTACTTACGGGATCCGGTCACCCAACGCCCTTGGCCGCCGCCACCGTTGCTGCGTGCGTTGGCTTGAAAACCCAGCGCGCGCAGCAGGTGGCGTAGCGCCGTGTCGGGCTGGCGTGTCCCGCGCAGGTAAAGAAGGGAGGGCCGGTGGTTTTCCGGCCCGGAATGACACGGAGCGGGGCACGCCAGCCCGGCGCGGTGCGGTCGCACAACACCCACGAACGGCCGGTTACGGGCCAAAAAACGAACGGCAGCTCAGAGCCGAGAGCGGCCTGCCAATCGCGCAGCTTTGTCCCGCGGCCGCGCCGCGCTGCCACGCCGTCAATGCTGGAGCGTTCAAAAAGGAGCACTTGATTGGGTGAAAGGCTGGCGTACAGCAGCAGCCGGGCGCCTCTTGACGCCCCGGGGCCCGGCGTCAAACCCCATGGCGTGCCTCCTGAAAATCCAGCTCGCGAACGATCCGGCGCAGTGCCAGCTCGTCCAGCCCGTGCAGACGGCCGTAGCGCTGGGCCGCCGCACGCTCGGCGCGCAGGCCCAGCAGCCCCAGTTCACGCTCGATGGCCTGTTCCTCCAGCCGAAGGACCGGGCCGGCCGCGCTATTGCGGGCGATGCGTTGCCGGTACATCGCCAGCAGCCGGGCCTCGGCCCCGGCGTAATGCGGGTCTGTCGCCGAACCGCTGTTGCGCTGGCGGCGCGCTTGCTCCAGCGCCTGCAATGCCGCCTCGGCTGCGGCGCGGCGGGTGGCGTGCTCGATCTGGCTGCGCCCGGGCGCCGCCGGCCAGACCAGCCCGCGCAGCAGCGGCGGCAGCAGCAACGTCGCCACCGCCAGCGACAGCACGATCACACCGGCCGCCAACAGGATGGCCAGGTCCCGCGCCGGAAACGCGCCGCCATCCGGCAACACCAGCGGCAGCGTCAGCACGCCGGCGAGCGTGACGGCGCCTCGCACGCCGGCCAGCGACGCCACCAACACCACCCGCCAGCCCCGCAAAGGCGTGTCTTCGCCGCGTCGGCGTGCCGCCACCGCCCCGAGCCAGAACGACAGCCCCACCCACGCAAACCACAGCGCCCCCAGCGCCAGCACGATCAAGCCGGCGGCGCCGGCCAGCCACCAGGGGTCGCTGTGGCCGGTGATCAGTACCGTGCTGGGCGTGGCCGCCAGCAAGGCCGGCAATTGCTGGCCCAGCAGCACAAAGATCGCCCCGTTGGTCGCCAGCTGCACCGTGTCCCAGACGGCGGTGCGCTGCAGCCGCGTGGCTGCACGCCAGGGCCAGGCATCGGTCAGGTTCATCGTCAGGCCCGCCGCCACCGCCGCCAGAATGCCCGAGCAGTGCAGGTGCTCGGCCAGCAGGTAGACACCAAACGGCAGCAACAGCGTGGCCAGGATCTGCGAGCCACCGCCCTGCGTGCCCTGCGCGGTGGTGCGCGCTGCGATCCGGGCCACGCCCCAGGTCACGCCCGCGCCGATCAGCAACCCGCCGGCAGCCACCCAGCCAAAACTGACCAGCGCGCCGGGCAGAGAAAACGCGCCGGTCAGCGCGGCAGCCACGGCAAACCGCATGCACACCAGGCCGGACGCGTCGTTGAGCAGCGCCTCGCCCTGCAGCAAGTGCATCAGCCGGGCGGGTATCGGGTGGCGGGCAGCCACGGCGCTGACGGCGATCGGGTCGGTCGGGGCGATCACACCGGCCAGCGCAAAGGCCACCGCCAGCGGCATCGCCGGGATCAGCCAGTGGATGAACCAGCCCATGCCCAGCACGGTGGCCAGCACCAGGCCCAGCGCCAGCGTCACCATGGTGCCGGCGTCGCGGCGCAGCGCATCTTGCGGGATGCGCCAGCCGTCGATGAACAGCAGCGGCGGCAGGAACAGCAGGAAAAACAGCGCCGGGTCCAGCACGCCAGCAGCCAGCCCCAGGCCGTGGATTGCCGCGCCCAGTGCCATCTGCACCAGCGGTAGCGGCAGACGCAGCAGCCGCGCCAGCGTGCCGCTGACCACCACGGCCAGCAGCAAGGTGCCCGCGACGCCGGTTGCCTCCATCCCACCCTTTCAAGGCCCGGTGCGGCGCGCCGTGGCGCCGCCCGCCGGGCTGGGGCCCAGCATCGTGCCGGCACCCCGGGTGCGCCAGCAGCGGTGGGCTCGGCAGGCTGTAGTTGGCGTCCTACGCGGGTTGGCGGCCCGATCGGCGGCGCTGCGCGCTGTGCGCGGCGCGCTGTGTGCTCATTCGGCCGTGCCGACGTCCAGTGTGGTCTTGCCCGGCCCTTCGATGCCGCCGGGGATGCAGGCCCCCGGGCCCGCCCGCCGTCAAAGCCGCCGGTGCGCCAGCGCCGGCAACTGCTGGCGCACGGCGTCCAGACGCGCCCGGCTCAGTTCACCCGCCACCACCGCCTCGCCCTCGTCCTGCACCGCCAGCACCTCGCCCCAGGGGTCGGCCAGCAGGCTGTGGCCCCAGGTGTGGCGGCCGTTCTCATGCAGGCCGCCCTGGGCCGGCGCCAGCACGTAACACTGGTTTTCCACCGCCCGGGCGCGCAGCAGCAACGCCCAGTGGGCGGCACCGGTGGTGTGGGTGAAGGCCGACGGCACGACGATCAGGTCGCAAGGCGGCTGCATCAGGCGGCGGTACAACTCGGGGAAGCGCAGGTCGTAGCAGATCGACAAGCCCACCCGCCAGCCCTCGATGTCCACTGCCACCGGCGTTTGCCCGGCTTCCAGCACCCGGCCTTCGTCATAACGCTCGCTGCCGTTGTCGAAGGCAAACAGGTGGATCTTGTCGTAGCGTGCCACTTGGTGGCCGCT
>Ga0209181_10003536_pt1 | contig 23934 bp, 21 predicted proteins | sample MAT05_FD_187208 | JGI IMG/M metagenome (GOLD analysis project Ga0209181, IMG submission 187208) | Freshwater microbial communities from Lake Fryxell liftoff mats and glacier meltwater in Antarctica - MAT-05 (SPAdes) (version 2) | ecosystem: Environmental > Aquatic > Freshwater > Ice > Liftoff...
CCGTCGCGTAGGTTTGTGTGCCGACGATGCCACGCGTTTTGAGCATTTCACGCAATTGCGGCGGAAAGTATTCGCCTGACACCGACGCACGTTTGAGGCTGGTGATCGGCGTGCCGAGTTCGTCGGCTTTCTCCAGCAGGATGCGCAGGAATGACGGCGTGCCGGTGTACGCAGTCGGCTGCAAATCGTGCATCGCCGCGATTTGTTGTTCAGTGTTGCTGACGCCCGCAGGAAAAACCGTGCAGCCCAGCGCCAACGCGCCCGCATCCATGATCCAGCCGCCCGGTGTCATGTGATAACTGAAGGTGTTGTGCACGAGATCACCGGCGCGGAAGCCCGCTGCGTAGAGCGCTCGCGCGGTGCGTGCGTAGGACGCGGAGGCTCGCCCTTCGGGCTCATAAATCGGGCCGGGCGAGGCGAACACCCGAGCGGCCCTGTTCGTTTGCGTTCCCCAACCGATCGCGGCGAAACCGCCGAACGGGTCGCCTTTGCCTGAACCCGCTGCGCGCGACGCTTGCTGTTGCTCCAGCAATTCGCTCTTGCGGATCACCGGCAGCGTCGCGAGCGCGGCGGGTGAGGTGATCGCGTTTGCGTCCACGCCCGCGAGTGACTTCGCAAACGCGGAGGTTGCACGCTGTGCATGCGCAATTTGCGCGCTCAAACGAGAAAAAAGATCGTGATCGCGCTCGGAAGCGGAGCGCGTTTCGCGGGGATCGGGGAAGGTGGTCATAGCGGGCCGGATCGGTGTTTTGCCAACGCTTGATGTTACAAGCGCTTGCCTCGGCAACTATTCTCACCATGCGGGGCTGTTGACGGCGAACCGCGCTTCCACGCTCCCGGTGTAAAGTACCGGGATGGCACCCACCATCTTGCGCGAAGGTCAGTTCCGTTTGTTCTTCTTCTCGCGAGAAGAGTCGCGCATCCACGTGCACGTTTCGCACCCTGACGGTGAGGCCAAGTTTTGGTTAACGCCGAACGTTCACCTGGCCACTGCGACGGGATTGAATGATCACCAGATTCGTGGCGCACAAAACGTCGTCGAATTGCACCTTGAGGAAATCACCCATGCATGGCACCGACACTTCGGATCCTGAAGTTACCAACGTGTCACGGCACGGATTCTGGCTGCTGCTCGCGGACGAAGAAGTGTTGGTCCCGTTCGAGCAGTTTCCGTGGTTCCGCAGCGCGACGATAGCTCAACTAACGCACGTCGAATGGCCAAGCCCCGATCATCTGTATTGGCCGGAGCTTGATGTAGACCTTTCAGTCGAATCGATTCGCCGACCCGAAGCGTTTCCGCTGGTTTCGTCGGTGCACGCGTAACAGACCGAGATCAACACACAGCTCGAGAGCCCCCATGAAAGATTTTCAACCTGCAAAGCAACGCGTCGAAGTCAGCGTCGGTGAGTCCGTACGCATTTTGCGAGAGCTGCAAGAGTTCAGTCAAAGCCAATTGTCCGCATTAACCGGTATCTCGCAAGCAACCATTTCGGCTATTGAAAATGGCCGCGTGAATTTGGGTGTTGAGCGCGCCAAGGTGCTGGCACGTGCGTTGCGATGCCATCCTGCGGTGTTGGTCTTTCCGGGTTGGAAGATACCGTTGGAGGCGGCAGCGTGAAAAGCGCTGCGCCGTCTGTGAATCCAGAAACGTTGCGCGGCGCTTTCGCGGGCCGCCTGATCGTCGACCCCACCGACATGCAACCGTTCACCACCGACTGGCGCAAACGCTGGTTTGGCAAGGCGATTGCGGTGGCGCAGCCCGACACGACAGAGGATGTTGCCGCAGTGGTCCGCTGGTGCGTCGCGAACGCGGTGCCCATCGTTCCGCAGGGTGGTAACACGGGCATGTCGGGCGCATCGGTGCCGGACGAATCCGGGCAGGCACTGGTGCTCTCGCTGGCGCGCATGAACCGCGTGCGTGAGGTGGACTTGCCCAACAACACGATGACGGTTGAGGCCGGATGCATCTTGCAAACTGTGCAGGAATTGGCGCGCGAGAAGGGCAAGCTGTTTCCGCTCTCGCTCGGCGCCGAAGGCTCATGCATGATTGGCGGCAATCTGTCGAGCAATGCAGGCGGCGTTGCGGTGCTGCGCTACGGCAACGCACGCGAATTGTGTCTCGGCCTTGAAGTGGTGACGGCGCAGGGCGAAATCTGGAATGGATTGCGTGGATTGCGCAAGGACAATACGGGCTACGATTTGCGCGATCTGTTTATCGGCGCTGAGGGCACGCTCGGCGTGATCACCGCTGCAACGTTGAAAGTGTTTCCGCTGCCCGCCGCCAAAATTACGGCGTGGGCGGCGGTGAAAGATCTGCACGACGGCCTGCGACTCCTGGAACTGGCGCAGAATAAACTCGGCGCGCGGCTCACTGCGTTTGAGGCGCTCACGCCGCCGTGCATCGAGCTTCTGCATGAACAATTGCCGCAGCTGCGCTGGCCGCTTGCGACGCGCGAAACCCATGCCGTTCTGATTGAACTTTCAGACGGAGAAAGTGAAGCGAATGGTCGCGCCGCGCTGGAAACGCTGCTCGAATCGGCATTCGAATCTGGCCTCGTGACTGACGCGGCGATTGCTGCGAATCTCACGCAGTCGGCGGAGTTCTGGAGCCTGCGCGATCACATGACAGAAGCGCAGCAGCGTGCCGGAAAAAACATCAAGCACGACATCGCGGTACCGATCTCGCGAACGGCAGATTTCGTGAAGAGCACCAACGCGGAAATCGCGCGGCACTTTCCCGGTGTGCGGATGATTGTGTTCGGACATTTGGGCGACGGCAATTTGCATTACAACGTGTCGCCACCGAAGGGGACTGATGGCACGGTAGGCGACGATTTCGCCACCATTGAAGGCGCGATTAATCGCATCACGCATGATGCGGTGCATGCGCATGGCGGCTCGGTGTCTGCCGAGCATGGCCTGGGCGTACTGCGCCGTGGAGAGGCCGCGCGCTACAAGTCGGCCGTAGAGCTCAATATGATGCGAGCGATCAAGCAGGCGCTGGACCCACAGGGAATCATGAATCCGGGCAAGGGGTTGCCGCTTTGAAAGACGCCGCGCTGAATGTGGCAGGGCACGCTGTTTCGCCGCTGCATTACATCAATGGCGAACGCGTAGGTTCACCGGAGACGTTTGAGCTTTTCTCTCCGATTGATCGGCGCGTGCTGGGTCAAATTGCACAAGCTACGCCTGAGCAAGTTGCGAGTGCGGTGACCGCAGCCAGCACCGCGTTTCCCGCGTGGTCGCAGCTAACCACTGCTGTACGGCGCGACTACCTGCATGCGTTCGCGGCAGAAATCGGAAAACGCAAGGACGCTTTTTGCGAAGTTGAATCAAACGACGCTGGCGTGCTGCTATCGCGTATGCAACACGGCGTCGCGCCGCGCGCGATGTTGAACCTGACGTACTTCGCGGATCATGCGCTCACGCTGCAAGATCATAGGATCGTCACCGATCAGGCGACGCATTATGTGAAGCATGATCCGGCAGGCGTGTGCGCGATCATCACGCCGTGGAACGCGCCGCTGATGTTGACCACGTGGAAGCTCGGCCCGGCGCTGGCGTCGGGCAACACGGTCGTGATCAAGCCGCCGGAATGGGCGCCGCTGACCTGCTCGCTGCTCGCCGACTGTGCGCATGCGGCGGGTTTGCCGCCGGGTGTGGTGAACATCGTTCAGGGCACCGGCGCGGTGACGGGCGCGGCGCTGGTCGCCGATCCGCGTCTCGCGCGAATTTCATTCACCGGTTCGGTGCCCACTGCGAAATTCATCGCGGGTGCCGCGGCGCACAATCTGGTGCCATGCAGCCTTGAACTAGGCGGCAAGTCGCCATTCATCGTATTAGAAGATGCTGATGTTGATGCAGCGGCTGCCTGTGGCGCATTGATGTATCGCAACGCGACGCAAGTGTGTCTCGCCGGGACGCGTTTTCTCGTGCATGAGCGTGTGCGTGATGCCTTCGTTGCCAGCATGAAGCGCATCGTTGAGAAGCTCACGGTCGGCGATCCGCGTGATCCCGCAACGGAGGTCGGCCCTGTGATTGATCCACGTCAGCATGAGCGCATCAAAGCGTTCGTCGCGCGGGCGAAGGCGGCGGGTGCAACCGTGCTTTGGGGCGGTGAGCCGCATCCCTACGGCGCGTTGTACTTTCAACCGACAATGCTGACCGATGTTGCGCAGGACTCCGAGATTGTGCAGAACGAAGTCTTCGGCCCCGTACTGACATTGCAGACTTTTTCTACTGACGCTGAACTGATCGCAATGGCGAACGGTACGGACTACGGGCTCGGTGGTGTTTGTTACGGCGCAGAGCCTCATGCAAAAGCCATTGCTGAGCAAGTGCGAACTGGATTTATCTGGGTCAACAGCTTTGGCATTCGCGATCTTGCTGCGCCGTTTGGTGGTTGCAAACGCTCGGGTAATGGACGCGAGGGTGGTGACTGGAGCTTTGAATTCTTCTGCGATATCAAGGACGTGATCGTGCCGAAGAAACCTTTCGTTCCGAGTTTTTCGCACCGGTAGCGATACGAAGCGCTATATCGGTAGGGTGGGCAGCCTCTGCCCACCGTTCACTTTCGTCACAGGAATGGTGGGCACGGGGTGCCCACCCTACAAATGTGCAGGAGTATTACGTTGGGAAAAATAGTCGGCGCGGCGTTGGTTTCGCACCATCCTGGCCTCTTCCAAAGCGATGAATTTCGCATCAGGATGGGCAACGGCACGGACTCAGATTTGATTGCCGGATACGACCGCCTGCGGGCGAAAATTGATGCGGTCAAGCCCGACACGCTCATCATTTTCGATACGCACTGGTTCACCACCGGCTATCACCTGATCGACGGCGGGCGCGTTTATCGTGGCAGCTATATCTCGGACGAAATGCCGTGGTATCTCTACGGGCAGGCTTACAACTATCAGGGCAATCCTCAGCTGGCAGCGCTGATTGAGACGGTAGCTGTTGAACGCGGTGTAATGTCGAAAGCGATTTATGACCACGATCTGCCAAGACACTACGCAACGATCAATGTCGCAAACAAGTTAGCCAGAGGTGAGCGCGTCGTTTCGGTGAGCAATTGCCAGAACTGTCAGCCGCATCATTTCATCGAATCCGGCAGCGTGATTGCAGAGGCGATTGCCCGCAGCGTTGCACCCAACAGCGAGCGCGTCGTATTGCTCGCGTCGGGCGCATTGAGTCATAAATTCAACCAGATCGACTGGGTACAAAAGCATCCGCGTATCTATCACGAGAATAATGTCTCGTGCCCGGAAAATATCGAACTGGACAAAGAGGCCATCGCGCTCATGCAGGCTGGCAATCACGCGTCGATTCTCGATCAGTGGGACAGCAAATTCGGCCGACTTCCGTGGGAAGGATTTGGTGGTCATTACCTGCAAATGATCGGTGCGCTCGGCGCACGCGATTGCAAGGCCGCAGGCACGGCGCTTTCCGACTATGAGAACGCTCGCGGCACCGGCAATATTCACATGTGGTTCGATGTTTAGGTGCGGCCCACAGGTTCCTCCCCCTTCAAGGGGGAGGTTAGGAGGGGGATGGGTTACTTGCGGACATGAGCTGGGTCGCGCATCTAAAACCCATCCCCACCCTAGCCCTCCCCTTGAAGGGCAGGGGACAAATGCAACCCCTCACTCGAGCCTCTATCCATGAGCGTAGCTAACCCCCGCCCCCTACCCGCCATCCTCTCAGGCCCACGCGTTGAACGTCGCCGTGTGCTCGTTGGCGGCAGCGCCTGCTGGGGCACGGTCGCCGAGCACGCGTCGACGATTCTTCTCGACGATGGACGATCTGTCGCGCTTGCTACCGTACAACATCTCGCGCCCTTCGAGCACGGTCAGCCGACGAAGATCATCTGCGTGCATCTGTCGTACAGTTCACGCGGCATCGAAACGCGTAACAACCCGGTGCCCACACTCACGCCCACCTACTTCACCAAACCGCCGACCGCGATCAATCATCACGGCGGTGAGATGGTGAAACCGGCAGATTGTCAGTACCTCAACTATGAAGGCGAGTACGCGGTCATCATCGGTAAAGTCTGCCGCAATGTCACACCAGACGAAGCGTGGGATTACATGCTCGGATTCGCTCCGGCGCTCGACATGGGTCTGCAAAATTTCCGCGATACCGATCAGGGCTCGATGCTGCGGGTGAAGGGAGGGGATGGCATGCTGCCGATCGGGCCGGGGATCGTGAGTGGCGTCAATGTTCTGGAACAGACGCTGCGGACTTATCGCAACGGAATGCTCGTGCAGGAAGCAAAGATCGGCGACGAGATGATCTGGGGGCCGCATTACATGGTGGCCGATATTGCACGACACATTACGCTCGTGCCGGGTGACGTGATCCTCACCGGCACGCCTTGTCACTCGCGCTCGGTTGATGTCGGCGATCTGGTGGAAGTGGAAATTACGGAGCTTGGACGGTTGTCGAGTAGAGTGGTCGCCGGGCCGGTGCCACGCGCCTCAGCGCTATCCGATCCTGTGGGTCATCAACCGACCGATAGCCCGGAAGTGCGGCGCGTGGCGCTTGGATTTGACGAGCGCGTGCCCGAGCATTTCAGACAAAATTATCGTGACGCGGCAAAGGTGAATTTCTAATGGCGCTTCGTAAGATCACTTTTTCACCCTTGTTGTTATCCTGAGGCTCTGCGAAGGATCACGTGGCAGGCCATGTAAGTCGCAACTGTCACCGCTCATCGCACTTTCACGTGATCCTTCGCTTGTGGCTCAGGATGACAACGCGCGTGACGAAAAATAAAAATTTAGAGACCCCCAAATGGTATTGTCGGCAGAAACAATTACAAAGCTTGCACAGGAGCTGAATGTCGCTGAAAAGTCACGAGTCCAGGTCGAGCAATTTTCCAAACGCTTCTCCGAGATGACTGTGGCCGATGGCTACGCGATTCAGAAGGCGTGGGTCGCGATCAAATGCGCCGAAGGCCGCAAAATCGTCGGTCGTAAAATTGGCCTGACCTCGCGCGCCATGCAGCTCGCTTCGCAAATCAGTGAGCCGGATTTCGGCGCGTTGCTGGACGACATGATGTTTGCGGCGGGCGACACTATTCCGATGTCGCGCTACATCGTGCCGATGGTGGAGGTCGAGCTGGCCTTCGTACTGAAGGCAGGGTTGACGGGCCCGAACGTGACTATTGCAGACGTACTCGCCGCGACCGATTACGTGGTGCCCGCCATCGAGCTGATTGACGCACGAATTGATCGGCTGGATCGCGTCACCAAAGTGCCGCGCAAAGTGTTCGACACGATTTCTGATAACGCAGCGAACGCAGGCGTAGTGCTGGGCGCAACGCGCGTCGCCGCCGATACGATTGATCTGCGCTGGATCGGCGCGATCATGGAGAAGAATGGTGTGGTCGAAGAGACTGGGCTCGCAGCGGGCGTGCTCGGGCATCCGGCGGCTGGCATCGCGTGGCTCGCCAACAAGCTTGCGCCGCACGGCGAGTCGTTGGTGGCGGGTGAACTGTTGCTGGCGGGCTCATTTACGCGGCCCGTGGCGGCGGCGGTGGGCGACAAGTTCAGCGTTGATTACGGCAGCGTTCTGGGTCGAATAGATTTTCAATTTGTTTGACGTGCAGTGTGGCTGTGGGAGGGGTTCTACCGCGATTGCCCGAGGCGAGTTCTATCGCGGTGGAACTGCTCCCACAGTGAAATGTGATTTGTGGTTTGGATTGGAAAAAAAATGAAGGTTTGTGTCGTTGGCGCAGGTGCTATTGGCGGTTGGATGGGCGCACGCCTTGCCTTGGCGGGCCATCAGATGAGCATACTGGCGCGCGGCGCCACGCTAGCCGCGATTAAGGCCAATGGATTGCAACTCATTGAGGGCGGCACGACACACTCGGTGCAGGTCAAAGCCAGCGCCAGTGCGGCTGATCTGGAAACGCCCGACCTGCTGATCATCGCGGTAAAAGCGCCAGGTTTGCGCGATGCAGCGGTCTCGGTCAAATCGCTGATCGGAGCGAACACCATCGTGCTGACCGCAATGAACGGCGTGCCGTGGTGGTTTTTTGATCGCGCGGATCGCCCGTTAGCGGGGACGCAGCTCGCAAGCATCGACGCATCGGGCGACGTCGCAGCGAGCATCCCGGCGGGCAACGTGATTGGGTGCGTGGTACACGCCGCATGCAGCGTAGATGCGCCCGGCGTGATCCGCCATAAGATGGGCCAGCGCTTGATCGTTGGTGAGCCCTCTGGCGGTGCGTCGACGCGGCTCACAGCGCTACACGAAGCGCTCGTGAACGCAGGATTCGAACCGGAGTCGAGCCCCGATATTCAACGCGACGTCTGGTTCAAACTCTGGGGCAACATGACGATGAACCCGGTGTCGGCGATCACGGGCGCGACTACTGACAAGATTCTCGATGACGAACTCACGCGCGAATTCTGTTCGGCTGTCATGCGCGAGGCGCAAGCCATCGGCAACAAAATCGGCATCCCGATTGAGCAAACGCCAGAGCAGCGCCACGACGTCACGCGCAAGCTCGGCGCGATGAGAACCTCAATGCTGCAAGACGTTGAGGCGTACAAAGGCATCGAGCTTGATGCGCTGGTTGGGTCCGTTTGTGAGATCGGGCAAAAGGTCGGCGTCGCCACGCCGTTTACGGATGCAATGCTGGGACTGACGCGACTGATGGCGCGTCAACGCGGCTTGTACTGAGAATGAATCGTCGTCGTTTTGAGCTTCAGCTTCCTGCTGAAAGCACGCCTGAATCTGGGCTTCTTGCTGTTTTAGGCGTTTGTCGACTTCGGACAAAACTAGCTGCTAGCCCCGTTTCAATAAGATTTTCAAGAGAAAGTTGATAGCGAACTTCTCCGCGTCATGTCACCGATTCAGCGCGGGTACGGGCGGGGAATCAAGCCAACCAGCGCTTGCGTCGACGATAGCTTTTCACATCGCGAAACGATTTGCGCTCGCCAGACGAAACGCCGAGATAGAACTCTTTTACGTCTTCGTTGCTGGCGAGTTCTTTGGCGTCGCCGTTCATCACGACGCGACCGCTTTCAAGGATGTAGCCGTAGTCAGCGTACTTGAGCGCGACGTTGGTGTTTTGCTCGGCCAGCAGGAAGCTCACGCCTTCTTTGGTGTTTAAGTCTTTGACGATCTCGAAAATCTCGGCGACGATTTGCGGGGCGAGACCCATTGACGGCTCGTCGAGCAGAATCATCGACGGTTTCGCCATCAGCGCGCGACCGACCGCGGTCATCTGTTGTTCGCCGCCAGAGGTGTAGCCGGCCTGCGAGGTGCGGCGCGTTTTCAGACGCGGAAAGTAAGCGTAAACACGCTCTAATTCGTCCTTGATTTCTGTGCGTGAAAGTTTGCGCGTGTATGCGCCCGTGAGCAGATTCTCCTCAACGGTCAGATGCGAAAAGCAGTGACGCCCCTCCATCACCTGACATACGCCCATTTTTACGAGGTCGTTGGTGGTCAGCTTGTCGGTGCGCTTGCCGTCGAATTCGATGGAGCCCTTGGTCACGTCGCCGCGCTCGGTGCGTAGCAGATTGGACACGGCTTTGAGCGTGGTGCTCTTGCCAGCACCGTTAGCGCCGAGTAACGCCACGATTTTTCCTTTCGGTACTTCGAGCGACACGCCCTTGAGCACGAGGATCACGTGGTCGTAGATGACTTCGATGTTGTTGATGGAAAGATAGGCAGTCATGATTTCAGGTGTCGGTTAGCGGGAGGAAAGTCAGCTGGGTCGTCATGCGAATTCCCTCTCCCTAACCCTCTCCCAGAGGGAGAGGGAACAAGACCCGCATTTCCCGTAAGGGAGCGGAACTTAGTAGGGTGGGCAGCCTCTGCCCACCGCTCGGTTTTGTTGCAGCAAGGGTGGGCACGGAGTGCACACCCTAGGGCTACGGCTGCTTTACCCTGGCAGGCACGCTGGGGTGATTTTCTTCTCGGCAGCGTACTTCGCAGACGACTCCGCCACCATCTTTTGCACCATGGCACGATCGCCAATGATCCAGTTTGGCGTGACCGCTTTCCAGGCTTTGCCGTCCCACACCTGAACTTTTACGGCGCCTGAGCCTTCGTGATCCTGGCAGCTGGTTTTGATCGTCGGGAACATGTTGGCCGCGCCCAATTCACGTTGACGTTTTTCGTCGACGTTTAAGTTCTCAAGCCCCCACCGAATTTGCTCTCCGGTCATGACCTTGCCTTTGCCGTATTTATTCTGCGCGTTGCGAATACCCTCAATCCAGAGCATCGCTGCCGTGATACCACGCATGTGATACACCGAGCCGACGCGATCTTTGTCGGAAAGATTACCTTTGCCGGTGGCATAAACTTTCTTTCTGATCTCATCGATGACAGGGTAGTTGCCGGGCGTGTTAAACGTCATGGTTGTGTAGCCCTTCGCCGCGTCGCCTGCAGGAATCGTGTCCTCTTCAGAGCCCGCCCACCAAACGCCCAACATCTTCTCGCGCGGGAAGCCGACGCGCGCTGCGGTCTTGATGGCCACTGCGTTCATCACGCCCCAACCCCAAAGAATTACGTAATCCGGATTCGCCTGACGAATTTGCAACCACTGCGAGTTTTGCTCGTTGCCGGGGTGCGGCACGGGGATTTTGACCAGCTGAAAACCCAACGATTTTTCGTAGGCCTCAAGCACCGGGAACGGCTCCTTGCCAAACGCAGAATCGTGATACAGATGCACGATCTTTTTGCCCCTGAGCTTGTCCATGCCACCGGCTTTGTCGCCTAAGTACTTGATCATGCCCGCCGCTTGTGACCAGTAGCTCGTGATGAGCGGGAACACGTAAGGAAAGACTTGTCCGTTCGCAGCGTCGGAGCGACCGTAGCCAAGCGTTGTCATCGGCACTTTGTCGACGCCGACACGATCCAGGATGCCGTACGCGATACCGGTACTGAGCGGTTCGACGAGGGACGCGCCACCGCCTTTTTTCTTCAGGCGTTCGTAGCACTCGACGCCGCGCGTTGCGTTGTATTCCGTCTCGCATTCTTCCCACGCGATCTTGACACCGTTGATCCCGCCGTTGGCGTTGACCAGATTGAAGTAATCAATGGCACCGCCGTAAAACCCGGAACCGCCCGCGGCGTATAGGCCGACACGGTAAGACAGTATCGGAATAAATTGCTCTTGTGCGGCGGCAAGCGCACCAGTGAGCGCGGTGGTTGCAGCCACAGCGGACACGATCATTGCTTTTGCGAATTTCAGTTTCATACATCCTCCTTTGGATTGACTAACTTCAGTAAGATTTATGGGGCGAGACACTAGTGAGGGAACGGCCAGAGACGGAGTTTTTCTTTGCCGATTTGCCACAGCCGCGCCAGTCCGTGCGGCTCAACGATCAGAAAGAAAATGATGAGTCCACCGAACACCATGAGCTCAAGGTTCGATGTGACCGAGTTGGGCAGTCCCGTCACATGGACGATCATCGAGAGAACAATCGGAAGCAGTACGATAAACGCTGCGCCGAAGAAAGAGCCTAGTATCGACCCTAGTCCCCCGATGATGACCATGAATAGGATACGAAATGACAAATCGAGGTTGTAGGCTTCCGGCTCCACCGTGCCGACGTAGCAATACGCAAACAGGGCCCCTGCTATGCCGCAGTAAAACGAGCTGACCGCAAAGGCGATGAGTTTCGTTCGCATCACTCGAAACCCGATGACCTCGGCTGCCACGTCCATATCGCGCACTGCCATCCATGAACGTCCTACGGTAGAGCGCACCATGTTTTTTGCGAGCAGCGCGAGTACCGATACGATAGCCAGTACAAGCAGGTACTTTTCTGCGGGCGAATCGAACTTGTAGCCAAGAATTTCGATTTGCTGCGCCGTGATGACACCCGAGGACGAGTTGTTGGTGAACCAGGGCACCTTGGTCAAACACCAGACCACGAAAAATTGCGTCGCAAGCGTGGACGCTGCAAGATAAAAGCCGCGAATGCGCAAACTTGGCAGGCCAAACGCAATACCTACCATTGCCGCACAAATGCCCCCCAAAACAAACGCCAGCAAGATCGGCATGCCCGGAACGCGCAGCATGAAGTTGTAACTGGCGAACGCGCCGACCGCCATGAATGCGGCCGTGCCTAGCGAGATTTGCCCGGCATAGCCCGTGAGAATGTTCAGCCCCAACGCAGCAAGCGAAAAAATCAGGAACGGAATCAAAATCGCCGAGAACATGTACGGCGTCGCCACGAACGGCGTCACCAAAAACGCGATGACGAGGAGCGCCACGACTGCGAAACGGTCTTGCGCGATAGGGAAAATTTGAGTGTCGGTCTCGTAGGTCGTTTTGTATTGACCCGATTCTCTGTAAATCACAATTGCGCTCCGCTGCGCAGCGCGCAAATGACCAATGACGAATGATGAATGACGATGGCGGCGGTACGCATCTAGATTCTCCGAATGATTTTCTCGCCGAATAGTCCTTCGGGACGAATCAGCAAAAACACGAGCGCCAGCACATACGGAAACCATCCTTCGATGCCGCCGCCGACGTAGGGCCCAATGTAGACCTCGGCCAATTTCTCGGATGCGCCGATGATGAGTCCACCGACGATGGCACCGGGCACCGATGTGAAACCGCCCAAAATCAACACCGGTAACGCCTTAAGGGCAACGAAAGTCAGTGCAAATTGCACCCCGTTGCGCGAGCCCCAGAGCAGTCCCGCCACCAGCGCGACGATACCCGCAACCGCCCACACGATGCCCCAGACGTGCTGCAGAGGAATGCCGACGGAGAGTGCGGCTTGGTGATCGTCTGCGACCGCGCGCAGCGCTCGACCTATTTTCGTTTTATTGAACAAAAATGCCAGCACCGCCACGAGCACCGCGCAAATCCCGGCCGCAATCACATCGAACTGCGACACCAGCATGCCGGTCTTTTGCATGAGGTATTCAATCGGTACATCTTGAATGCCCAAATCGAGCGCGCGTACGGTCGACCCCCACATAAGCTGTGCAAAGCCTTCCAAAAAGAAGGTGAGGCCGATGGTTGCCATGAAGAGCGTGATGTCGTGCTGATTGACGAGCGGTCGCAGCACGATGCGCTCGGTCAGAAATCCGAGGGCGATCATGACCAGCATCGTCGCTGGAATCGCGAGCCATAGCGGAAATCCAAACTCTTCTTTCAGGCCGACGACGGTGAGCGCCGCGAAAAACACCATCGCACCTTGCGCGAAATTGAACACGCCCGATGCTTTGAAAATCAGTACGAAACCGAGCGCCACCAGGGCGTACATGACGCCCGACAGCAATCCTGCGATGAGCACTTCAAAAAAGAATTGCATCAGTGCGCTCCCAGGTAGGCTTTGATCACATCAGGATTATTGCGAACTTCATCCGGAGTGCCGTCGCCAATTTTCTTGCCGTAGTCGAGCACTACGACACGATCCGAAATATCCATCACCACACCCATGTCATGCTCGATGAGCACGATCGTGGTGCCGAACTGATCATTGGTGTCGAGCACGAAGCGACACATATCCTGCTTCTCTTCAACGTTCATGCCCGCCATTGGCTCGTCAAGCAACAACATCGTCGGTTCGGCGGCCAGCGCTCGTGCGAGTTCCACACGTTTCTTGATGCCGTAGGGCAGGCGCGCGACTGGCGTTTTGCGCACCGATTGCAGCTGCAAAAAATCGATGATTTCTTCGACCTTCTTGCGGTTCTCGATTTCTTCGCGACGGGCGCGACCAAACCAGAACGCCTGCTCGATGAAACTCGATTTGATTTTGAGGTTGCGCCCGGTCATGATGTTGTCGAGCACAGTCATGCCGGTGAACAAGGCGATGTTCTGAAACGTGCGTGCGATGCCGTTTTCAGCGGCCTGATGCGTGTCCATGTCCTTACGCACTTCGCCGTGAAAAGTGATCGTGCCTTCCTGCGGCGTATAGACGCCGTTGAGCACATTCAGCATCGAGCTCTTGCCCGCGCCGTTCGGCCCGATGATGGCGCGAATTTCATGCTCACGGACATCGAACGAAATGTCGGTCAACGCTTTGACGCCACCGAACCGTAACGAAATATTGTCGACCTTGAGAATGACGTCGCCGATTTTGCGGTCATCACTCATGCTGCGGCCTTGGTGACGGCGGGAAAGCGCTTTGCATCGTTAATCTTGATGTCGGCCGCGATGCTGCCACTACGCCCATCTTCGAATTTCACCTTGGTGTCGATGTGCTGCACGGTTTTGCCACCGTAAAGCCCATCGAGCAAAGCGGCGTATTTTTCCGCCACAAAACCGCGACGAACTTTGCGTGTCCGGGTCATTTCATCATCATCGGGATCGAGCTCTTTGTGCAGGATCAAAAAGCGCGCAATCTGCGAATGCGACAGTTCGCCCTCGGTGGCGAGTTCGGCATTCACTGCTTCCACACATTCTTTGATGAGCGCATACACCTCATCTTTGCCCGCGAGGTCGATGTAGCCCGAGTACACGATATTGCGGCGCTCCGCCCAGTTGCCGACCGCCGTCAAATCGATATTGATGAAGGCCGTGACGTTATCTTTGTCGTGGCCGAAGCACACGGCTTCCTTGATGTGCGAGAAAAACTTGAGCTTGTTTTCGATGTAATTCGGCGCGAACATGGCGCCGGTCGAAAGGTGACCAACGTCCTTGGCGCGATCAATGATGCGCAGATGGCCGTCGCTGTCAAACACTCCGGCATCGCCAGTGTGAAAGTAGCCGTTGGCGTCGATAGACTCCGCTGTCGCATCGGGCCGTTTGTAATATTCCTTGAGCACCATCGCCCCGCGCACCATCACCTCGCCATTGTCCGCAAGCTTGACTTCAACGCCCGGTGCCGCGGTGCCGACGCTGTCGAACTTGATCTGACCGTCGGGCTGCAAGCACACGTAGGCGCAGGTTTCGGTGGAGCCGTAGAGCTGTTTTAGATTGATGCCGATGGAGCGATAGAAGCGGAACAGGTCAGGCCCAATCGCGGCACCGGCCGTGTAGGCCACGCGGATGCGGCTCATGCCCAGCGTGTTCTTGAGCGGGCCGTAAACCAGCACATTGCCCAATGCATAAAGCAGTTTGTCCTTCGTGCTCACCGGCTTGCCGTCCATGATGTCTGCGCCGCAACGCTTGGCCACCGCCATCAGCGAGTCGTACAACCAGCGCTTGATACGGCTTGCGTCTTCCATGCGAATGGTGACGTTCGTCAGCACGCTTTCGAACACGCGTGGTGGCGCGAAGTAATACGTCGGCCCGATTTCGCGCAAGTCCGTCATCACGGTTTCGGCTGATTCCGGGCAATTGACCGTGAATCCTGCGACCAGAAATTGCGCATAGCTAAACAGGTGGTCACCCACCCACGCCATCGGCAAATAAGACAGCACGTTGTCGGTGGCGACGAGATGATCAAACTGCACGCCACCCTGTGCTGCCGTGATGAACGCCTGATGCGTCTGGCACACGCCCTTCGGCTTGCCGGTGGTGCCCGAGGTGTAGAGCATGACTGAGACGTCAGTCGCCTGCCCGCGCGCCACTTCGGCGTCGAAAAATCCTGGATGCGCCGCGTCAAACTCATCGCCTTTGGTGCGCAAGGCCTCAAGGCTCATCAGGCCCGGTGCGTTGTAGTTGCGCAGGCCGCGTGGATCGGCAAAGATGATGTGTTCGATTTGCGGCAAGGTGTCGCGCGCTTCAAGCAGTTTGTCGACCTGTTCCTGATCTTCAACGATAGCAAAGCGAATTGCTGCGTTTTCGAGCACGAATGTCATTTCCGCAGCGACGGCATCCTGATACATCGGCACCGCGATGCCGCCCAGCGATTGCGCTGCGGCGAACGCCATGTAGAGCTGTGGCCGGTTGTCACCAATGATCGCCAGATTGTCGCCACGTTTGAAACCCAGTGCCGCCAGGCCCATCGCCATTGCGCGCACTTCGGCGGCGGTGTCGCGCCATGACCAGGTCTGCCAGATACCGAGATATTTTTCGCGCAACGCGGGCGCGTCGGGGCGCTGGGCCGCGTGTTGCGACAGCAAGCGCGGAAACGTATCGGCAGTCGCCGCAGCACGGGTAACAGACATATTGCCTCGATCCTCCTCGATCCACGGGCACCCACTGGCGCACCGGTGACTAATCTACCAGTCATGCACTGCACAATGCCTTAGTACGCAAACAAAACCGACGCTCCGGTCGGGAATGTTTGAAGTATAGGTCTTATATAAGACTGGGGCGGCAAGGGTATTCCCGAACGAGTGGGTTCCAGCCGATACACTGTCAACCCAAACGCGCATGACCGACTTCAAAATCCAGTTCGTCGCCCAGACCGACTCCACCAATACCCGGCTCCTGCAACGGGCAGCGCGGCGATCCATGCACCGTCAGGTACTGGTTGCCGATGTGCAGACGGCGGGTCGCGGTCAGCGCGGTCGGCAATGGCAGGCGAGCGCGGGTGACGCAGTCTTGATGAGCGTGGCGTGGGAGTTCGAGCGCATGCAGCGGCTGGACGGGATGAGCCTTGCGGTCGGTGTGGCTGTGAGCCGCGCACTGGCAGGGCATCTGGGCAATCGCGCGAAACTTAAATGGCCCAACGACGTGCTGATCGACGAGTCGCACAAGCTCGCTGGCATTCTGATCGAGACCGTTCTCGGACCTTTTTCCACACGTACCGCCGTCGTCGGGATTGGCCTGAATCTGCGTTCACCACGCCTCACTCCAGCAGACGGGGCGCTGCCAACGATTGGGCTGGATGAAGTTGCAGGCTCTCGCCACTCGCGGGACGATGTTGTAGCGCTTCTGCTGGCCGCACTTAACGACGCCTTAATCCAGTTCGCAAAATCGGGTTTCGCAGCATTCCGGGACGAGTGGCTGGCGTCGTACGCCTACGCAGACAAAATGATCGTTGCGCGATTTCCCGACGGCGTTCAGATCAGCGGTCGCATCGTGGACGTGACCGGGCAGGGCGCGTTGGTGATAGAAAGCGAAGCGGGCGTGCATACATTTTTTTCTGGAGAGGTCAGCCTTCGTGCTCTTGGTTCTTGATATTGGCAATACTCGCCTGAAGTGGGCGGGTTTTGACGGCGACCGCATCGTCACCCGGGGCGCGATGTTCGTCGCTGAGATTGAGCATTTCGTCGAACGTGCAGGTCTCGCGCTTGATCGGCCGACGCATGTCGTTGGCAGCCACGTCGCCAATCATGTTTCCAAAGAGCGCGTTGAGCGGCAATTTGCAGCGCTTGGCATTCGCATTTACTGGATCGTTTCTACCGCCAGCGCCTGCGGAGTGAAAAATGGTTACGACGATCCCACGCGCCTAGGTACGGATCGCTGGGCGGCGGTGATTGCGGCATGGCATCGCGGGCTGGCACCGTGCGTGGTGGCGTGTGCCGGCACCGCATTGACCGTCGACCAACTCGATGAACGCGGCAACTTTCTGGGTGGCGCAATTGTCGCGGGGTACCACGCGATGCTCGGCGGGCTGGCGGGCAACACAGCAGCGCTATCCGTTGACGCTGGCGACTGGATGGCCCAGCCCACCAACACCCGCGACGCTCTTGCCACTGGAGCGATTGACGCGATGGTCGGTGCCATCGAGCACGGCCATCAGCGCCTGAGTCAAAGGCTGCGCGAACGCGGCGTCACACCTGCGCCGCGCATTGTGCTCACCGGAGGCAGCGCGTACCGCCTGCTGCAACACTTGGCCGAAGGCAACACGGTGATCGACTCGCTGGTGCTGGAAGGCGTGCGCTTGCTGGCAAAATCCAGCGTTGATTCCACCGCGTCTGTTGCATGAAAAAACTGCTCGTCCTGTTGTTGCTCGCGAACGCTGCGCTATTCGGCTACGCCTATGTCGACGGCATGAACGCGAACGCGCAGGCCAGTGCTGAGCGCTACAAACCGGTCAACGCCGATGCGGTGAGGTCACTGACCGCACAGCAAATGTCGAAGCTCGGCCCCGCCAAAGTCGCGCAGCTCACGCTGGCTTGTGCCGAATGGGGGCCGCTATCCGAGGCGGACCGCGTGCGCGCTACCAAGCTACTGGAGCCGCTGGTGCTAGGCCGCACGCTGCTGTCGCGGCGCGTGGACGTCCAGGCAGAGCACTGGGTCTACATACCGCCAAAAACAAATCGTGACGCGGCTGATCGCGCACTCGCCGATCTGAAGAGGCTCAACGTCACCGGCGGCAATATGGTGCTGGAACCCGGCCAGTGGAATTTCGCCGTGTCGCTCGGCGTGTTTCGTACGAAAGCGGAAGCGGATGAACGCCTCGCCGCAGTTCGCGCCAAAGGTGTGAAGACGGCTACCTACCGTCAACGTGAACAGACATTGGCGATGACGGCGCTGGTGCTGCGCGAGCCTCCGCAGTCGACGGTGAGCAAGCTCGAAGAACTCAAAGCGCAGATTTCCGGCACAACAATCACGACCGGTGCCTGCCCCGAAATCAAGGCATGATTCATCGCATTCGACTTGCCATATCGATGCAGGACATCGAGTATGCGCGCCGGCTCATGCGCAACTACGCACGCTGGACGGAAATTGATTTGTGCTTCCAGGATTTTGAAGGCGAGCTGGCTGCGTTGCCGGGGAAATACAGTGCACCTGCCGGTGCATTGTGGCTCGCAGACTCGCACTCATCCGCCACGCCAGTGGGTGTAGTCGCCGTCCGCGCGCTTGCCGGTTCGGCGCGTGAGTCCGGTTCGGTGTGCGAACTAAAGCGCCTGTGGGTCGAGCCAGAAGTCAAGGGCACCGGACTCGGACGTGAACTTGCGCGCACCGCGATCGCGTTTGCCCGTGACGCTGGCTACGCTGAAATGAAGCTCGATACTTTGAAGAATCGCATGCCCGCCGCCATCGCGCTGTACCGCTCGCTCGGCTTCGTCGACGCTGAGCCCTACACCGACAATCCGGAGCCAGACGTGCTTTATATGACTTTGAAATTGAGCTAGAAGATGGTCATGACTGTTGATTACATCATCGTAGGCGCAGGCACTGCGGGCTGCGTGTTGGCGAACCGGCTGTCCGAGGACGGTCGCAATTCGGTATGCCTTCTGGAGGCAGGCCCAAAAGACAATTACCTGTGGATTCACATCCCGATTGGCTATGCCAAAACGATGTTCCACCCGGTCTACAACTACGGCTACTACACTGAGCCGGAAGCGAACATGAATGGCCGCAAGGTCTACTGGCCGCGCGGTCGCGGGCTCGGTGGATCATCATCCATTAACGGACTGATCTACATCCGTGGTCAGTCTGCGGACTACGACCGGTGGTCGGCCGCGGGCAATAACGGCTGGAGCTGGAAAGAGGTGCTGCCGTACTTCATCAAGAGCGAGCACAACAGCGATAAGCGATTGCTCGCGAACGGTACCCATGGTCAGGGCGGCCCGCTCTGGGGCACCTCAATCCCCGATCCGCATCCGGTGATGGACGCCATCATCGCGGGCGGCGAAGAGCTCGGCGTGCCACGCACGATTGATTTCAATAGCGGCGATCAGACCGGCGTTGGCTATTACCAGCTATTCACCAAGAACGGCTGGCGTTGTTCGACTGCGGTGGCCTACCTGCGACCCGCTCAGAAGCGCAAAAATTTGCGTACCGAAGTCAATGCGCAGGCGACGCGAGTTCTGTTCGAGGGTACTCGGGCAGTCGGCGTGGAATACATGCAGTACGGCAGAAAAATCACGCTGCGTGCCAATAAAGAAGTGCTGCTCACCGCAGGAGCGCTGCAAAGCCCGCAACTGCTGATGCTCTCTGGGATCGGCCCGCGCGAGCAGTTGCGCGAACACGGCATCCCCGTGTTGCACGACGTTCCGGGCGTCGGTCAAAACCTGCAAGATCATCTTCAATTGCGCCTGTTGTTCAAAGTCAAAAAGCCAATCACCATCAATGATGATTTGAAGAGCAACTGGCGCAAATTTTTGATGGGTTGGGACTGGGTGACACGCCGCGCAGGCCCGCTCGCCATCGGCATCAACCACGGTGGTATGTTCACCCAAGTGCTACCCGAATCCAGCACGCCGGACATTCAATTTCACTTCGCCGCGCTGTCGGCCGAGATGGCCGGTGCCGCGACCCATCCGTGGAGCGGCTGCACATTCTCGGTGTGCCAGCTGCGCCCTGAGTCACGCGGTCATATCGCGCTGAAATCAGCTGATCCGCTGGCGGCACCACTGATGTTCGCCAACTATCTGTCGCACGAAACGGATGTCCGGTGCGCTATTGAGTCGGTCCGCTTCGCTCGCAAGTTGGCCGCTACCAAAGCGATGAGTGATCTCATCGGCGAGGAATATCGCCCGAGCGCGGCTGTGCAAACCGACGACGAAATTCTCGAGTTCGCGCGCAACTACGGCGCAACGATTTTCCATCCGAGCGGGACGTGCAAGATGGCCCCGGAGGCCGATCCGATGGGCGTCGTCGATACCCGGTTGCGCGTTCGTGGCGTTGCCGGGTTACGTGTGATTGACTGCTCTGTCATGCCAACGCTCATCTCTGGAAACACCAATTCACCCGTAGTCATGATGGCGGAAAAGGCGGCCGACATGATCAAGGCAGATGCGATGGCCTTGTAGGAGCGGCGAAAGCCGCGAATGCTGGAATGCACACCATTCGCGGCTTTCGCCGCTCCTACAAATTCGTTTCAATGGAAAACGTCACAGCAACATGAGCGAATACATCGCAGCAATCGAATGGCAGCGGGGTGAGCAAGACTTCCTCGGCAATCGCTACAGCCGCAAACACACGTTGCGTTTCGACGGCGGCGCGGAGATGCCCGCCTCGTCGTCACCCAGCGTGGTGCCGCTACCGATGTCCGACGCCAGCGCGGTTGACCCCGAAGAAATGTTCGTCGCGTCGCTGTCGAGCTGCCACATGCTGTGGTTTTTATCGCTGGCCGCGGCACGCAAATTTTGTGTTGATAGTTACGTCGACGATGCCTCCGGAATCATGGCACGCAATACAGAAGGCAAAATGGCGATGACTGTTGTGACACTTAAGCCGCACGTCGTCTTTTCGGGCAATCTGCAACCCACCGCCGAGCAAATTCACGCCTTGCATCACAAAGCGCATGCCGAATGCTTTATCGCCAATTCAGTGAAGACTGAAGTGCGCTGCGAGCCAGTTTTTTAGCGCTGATGTAGGATAGCCAAATACGCTAACTGTCCGCAGGGGAATACACCATGGGATTGCCGCAACCAACACTAAAAATGACGTCCGCCGAGTTCACCGAATGGGAGCATCAGCAGGAGTCGAAGTACGAATTCGTCAACGGCGAGGTGGTTGAGGTCTACGCGATGGGCGGTGCGCGGCGCGAGCACAATGCCGCCAGCGGTAACGTGTACGCGCTGCTTAAAAATCACCTGCGCGGCACGACATGCCGCGCCTACATTGCTGACATGCAAGTACAGGTTGTGGCGACCGGTGATTCTTTTTATCCCGACGTAGTGGTCAGTTGCGAAGCGGAGGCACTCAATGCGGAGATCACCCTTACGCAGCCCAAAGTCATCGTCGAAGTGCTGTCGCCAACCACCGCTAACTACGACCGCAGCGACAAGTTTCAAAAGTACCGCTTGATCCCGTCGCTACGCGAATACGCGCTCATTGATCCGCACACAAAAAGCATCGACATCTATCGCTGGCAAGCCAGCGGAGACTGGTTGCTCGCGGTGGCTGACGGCGAGCGTGGTCTCACGCTAACGTCGCTCGAATTCTTCGCCGACCGCGCCGCTGTCTTCGAAGACGTTTAGGAATTCCGTACGATGTACACCTGCTGCCGCTACTACGGACTAGAAGGCCTGCAAGGTCATGAGGGCGACGCTGCCTTCACCGTCGAAGTCAATCACTTCACCTTCGGCCCCGGTTGTTTGCGCGAAGCGGGCTCGCACGCGCGTGCTTTAGGCATGAAGCGCGTGGGCCTGTTTACCGACAAAACCGTTCGCGATTTGCCCTATGTCGCGACGGTCAAGCGCTCGCTCGAAGCGGCAGGCTGCACGGTGGAAATCTACTGGGAATGCGCGGTTGAGCCGACGGGGGATTCGTTCATGGCGGCTGCGAAGTTCGCGCAGGAAGGCAAGTTCGACGGCTTCGTGTCGGTGGGCGGCGGCTCGGTCATGGACACCACCAAAGCCGCGAATCTGTATGCCACCTATCCGGACGAGTTACTCGCTTACGTTAACGCGCCGATTGGGCGCGGCTTGCCCGTACCCGGCCCGCTGAAGCCGCATATCGCGTGTCCGACAACCTGCGGCACGGGCTCCGAGGTCACCGGCATCGCCATCTGCAATCTGCTCGAACAGCAATGCAAAACCGGCATTCTGTCGCGCTACATGCTGCCGTCCCGCGCTTTGGTTGACCCGGACGTGACACACACCTTGTCAAGCGCCGTGATCGCTGCCAACGGTTTCGACGCGTTGTCGCATGCGCTGGAGAGCTACACCGCAAGGCCGCACAGCGCGAAACCCAAACTCGTTGAGGCCGACGACGGCGCGAAACGCCCGATGAATCAGGGCGCGAACCTGTGGAGCGATATGGGTGCGCGTGAATCGCTGCGCATCATCGGTCAGAACCTCGTGAAGGCCGTCAATGATCCAGGCGATCAACAGGCGAAGGGCGCGATCATGTACTCCGCGCTCATCGCGGGCATGACGTTCTCCAACGCCGGCTGCCACCTGCCGCATGGCATGAGCTACGCCGTGTCCGGCCTCGTGCGCGACTTCAAACCACCAGACGGCTACCCGCAAGGACAACCGATGGTGCCGCACGGCATGAGCGTGGTGCTGAACGCGCCGAGCGTCTACCGTTTCACCGGAGAAGCCGCGCCCGAACGCCATCTTGAAGCCGGGCAATTCCTCGGTGCCAATACCCACGGCGCAGACGCAAAGGACGCCGGCGAAATCGTCGCCAGCAAATTGATTGAAATGATGCGCGCCGTGAACTTCCCGAACGGGCTCAACGCTGTTGGTTACACCGACGCCGACGCCGAAAGCCTGGCAGAACGGGCGTTCCCGCAGCAGCGTGTTATCAAGAACGCCCCAAGAGATGTCACCAAAGCGTCACTGGCGGAACTGTTCAAAGGCGCGATGAAGTATTGGTAGGCTGAGTATCAGCTTTCGCGTGAAACGACCGCTGCATTGGGTTAGCCGTGCAATAGTTGAATAGTTGATAATCCAATAAATGTGCGTCTAGCCCCAATGCAGCGGCGCTTTCGGCAAAAAGCTGATCAATCTTTAAACCCGTCCATCACGCTCAATCCAGGTAGCGCATGACGCTCACTTCGTTCGGCATAGGCGCGATTCTCCGCTCGCCTGCAGCCTCGTCTCTACGCCATGCCAACCTGCAACGGACGCCGCTACGGCAGCGCAGGCGTGAGCAATGATTTTTGGATGAACGCTTCAATCGCTGCTGCCGAAGTGCGCGTTGCGTTGACCCCCACTGCGTTACTAATCAACGCACTGCCGCGCAGGCCGAGCTGATAGCGCGCGAGCAATAGCGCATCAGTCAATGGCAACACCCGGTCATCGCCGTCAAAATCCAGCGCCAGCGCGGCCCCCGCAATTTGAACGCGGAACAACTCGACCACCTGAACGATCAATTTGTCGGCGCGAAACACCACGCGGGCGCTGTCGGGGCTGATCAGAAAACTGAAAACGTTGCCGCCCGTCACCAGGGGCCCGGAGAGCTTGACCGGCGCGCTGGTCGCAATCGGCGTGCTGTAGAGCTCGAAGAGATTGTCCGTGTCCTTGTCGGCAACAAACACCACGCGGGCGCTGTCTGGGCTGATCAGAAAACTGAAAACGTTGCCGCCCGTCACCAGTGGCCCGGAGAGCTTGACCGGCGCGCTGGTCGCAATCGGCGTGTTGTAGAGCTCGAAGAGATTGTCCGTGTCCTTGTCGGCAACAAACACCACGCGGGCGCTGTCGGGGCTGATCAGAAAACTGAAAACGTTGCCGCCCGTCACCAGGGGCCCGGAGAGCTTGACCAGCGCGCTG
>Ga0209181_10003537_pt1 | contig 23931 bp, 20 predicted proteins | sample MAT05_FD_187208 | JGI IMG/M metagenome (GOLD analysis project Ga0209181, IMG submission 187208) | Freshwater microbial communities from Lake Fryxell liftoff mats and glacier meltwater in Antarctica - MAT-05 (SPAdes) (version 2) | ecosystem: Environmental > Aquatic > Freshwater > Ice > Liftoff...
AATCGAAGCGAAAATCTGACTGGGCGAAGCCAGATTTCGTCGATTTTGAAGGGTAATAGCTCTTCTATTGCCCGAGAAAGCGGCGGAATATGGATCGTCCAGGCGGATTTGCAGCCGATTTCCTTTCAGTCCGACAGGCTGCTAGGGCACGGATGCGTTCGGCGATCAGATCCACGGCGAGCGCCAGTTCGTTGTACTGCGTTTCGAACATCAGATGCAGCGTCTGGAACATCGGCCCGGTGACGTTCCAATGGTAGTTGTGAGTTTTCAGATACAGGGTGTAGGTGTCGGCCAGCAGTCGCGACAAACCGTCGGCGATGTCGGAGCGTTGCGCATTGGAGATGCCGATGTCGATATTCACAGTTTGCACCTGAAAACTTAAGACCTTACCGAATTTGGGTGTGCCGCCTTCACAATCAAGAAGATTGTTGAAGTCTCTGCGGGCCTGGCGCTTCGCTTGCTTGCGGACGCCGACACCTGCGCTGAGGAGGCGAGGCGTCGAGTCGAATCCGTTGAATCATCACGTGAAGTCGCGGTTCTATACTGCGGCTCCGAACCGATCTGACGAGCCGCACTTTGTCCGCGCTAGAAGTGGTTGAACTCAAGAAGACCTATGACAACGGCGTGGAGGCGCTAAAGGGTATATCGCTGACCGTCGAGCCCGGAGATTTTTTCGCTTTGCTGGGGCCGAATGGCGCCGGCAAATCCACGCTGATCGGTATTGCAGCCTCATTGGTACGTCCCACCGGCGGCGATGTGCGCGTCTTCGGCCATAGCGTCATCTCCGCACGCGGTGCGGCGGTCGCGGGCATTGGCTTGGTGCCGCAAGAATTCAACTTTAATCAGTTTGAAACGCCCTTTGAGATTCTGGTCAATCAAGCCGGCTATTACGGCGTTCCGCGTGCGACGGCGAAGCAGCGCGCAGAGCAGTACCTGAATCAGCTCACGCTCTGGGACAAGCGCGCGGCGACTTCGCGGACCTTGTCGGGGGGCATGAAGCGCCGCTTGATGATTGCGCGCGCGATGATGCACGAGCCAAAATTGCTGATCCTAGACGAGCCGACGGCCGGGGTGGATATCGAGATCCGACGCTCAATGTGGAGCTATCTGCGCGAGATCAATCGTTCCGGCACCACCGTGATCCTGACCACGCATTACCTGGAAGAGGCTGAGAGCTTGTGCCGCACCATTGGCATCATCGATCACGGCCGCATCGTTGAACTGACCACCATGAAGGCGCTGCTGGGCACGCTCGATCGCGAGACTTTCGTGTTCGATTTGGCGCGTCCGATAACGCAGACCCCGCAGTTGCCGGGATGTGGCACCACGCTGATCGACGAGAGCACGCTTGAAGTCGAGGTGCCGCGTGGCACCGAACTCAATGGGCTGTTCGGCATCTTGAGCGCAGCCGGCATCGGCGTGCGTTCGATGCGCAACAAGGCAAATCGACTGGAGGAATTGTTCGTGCGTTTAACCGATAGGCCCCGAGTTGCGAATGCCGGGAGCGCCGTTCATGTCCAGTAATGCCGCGTGGATCGCCTTTGAGACCATCGTGGTTAAAGAGGTCAAGCGCATCTTGCGGATTTGGGGCCAGACGCTGGTGCCGCCCGCGATCACCATGACTTTGTATTTTTTGATCTTCGGCAAGCTCATCGGCAGCCGTATCGGCGAGATGGGCGGACACCCTTATATGGATTTCATCGTGCCGGGTTTAGTCATGATGAGCGTGATCCAAAACGCCTACGCCAATGTGGTTAGTTCGTTTTTTGGCAGCAAATTTGGCCGTTATGTAGAAGAACTGCTGGTCTCGCCCGCGCCCAATGCAGTGATTCTGGCGGGCTATGTTAGTGGTGGATTGCTGCGTGGTTTTATGGTCGGCGGCACCGTGCTCGGCGTGTCTTTGATCTTTACCGATCTCAAGATTGCGCACCCATTGATCATGATCGCCAGTGTGATCATGGCTGCGGTGTTATTCGCGCTCGCCGGTTTCGTTAACGCGGTGTATGCCAAGAAGTTCGACGATATTTCGATCATTCCCACCTTTATCCTGACGCCGTTAACTTACCTGGGCGGGGTCTTCTATTCGGTCGCTTTGTTGCCTGAATTTTGGCAAAAAGTCTCACTGGCGAATCCCATTTTGTACACCGTCAACGCCTTCCGCTATGGCGTACTCGGTGAAAGCGACGTCCCCATCGGCCTGGCCTTCGGCATCATGGCTTTGGCGATCGCATTGCTGTTCGCCTTGTGCTTGCGCTTGCTGAACACCGGCGTTGGGCTCAGGAGCTGAGTGAGCCCACGCGGTGAGGCTTCTGAGTGGACGTGCCACGGGCTGAAGACTTAAGGCAGCCGAAAAAACGCGCGCGCCGTCGTGCTCGTGCTTGCGGCTAGCTGCTCGGCACTTTCGCCGCGCGCCATGGCCACGGCCGCGAGTACAAAGGGCAGATATTTGGGCTCGTTGCGGTGCGTTTTCGGGCGCGGTTTGATGGTTCGTGGCAGCAGGTACGGCGCGTCGGTTTCTATCATCAGCCGATTGGCCGGGATGCTTTTCATCAGCGGGATCAGGTGCGCACCACGGCGCTCGTCGCAAATCCAACCGGTAATGCCAATATGGCAATCCAGATCCAGGCATTCGAATAGCTCGCGCTTGTCCGCGGTGAAGCAATGCACCACGCAGGCGCCCAGTCGATCGCGTACCTGACGCAAGATCGCGATGAAGTCATCGTGCGCATCGCGCTGATGCAGGAAGCAGGGTTTGGCGCATTCCAGTGCGAGTTCCAATTGCTGCTCGAAGGCGAATTGTTGCGTTGGGCGCGGCGACAAATCTCGAAAATAATCGAGGCCGGTCTCGCCGACGGCCACGACTTCCGGTTTGCGATGCAAAGCGCGCAGGATCGTGTGGGTGTCAGCCGTGTAGTCCGCCGCATGGTGAGGATGCACGCCAGCGGTGGAATACAAGTATTTCGGCCATTGCTGCGTCAGCGCATGTGCGTCGATGCTGGCTTGTTCGCTGGCGCCGGTCACCACGATTTGCGCAAGGCCCGCCGTGCGTGCGTGATCGAGCACACTGTGGAGGTCGTGCGCGAAAGATTCATGCGCGAGATTCGCACCGATATCGACCAGTTGCATGGTGGCTGGCTCAAGTCTGACGCGGGCCAACGAGTATAGGTGTGCCGGTCCCGTCGACGCCCTGAGGGGCGATCGGTGTGTGCAAGTTGTCAATTCATAGCGAATTCAGCGCTGGGCCGCAGAATCACGCCTCAATCCCGACGTTACGGATATTTGCCATGCACGTCCTACGTAATGCTTTCTTGGCTTCCATGTTGTTTTTTAGCTCCGTGGCATCGGCATTCACGCCCGAGAGTGGCACCTGGATCAATAACAATGAACCGGGCAGCGGGTTTTTGATCGAGATTCAAGACAACTTCGTGTTCTTCGCGGGCTATTTGTATGCGGCCGACGGTCGCCCCATGTGGTACACCTCGCAGGGCAGGATGACCGGCAATGCGCGCTTCGTCGGCACGCTGTCGACTTTCTTAAATGGCCAGTGTTTGGGCTGCCCTTGGCGTTTGCCCACCGTGTCTGTGGGCGCGGGTGGTCCGATCGAGATCATTTTCGATACGGAGATCGCGGCTCGTCTGACCTTTGGCGGACGCACCATCAACATCACGCGCTATGACTACTTCCTCACGCGCACTGCCAATGACGTCAAGACAGAGATGATGCTTGGCGAATGGCAGGCAATTCTCGACTTCTCGGCGGACTCAGGCGTTGGTTATCCGTACTATGGCGACGTGCTGGTGTTCGACCAAGTGGATCGCGGACCGAGCCCGGATCTTTTTGACGGTTGCCGTGCGAACTCCTCGCTCGACGGTCGTTGCACCGCGTCGGCATTGACCAACCACGATGCTTCGGGCTTTTATCAGGCCAGCAGCGGCGACCATTTCATTGTGGTCAATGACGACGCCACCAACTTTGCGTATTACGTGGTGCGTACCGGAACCTATCAGTTTGACGGCATCGTCAAGATCTGCCCGAAGTCACTCAGTAATGCGATCACGCAGTGCCTGCAGTCGAGTAATTTCCGTGCCTTCCCGGTGCGAGGTTTTCGTAGCGCCAGCCGTACTTTCGTGACCACGGGCGTCGGCCCGAGCCGCGCCGACGAAAAGGTCACCCGCCCGGCACGTGCGTCCTTGGCTCAAGTCGTAGGTCCGCTGACGGATGGCGGGCTCGACAACGCGGCAGTCAAGTCGCGCTTTGGCATCGAACTCGACAAAGCACCGGTTGCGCAGCTTGAGTCGATGACGGCGCGTCTGAAGTAAGCGCTACTTATCTTGAGCTCCCCTCGCCCAGGCTCTACTTGGGAGAGGGGTTGGCACCGAACTCGACCAAGCACCGGTTGCGCAGCTTGAGTCGATGACGGCGCGTCTGAAGTAAGCACTACTTATCTTGAGCTCCCCTCGCCCAGGCTCTACTTGGGAGAGGGGTTGGCACCGAACTCGACCAAGCACCGGTTGCGCAGCTTGAGTCGATGACGGCGCGTCTGAAGTAAAAACTACTTATCTTGAGCTCCCCTCTCCCAGGCTCTACTTGGGAGAGGGGTTGGGGGTGAGGGGATTTTTTGGATAGCTAGCGCGCAGACAGACACAGATTGATTTCAGCGCCGTGCGGAATTCTGTCGGCTATGACAGATGCTGTGCGGGAACGAAGCGGCCCTCACCCCCAACTCCGCTCCCAACAAAGCGTGGGAGAGGGGAGCAAAATCTCTATGCACGCGCTCGGCGCTCCTAACAACGCGTGGGAGTGAGCAGCAAAGCTATTGATGCACACGCCCAGCTTAAGCCGCACATTGCCTATTCTGTGGCAATGATTGAATCCGCCGAACTACCCATCATGGCCGCGTTGCCGGCTTTGATCGATGCCTTGTTGAACCGCACGCGCGTGGTGTTGGAAGCGCCTCCGGGTGCCGGTAAAACGACCCAGGTGCCCTTGGCACTGGTCGATGCGCCATGGTTAGCGGGACGCAAAATCCTCATGTTGGAGCCGCGGCGCATCGCGGCGCGGACCGCCGCGAACTTTATGGCGCAAACACTGGGCGAGGCAGTTGGGCAGCGCGTTGGCTACCGCATCCGCTTTGAGTCGCGTGTAAGCGCGCAAACGCGTATCGAGGTGGTCACTGAGGGCATCTTTTCGCGATTGATTCAGGACGATCCGACGCTCGATGGTATCGGCTGCGTCATCTTCGATGAATTTCACGAGCGCCATCTGGCCACAGATCTGGGCTTGGCACTGGCTTTGGATGTTCAAGATCAACTAAGGCCGGATTTGCGCATCCTGCTGATGTCGGCCACGCTCGACGGCGAACGTTTAAGCCAATGGTTGGACGCCGCGCGTGTGGTCAGCGAGGGGCGAAGCTATCCCGTCAGCGTCGAGTATCTCGCGCCGCGCCGTGAGGAGCGTTTGGAGCAGCACTTGGCGCGCGGCATCGAGCAGGCACTGGCGCGCAGCGAGGGTGACGTGCTCGCCTTTCTGCCCGGACGCCGTGAGATCGACCAGGCGGCACAGCTTCTTGCGGCGCGCTTGTCGAGCGATGTCGACGTGGTGATGTTGCACGGCGAGCTCGCAATCGAGGCGCAGGCCGTGGCGCTGCAAGCGGCTGATCCGGGTCGTCGCAAAGTGGTGTTGGCGACCAATGTCGCTGAGTCAAGCCTGACCTTGCCCGGCGTACGCGCGGTGGTCGATTCCGGGCTCGCGCGTGAGCCACGATTCGACCCAAATGCGGGTTTCACGACCCTGGAAACCGTGATGGTGTCGATGGCGTCAGCCACGCAGCGAACGGGTCGAGCAGGCCGATTGGGACCGGGCTATGCCCTGCGCTTGTGGTCGCAGGAGAAACGGCTGGAGTCTGAGCGCCGTGCCGAGATTGTGGATGCAGATCTAGCGCCGCTGGCATTGGAACTGGCCGCTTGGGGCGGCGATACGCTACGGTTTTTGGATGCGCCTCCGCCGGGCCACCTCGCACAGGCGCGCGAGTTGCTGATGAGCTTGCGTGCTATCGATGAGCAGCATCGCATTCGCGCTCACGGGACAGCCTTACTTGCCGTGGGTACGCATCCACGGCTGGCAAATCTGGTGATTCATGGCCGACGTGATGCCGCCGCCGGCTTGGTCCCCGAGGTTCTGGCGCTGTTAGAAGCGCGTGATCCCCTGACCGGTGAGGAGCGCTTTTCCGAAGATTGGCGCTCGCGACTAGAGATGATTCTCGCCTTTCGCGCGCGTCGGCCGCTTGGTGCGGCATCGATCGGAGCCTTGCGCGCCATCGATTTCGCGGCGCGCGAATGGCGCCGACGTTTGCGACTGCCGGAGCCGCCGTCATCGCCTTCACGCCACGCGGTAGGCGATCTACTGATTCATGCCTTCCCCGATCGCATCGCCTACACCGACAAATCCGAGCGTTACCAATTGGCCGGCGGCCGCGGTGCAGTTTTGCGCTTGGGCTCGGCGTTGACGGGTGAGCCGTGGTTAGCGATCAGTGATCTGGATGGCACGGAAGCCAACGCGCGAATCCGGCGAGCGGCGCCCTTCGATCCAGCTTTACTGGAAAAGCACTATCCGGAGCGCTTTGCCACGATCACGCAATTGAGTTTCGATAGCGCCAGCCAATCGGCACAGCAACGGGTGGAAAAGCGCTTCGGCGCGATCGTCCTATCGCGCCGCGTGGAGGCCGCGCGTGATGCGGACGCGGTGCGCTTGGCGCTAATGGAGGGGGTGCGTCAACTCGGGTTGGCGGTGCTGCCGTGGACCGATGCACAGCAACGCTGGCGTGCGCGCGTGCAATGGTTATGCGCGGCTTTGCCGGAGGCCGGATTGCCCGATTGGTCCGATCGGGGACTACTCGAAAGCACCGAGTCCTGGTTGGGATGCGCGCTCGATGGGGTCACGCGTTTTAGCCAAATCCGCGCCGATAGACTCGGCGAGGCACTCATGTCTCAGCTCGATTACGGCATGCGCCAATTGGTGGAAACCGAAGCGCCGGACGCGCTCACCGTGCCCAGCGGCATGTCGCGGCGCATCGAATATCCGCCGGGCGCCGCGCCGGTGCTCGCGGTCAAATTGCAAGAATTGTTCGGACTCGCCGACACCCCCCGCATCGCGCGCGGTCGCGTACCTGTGAGCCTGCATTTGCTGTCTCCAGGCGGCCAACCCATGCAAATCACCCAGGATCTCAAAGGCTTTTGGGACCGCACCTACCCAGAAGTACGCAAAGAACTCAAAGGCCGCTACCCCAAACACCCGTGGCCCGAAGACCCCTGGACCGCCACACCAACGCATCGTGCGAAACCGCGGGTGAGGTGAGGGTTTGCAGGCGAGCGCTGGATTCGGGTCCCGGCTCCTTGGATCCCCGAGCCCCAGCTCTTAAGCTCTACCGAGCCCCGAGCCCCGAGCCCCGGCTCCTTGGAGTCCCGAGCCCCGAGTCCCGGCTCCTTGGAGCCCCCAGCCCCGCTCCTCGCCCAATGTCAAGTCCCCTTAGCCATACGTCAAGGTTGCTTGACATGACAAGTGACCTTGACTAACCTGCGTCCATCGTGAAGGGAGACGTCATGAACACTCAACGTACTGCTGCGTCACGCCGCTACACGGTGCGCTTTCCAGCGGCGATGGCGGTATACGCGATGCTGATCGTGTTGGTGATCCCCATCGTCAAGGGTGATGGGCCGATGTGGTCGAAGGTGCTGTTAGTACTGGTGCCGCTGATTCCGGTGCTGTATGCGCTTTCGGAGTGTCTGCGCTTCATTCGCAGTCTCGATGAGTTCCAAATTCGCTTGCAGTTCGAGGCGGTTGGTATCTCGGCGGCGGTGACCGCGGTCTTTTGTTTTGCCTGGGGTCTGCTGGAGATCGCCGGCGCACCGAAACTGCCCGTGGTGATGGTGCTGCCGATGTTCTGCATGAGTTATGGCATAGGGCTGATGCTGGCCTGCCGGCGCTATCGTTGAGGCGAAACAGACCCTCATGAATAATCGCTTGCGCATACTGAGGGCCGAACGTGACTGGTCGCAGGCCGAGCTGGCCGACGCACTGGGCGTGTCGCGACAAACCATCAACGCCATCGAGACCGGGAAGTACGATCCCAGTTTGCCCTTGGCCTTCAAGATTGCGCTGGTCTTCGAACGCGCGATCGAGAACATTTTCCAGCCGGATGCGCCATGAAGGGCGCGCCGGCAAGATCCCACCGAAGCACTACACTGAGGAAGCACTCCCCCATGAGTGACATGATTCGCTCCGCGCTTGCCGCGCTGATATTGATGGCGCTGGCGCCAGCGGCACACGCGCGTCAGCTTGGCGAGCTCGAATTCGCCAAATGCGAGTTGCCGGTGGTCGGCATTCGCCCGACTAATCCGGTCAATGCCGAGTGCACCACACTCAAAGTGCCCGAGAATTGGGCTGAACCCAAGGGCCGCCAGATCGAACTGGCGCTGGCCTTTGTACCCTCGCGCTCACCGAAGCCGCAGGCGGATCCGGTCGTCATGCTGGCGGGCGGTCCTGGCCAATCGGCGCGCGAATCTTGGCGCGGCGTGGCGGGTGCTTTCCGCAATATTTTGGCGGATCGCAATGTGATTCTGCTGGATCAGCGTGGGACCGGTGCCTCCGCGCGTTTCGATTGCCCGGTTGATCCGTCCGATGATTCGATGACCGCCGCGCCTTCGGCCGATGTGATCAGCAGCATGGCGCGCGATTGCGCGACTAAAGCCGCAGAGCATTCCGATCCGCGCTACTACACCACCGAAGACGCCGCGCGTGATATGGAATTCGTACGCGAGAAAATCGGCGCCCCGCAGTTGAATCTAGTTGGCGTGTCCTATGGCACACGCATGGCGCAGATTTACTACAAGCGCTATCCGGACAAGGTGCGTACGTTGGTTCTGGACAGCATGGTGCCGAATGAGCTGATCCTTGGTACAGAGCATGCGATTAACCTCGAAGAAACTCTCAAAGCGCAACTCGCGCGCTGTACCGCCGACAAAGAATGCGGTGAACGCTTTGGCGATTCCTACGCCACCTTAAAATCACTGAGCGCGGAGTTGGCGATCACTGCACGCCCGGTGCAAACACGCGATCCACGAACCGGCGAATCGCGTTCTAGTACGCTCAATCGCGGCGCCCTGGGCTTGGTCGCGCGCATGTATGCGTACGCACCTGAAACCATCGCCTTGCTCCCGGTGACCCTCGCCGAAGCGCGTGCCGGTCGCTTCGAGCCTTTGATCGCGCAGGCGCAGATGATGTCTGAGGACTTGGGTAGCCAGATCAGCATGGGCATGCATTGGTCGATCTTGTGCACAGAAGACTCGGCCGGATATGTGCCAAGGCCACAAGATGCCGATTTGCTGCTGGGCCAAGATTTCATTGAAACCACGCAAACTTGGTGCGCCAACTGGCCGAAGGTGGAAGTGGCTAAGGATTTTCATGAGGCCGCGAGCGGTCCGGTGCCGGCATTGCTGATCTCGGGTGAATTTGACCCGGTGACGCCACCGCGCTATGGCGATCAGATCGCCAAAGGCCTGCCGAATAGTCGGCATCTGATTGCGCCGGGCCAGGGTCATGGCGTGCTCGGGCGGGGCTGCATGCCGCGTTTGATGACCGAGTTCATCGCCTCAGCCGACGCTAGCCAGTTGAAGGTCGAGTGCCTGCAACAACTGGGACCGGCGCCCTTCTTTCTGAATTTGTCCGGAGCAGCGCCGTGATCGAGATCGAGAATCTGCGGAAAACCTTCGGCACGGTCAAAGCCGTCGATGGCGTTGGCTTCCGCGCTGAGGATGGCCAAATCACAGGATTGCTAGGGCCGAACGGCGCCGGCAAGACCACCACTTTGCGCATGCTCTATACGCTGATGAAGCCAGAAACCGGGCACATCCGTGTTGATGGCATCGATATCAGCATTGATCCGGACGGCGTGCGCCGCCGTTTGGGTGTGCTGCCCGATGCGCGCGGGCTGTACAAGCGGCTGACGGCGCGCGAGAACATTGAATACTTCGGGCGTCTTCAAGGCCTTGATGAGGAGCAGCTTAAGTCGCGCACGGATGCGCTCATCAAGGCGCTCGACATCGCCGATATTGCACAGCGCAAGACCGAGGGATTTTCTAATGGGCAGCGCGTCAAAACGGCCATCGCGCGGGCGCTGGTGCACGATCCGCGCAATGTCATCCTCGACGAACCCACCAATGGCCTCGACGTGATGGCCACACGCACGCTGCGCGAGTTCATGCGCAATTTGCGCGCCGAGGGGCGCTGCGTGCTGTTCTCCAGCCACATCATGCAAGAGGTCGCCGCGCTGTGCGACCGCATTGTCGTGATCGCCAAAGGCCGCGTCGTCGCATCCGGCACCCCCGATGAATTGCGGAGCATGACCGGGGAGGCGAATCTGGAAGACGCCTTCGTCAAAGTTATTGGTTCAGAAGAAGGATTGTCGCTATGAGCCCGTGGAAGGTCGTTTTCTGGAAAGAAGTGCGCGAGAACATGCGCGACCGACGCACCATGATCAGCACCTTTGTCTATGGCACCTTGCTTGGCCCGATCCTGTTTGCGGGGCTGATTGGGCTGATGATTTCGGTGCAGCTCGATCGTGCTGAGAAGCCACTGGAGTTGCCTGTGGCCGGTGCCGAGAACGCGCCGAATTTGATCGCTTGGCTGAAGGGCCGTGGGGTGGAAATCAAGCCCGCGCCGGCTGACGTCGAGCAGGCGATTCGCACGCGCGAGGAAGACGTCATCCTGCGTATCCCGGCCAAGTTCCCAAGCGAATGGCGTGAAGGCCGCGCCGCAACGCTTGAGCTAATCGTTGATCGTTCGCAGCAAAAATCCGAGCAAACCGTCGGGCGCGCTGAGCAGTTGCTGGCCGAGTACGGCAGTCTCACGGCCACGCAGCGTTTGATCGTTCGCGGCATTTCGCCCGAAACCGTGCAACCGATATTGATCGCCGACGTCGATCAATCGACGCCACAAAGCCGCGGCGGATTGCTGCTCGGCATGCTGCCGTATTTGCTGATCCTGACGGTCTTCGCCGGCGGCAGCTATCTCGCGGTCGATGCCACCGCAGGCGAGCGCGAGCGCCAATCGCTGGAACCCCTGCTCATCAATCCAGTAGGTCGTGGCCAGATCATGGGAGGAAAATTGCTCGCCACTGCAGCTTTTGCACTGGCTGCCTTGGCGCTGTCTTTGTTCGCCTTCGCAATCACGTTTCCGCTATTGCCAGTGGAGAAACTCAGCATCACGGTGAATTTGGGGCCGCTACAATGTGCGCTGATCTTCCTGATCGTTGCACCGCTGGCGCTGGTCGGCGCGGGTTTGTTGACCAGCGTCGCAGCCTTCGCGAAGAGCTTCCGCGAAGCGCAGACCTACATCACCTTGCTGATCATCATGCCGGCGATCCCGTCGATGCTGATGGCAATCAACCCGATCAAACCTGACGATTGGATGTATGGCGTGCCGCTGGTCAGTCATCAGTTGCTGATCGAGCAGATCGTGCGCGGTGAGGCCATGGTGCCGTGGCAGGTGGCGATGTCGATTGGCATTACGACGCTGGTCGGTATCCTCATCGCATTGGTCGCAACGCGCCTTTACCATCGCGAACATCTGGCGATTTCAGCCTGAGCTATGGCACGCGGCGCGCATATTCGGCGCGCCGCGTATCTGCGAGTCTTCCCAAAACTCTGTTTCGGCGCGGATCCGATGACGCCTACTGCCGTCCCTTTTTCTTGGTCACATCGCGCAAAGCGCGCGCCATCGCGGCGTCCTGTTGCTTGCGTTCGCGACGGGCCAGCGGACTTTCGCCGGCGCGCGAGATTTCACCACTGAGCTTGCCCCAGCTTTTGAGGCGCACTGTGTCCAAGTCGCCGCGCGCGACCGCCTCGCGTACTGCGCAACCCGGCTCTTTCTCGTGCTGGCAATCGCGGAATCGGCATTGCGCTGCGAAGGCTTCGACATCATCAAAGCCAGCTTCGGCCAAGTCTTCGTCACCGGTGAGCTTGATCTCGCGAAGCCCCGGTGTATCAATCAAACAAGCGCCGCCTGGCAAGGGTTTCAGCGCGCGCGACACCGTGGTGTGGCGGCCGCGGCCATCGCTCTCCCGCACTGTTCCAATGGTCTGAATTTCACTGCCGAGCAAAGTATTGGTCAGCGTCGACTTGCCGGCGCCCGAGGAACCCACCAACACCGCGGTCTCGCCGGGCTTGAGCATCGACATCAACTCAGCGCAGCTCTCGGCTGATTTTGCGTTGACCGCAAACACCGGAGTGCCCGGCGCAATTGCTTGCACCGCAGCGGTGAAGGCATCGACCTCGGCCGACTGATCGGCCTTGGTAAGCACCAACGAGGGTCGCACGCCGCTGGCGCTGACCAGCGCCAGATAGCGTTCAATACGTCGCAGATTGAAGTCACGATCAAGGCCGGTGACCACTAAAACATGGTCGATATTGGCCGCGATCACCTGCAAGGCACGGCTTTCACCGGCCGCGCCGCGCGCCAGAGTCGAGAAGCGTGGCAATAGAGATTCGATGATCCATTCGCCACCATGACGGATGCCCGCGAGGCACCAATCACCCACGCACGGCCGCTCGCTCGCATCGCCGACGCGGTGGCGCAGGCGCGGCACCGATTTGGCCGGATAGGTGTTGTGGCCGTCGTGAATCACATAGCCGGAGCGATGCTGCTCAACGATGCGCGCGAGCACGGCGTCGTCTGCCACCACGACCTCCGGCCAGCATTCAGCGCGAAAGCCGATGCGGTGGCGCGGTTTAAGAAGGTCGTGGGTAAGCATGCCCCGCAGATTCTACGCCTCGGCGCGCGGACGGGCCTACGAGTTGCACGCGAAAAACGCAGCCAATGGCGTAATCTATTGCCGCTTTGGCTCGGGGCAGGCTCAACCGTTTGCCCTGAGAAAAGTGGCGTGGTTTGATCACACTGTAGCGAAGGGTGCATAGCGGCGCGAAGATGGGCTCAGCCCGCGGTATCCGCCGGCACGGACACGCCTAAGCGTTTGTGCATGATTGGGCTAGTGGTGGTGTATTGCAGGTGCACCTTCTCGCCTGGATTCAGCCGCGATTTGATTGCGAATGCGGCCAAGGCGGCCTCATGAAAGCCACATAAGATCAACTTCTTCTTGCCTGGATAAGTGTTGATATCGCCGACAGCGTAGATACCCGGCACATTCGACTGGAATTTTTCCGGGTCGACCTGGATCTGGTTGCGATCAATGCCAAGGCCCCACTCCGCGATCGGCCCGAGCTTCGGCGATAGGCCGTAGAAGGCGAGAAGATGATCAAGTTCCACCGCGCGCGTCACCGAATCTCCACCCAAGACATTGATGCTCTTGAGCGTCTCGCCCTCGGCGTTGAGGCCGGTGATATTGCCAACCATGAACTGCATCTGCTGCGCATCGCAGAGCGCGCGCATCTTGGCGACTGTGGCCGGCGCTGCGCGGAAATCTGAGGACCGATGCACCAGTACGACGCTGCGCGCGACCGGCTGCAATGCGAGTGCCCAATCGAGTGCCGAATCGCCACCGCCCAAGATCACCAAATCCTTGCCCGCATAATGCTGCGGATTGCGCACCGCATAGTGAATCTGTTTGCCCTCAAACACATCCGCATTCGGCACCGCGACCTTGCGCGGCTGGAAAGCACCTAAACCTGCTGCCACGATCACGGCGCGACAACGGATAAAAGTGCCCTTGGCAGTCAGTACCTGGAAGTATTGTTCATCGATCTGCGTGACCGCGCTAACTTCCTGATCGAGATGAAATTGCGCACCGAAGGGCTCGATTTGGCGCAGTAAATTGTCGGTTAGCTCGCGCCCCGTACAAATCGGCAGAGCCGGAATGTCATAGATGGGCTTATCCGGATACAACTCGATGCACTGACCGCCGGGAACTGCCAACGCGTCGACCACGTGTGCCTTGATGCCCAAAAGGCCCAGTTCGAACACCTGAAACAAGCCTACCGGACCCGCACCCACGATCACTACATCGGTTTCGATCATCATCGTTCACTTCCCTTACAAGAACGCGCGCGACCGCCAGATCGGCCGTGCGCGGGCCGCCGATTCTCGCGCATGGCACTTGAATGGACTACCCAGAATTCGCGAACGGGTCTGTTTTGAGTCGGAGCCGGACTGGTGAAGCAAGAGTGGGACTGGGTGCTGGGGCGCTTTCCTGGCGTGCGCTGGCATTTGAAGGTGCCATCTTGACCGCGTAGCGGCCGCCTTGCAGCGCTGAAGCGGCGCCTGCGATGCGAAAGCCCAATCGCTTGCCCTTCTTTTCGTTGCGTCTTCGCGTTTTTGCGTTGAACTTTTGATCTCTTTCTTCGAGATCCAGTCGTCCAGTCCCTACCGCGACTTCTGGGTCAAATCGGGTAGCCCAGTCTCTAACCACCAGATCTGCGCGCTTTCGTCGTAGCGCCAGCGCTGGCGATCAACGATGCTGCGCACGCGTTGTGTGGCGCGGTCGATTAATTCGATCTGTACGGTTTGCTCCACACGCCCTTGTGCGTCGACCGACTGCGGGCCTTCGACATAGCGTGCGACTTGGATTTCGCGCCAACGACCGGCGTCTGCGGCGGTGAAGGGTTGCTCTGCGAGTACCGCCGGATCGATGTATTTGACCGCCTGTTCAATCTCATTCCAACGGATCGCCGCGGCGTAGTGGAAGATGCGTGAGCGCAAACCTTCGTCACTCTTCCCGCTACTGGCGCAGGCCGACAACGTAACGAGAATTGCGATCAAGCCAGCCCACATCCCGAGTTTGATTCTCACTTGACCTCCTTGACACGCGATTTCGCGACGAAGCGCGCGCTTAAACGCGCAGCCTCTTGATGGTTTTCCCACACGCTCGCTTGAAGCTGTAATCGAGCTTTACCGCGCGCACGGAACATGGCGATGAAGTCTGCCAGCGATGAATCATTGCTCGCCTGCGCGCAGGCGACGATATTGCCCCATACGGGTAACAGATATTCGATCGACGAGTCTTGTACATAGATGTCCGCATCGAGTTCTGCATCCTGCAACACGCAACGCGCCAAGCCCCAGCAGCAGAGCGTAAGGGCACTGGCAAGGCTACCGCCGAAGGCACAACCCTTGTCGTTGATGTTGGGATCAAGCGGCGCCTGCAGGCATAGTCGCTCGCCATCGTAGCTCAGCACTTTGAGCTGCATCGCGCGCGTCAGCGGTATGCCGGTCAAAATCTCCGCTTCAAGCGCGTGCATGCGTTGCGTGTGATTCATCAGATTGTTGGTTCGTGGGAGAGAGGGCCCATAACATGCGCCGTTGAGCCCTGACGGAGCAGTTGAGAGCGCGGCACAGTAGCCGCGTGGCCCACCTTGGTGCAAGGGCGCGCGGTTACTGCTGCCAATCAGCGGACGACAAATTCCGTCACCAACGCCGAGCCTTAAAGCTGCCAGAGGAAGTCCGACTTGTTCAGAGCCTATAGATCGATTCCAAGCCGGCGCTAATGTGTTCGCCGACGATAGCGGCTGTGCCGCGCATCCGACACCGGGCAATGGCTGCGCCGCCACATTGGCTGATCCGGCGCTGACGACCTTTGAAAAAACCATGTGTCGCGTGCCATTGGTTCGACTCAAGCTTTCGTGAAGTTTGACGACGACGCTGACTTCCGCAAAGCCAAAGTCAGCAATCGCGCTGTGAGGTGCTGCTGCCAGCCGCTGGCACTGTCTAGGCCCATACGAGTGAGGTAGGGGTGCTCCGCTGGCCCAGGTTTTGCGGTCAGGGCTCGCGCCAGCGTGCGCACGCGATCGGCGGATCGCTGCATATTTGATTTGAGCCAGCGCAATGCGCACACCAGGCGAATTTCAGTGGCATCGAAGTCGGCGCCGAAGGGGAACATCGGAAACCAGCCCTTGGCCTTGGAACTTGCGAGATCGGCGACGATTCGTTCCGGCGTGTTGCGACGATAATGCGATGGAATTTGCCATGCGGGATCGAGTTTGCCTGCGCTGCGTGCTTGCGCGGCGAGGTCGTCCTGAAAGCGCGCATCGCAGATGCCGAGCAGGCGCTGGATGCATTGCTCATCGGTCTGACCGCGTAAATCTGCCACACCATATTCGGTGAGCACCAGGTCGCGCAGGTGCCGCGGAATGGTCGTATGGCCGTAGTTCCAGACGATATTGGAGTTGATTACCCCACCGCTGTCGCGTGTCGCACGCAACATGAGGATTGATCTTCCCGTGGGTAGCGCATGCGCCATGGCGACGAAATTGTATTGGCCACCCACGCCGCTGACGACTTGGCCATTGGCGAGGGCATCAGACACCGCCGCGCCGAGCAGAGTTTGCATCATGCACGTGTTGAAGAACCGCGCTTCATGACGCTGCGCGAGTTGCAGAGATTCTTGACCACCGTACAACTCGTTGATATGCGATACGCGGGTCATGCAAAGGCCTTCGTAGTCTTCGCCTTTGAGGCCGCGCAGCCAGTCATAGAGCGCGTGCGATCCCAAGTAAAATGCACCGTGCAAATAGCGACCATGGCGTAGCGATACACCGTCAATGGCTGCGGCCAATTGCTGGCGCGCCGCGCTATCCCACAGGCTTTCGATGCGCGCGCCACCGGGCAAAATCAGCGCGCCAATGTCATCGAGATGGCTGCCCGCAGGTAGCAAGGCGAAGTTGGCCAGTTCAGCGACTGCTTCAGCATCCAGGCGCAATGGATAAACGCCGGACTCGATCAGCAAATCGACATCCTGCGCGCGCAATTGGGTGCCAATTTGGCCACGATTGAGCAGCTTCTGCAGGGGCAAATAGTCGTACACGCGACGCTTGAGAATGCCGGCCGTGTGTAGCTCCATAAAGCCATCCATGACCATTTCGCTGGCGCCGTAAAGGCCCTCATCGAGCACATCGAAGCCGCCGATCTTGTTTGCCAGTAAGCGCTCGGGTGCGTCCAGCATCGGCTCGACCACCGCGCGATAGGCCGCATTGTCGGAATGACGCATGCGCAACGCGTAGACCAGTGCATCGGATAGTGCGCCGATGCCGATCTGTAGCGTGCCGCCATCCTTCACCAGCGTGCTCGCCACCAGGCCCAGCGCATATTCGGCGTCTTCCACAGGCGCGCGCGGCAATGCATACAAACGATGGTTTTCATCACTGCATTGCAGTACGGCGGCGAAGAATTCCGGCCCGACTTCCGCGTCGTTGCCGACAAAGGGTAGCGCCGGATGGACCACGCCAACGACCATTAGCTCGCGACCCTCGCGAGCGAGTCGTTCGATCAGATCGAAGGTCACATCTGTGTTGCATGACAGGCTGAAGCGCGGGCCTGTCGGCGTTTCGCGGCGTGCCACCATTTGCACGACCAAATTCACGCCCGCCGCGGCCACATCCCGCGCGACATGGGTGTAGTTGACGCTGGTGTAGTGCCGCTGCGCCAGCGGGCGTCCAAGCATCGAGCCCGATTGCAGATAAAACTCGCTAATCGTGATGTTCGACGGCACCAAATTACGGCGCAGATCCTTCAGATAGTCCAGATCCGGGTAATCCGAACCCCACCAGCGCTGAATGAAGGGTGCGAGGAAGCGGGATTCGAGATCGCTTGACGGTGTCGGCCGCGCCAGCGATAGCGCAGTCAGTATGGTCAAGCGCGTGTGTTCATCGGCGCGCGCTGCGGCATAGAGCGCGTTGAGTAGCCGATTGGGTTTGCCGAGCCCCAAGGGCGCAGCCAAGATCCAGCGCTTGCCGAGGCGAGTGCGAATCGCCTCGACCACATCTTCGGTACGCGTGAAGTACGCAGGTCCAATCATGGTCCATCTCCCAATACATGCGCCATCATAGGACGAACACCGCCTTTGCCCTTCCAGCGCCGGTGCGGTGGATGCAAACCCCATCTGAGCGTCGCGCAAGCATGCGTAGCCGCAAAAGCGTGTTCCCCGGCATACTTGGGGTATGCAACCGCGATCTCCCCCACCCCTTCCGGCGCGCGCACCCGGCTTGCGCGAGTACGTGAAAGCGGCCTTCAGTTGGCGCTGGAACGTGCTCGCGCTCGCGGCTGGCTGCGCTTTTGCCGTGATGAGCCCCTGGCCCGAGGCGGTTTTCCCGTTGCTCGTCGCCGGTGAGTTGGCCTATTTGACCGGTCTGGTCTCCATGCCCAAATTCCGTCGTGCGGTGGAAGCTCGATTGCTCGGGCGCGCGCCGGACTGGGAAGACAAGGTCGAAGACCCGCAATCTTTGATGGCGCGCATCGTCTCAGAACTGGCACCAGGTCCGAACGCACGTTTCCGCGATCTCAAAGATCGTTGTCTGCGTCTTCGCGGCATCGCACGCGGGGTAGCCGCCGGCGCGCCAGAAGCGCCCGAGGCCGATCAGTTGCGTGGCACCGGCTTGGATAAATTGCTCTGGGTGTTCTTGCGTTTGCTGTACGCACAACAAGGCTTGTGGCGATTTCTCGAACACACCGATCGCAACGCGCTCGAAGCACAACTGAAAGATCTGGAAAAACGCCGCGCGGGCCTCGGTGAAACCGCAGATGAACGTTTGAAGCGCTCGTTGACCGATTCAATCGCGACCACGACGATGCGGCTGGATAACTTGAAGTCGGCCGAGGCAAACAATGAGTTCGTCGATCTGGAACTCGAACGTATCGAATCTAAGATCCTCGCCTTGAGCGAAATGAGCGTCAACAATCAGAACCCGGATTTCATCAGCACCCAGGTCGATGATGTGGCGGACAGCATGGCGCACACCGAACTGGCGATCCGCGATCTGAACGCGCTTACCGGGCTTAGCAGCAATATTGGCGAGCCGCCGCGGATGCTGGAAACGCAGTAACGGCGAAGGCACCACGCGCCAACCACGATCACGGCGGCAATCGCCGCCGGTGATCCACGAATTCTCTGACCGACACCCGAAAATGCCTCTGCTGACCTTGCAAGACGTCGACTACTCAGTCGGCGGTCCGCTACTGATCGAAAAAGCCGTACTCGCCGTCGACGCGGGCGAGCGCATCTGTGTGGTCGGGCGCAACGGCGAGGGTAAATCCACGTTGCTGAAGTTGATTGCCGGCGAAATCGCACCCGATGATGGACGCATCGCGCGCAATGAAGGCCTGCGCATCGCGCGCATGCCGCAGGAGGTGCCGCACGGTTTGGAGGGCACCATCTTTGATGTGATTGCTGAGGGTGGCGGAGAGCCGGGCCGCATGTTGGCCGAATACCACCATGTGAGCCATGCGGCCGTGGTCGATACCGATCGTTTGTCGGTGCTGCACGAGGCCATCGACGCCGCGCAGGCCTGGACGCTGGAATCGCGCGCAACGGCTGCGATTGAACGTCTTGGAATGCACGAGGACACGCTCTTTAGCTCACTCTCGGGTGGCATGAAGCGCCGCGTGTTGCTGGCGCAAGCGTTGATGTCAGCGCCCGATTTGCTGTTACTGGATGAGCCGACTAACCATCTGGACATCGACGCGATCGATTGGCTTGAGAACTTCCTCAAGGAGTTCGCCGGCTCGATCATGTTTGTGACCCACGACCGCGCATTCCTACAAGCGCTGGCAACACGCATTGTTGAAATCGATCGTGGCTCGATCACCAGTTGGCCCGGCGACTATCAAAATTATCTGCGCCGGAAAGAAGAGCGCGCGCATGCCGAATCACAGGCATCCGCGCACTTCGACAAGAAGCTTGCACAGGAAGAGATCTGGATCCGCCAGGGCATCAAGGCCCGACGCACGCGCAACGAGGGTCGCGTCACGGCGCTCAAAGCGATGCGGCGCGAGCGCGCGGCACGCCGCGAGCAGCAGGGCAAGGTGCGCCTGGACATGGCCGAGTCGGCTTCCTCGGGCAAGCGCGTGATGGTCGCGGAGAATGTCAACTTCAGTTTCGGCGAACGCGTCATGGTGCGCGATTTCTCGACCACCATCCTGCGCGGTGACCGTGTCGGCCTGATCGGTGCCAATGGTTCTGGCAAGACCACCTTGCTACGCCTGCTGCTGGGTGAATTGCAGCCAGATTCGGGTGAGATCCGTTCCGGGACGCAGCTCGAAATCGCCTATTTCGACCAGCATCGCTCACAACTGCGCGAGGACTGGAACGCGCTCGACAACGTCGCCGAGGGCCAGGAGTTCATCGATATCGGCAATCGTCGCGTACACGTGCTGGGTTATCTGCAGGATTTTCTGTTCAGCCCCGAGCGCGCACGCGCGCCGATCACGCGGCTTTCTGGCGGCGAGCGCAATCGCCTGTTGTTAGCGCGCCTGTTCGCGCGCCCATCGAACCTGCTCATTCTCGACGAGCCGACCAATGATCTCGATATCGAGACCCTGGAACTGCTCGAGGAACAACTCGCGAGCTACAACGGTACCGTGTTGCTGGTCAGCCACGATCGCGCCTTTCTCGATGCGGTGGTCACCAGCACATTGGTCATGGAGGGCGATGGTGCCATCGGCGATTACGTCGGCGGCTACAGCGATCTCGAACGCCACCGCGCGCAGGCCGCCGAGGCCGCGCGCGCGCCGGTCAAGCCGCTCGCGCCATCGCCTGCTGCGGTCGCTGCGGCGCCCAAGAAGAAGCTGAGCTACAAAGACCAACGCGAACTTGAGATGCTGCCCGCGCGCCTCGAAGCACTCGAAACCGATATTGCCAGCCGCACGGCCGCCATGGCCGGCCCTCGGTTTTTCGCGCGCGAAAGCAGCGCCGTCGTCGCCGATCAGAAGCTGCTGGCCGACCGCCAGACCGAGCTCGAACAACTATATCGGCGTTGGGGCGAACTCGAATAGCAGCTAGGATTTTTGCAGGGCCGGGGCGCTGCTCGGCCGCTTTAGCTCAATTTGCGATGCGCAGCGAAACCAACAGCAGCGGTCAAGTGCGCCGCCGGGCTCTACCGTCTGCGGCGGCTTTAGGCGACGAACGCTGCGCCTCTCCGCAGCCGTCCAGACGGCCAAAAAGCCGAGAATTGAATGACAACTCCGTAACAAACTCTTCAATATTCGTACATTGACATAGGCTGAACGCGGGTCCAAAGTGGTCGGCTTACTGGGGTCGGCTGGGGAGCTTGCTTTGAATATTCGTGCTGCGACGCGGCGCGCGCTTGTCTGCGCGCTTTTGGGTTTCACAAGTTCGGCCGCGCTGGCCGATGTTTTTATCAACGAGCTTCACTACGACAACAGCGGAACCGACGTCAACGAGAAGGTGGAGATCGTTGGTGTTGCCGGCACCAGCTTGGCGTCGTGGAAGATCGTGCTCTACAACGGCGGCAACGGCCTCCAGTATCTGACCGTGAACCTTTCCGGAACGCTGCCTTCGCAGTGCGGCGGACACGGTACGCTGGCGTTTGCTGTCGCAGGCATCCAGAACGGCAATCCCGACGGCGTTGCACTGATCAATGCAAGTGGTGCGGTGGTCCAGTTTTTAAGCTACGGCGGCACCTTCTCTGCGGCGGATGGTCCGGCTTCGGGGCGCCTGTCCACGGCGATCCCGACCAGTGAAACCTCGACCACCGCGACCACGCACTCGCTCAAGCTGAGTGGAACGGGCACCACCTATTCGCAGTTCACCTGGGGCGCGCCTTCCACGGCATCGTTCGGTGCTTGTAATTCTGGGCAGACCTTCAGCGGCGGCTCAGCCGATGCCGCGCCGACGGTCAGTTCCACCTCGCCGGCCGCAAACGCGACCGCGGTCGCGGCCAGCAGCAATATCACGATCAATTTCAGCGAAGCGGTCACGCTCGCGAGCGGCTGGAATACGGTCTCCTGCCCGAGCGGTACGCGCACGGTCTCGCAGTCCGGCAGCGGCGCCAGCTACACGCTCAATCCGAGCGTGGATTTCGCCGCAGGCGAAGTCTGCACCGTGACCACGATCGCCTCGAAGGTCACCGATGTCGATGGAACGCCGACGTTGATGGCGGCCAATCACAGTTTCAGCTTCACCGTCGCCAGCAGCAGCAGCGGCGGCACAGTGCTCTCGAACGGCGTGCCGATTACCGCCATCGGCGGCGCGGCGAATATCGAGAAGCGCTACACGATGACGGTGCCCGCGGGCGCCAGTAATCTTAATATCCAGACTTCGGGCGGGACCGGTGACGCCGACCTTTACGTCAAGTTCGGCTCGGCGCCGACTACCGGCGTGTATGACTGCCGCCCGTACGCAAACGGCAATGTCGAGAGCTGCCCGTTCCCAACACCGGCCGCAGGTACCTGGCATGTGATGGTGCGCATGTACAACACGGTGTCCGGTGTGACCCTGCGTGGTGACTACTCGACTGGTCCATCCGATGCCGCGCCAACCGTGACCGGCACCACGCCGACCCAGGGCGCGACCAGCCATGGATCGACGGCCAATCTCGCCATCAGTTTCAGCGAAGCGGTGACCTTGTCGGCCGGCTGGTACTCGATGAGCTGTACCAGCAGCGGTGCCAAGACCTTGACGGTGGCTGGCAGTGGGGCCAGCTACACGCTCGACCCGACCACCAACCTGACCCCGCTGGAAAGCTGCACGCTGACCGTCAATGCAAGCTTGGTGCGCGATATCGACGGCACGCCGACGCCGATGGGTGCCAACCATGTGCTCAACTTCAGCGTCGCCGGCACCTCGTCTGGCTACTACAGCACGGTCAACGCGACCAGCGCCGCCAATCTGCGTGCGACGCTGCATCCGGTGATCGACGACCACACCAAGATCCCGTACTCGGCTTCGGGCAGCGTCGATACCTGGTTTGTGCTCGAAAAGGCCGACGAGGATCCGCTCAACAACACGCGCATCCTCGATATCTACAAAAATGCCTCGTATGCGAAGGTTGGTGCTGGCAACAACTTCTATAACCGCGAGCACACTTGGCCGAAATCGCTCGGATTCCCGAACGATGGATCGACCAACTATCCGTACTCCGACACGCACATGCTGATGGCCTCGGACATTGCCTACAACGGCAACCGCGGCAATCTGCCCTTCAACAACTGCCCGGCTGGTTCTGAAGAGCTGACCACGATCAACTACTTCGGTCAGGGCGGCCCAGGCCAGAGCAATTTCCGCTGCGGCAATTACTGGCAGGTGTGGAACAAGCTGAAGGGCAACGTGGCGCGCGCGCTGTTCTACTTCGACATTCGCTACGAGGGCGGCACCCACGGCGTCACCGGCGCGGCTGAGCCGGATCTGCGCCTGACCGACAATGCCTCATTGATCGTGCAGAGCAATGGCAACGCCTCGGTCGCCTATATGGGCCTGCTCAGCGTCCTGATCCAGTGGCACAACGCTGATCCGGTCGATGATCGCGAGCGCCTACGCAACGACATCGTTCAAAACTATCAAGGCAATCGCAATCCCTTCGTCGATCACCCCGAATGGGTCGCTTGTCTCTTCCAGAGCGTGTGTAACTGAGCTGCTTAGGGACACTGGGGAAAGCGGGATCGGGGCAAGCTGGGGCGCAAGGACGCGCTGGGCCTGTCCACTTGTAGGTGCCATTCGACCGCGTAGCGGGCTGAGTGGCACCTGCAATTTCGGGAAAGCAAGAGCGGCGTTTGGGGTTGGGGCGCAACCATGAAATGTCCTTGTCGCTTAATGGTTCGCAAAGCGCCGCACGGCATTTGCTTGGCATGAAATGACGACACCATCGCGGTGTCACGCGCTCGCCGCACGGCCAAAATAGCCTAGAAAAGTCGTTGCGTTCTTGGCTCCTTGAAGCAATCGCGGGGCTGGTGAAGCAAGATCGGGGCTGGGGTGCAGGTCTGGAGTGCTTTTGTGATCGTGCGGATGGTGCGTCCAGCTAAGGATTATCGTCATCCCCGCGTAGGCGGGGATCCAGCGCCTTTCTTGGCGCTTCGATCTGAAAGCACCAGCGCCAAGAAAGAAACTAGATTCCCGCCTTCGCGGGAATGACGAGCACGGGGGTGAGAACCTCGCGCAGTGATACGGCCGCTAGGCGGGCAAAATGGCTCAAAAAAAGG
>Ga0209181_10003538_pt1 | contig 23923 bp, 19 predicted proteins | sample MAT05_FD_187208 | JGI IMG/M metagenome (GOLD analysis project Ga0209181, IMG submission 187208) | Freshwater microbial communities from Lake Fryxell liftoff mats and glacier meltwater in Antarctica - MAT-05 (SPAdes) (version 2) | ecosystem: Environmental > Aquatic > Freshwater > Ice > Liftoff...
CGCTGCTGCAGGCCGTGCGGAGCGGTGAGATCGCCAAGCTTGAGCTGCTCTTGAAGAACGGCGCGGCGGTGGACACCTTGGGCGATGATCTGAGCTCGCCGGTGGCGATCGCGGCCGAGAGCGGTGCCGAGCCGGCTCTGTTGGAACTCTTGATTGCTAAGGGTGGCAAGGCGGATCAGGCCGACAAGTATGGCGTGACGCCGGTGATGAAGGCAGCCAAGAACGGCTCGGCAACGCTGGTAGCGATTCTGCTGAAGGCGGGGGCGAGCACGGCGGCCAAGGACCAGTCGGGCCTGACGGCGCTGCAGCACGCGGAGAACCGCGGCGACGAGGCGGGGGCGGCGGTGGCGAAGCTGCTGGGCGGGAAGTGAGGTATCGGGTGCCGCGACTGAATGGCTTTGGCAACTTTCGGGGGCAAGGCCACTGATCAGGGCACGACCACTGGCCGGGCCAACGACTGTTCTACGCTTGACCCCCACTGCCGAGCGACCGATACAACGGTCTGGCGGACTGGGTGCAGATTCCTCGCGATGACGCGGTTATTGGTTTACTTCACATGCGATATGCGATGATCATGGCGGGCGGGGCAGGGACGCGGCTTTGGCCCATGAGCCGCAAGAACGAGCCCAAGCAGCTTTTGCCGCTGATTCGCGGCGGCGGAGTGAGCGCAGACACCAAGGCGATGAGCCTGCTCGAGCTTTCGGCAGCGCGGCTCGACGGCCTTGTCGATCCGGACAAGCGGTACATCTGCACGGGCGAGTCGTATCGCGCCGCCATTGCGGCCTCGCTGCCCGGGCTGGCAGACCGCCAGATTCTCGGCGAGCCGGTGGCTCGCGACACGGTCAATGCGGTGGGGCTGACGGCGGCGGTGCTGGCCAAGCGCGACAAGGATGCCATCTTTGCGGTCTTCACGGCCGACCATGTGATTGAGCCGGTGGAGGTGTTTCGCCAGCGGGTGGACCTTGGGTTCCGACTGGTGGAGCAGGATCCGCGGCGGCTGGTGACGTTCTCGATCAAACCGACGTATCCGGCGACCGGCTTTGGGTATGTGGAGCGAGGACCGGCGATCGGTTCGGCGGGGAGCGGGGGCGTGAAGGGCGCCGACGGGCTGGCGTTCCGGGTGGCGCGATTCGTCGAGAAGCCCAATGCGCAGCGGGCGCAGGCATACTTTGACTCGGGGCAGTTTGGATGGAACAGCGGGATGTTCGTCTGGAAGGCCGCGACGGTGCTCGACTGCATCAAGCGGTTCAAGCCCGAATCCCACGCGGGACTCATGAAAATTCAGGCAGCCTGGGACACCAAGGACCAGGCGCGGGTGCTGGGTGAGGTGTATCCGACGCTGCCGAAGATCAGTGTCGACTACGCCATCATGGAACCGGCGAGCACCGACAAGCTGGTTGAAGTCGCGACGGTGCAGATGGATTTGAAGTGGCTGGATGTAGGGTCGTGGCCGAGTTACGGCGAGACGCTGGCGGCCGACGAGGCGGGCAACCGCGTGGGTGGCGTGCTGGATGCTGCGCATGCGGTGATCGTCAACAGCCGCAACTCGCTGGCGGTGTCGAGTGATCCAACGCACACGGTGGCGATTCTGGGGTGCGACGACCTGATCGTTGTGCATACAAAAGACGCGACACTGGTGATGCCGCGGGAGAAGGCGGAGGAGCTCAAGGCTCTGCACGCGCTGGTGAAAGATGAGCTGAAGTAAGGACGCGATCAGCCGCGCATGGTGCGGGCGAAGGCGAGCCATTCGAGCGTGCTAAGGACGAGGGCGGCGAGCACGAACCAGTGCCAGACTTCGCGCGGGCCGCCGGTCGAAGCACTGGCGCTTGTGGTGCCGGCGCGATCGCCTGAACCGCTGATGACATCAAGAGTGTCACTGGTGACAATCGACGATTCGGCTTCGCTTACGAGGTTGACGGCCAAGGCGTCGCCCGGCGGAGCGGCGCCGGTAGCGCGATAGAGGCCGGCGCGTTCGAGGAGCCCGAAGGGCACGGAGCGTTCGGTGGACGCTTGTGAGGCTACTGGGGGAAACTGCGATGGGGCGCTCGAGGCTGGTCGCAGGAGCGAGATAGTGCGATCGATGGGGCCGGTGAGGGTGATGGCGGTGGCGCTGGGGAGCGCGGCGACGGTGATTTCCTGATTGGTGGTGAACGAGCGGCCGGAGTCGCGGTCGGACTTGCCGGTGAGGAAGTCGATGGCGTTGGCGATGAAGACGACGAAGGAAACATCGACCTGCCAGTTGGAACCGGCGAGATCGAACCCAACCACGACATGGCGGACGTTGGTGGCGGGGGTCTCGACGAGCTGAATGATGGGGCCGCGGGGGCCTTCTGCGAGGGTCTCGATTTTCTCGGGGGGCTCGGCAGCGGTCGGACTGACACTGCTGGGAGCCGTATCAATGGCGAGCCAAGAGGCGGGCGAGGCGAGCAGGGAATCAAGTCCGACGTAGCGGAGAACGGGGTGAGTGCGCTTCCAGGCAACGGGCCGCATGGTGGTTGCCGCATCGGCCTGCGCAATGCGAATCGAGCGACCAGCGGTGAGCGGTAGGCCGGCGTCAAGGATGATGCTGGAGACGCGCAGGCCGGGCGGGGGCTGGACGCGATCGAAGATGAGGAGGTCGGCGGTCTCACCGCTCGCGGCTTCGGGCGGGAGCGCATCGACGATAGCGAGTGATGCAAACTCCATCTGGCCGAGGATGTCGGTAAAGACGTCTTTTTGAGTGACGCTCGCGGTCGGACGAACCAGCAGGGTTCGTGGCCGCTTGAGTGGTGAGACGATGGCGCTCACCTGATCGTCAGCGACGAGGGCATCGCCGGGCGGCAGGGAGACGGTGACCACGCCGCCAGCGTTGCTGGTGACACTCAGGGTGGCGGAGGCTTGGAGATACTGCGGTGATCCGGGCGTGGGTACAAACTCGAGCGTGGCGCTGGCGGCATCGCGGCCGTCGAGGGCGAGACGGAGGGGGGCGGTGTCGGCCCGGCGAGCGGTGGAGATGGCGCGAACGAAGACGCGGATGGTGGCGGGGTCATCGCCATCGCGCTTGGCACTGATGGCGACAATGCCGCGGTTGGTGGGGCGGTCGAGCGCCGTGGCGGCGAGGGCGGATGGTTCGGCTGCCGGGCCTGGGCCGGACGGAGCCGGGCCCGACAGGGACGGGGGTGTGGATGCGGGCGAGGGTGCAGCGGCGGCGCGGGCTGCATCAGCAGCGCGTGGTGGCGGGCCGCAACGCACCAGGCGAACGTCAAGGCCGCTGGCGACGACTGCGACCTGGTTTGACGTGGGACCGCCGTCGCTGAGGATGAGGACAGTGAGAAGCTCGCTCTTGGCGGCGGCGCTGCTTGGGGCATCGGGCTGATCGGCCGTCAGGGCGAGAGGCTCGAGGAGGGCCATGGCGGCGCGGAGGTCGGCGGGTTGGTCGGTGGCGGTGATGCCCGCGATGGCGGCGGTGAGATCGCCTTGGAGCGATGAGAAGTTCTGCACGACCGAAGCGCGAGCCGCGAACTGGGCGACGAGCACTTCACCGCCACGAGAACGGAGAAGCGAGATCGCGGTCTCGGTGGCTTTGGCTTTGGCGTCTTCGAGACGGGTGATGGGCTTGCCGGAGGCGGGGTCGAGCGGGCCGTCTTGCGCGCTCATGGAGGCCGAGCGGTCGATGAGGATGACGACGCGCTTGGAGGTGGGTCTGCTGAGGTCGATGGCGGGGCGAGCGAGCGCGATGAGGAGCGCGAGGAGCGTGGCCAACTGCAGGAGGAGCATGAACGAGAACTTGATCCAGCGGAAGGGGACGTTGACCTGCAGGTCGGCCCCGGCCTGTTCCCAAAGGAGCGTGGAGCTGACGCGCAGGGGGCGGCGGCGGAGCTTGAGGAAGTAGAGCAGAACCAGCAGCGGCACCGCGATCAGCGCGGCGACGATGCCGGCGATGGGGTTGAGGAAGTTCACGACTTCTTTCCGCGCTTGGCGGTGGAGGGACTGGGAGACTGCTTGCTCATCGGCGGCTTGGCAGGCCTGTAGGCGTGGATCGGCTCGGGGCGCGTGATGATGGGCGGGCGGATGGGCACGTCACTGGCCTTGGGGGCCCCCCACCCTTCGACGGGCGTGGGCTGACGACGGGGGCCAACGATCTGGCGGGGTCCTTCGTCGGAGGGGCCATGGAAACCCATGCCGATGATGAACATTTCTTTGGAGACTTCGCGGGTGGCGAGGGGTTTGAGACCTTTGGCCTCGCGGAACATCTCGGCGGTTTCGCGAAGCAGTTCGGGGTATATCTCGCCTTCAAAGACCTTCAGGACCAGCGACCCGCCGTGGACGAGGAGGCTGGGGACGATCTCGAGGACGCGGCGGCAGAGGGCGACGGAGCGGAAGTGGTCGCCCGCGCCGGTGGTGTTGGGGGCCATGTCGCTGAGGATGACATCGAACACATCGCCCGCGCTCCCAGGAACGCCGGCGAGTTCGGCGAGTTTGGCGGGGGCGAAGGTGAAGGCATCGCCCACGAGGGTGAAGGCGTGCTCGGGAAGATCAATGGTGACTGGTTGAAGATCAATCCCGATGACGCAGCCTTTGGGGCCGACGCGCTCGGCGGCGACCTGCATCCAGGAGCCGGGGGCGCAGCCGAGGTCGAGCACGATCATGTCGCGGCGGAGGAGGCGGCGGCGTTCCTGAATTTCGAGGAGTTTGTAGGCCGAGCGCGCGGCGTACCCCTCGGCCTTGGCGAGCTTGAAGTACTTGTCGTGGAGCTTGCGCTGCTTGGGCATGGCGAGGGTGGCGGAGGGACAGGGCGGGGGGAGCCGTTACTGGCCGATTTTCTCAGTGAGGAAGGTGGAAACCTGATCGATGGCGATGCGGGTTTGCTGGCCGGAATCGCGGTCGCGGCAGGTGACGGTTTGGTTGGTGAGGGTGTCGCCGTCAATGGTGAAGCAATAGGGGCAACCGGCTTCGTCCATGCGGGCGTAACGCTTGCCGATCGATTGCTTGGCATCGGTCTCAATGAAGCCGTAGCGGCCGAAGCGGGCGTTGATCTCGTCGCTGAGTTTGTCGGCAACTTCGGGCATGCCGTCTTTGTCAACAAGGGGGAAGACGGCGGCCTTGATGGGCGCGACGCGGGGGTGGAACTTCATGATCTCGGGCGAGGGGCGCGAGGGATCAACGGTGTAGGCCTCGCAGATGAGGGCGAGGGCGCCACGGTCGAGACCGGCGGCGGGCTCGATGCAATGCGGCAGGTAGCGTTCGCCTTTCTTGCCGCCATTGGGCAGAATCTCGCCACGGGTAGTATCGAAGTATTCGAGTTTGGCACCGGAGACTTTCTGGTGCTGGGTAAGGTCGTAGTTGCCGCGATGGGCGATGCCTTCAAGCTCGCCGAAGCCGGGAGCGGTGAAGGGAAACCGATACTCAACGTCGCTGGTGCCTTGCGAGTAGTGGGAGAGTTCGTCTTTATCGTGCTCGCGGAGGATGAGATTGTCGCCCGCGAGGCCGATCGACTTCCACCACTCCATGCGGAAGTCGCGCCAGAACTTGTACCACGCGACGGATTCATCGGGGTGGCAGAAGAACTCGAGCTCTGCCTGCTCAAACTCGCGGGAGCGGAAGGTGAAGTTACGGGGGGTCACTTCGTTGCGGAAGGAGCGACCGGTGTTGCCGATTCCGAACGGCATTTTGACTCGGGTAGTGTCGGCGACGTTTTTGAATTGGACGAAGACGCCTTGGGCGGTTTCGGGGCGGAGGTAAACTTTGTTGTCCTCGCTGAACACCGCGCCGGTATACGAGATGAACATCAGATTGAACTGCTTCGGCTCGGTCAGCACGGTTTTCTTGCCTGTGAAGGGCGAGGGCATTGCGTTGAACTCTCGCTTGAGCTGATCCATGGGCACGGCCTCGATGACGCCATGTCGCCACTTCCCATCGTCGAGTTTGACCACCACCAGCGCCCGGGCGTCGCCAACCCGCGCCGCGGTGGCGATCTCGCGGATGCGCAGCGATTTTTGGAGCTTACGATCCTCGCAGAGCAACTGCAACGCCTCGCCGGACGTGCTCGCGACGACGGTACATTCGGGGATAAGCCCGCGGCCGGAAGTGCCGATATCTCCGGGGTCTTCAGCGGCGACCGCCGCGGCGTCGGCCTTGGAATCGTGATGCGCGGGGCCGGTCCACACGCCCTGCAAATGGTCGGCGCGGAACCGCCCTTTCGTCTCTCGATCATCCACCATCGGGTCATTGAACCCACCAATGTGCCCGCTCGCCTCCCAAACCTTCGGATGCTGGATAATGCACGTCTCCACCGGCACACACCGGACGCGGTCACCGTTGGGGCCTTTTTTTCCCCAGCAGGGGTTCATGATCATGTCCTGCCACCAAGCGTCGCGGAGGTTCTTCTTGAGTTGCGCCCCGAGCGGGCCATAGTCCCAAAACCCGTTGATGCCGCCGTAAATCTCGCTGGCCTGATAGATGAACCCTCGCCGCTTGCAAAGGGCCATGATGGCATCCATGGACTTGGGCGCGGCGGCGGGGGCTGGGGTGGTCATAACGGGCTCACTTTCCGGACGGACTGGCGAAGAACGAGGGCGCAGGAGGGCTCGGCCTCGCGCGGGGCCAATCGTAGCGGCAAAGCTCTGTCCTACAAACCCGGATATGTCGATGGGAGGGCCACTACCATGGGCGGCCGTTCTTCCGGAGTGCTTCTCGATGCCCGCGACTCAGTTCACCACTACCAACCGCGGCTGGCTCATGAAGATGATGATCTTCCTGGTTGTGCTTATCGGTTTTGGCCTGTACGGCCTGTATGACGCAACGCTCGCCTATCCGGGCCGGGGGATGGAGGACGCTTCGTATAAGAAGAAGCTGTATCTCGAACGGGCTGACGAGGCGTCGAAGGTGGGCCGGAGCGATCTACTTGATAATGCCGGCATTGCCGCGCCCGAGGCGCGGCGAGCGACCCTGGTGGCCCGGCGGGCCGAGTTGGAGGCGAGCGAGGAAAAGGGCTCGAAGCTTCAGGCGGCGCGTGCTGCGGGGGGTGCAGAAGGAACCCGGGCGGAGCGCGACTACCGCGATCTGCTTCCCACGATTGTGGAAGCGGCGGCGCTGCGATGGCTTGATTCCCTCAACCTGGTGAGCGGGCTGAAGCCGGCAATGACCGAGATGAAGGACCCGCGGGCAGAGCTGAAGGCGCTCACGGAACGGTGGTCGAAGGCGAGCCCGCCGAAAGCGCTTAATTTCTATGACATTCCGATGCAGTGGTGCTTCACGGTAGTGGGGTTTGGCGGCGGGCTCTATCTGCTGTATGTGATCTTCCGCACGTCACGCAAGCGGTATGGGTGGGACCCGGCCCAGCAGCGGCTGTATTTCCCCGATGGCAAGACGCTGGTGCCGGGCGATATCAGCGAGTTTGACAAGCGCAAGTGGGACAAGTTCTTCATCTTCCTGCATCGCAAGCCGGAAGCGGGCGGGGGCGAGGTGAAGCTGGATTTGCTGCGGCACGCGCCGCTGGAAAAATGGGTGCTGGAGATGGAGAAGACGGCGTTCCCGCAAAACACCGCGACGCCCAGCCCTGCGGCAACCGAGGCCGCGACGGCTGCGGCTGCGGCGGCTCAATAATCAACCGTGATTTATGCGGCTGCATCATTGGTGACGTTGTTTTCGCTGGCGGGCATCGCGCTGGCGGCGGTGACGTTGCCGGGTGTTTGGCTGGCGCTGTGCGTGGCACTCTTGTGCAACTTGTGGCAGCCGGGGATGTTCAATTGGTGGACGCTGGGGATTTGCGCCGGCGCGGGGGCGCTGGGTGAGATCATTGAACTAGCGGCCTCGGCGCTTGGAGCCAAGAAGGCGGGGGGAACGCGGGCGGGAGCCCTGAGTGCTCTGGGTGGGACGCTGATCGGAGCGTTTGCAGGTTCGTTTTTCTTCTTCCCGATCGGAACGGTTGCGGGGGCGGTGCTCGGGGCCGGGATTGGCGCGATGATCGGCGAGAAGGTCATTTCAAAGCAGGGGTGGCACGCATCGTCGAAGATCGGGGCGGGGGCCGCGGCGGGGCGGCTGGTGGCGACGATTGCCAAGATTGCCGTTGCAGCGGGGGTTGGCGTGACGTTGAGCGTGGCGGCCTGGGTGCCGTGAGCGGCCGCAAGTTTGTCTGGCGTTTGTGGTTATACAGCGCAGCGATCAGTCGATCCGCGGGGTGTCGGGGTGCGTATGGACATGAGACTTGATCGAGGGGGCTTCCAAGCCGATGCATGAGACAGTGACCTGGTCGCCAGACCATCAGCGCGATTGCCGCACGCCCTGCCGAATGAGCGGGGGCTTGGGGCACCTTCACAGATATTTCACCAGCGATGTACCTTGTGCAGTGTGCAACACTGACACGAAGTTTGTATCTTTTTGTGCATGTCCTTTCTGACCCGGGTTCGCAGTGATGCGGGCCTCGAGCGGAGTTGCCTCACCAGATGGCCAAGAACGAAAAAGCACGACTAAACGCGCGGGCCAGCAAGCCCGCGATCAAGACCAAGTCCAGAGCAAGCGCCAAGGAGGGTCGAGCGATGCGATACGAGCCGGAAGCGATTCTTCCCCCGGTTGTGGATCTGCCACGGATGATGCCGGTGGTGCCAAGGCCGACGAAGGTCAAAGAGCCGGCGATGCGCAACGGCGCGAGCACAAACGGCACTGCGGCGGTGAGCGTGGTTTCAGCGGCGGCGGTGAACGCGAGCGGCGAGCCGTCGCGGCTCGACAAATCGATCAAGCACTTTGTGATAGATACCAACGTGCTGCTGCATGATCCAGCCGCGCTCTTTGTCTTTCAAGAGCATGAAGTGGTCATCCCGCTGACGGTGATCGAAGAGATCGACAAGTTCAAGCGCGAGCCGGGGGACATCGGTCGTGCGGCGCGCGAGTGCATTCGCCACCTCGACAAGTTGCGGGGCATGGGGCGGCTATCGGAAGGTGTGCCGTGGGCGGCGGCCGAGCCGCTGCGCCCAGGCCGCACGACGACGCCTGGAGCCAAGCACAAGACCGGCAGCGTGCGGATTGATACGTCCGAACCGCCGCGGGCCTCGATGCTGGCGGCCGACAAGCCCGACAACCGCATCATCGCCTCGGCTTGGGCGCTGCACCAACTCGGCCTGCACACGGTCTTTGTCTCCAAAGACCTCAACGCGCGCATCAAGGCCGATGCCATCGGGCTCAACACCGAGGACTTTGCCAACTCGAAGGTGGATGCCGAGAAGCTCTACAGCGGGTTCATTGAAGTTGATGTTCCGGGCCAACTCATTGACGATTTGTATCAGAACCGGATGCTGGCGCTGACCGAACTCGCCCCCCACCTCCTTGCGACCGACGCGGCGGGTGATGAGTATGTGCGGCCGGTGATTGCCCACCAGTTCATTGTGCTGCGCGACGCCGCCGATGAGAGCCACTCGGGCCTGGCGCGCCGGCTGGCCGATACCGACCACGTGCTCCCCATCAGCGGCCCGCGCAAGCCGATCTTCGGGATTCTGGCCCGCAACATTCAGCAGACCATGGCCCTCGATCTGCTGATGGATGACGAGGTGCGGATGGTGACGCTCCTGGGCTCGGCAGGCACCGGCAAAACCCTGCTGGCCGTGGCGGCGGGCATGGCCAAAGTCTTCAACGAGCAGCGCTACGACAAAATCCTGGTGGCCCGGCCCATCATGCCCATGGGGCGCGATATTGGCTACCTGCCAGGAAGCAAAGATGACAAACTCGGCGCCTGGATGCAGCCGATCTTTGACAATCTGGCCTATCTCTTGAGCACGCGCGGTGCCTCGCTCACCGCCACCGGGCACGGCAACGGTCACGGCCCGAGCGCCCACGGCGGCAAGGACGCGGGCCAGCACGCCGAGAGCCATTCCACTGAACAGCGAATCCGCAAACTCATCGAAGGCGGGCAACTCGTCATGGAGCCGCTCACCTACATCCGCGGCCGCAGCATCCCCCACCAGTTCATGATCGTTGACGAGGCCCAAAACCTCACGCCCCACGAGGTCAAGACCATCATCAGCCGCATCGGCGACGGCACTAAAATCATCCTCACCGGCGATATCGGGCAGATCGATCACCCGTATCTGGACGCCTCAAGCAACGGCTTGGCCTACGCCATCGAGAAGATGAAGGGCCTGGGAATCGTCGGGCACGTGACGCTGGGCAAGAGCGAGCGGAGCGAACTGGCGAGTCTGGCGGCGGCGCTGCTCTAAGCCGTTTGAAGAACAACAGGGCCTCAAGACGCAACACGGCGGGTCCGTGCTCGCTATCCTCTCAGAGTCACTTTTCGCGAGGATCTACATGGCTCTTCTTGATGGCAAAGTCGGTCTCGTCGTGGGTATCGCCAACGAACGCTCGTATGCGTGGCACATTGCCAAGTCGCTCATCGAGCACGGGGCCAAGGTGGCGTTTACGCATCTGCCGGGCGACAAGAACCTGGCGCGAACGAAGCGGTCGGTGGACGCCTTGGGCGTGACGAATCCGTGGCTGGTGCCGCTGGATGCCAACAGCGATGAGCAGATCGCGGAGGCGTTTGCAAAGTATGCCGGCTCGTTCGATGCCATGCACTTTCTCGTGCACTCGATCGCGTTTGCCGACCGGGCGTTTCTGGCGCCGGGCAAGTTTGTCGAGACGCCGCGGGCGGCATATTTGGGGGCGATTGACACCAGCGCGTACACCCTGCTGGGGATGTGCCGAGCGGGGCGCGAGATCATGGCGCGGTCGGGCGGGGCGAGCGTGATGGGGATGAGCTATTTGGGCGGCGAGCGGGTGGTGCCGGGGTACAACGTGATGGGCGTGGCCAAGGCGGCCCTCGAGTGCACGGCGCGGTATCTGGCCGAGGAACTTGGCGCGCAGAAGATTCGCGTGAACATCATCTCGGGCGGATATCTGCGGACGCTGGCGTCATCGGCCGTGGGCGGAGCCGAAGAGATCAGCAAAGCGGTCGAGCAGCGAGCACCGCTGCGGCGCAATGTTGAGGGCGAGGATGTGGGCAAGACCGCCGTCTACCTCGCCAGCGACCTGGCCAGCGGCGTCACGGGCGAGACGATTTACGTAGATTGCGGGATTAACACGCTGGGGGCGTGAGAACATCCCACCCGCGAATGGGCTGTCCTCCGCGCGGCATAAAGCAGGGATGCTGTCACATCGGCGGCCTCAAGCAGCGGGAAATCCCGAAGAATTTCTTCAACCGCAACACCATCGGCGAGCATTTCGAGAACATCACACACTCTAATGCGCATCCCACGGATGCACGGCCGACCACCGCAGACACCTGGGTCCATGGTGATTCGAGCGAGGATGTTGGCTTCGTCTTGCATGGTCGAACGTATATTGGACAACTGGCCGTCAGCCGCCACAACTGACTTCAAAGTTGCGATTCGTCGTGCCACCCTCACCGATCCCAAACTCAATAGATTTCCCGCATTTGGGGCAATGAGCTTCGTAGGCGGTGCCGTCGGGGCGTTTGTAGGCTCGGGCGTAGGCCGCGGCACAGCGAAAGAGGATGCCCAGGAACGGCCGCGAAGCACCGGTATCGGCAGGTGAACTGGGCTTTTTCGCCAGTTGGCCGGCGGGGCCCTGGGCAGAGCCGAACGCGCCGGAGAGATCCACAATGTCGCCATCACCGCTTCGCATCTGGAGCGATATCGACACCGAAGGCAGAGAGGCTTTGCAATCAGGGTTTTATTTTGGCATTGCAAAGGAGGTATGAAGGTCGATAAACTCTGTAACGGCGGATGCCGGCCAAACTGGCCGCGTGCCTGCCGCGCTTGCCTTGCCCATGCCCAATGCGCTCACCATCCTTCCCGACCCTCCACCGCCGCCGACTCCGATCGGGTTGATCGCGGGCGGTGGTCGCCTGCCGATGCTGATTGCGCGCGGGTTGCGCGAGGCGGGGCACCCGGTGCACGGGCTGGGGCTGATCGATCAATATGACCTGGCGCTGCCGCAACTGTGCGACTCGTTCCGCCAGGTGGGCGTGCTGCGGCTGGGGTCGTGGGCGCGGCTGCTGCGAGGGATGAAGGTCAAGCACGCCATCATGGTGGGCCGGGTTGACAAAGCCCGGCTGATGCACGACCCGCTCCGGATCTTCCGGCACATGCCCGACTGGATGGCCATTCGCACTTGGTACACCCACCTGCGGCACGACAAGCGCTCATACGCTGTGCTGGGGGCGATCGCGACCGAACTTGCTGAAAGTGGGATCCAGTTGCTCGACTCTACCGCCCCCATTCCCGGACAGATGGCAACCGCCGGCGTCATGGGCAATGTGCACCCAACGCCCGAGCAGCGCCGCGATATTGACTTTGCCTGGCCGCTGCTGGCCGACATTCTGCGGCTGGATATCGGCCAGGCCATCTCGATCCGCGAGCGTGACACCATCGCCGTCGAGGCCGTTGAAGGCACCGACCGGATGATTGTCCGCTCGGGCGAACTTTGCCGCAAGGGCGGGTGGACGCTGTGCAAGGGGGCGCGGGCCGGGCATGATCGGCGGAGCGATGTGCCGACGATCGGCGTGAAGACGATCGAGAACATGCACGCGTCGGGCGGGCGATGCCTGGCCCTGGCGGCGGGCGATGTGATCATGATCGACAAAGAGAGCGTGATTGATGCGGCCGATCGGCTGGGCATCGCGCTCGTGGGTGTGCCTTCGGCGAAGGCCTGATGTGTCTGATGTCCTGACGCTTGCGGGCGCTCACGCATGACCACTCGCAGCGATGATCGCAGACCGTATGTTTCTCGCGGCGGGCTCAAACTTCGCGCGGCGCTCGATGCGTTTGCGATCGATGTGCGGGCGATGGTGTGCGCGGACCTTGGGTGCTCGACGGGCGGCTTTACTGATTGCCTGCTGCAAGCGGGCGCCGCGAAGGTAACAAGCGTCGACACGGGGTATGGCGTGCTGGCGTGGAAGCTGCGGCAGGATGCGCGGGTGAAGGTGATTGAACGGTCCAACGCCCTGCACACAGCGGTGCCGCCGGAAGCAGACAAGTGCGACTTGGTGGTGATTGATCTGGGGTGGACGCCGCAGAAACTGTGCATTCCCGCAGCACTGGGCTGGCTGAAAACGGGTGGAAGTATTCTGTCGCTCATCAAACCGCACTATGAGGACAAGGCGGCCGCCCAGGAGCACCGGGGGATTCTGCCTGATGCGGTGGCGAGCGCGATTGTGGCCAAGGTGCTTGAAGAAATGGCCGGGCTGGGTGTGAGGGTGCGGGGGGTGATTGAGTCGCCGATTCGGGGGTCAAAAGCGACGCGCGAGGGAGAAGGGAATCTTGAGCAGGTGGCGTGGCTCACACGTCTCTGATGTGCTTACACGAGCATGAGGCCGTCGGTGAGTGCCCGGCCGGCACCGGTCAGGAACGCGCCCCAAGCCATCGGCTTTTTGCCGGCCGGCTGCACATCGAGCAATGCGATGGCGCGACCGTCACCACAGGCGACATGGCCGCGGCCACGATCGATGAGGGTGCCGGGCGCAGCGCTGGATAGCGGTTCGACGGGGCCGGCGCGGAGCACTTTGAGCGGGTCGGCGAAACTGGGAACGCGGAGCGAGACGCTGGGCCAGGGGGAGAGTCCGTTGATGCGGGCGCGGCAGGCGGCAGCGGGGAGTGCCCAGTCCATCACGCCATCGTCTTTGCTCAGTTTGCGGGCCTTGGTGACGAGGGTTTCGTCCTGCGGGCGGCCGAAGCTCTCGGGGGATTCCGCTGCGAAGCGCGCAAGCACGCCGAGCACGAGGGCGGGGCCATCGGCGGCGAGCAGGTCGTGGAGTTCGCCGGTGGTGTGCGTTGGCTCGATCGCGCGCTGGCTTTGCGCCAGAACAAGGCCAGCGTCCATGCGCTGGGCGAGGGTGATGACGGAGTTGCCGGTAGTCTGATCGCCGGCAAGGATGGCGGCGTTGATGGGCGCAGCGCCGCGGTGGCGAGGGAGCAGCGAGGCATGGAGATTGACGGCGCGCACGCCGCTCAGGAGAGATTCTGTGAGCTTCTGGCCGAAGGCGATCACAACCCAGACATCGGCCTTGAGGGCGTGGAGGGCAGCGATGACCTCCGGGCTATTGACGCTCTCATGGCGAAAGAGCGGCAGCGAGGCGAGGTTCTTAATCGCGAAGTCGGCGATCGGTGTGGGCGCAAGTTCGCGGCCACGGCCGGCGGGTCGGTCGGGCTGCGAGACGATGCCGACGAGTTCGTGGGTTTGTGAGAGGGCGGCGAGGGTTGGAAGGCCAAAGGCACCAGAGCCGAGGAAGAGGACACGCATGGTGGAGTCTACCCGTGTCTATTTCGGGCCGGAGGCGGGCGCGAGGGCAGGAGCGGAGGAAGGGCGGAGTTTTTGTCGCCAGTTGGCCGCGGCGGCGGGATCAACGCGCTTCTCGGCCAGGGTTGCCAGGCGGGCGATGGTTTGCTGGGTGCGGGGGTGGGCGTCGGTGAGTTGTTTTTGCTGGATGGCGTAGGCGGCGGTGAGGAGCGTCTCGGCCTTGTCGAGCGAGCCGAGGCGAAGGTTCACATCGCCTTGAGCGCTTGACGCGCTGGCGAAGGCGCGGGTGGTGGTTTGGTTAGTGGCGGTCCAGATATCAAGGGCCCGCTGGAGCGATTCGCCGGCCGGCTTGGGCTGGTTCTGCGCCAGCAGAGCGCGGCCGAGAAGCAGGTGCGCGAAGGCTTGTTCTGGATGGCCAGGGTCCATCGACTTGCCACGAATGGCAATGGCCTCGCGCGCCAGAGTGATGGCCTCCACCAGCGATTCCTCGGTGGCCCGATCAACCAGCACGCCGCCAAGGTTGATGAGGTCGTAATCGACCTCGGGCGATTTGGTAGCGCGGGCAACGCGGAGCGTGCCGCGAAGGACTTCCTCGGCCGCCGCAACATCACCAGTGTCTTGCAGGAAGAGGCCGTAGTTGGAGCGGGCGGCGATGACGAGGGGGTGACCGTCGTCATAGCACGCGGCCATCATGGTGGCCCCTTCATCAAGAAGCGGGCGGGCCTCGGCGATGCGGCCCTGATCGCGGAGGAGCTCGCCCAGATTGGTGAGCGCGAGGGCGAGATCCGGGGAGCGCACGTCGGCCGTGACGCGGTGGCCGGCGATGAGTGAGCGGAAGAGCTCTTCGCTGGCTTTGGGGTCTTTGTCCTTCATGAGAACGGCGAAGGTGTTCTGGACGTTGAGGGTTTCGGGGTGGTGTTCGCCCAGAACGCTCTTATAGATCGCCAGGCCGGCTTGCAGGCCCTTCTTGGCTTCGTCGAGCTGGTTCTTCCACAGGAACGGCAAGGACCGCTCGATGATGGTCGAGCCGGTTTGCCTCGAGTTTTCGCCAAACGTCACTTTGCGAATCGCGAGGGCTTCATCAAAGAGCGTGATGGACTCGTCGAGCTTGCGCTGCCAGCAGCGGACACGGGCGAGGTCGTGAAGGGTTTCGGCAACATCGGCGGGCTCGTCGGGCTTGGCGGCCCGGCGGATGGCGAGGGCTTCTATGAGGTGCCTTTCGGCCTGAGGGAATCGGCCCAGGCCGAAGTAGGTTCGGCCCAGGACAGCGCGATAGGTGGCTTCGCTCGCGCGTTCACCGCCGAAGCTGGGCCCGATCGAGAGCGAGGCCTTGTCGAGCACTTCGACGACGGAGACATCGGACGGGGCCTTTTTGCCGGGGCCGAGGTCAAGCAGGGTGGTAATGAAGCCGCTCACGGTGGCTTCTTTCTTGACGGCGTTCTCAGCCGCAAGCCGCGCAGCGCGCTCGCGGACCTGGGCGGACTTGGCGGCGAACATGCCGTAAGTGGTGCCCACCAGCCCGAGCATGAGCACCACGGTGAGCGCCCCGGCGGCGAAGACGGCGCCCCGATGGCGGCGATAGAACTTGCCGGCCACGTACCCGAGTGAGGGCGGACGCGCCGCGACGGGCTCGCTGCGGAGAAAGCGTTCCACATCAGCGGCGAGTTCGCTGCACGAGGCGTAGCGGCGCGAACGATCTTTCTCGATGGCTTTGCGGGTAATCCAGTCGAGATCGCCGCGGAGGAGAAGTTCAAGCTCGCGCGGGCTGCTGGAGCGGGCCGAGGCGGCGGTCGATTGCCGCTCGCCGAGGGAGGAGAGTTTCTTGGAGAGGGTGGGCGGGTCCTGCTCGCGGATGATGCGCATGATCTCGTCGTAGCCGCCCATGCGGAGAGTGCGCGAATCGAAGGGGAGCGCGCCGACGAGGAGTTCGTAGAGGATGACACCCAGGGAATAGACATCGCTCCGGGTATCGATATCGAGGCCGGTGGTGCCGGCCTGCTCGGGGCTCATGTACTCGGGGGTGCCGATCATGCGGCCGTGTTCGGTGAAGATCGTCTTATCGGTAAGGGGGCGGTGGAGCGCCTTGGCGACACCAAAGTCGATGACCTTGGGGATGGGCTTGCCATCCTGCTCCGCGACGAGGATGTTGCCGGGCTTGAGGTCGCGATGGATGACGCCCTTTTGGTGGGCGTGCTGGATGGCCTGGCAGATGGGCACGAAGAGGGCGAGGCGGGCGCGGGTATCGAGGCGGCGCTTATCGCAATAGTCGTTGAGGGCGACACCCTGCACATATTCGATGACGAAGAAGGGGCGGCCCGAGGGCGTGGCACCGGCATCGAGCACTTTGGCGATGCAGGTATGGTCCATGAGCGCCAAGGCCTGACGCTCGGCCTCGAAGCGCGCGAGCACCTCGCGCGAGTCCATACCGGGCTTGAGGATCTTGAGTGCGACACGCCGCTGCACGGGCTCGCGCTGCTCGGCGAGGTACACGATGCCGAAGCCGCCTTCGCCGAGGACTTGTAGGAGGCGATAGGCACCGAAGACGGTGCCGGGCCCCTCGGCAAGGGGAGAGGTCATCGAGGTGGCTTGACGGGTGGCATCAGCCGAACTGAGGGGGGAGACGCTATGGGGCGATTCACTGCCGGGAATGGTCGGGCGACCAGTCTGGCTGGCCGGGTTGCCAGCAGAGCCTGCCCCAGAATCCGGCGGTGGCGGGGTGGGGAAGTCCGAGGTCGGAGTTGTGTCGCGTGAGGGGGGGGGGTTAGCCATTAGTACGATTCGAGCGTGGGAAGTCTGGACAAGAGGATACGTAGACGAACGGGGGCGGGTTGGTGACGGGCGAGTGCGGAAATCAAAGGATGCACTCGAACTAAATACGAACAAATGGGTGGATGAACCCTAAAAAAAGCCCAAACTTCTTTACGCTCCGCGCACAAATCCCCTTGCGGGTGCATCCATTGACGATATACTAAGCGTATGGAATAACGGGCGCGGACCGCGTTCTGTGGTCGTCAAGCGCCTGAGGTTGCGGCTGCGTTCTGCGTGCCGCCTTTTTAAGGAGCGTCTCATGAAGACGAGTTCTGTCTCCCCCGTGGTCCGTGTCGCCCGTCGTGGCTTCACGTTGATCGAGTTGTTGGTCGTTATCGCCATTATCGCGTTGCTGGTGTCGATTCTTTTGCCGGCCTTGGGCGAAGGTCGGCGGGCGGCGCGCCAGGCACAGAATCTTGCCAACCTGAAGACCTATGGCAACACGCTGAACTCTTACAGCGCTGACTTTAAGGAGCTCGGCCCGGCGTTCACTTGGAAGGGCGGTCAGAACTATTCGATGCAGCAGCAAAACGGGTCGTATGTCTCCTACACCGCGGGCAACGACGTGGCGGCCGCAGCCAATCAGGCCGCCGACATCATCCGCCGGCGTTCGGCCCCCGACAACTCGAACTTCGCGGTTCCCGCTAACTGGATTCCGCACATCCTGTACTCGCATCTGGTGATGCTCGACTACATCTCGGCCCGCCTGCCGGAGCCGATTTCGCGCTCGCCGTTTGACAAGAAGCGGATCGAGTGGTCTGAAGACCCAATCAATTTCCAGCGTTTCGGGCTTCCCGAAGGCCGCTGGCCGTACAGCAGCAGTTACCAAATCACGTCCGCGTCGTTTGCCCCCGACCGCTGGACGATCGATGGCGGCTCGCTCCAGCAGGCGGGCGGCGTCTTCAACTTGTATCAGTACAACGCAGGCTCGTCGAGTCGGTACCGGCTGGGTGGGCGCAAGCTCTCTGACTGCCGGAATCCCTCGGGCAAGGTCTTTGCGTTTGTCGATGTGATGCGGCACAAGGGCAAGGTACCGCACTACTTCACTCACTACGCGGCCGAAACCTGCGTGGTGATGTATGACGCCAGCGTGAGCGTGCGGTCAACGTACGACGCAACCGAAGGCGGTTACTGGACCGCCAGCAACGCCGCCCCTCGCACACCAGCAGAGATCTCGTACGAGCCGGCTGGACAGGACATCTACGGTTATGACGCTGATCCGGAAGGCATCCCCAACCGTCCCGGTCGCATCCGCTGGACCTACGGCCAGTTGTCGGGTGTTGACTTCGGTCAGCGCGACACGATCCGCCGGTAAGCGGAGCGTTTGAAGCAACAGATTTCATCGAAGGGCCGGCCCGCGCCGGCCCTTTTTATTTTTGGGGGCGGCTCCTTGCTTCCAGACCACACGGCTGCTTCAGGCCCACACGGGTCGCTTCCAGATCGGCACATCGCGCTTCAAGCGGTCGAGAAACTCATCGAGTGCCGCGAGGCCTTCCTTGCGGTGTTTGGAGGCAATGACGATGCGCAGGGAGCAGGCCCCCACCGCCACTTCGCCCGTGCTGTGCTCACAATGGAGCGTGATGAGCCCATGATCAGCGACGATGCTGTGGGCGATCGCCACGAGCGTTGATGAGGCCATCGGTTCGTAGGCTTGGTAAGTAAGGGCCGTGAGAAGCTTGCCATCTTCGAGCGGGCGGACGAGGCCTTCAAAGACGAGGACCGCTCCGACGGCGTGCTTTGTGCCGGCCGCGAGTTCGAGCGGTCGCGGCGCGAGTGGACCGGGAGTGAGGACGATGGTGACGGAATCGGGCACGGGACGAGGGTAGATCGCACATTCTGTGAAAGGGCCGTGTGCGGCCGGGGGTGCGGCCGGGCGGGGGTGCGGCCGGGCGGGGTGCGGCCGGGCGGGGTGCAAGCAGGCACACGCATGTTCAAACCGGCATGCTGACGACGAGGGCCGAGTTCTTGGCGCCAAAGGCGAGGGTGTTGATCAGCGCGTTGAGCGTGCCCGCGGCGGGCTTCAGGTCGGCAAGCGGGCGTGGTGCTCGGGGCGTGTAGTCGAGGGGGCAAGCGGGATCGGGGGTGGTGAGATTGAGCGTGGGCGGCAGGAACGGTTGATCGCTCTGGGCGCAGCCGACAGTGGCGACCAGCGCGGCCATGCCGCTGGCACCTTGGGGGTGACCGATGGCGCCTTTGACGGAGTGACCAACAAGGGCTGGGGCGTGCCCGCCAAACGCGCCCGCGACAGCGAGTGACTCGAGACGATCGTTGAGCTGGGTGGAGGTGCCGTGATAGTGAACGACGGCGATGTCGCTCGGCACCAAGCCGGCGCTGGCAATCGCCTCCTGCATGGCCCGGACGCTTTCGTGCATGGTGGGGTCGGGCCGCACACGATGGTGAGCGTCGCAGGTGGCGGCATAGCCACAGAGTTGCGGGCGCGGGTTGCTGCCGATGCGTGCAGCGGCAGATGGGCGTTCGAGGACGATGGCCCACGCGCCCTCGCCGAGAACGAAGCCGTCGCGCCAGAGATCAAAGGGGCGGCTGGCGGTGCATGGATCTTCACCCATCTTGGCGTGATCTTTGGTCGAGATGACGCCGAGAAGTTCCATGCCGTGAAGGGTCTCCCAGCGGACGTGGGCATCGGCGCCGATGACGACCAGCGCGTCGAGCGTGCTTTGCGCGGCCTCGCCAGCGAGCATTTGGAGCGCCAGCCCGGCGGCATCGGTCGATGAGGCGCAGCCGGTCGAGATGCAGAGCGATGGGCCGCGGAGGCCCAGGCGGATCGAAAGTTCGCCAGCGAGGTTGCCGTGGGTGGCGTTGGTGATCGACCAAAGCGATGGATTGCGGCCCGCCTGCATGGCGGCGATCTGGTCAATGGAAAAGTCGATGCCCCCACCGCCGGTGCCGAGGATGAGGCCAACGCGCCGGGCGCGGGCGGGGTTGTCGTTCATATCGCCAAGGCCGGCCATAAGCAGGGCCTCGCGGGCGGCGCTGAGGGCCATGGGAACGAGGCGCGGGAGGCGCTTCACGTCGGCATCGGTGATGACGGTCAGAGGGTCAAAGTGCTCTGGATGAACGCAAGCGGCAACCCGGCTTTTGAGGATCGGATGCGAAAAGCGGAGCGGCGAAACGCCCTGGCGGCCGCAGCGGATTCCTTCGACGTAGGCCCTCAACCCGGTGCCGAAGGGGCTTACGGCACCAAGACCCGTGATGGAAAGAGGGCGAAACACAACCGCATGGAGGATACGGCGGGCAACGGGCGCAATGATGCTTCCATGTCCCAAGAACGTGCCAGTGAGTGCTCAAACGATCCGTGGCCCCCCTATTGCTGCGTGATTTTGCGGGATTTGACAGGGCGATATTTGTTGGAAAAGCGGCCGGGGACCGCCCGTGTCGCGGCCGGGACACTCACCTGCTTCGGCGGCAAACGCGAGCGGGGCGAAACTCCAGCGCAGTGCGTGCGGCGCGAGTTAAGCGAAGAACTCGCCTTTGATCGCGCGGGCACGGTGGGCGCGCTGGAGCGCACGGTGACGCTGCGGGCGAGCGACGGACGGCTGGTTGCATGGTTCTTCCGGGCCGAGGCACCCTCAGGTTCGGTCCGCGCCCTCGAAGCCGGCTACGGCGCGGTGTGGCTAACGGCGGAGGAACTGACGGCCGCACCGCTGTCGCCGTGGCATCGCGCCGCACTCGAAGGCGAGCGCGCCGGCTTGCGGGAGGTTGTGGGGTGAGGGCGGCTGCTCAGGTGGCGCGGCAACGCCATTGAACTTCTCGTCCACCATCGCACTGAGCGCCCACCACAGCATCCCGCGACCATCGGGCAGCCGTCGTTCAACGGCCCCCCCGATCGCGACCCGCAGTTCCATTCAGGGTGTGCAAAATCGGCAATCCACCCGCCCACGCCGGGCTCCCACGTTCAGCCAAATGATGCCACGGATTCGCCGCACCGACGTTCAACGTGGTGCCCGCAATCGTCCCAGCACTCAAATCACACCAGACGACAGCCGCAGGCAGATTGCTGTAACAGCACGCCGGGTGTCCGGTTGGGAATCCCGGAACAGAATAGGTGGTCACTTGGAGGAACATTCCCTTATCGCTCGGAAACGCGACATCGTTGATGCGCTGCGCACCCCATTGCTCCGGCCCGATCTGCGTTCTCGGGTTCCAATATTCAGGCCGAGCAAAGAATGCCGACGACATCAAATAATTAGACACGATCGGTACCGGCCCATAACTCTCATTGTGCGGTGGATGGCCCGGCGCCCAAAGGACTTCCCTCGTCAACGTCGGATCTGCCGCAAGCCAGGACCAACAGTCGTTGCTGAACCACCCGCCGCGGATTCGACCGCCACTGAAGTCCTCGATGACTTCGGGCTGATCGGCTTTGGAGCGATATACGGGCTGAAACACGGTTGCGACGTATCCGCGATGATCGTCCGCATACCGCTGGTGGGCCATCGCGATCTGGCGCACGCGAACGACCGCGCGCGCCTCATCGACCGATGACCGGGCACGGGCCAAAACAGGGAGAAGCAGGGATAGACCGACAGCCACGATCCCCAAAACCACGAGAACCTCGATGATCGTAAATGCACTCCGAGAACCTTTGATCAACTTCATGATTGACATATTACCCACCCCCCCCCCTATCTTTCCACCGCGCTCCCGGAGTATCACCATGCAAACATCAACGATCGTCCTTTCGATTCTCGCCCTCGGCACCGCGCTAGCGCCGCCGCTCTTCGGTGCATGCTGGAACATCGTTGCGCTGAACAACGACATGCCGTATCCATGTTTGCCAGCCGACCTCGGCACGCCGTGCAACGATTGCACCGCCGACCCGCTCGACACGATCATCCCAGGTACGGCGTGCGCGGCGCCTGCATCATTTCCAAGTCTCGGTCGAAACCACATTTGCATGATCGGGATCATCACCTTGACCGTGCTTCCGAACGGCCAACAAATGTGCGTGTGTTTCCACCCACCGAACATTCCGCCACTGTTTTATGGCGTGCCAATCTTCTGCACGCAACCGTGTAACGCCAGCGACCCTAGCGAGCCGGGCGAATGAGCGGCTTCGTGTTTGTTTCGCTTTCAATCAACTTAGTCCTCGGCGTGCTCGCACGCGCTGCCCCGCCGACGCCCTCTCCGCACGCGCTGCTGAAGCAGATCACGACTGCTCACCAGCAAGTCGTATCGCTTGAACTCGTGATAGATACCGCCGACGACTTGTCGGGGCTTTCGAGTGAAGTTACGGCGGACGCGAACAGCTCCAAAACTTCGCAATGGGCCGACCCGTTGGCCGGCAAGCGCCTGACGATTTGGCGGCGACTGAACAATAAATACGATGGGATCGGATCGTGGCGAATCGAAACTACGAACCTGTTCTTGAATGGCCCTCATTCAATCACGACCAGCGTCGAAGTTCAGTCGGCGATCGCCCGCGGATTCGCTGCGTCACTTATCGCATCAAATGCGCTTATTACCAAGCCCGGACCGCTCTCAACTGAGGAAGCGATTGGTGCAAGACTTGCACGCAACTCGACGCTCGATCAACAAGCGTCGACCAACGGATACCCATCGCTCGTTCGCTGGTCGACCACGATGCTCGCCGCAGCGCCTGATCTGGTTCTGCTCGACCCCGAGCCGGTCGCGTCGACGCATACGCTGAGTTCATCATCGTTTGGAATCTCGCTTACTTTCGACCGTGCGTCTTATGAAGTGAGCGAGACTCGCGTCAATGTGGCCGGCAGCATCGATCAAGTCTGGACCTTTGAAGGTCGATTGCCAACAGCCCTATTTCCCGCTCGGCACCCCGCCATTATTCGGTCCGGTTCGAGCACGGCGAACGGGCCCGTGGTCGCCAGTACGGTGTACATCGTTCGCAGCGTAACGGTCTCCCCTACGTTTCCCGCGTCAATATTTGATCCGGGCACGCTCGCCAAGAAATACTATGACTATTTTTCTCGTGAACCGTGCGACCACGACGCAAAGCCACTGAGCGATTCCGCGCCGGTTTCGGGTGCCGCACCCGCAGCGCCAGCCAAAAGCGCCCAAGAACTGACCTCGATGTCGAACTGGTCTTTATCGGCTACGGCAATATTGCGTGCGGCCGGCATTGCGATGGTCTTGGCCGCGGCACTCCTCTGGTGGCGAAAGTCGCGAACATGACCGCAGCCACAAGGCTTGTCGAGCCCAATGCCGACTCTTCACGGGCGAGTGCTTCGAGCGACTGGCCGCGCCGCTCGATCCTCTTCGTCGGGCTGGTCTGGCTCACCGCTGCGATCGGCAAGCTCGTCGATCTCGATTCATTCCGCGCCGCCATCGCCACCCACGCGCTGCTCCCGTTCCCGGCGGCGCTCGCCTGGATCGTTCCTGTTGTCGAACTCCTTCTTGGTGCCTTTCTTGTTCTGACGAGTCAATCCCGCGGTGGTCGCCGGAACGGCGCATTACTGTTCGCATCTTCGCTTGTACTTCTGGCTGCGTTTGGTGTGTACATCACGGTCCTTCCGGACGCCAAACTCGAAGCCGCAGGATGCGGCTGCATCTTTAAATATCACGAATCAGTTGCTGGTTGGTCAGCTTCGAGTCTGCGCATGACGCACGCGGCCCTTTCCGCTGGTTTCGCCATCTGTCATGTCCCGTTCGCTCGTTGGCTCTGGCAGCACCGCCGCTCAACGCGCTTGACAGCCGCGCGGCCGCAGCGACCACAAAACCAATGTTCTGGCGGGTGATCGCGAACTCTCTGAGTGCGAACGTTTGCGGGTCAGCACGGTCTTATATCTCAATCACCATCGCCACCGCGTTGCCGCCGCCCAGGCAGAGGGCCGCCACGCCGCGCTTGCCGCCGGTGCGGTGGAGTTGGTGGATGAGCGTGGTGAGCACCCGTGCGCCG
>Ga0209181_10003539_pt1 | contig 23915 bp, 24 predicted proteins | sample MAT05_FD_187208 | JGI IMG/M metagenome (GOLD analysis project Ga0209181, IMG submission 187208) | Freshwater microbial communities from Lake Fryxell liftoff mats and glacier meltwater in Antarctica - MAT-05 (SPAdes) (version 2) | ecosystem: Environmental > Aquatic > Freshwater > Ice > Liftoff...
CTCAGCGTCACCCGCGGATCTGGCCGATGCCGCGGAGGAGGTATTTGTAAGTGGTGAGTTCCTCGATAGCCATGGGGCCGCGGGCGTGGAGTTTGTCGGTGGAGATGCCGATTTCCGCGCCGAAGCCGAACTCGCCCCCGTCGGTGAAGCGCGTGCTGGCGTTCCAATAGACGGTGACACTGTCCACCTCTGCGAGCGGAACAAGGCGCGGACTCATGAATGGGTGTCAGTTCGATTGATGCGATTCCTTGGTCTCCAGCCGCTTAATCAAGGCGGTGTCCACGATACGGACGCTCTCGCCTTCCCCGCCGGGGAGGTGGATGTAAATGGTGCGTCCTCCTTGCGGCAGCAAGACGAAATCCGGGTGATTCGCCGGGTAGGTCTCGCCGCTGACTGTGTGGACGGTGAAGGGCTGAAACGGCTGCGTGTGCAAAATTTGTCTCAGGGTTTCCGCGTGCCTGAATTCAGGGTAGGCGCACTTTTCTCTCTCGCAAGCCTGCACGAGGAACCTGCACGAGGACCGGATGACTCGCTGCGCGTGCAGCGCATTCCTGAACCTCACACGCAGATCTGGCCGTTGCCGCGGAGGAGGTATTTGTAGGTGGTGAGTTCATCGAGGGCCATGGGGCTGCGGGCGTGGAGTTTGTCGGTGGAGATGCCGATTTCCGCGGCGAAGCGGAATTCGCCGCCGCCTCGGAGCTTGAGACATTTGGAGGTGGAGTGCTACCTTCGCTGGCATGAGCACGCTCGCTGAGATTGAATCCGCAGTGACCCGACTTCCCCGCCCGGAAAAGGCGGAACTGCTGCGCTTTGTCGCGGCGCAACCCCGGGAGACGGTCCCGACTCCCGGACGCACCGGTGCGGAACTCGCCGGGCTATGGGCTGCGCTGCCGCATCTTTCGGATGAGGAGGCGGCGGCTTTTGAGCGTGACATCGCGTTGGCGCGGGCGGCGACGGGTGAACAGCCTGCTCCGGCATGGGAATGATTCTCGATAGTTCGGTGCTGATTGCCGCTGATCGTGGGAAGCTCGATCTTGAGGCGCTGCTTCGCGCACACGGGGATGAGGTGTTTCAAATTGCCGCAATCACTGCGGCCGAACTGCTGCACGGGTGTGAGCGTGCAAACACTGACCCAGTGCGCGAACGCCGCCGCCGTTTTGTCAAGGGCGTGATCCGGGACTTTGGTGTCGCGCCGTTGACACTGGCGGACGCGCGCGAGCACGCGCTGCTGGAGAATGCGGGGCGGATCATCGGTCCGCGCGACAGGGAGATCGCTGCGACGGCGCTGGCGATGGGATTCTTGGTGGCGACGCGCAACGTGGGTGAGTTCGGGCGAGTCCCCCGGCCTGCGACTGGTGGATGTCGCGCCGTTTGCGAAAGGCTGACCGCCCCGCGCAATCGCCACACTCGCCGAAATGCGCCGCAGCAGCGGACAGGCATCCTACCTCCAATAGGAATCGTCGGCCGAACAATCTCGTTCCAGCGCCTCCGGCTTGGGGGATCTGTCGCTGATGTGGGACTCCGAAAAATCCGCGCTCGGCTTCCGGGCAGCCGTTGTGCATGAAGGCGGTAATCGGAAGACCCATGGATAAGAAGTGCCAAAATTTTTGCCAGCTCCACTCGGGAGACTTGAGGGACCATCGCGATGCCGCAACGAAGGCCATTCTCGAAATCGGCCACCTCCCCATCGGGATGGAAACGTTCAGCGCTGCCGACGATGACAGTTGGACTCTGATCCAACGTCAGATTGACCAATGCGACTACTATCTCGTCATTGTGGCTCATCGACATGGTTCCACGGCTTCTGATGGAGCCTCATTTGCCGAGAAAGAGTATGATTGCGCTTGCACGAAGGAAATTCCTGCTCTGGGATCTGTTATCGGCGATTCCGTTCCTTGGTCGCCCGATGCTGCGGCAGTGCCCGAAGTCTTGGCAGATCTGTCGAGGCTTAGTTCAGAAAATGCAGAATTGAGATCAAGACTCCAAGTTCCGCATGCGCCGGATCCCGCTTTTCACCTCGCGTGCTCGCCACTCGCATCCGAATCTGATTACCGGTTAGCCGATGCCTGAAATCGATTTCGCAGCAGGTCTGCTTTGGTACTTCGTCTTTTTGTATTCGACGGTCTGCCACGAAGCCGCACACGCGTGGGCCGCATTGAAACTCGGTGACGACACTGCCTACCGCGGCGGGCAGGTGTCGCTGGATCCGATCCCCCACATCCGTCGCGAGCCGATCGGGATGGTCGTTTTTCCGATCCTTACCTTTGCCATGAATGCGGCGCGCGGCACCACTTGGATGATGGGTTGGGCCAGTGCTCCGTATGACCCGGAGTGGGCGATGCGTAATCCGCGCCATGCCGCGTGGATGGCCCTCGCCGGTCCCGCGGCGAACCTGCTGCTGGCATTCGCGGCCGCCATCGCAATTCGCGCCGGGCTGTTGGCAGGATGGTTTGCCGCTCCGACGAACTTCCATTTCTCCGACATCGTGGTTCCCGTGACCGAGGGTGGCGTCGCTCATTTCGCGGCGATGTTTCTGGGCGTGATGTTCTCGCTGAATCTCCTGTTGATGACCTTCAACCTGATTCCCTTGCCTCCGTTCGACGGCGCCAGCGCCCCCCTCCTTTTCCTCCGTGGAGCGAGCGCCGAATCATGGCAGAAATTCATCTGGAGCCCGGGCGTCCAATTCCTCGGCTTCCTCGTCGCCTACCAGGGATTCGGCGCGGTCTTCAGGCCGATCCTGACGGCAGCGGTGAATCTGCTCTATCTCGGGAATGCCCACTATGCGTGATCCAGAGGCAGAGATCCTGCTTTTCCGCCATGCCCGATTCTGCTGACACTTGACGAAACTGACACCACTTATGAAATCGATCACCGCCGCCCTCATCATCGCCACTGCCATCCTCGCGCTTGGGCGCGCCCAGGAGGGGCAGCCGACCGCGGAGCAAATGGACAAACGCCAGCGCGTCATGAAGACCATCAGCGAACTGTCCTACCAGTCTGGCGAAATATCGCTCGTCGGTGGGAAGGCGAAGATCAAGCTGACGGATGATTTTCAATTCCTCGATTCTGCCAACGCCCGCAAGGTGCTCGTGGATATCTGGCACAACCCACCGGAGTCCGGAAGCGTGACGGGAATGATCGTGCCGAAGGGCATCGACTTCCTCGAAGGCGGCGACTGGGCCGCCATCCTCCAGTGGAAGGACGAGGGTTACGTGAAGGACAGCGATTTCGACGGGACGGACTTCAACAAGATGCTGTCCGAACTCAAGGAACAGTCCGCCGAGGAGAGCAAGGAGCGGGTGCGAAGGGGATTCCCGGCGATGGAACTGGCCGGCTGGGCGACGGCCCCGCATTACGACCAGCAGAGCCACAAGCTCTATTGGGCGAAGACGTACAACGTGAAAGGTCCCGAACAGCAACTGAACTACGACATCCGCATCCTCGGGCGCGCTGGTTATTTGGAACTGAGCATCCTCGCCGGCATGGGCCAGCTCGCCGAGATCGAGGCGAAGGCACCGGCGATTCTCGGCATGGTCGATTTCACCGACGGGAACCGCTACGCGGATTTCAAGCCGGGAACCGACAAGGTGGCCGCGTACGGGATCGCCGGATTGATCGCCGGAGGCGTGCTCGCGAAGGCCGGGTTCTTCAAGGTTGCAGCCTTGTTTGTCGCCAAGTTCGCCAAGGTGATCATCATCGGGGCCGTGGCTCTGTTTGCCGCGCTCGGGAAGATCTTCGGCAAGAAAAAGGCGACGTAGCGCCGGTCAATCTTCTCGCACATGACGCCGGACTGAAGCCAGCTCCGGGCTTTTCAATAACGTCCTGTGTAGGGGTGGCACGCGACCTCCGGAGACGTTTCGGCGCGCCACGTAGCCGACGATGCAATGAGGTGTGCAGACTAATGGAGCGGGCGGGCGGTCGTCATGTGAAACACCTCGGAATTGGAAAAGACGGGGGTGAAGGTCTTGAACCGGTTTTTGCGACGATTAATCAGTTCGCTCGTCTGCCATCGGGACTCGCTTCTGCCCGTTGCTGCTTTTTTCTGGTGGTGCGCGCAGTTAGCCTGCATTTCTCACACTCCTGGCATGGGATGCGACAGGGTGTTGCGGCGCCTGCACTGCACCCCGGCGAAGCGGGCGGCGTTCACGTAGCGTAGCTCTCCAGAGCTGCGCCGCAATGAGCGCAGGCGCGGCGCAGCTCGGGAGAGCTACGCTACAATCGCGGCTCGCCGCCGCAGTGTGAGAAATGCGGGTTAGTCTGGCGCTCTATTTTGGCGGCACCATGACTTCTCCGACGCACCCCCACGCACAGTCATACTCGTCGTGCTCCTCGTTCATCGCTCCGGGGGAATCAGAGCAGCGCAAAATGCCGCGTTGTCTGAGTTCCCTGCCAAGGTTTCCACGCTGGCCGGATTGAGCGGTGTGCGGTAAAGGCCGCCGCGATTCACCCATCACTTTTTCTTCCATCCAAACTCCCATGAAACAAATCACCCTCGCCGTCCTCACACTCGCGCTGGCTCCCGCCCTTCGCGCGGAACTCAAACTCCCTGCCATCATCAGCGACCACATGGTCCTCCAGCAGAAGCAGACGAACCCCATCTGGGGCTGGGACGCGCCGGGGACGAAGGTGACAGTCACTTTCTCCGGCCAGACGAAATCGGCGGAGGCCGCGGGCGACGGTCGCTGGACGGTGAAGCTCGATCCGGTGGAGGTGAATGCGACGCCGCAGGTGCTGACGATTGCGGGTTCGACGAAGCGCGAGATTCAGGACGTGCTGGTGGGCGAGGTGTGGATGTGCTCGGGGCAGTCGAACATGGGCTTCACGCTATCGGGCGACTGGAATGGCGACATTGAGGCGGCAGCGTCGAATCTGCCGAAGCTGCGGCTCATCAAGGTGCCGCAGGTGGGCACCCAGGAGTTGCAGAATGATTTCAAAGGCGAGTGGCGCGCATCGAATGCGGATTCGGCGAAGAGCTTCAGCGCGGTCGGATTTTTCTTCGGGCGCTACATTCATGAAATCCTCGGCATTCCCGTGGGGCTGATCGACAATTCGTGGGGCGGCTCGGCGGCGGAGGCGTGGGTGCGGCGCGGGACGCTGGAGAAAGATCCGCGCTTCAAGCCGCTGATGGAAAACACCGCGAAGCGCGAAGCCGAGTTGCAGTCGGAAAATGCGAACGCCGCTTTTGAAAAAGCCACGGCGGCGTGGCAGGCGCAGGTGGAAAAGATGAAGGCCACGGGGCTGAAGCCCGGCCAGCAGCTTCCCCGCGCGCCACAGCCGCCGAAGGCCTGGCTCACAGGACAGGGCCGCCCGGGCAACATCTTTGCCGGCGTCGTGCATCCGACCATCGGCTACGGCATCAAGGGCGTGGTGTGGTATCAGGGCGAGAGCAACGTGAGCCGGGCGTATGAATATGCGAGCCTGTTCCCCTTCATGATCGAGGAATGGCGCAAGGAGTGGAAGCAGGGCGACTTCCCGTTCTACTGGGTGCAGCTCGCGGATTTCAAAACGGAGATTCCCGAGCCGGGGGACAGTGACTGGGCCGAACTGCGCGAGTCGCAGACGAAGACCATGAAGCTGCCGAACACCGGTCAGGCCGTGATCACCGACCTCGGTGAGGGCAAGGACATTCACCCGAAGAACAAGCACGACGTGGCCGCGCGCCTCGTGCGCTGGGCGCTGGTGAAGGACTATGGAATGAAGATCCCGTATCGCAGTCCGGAGTACAAGGGCATCGAGATCCGGGGGGGCAAGGTGATCGTCACATTCGATTGTTTTGGCAGCGGTCTGCGGCCATTCGATGTGCAGGAGGCGGTGGGCTTCACAGTGTGCGGTGAGGACAAGGTGTGGCACTGGGCCAAAGGAACGATCCTCGGCAAGGACAAGGTGGAGCTTTCGAGCGAGGCAGTCGGAATGCCGGTGGCGGTGCGCTACGCGTGGGCGGATAATCCGATTGGCAATGTCTTCAGCAACGAGGGACTGCCGCTGACGCCTTTCCGCACAGATGACTTCGAGATGATCACCAAGCCGAAGCCCGCGACGGAGGCGGCGGCGAAGAAGTAGCGCCGCAGCCATCCAGCCGCGGAATCCGAACAACGTGGGCGCAATCAAGGAGCCGGGCCGTCCCGGCCCGGCGTTCCTTCCGCTGTGCGATGCGGCAGGATTGTGAAGCACTCGCGCGTGAACACAGTCTGGGCACAATCGGATCGCTCGTGGATCTCGGGACCGGGACGACCCGGCTCCTTGCGTGCGGGGGACGGACGGTCCTGGCTCACCCGTTGAACGGCAGCATGCCCGTCAACAAGGATGCAGAGTGGAAAGTCGTCACCGGCAAGGGAGACGCATGCAGTGGTATAGCGGCGCTGCGGTGCATTTCCCGCGCCGACGCCGACACGAGTTCCCATCAGGAGGTCGCCATCAAGCCGCACACCACCTATCGCCTCAGCGGCTGGGTGAAGACCCACTCGCTCAAGGGCAAGGTGAGCTTCAACAGCCACGGCTCCGGCGTGGAGACCGGGCAGATCAAGGCCCGCGATTCCGGCTGGGTCGAGGTGGAGAAGGTCTTTCACAGCAAGGACAGGACGACCGCGAGCATCAACATCCTCCATGTGGCGAAAGGTAACGGCTACTTCGACGACGTCCGTCTCAGCGAACTCCTCCCCGTCGAGAACCCCGAGGACAAGCTCGTCGCCGGCGACGCGAAGCGAGGGGAGAAGATCTTCTGGGAGCACCCTGTCGCCGCGTGCAAGAACTGCCACATGCTCGGCGGAGTCGGCAGCACCGTCGGCCCCGCGCTCGAAGGCATCGCCGTGCGCAAGGACGCGACCTACATCAAGGAAAGCATGGTCGAGCCAAACAAGGTGCTCGCGCAGGGCTTCGAAAAACTCGGCATCTCACCGATGCCGCCGATGGCCCTCATCCTGAAGCCGCAGGAACTCGAGGACGTGCAGGCATTCCTTCAGAAGCTGAAGTAGCCCCGGAACTACGTGGAGCCGGCGGCCCTGCGGCTGGAGTGGCGGGCCGCGATTCACGGGAGGCCGCTGCTCTGCATCCGCGTTGCAACCTTCGGTTCTCGTCAAGCGCTGACCGTGGCTTGATGAGACACGACATCCCTCCTGCCGCGCGTCCGGCGATCCGTCGCGTTCGCGGGAGACAGGGTAAGCACAACAAACTTTCTCCGCTCTGCTTTTTGCTTGGCAAAGCGGAGCGCGTTCCCCCATCAAGGCTTTCCCGATTACGTATGCGCCCGTCCCTTCCAATCCTCATCGCGGCTTTGATTGCGGTCATTCTGAACCCCCATGCGCACGCGCGTTCGTTCCGCCCCGCGCGGATTCCGAACGGGACTGTCTCGAATTGCTCGAACTGCCATGTGAACCCGGGCGGCGGCGGGACTCGGACGCCATTCGGCCAGGCGGTGTTCACCGCGATCGGCGGTGTCGGGACGAATGTGGCTTTTTGGGATGCCGCTCTGGCCGCTCTGGACAGCGATGGCGACGGCATCACAAACGGGCAGGAACTCCTCGATCCCGACGGAGACGGGATCCCGACGGGTAACGTCGGCGTGACCAATCCGGGCAACAGGCCCCCGGTCTTCACATCCTCGCCAGTCGCCTCGGCAGCGATGGGCCTCGCATACTCCTACGCCGCGACAGCGCTCGATGCGGAGGCCAATGCATTTACCTACACGAAAGAGACAGGTCCGGCGTGGCTCGCGGTCGGAACTGGAGGCGGCGTCACCGGCACCCCGCCCGTGAGCAGCGCCGGCACTTACCCTGTAAGCATCCGCGTCACCGACACGGGCACGAGCACGAGAGGCTTTTCCCGCGGCTCGAACACGCAGAGCTATTCCCTCACGGTCGTCTCCTCTTACGCCGGCTGGCAGAACCTGAACTTCACGCTGCCCGCAGAGGCCGCGCTCGCGCCGTCCTCAGCCGACCCGGACCGCGATGGCCTCCCGAATCTCCTGGAATATGCTTTGCGCCTGCCTCCGAGGGCCGTATCGCCGCCCGCCTTTTCCTCCACCATCCGCGATGGCGCGGGCCATCTGCTCCTCACGCTCAATGTGCGCGACGATGACCCGAAGCTCTCCGTCGTGATGGAAGCGGCTGACGATCTTACCTTCGCCGGCATCACCACCGTCTCACCCGGCATCACCGATCCGATCTCTGGCGACGGCTTGATGCAATATCGATTCCTCGACGCGGTGTTGCCGGCTAATGCGCCATCAAGGTTCGTGCGAATCCGCGTGACGCTTCTGCCGTAAATGATGGGAGCGGGGATCGCTTGATCCTCCGCAGCCAGTGCTTCCGAACGTCGGGAACTTCTGCGAAATCCCGGGCAGCGCAGGACCGGCAGGATCCACGCATCTGGCATCTTCGTCCTCAGCTTCTTCCGGTGGATCAAATGCCTGATGGGCTGCGGCCACTGGCTGGCCGAAAGCCCCCGCGGAGTGGCCGTGCAACTCTACCTCGCCCTCATCGGCGCGCCCCTCCTGCAGCTCGACTTCGGGCGGCGCCCCAGCAAACGCATCTGGGAACTGCTGCAATGGCGACTGCTCGGGATGATGGACGAGGAAACGGTCCAACGGCAGCTCATCGCCCAACACGCCGAAGACGACCGCCGGCGGGAAACGGCGCGAAAGAAAAAAACGAGCTAACCCGCATTTCTCACAGTCGATGCGAGGAAAGTGATGAGTAATTAGTGATTAGTTCCGCCACCGCCCGGAGAACTAATCACTAATTACCCATCACTCCACGAGCGGCCTCTCCAACACGCTGTCGTCACTTTCTCCAAGGGTGGGAGAAATGCGGACTAAGCAAAAAGCGCCGCCGCGCCACGCAGCTGCGCCGTGGCGCAGCCTGCCCAAATCGCATCCACCAGACAGGCGCGAGCGCGCAAGCCCCGGACCGCCAAGGCAGGATTCCCGCCAACCCCCCGGGCCGCCCCCTTCGAAAATTCCACCGCCTCCCCCATTTCATTTCCCATACCGAACACTCTTGGCTGAATGCTTGAGCCAATGCCCCCGATCCAGAGTGCCGATTTCGCTTTCCCGAGTTATTCGCAGCAATCCACAGCGAGATTTTCCCATTCCTGAGAATCTATTCACATATTACTGCCAGATGGTTTCATTCTTGAGAAAAACCGCATGCAAGACGTCGGGAATTTCGGATTCGTGCCCGTTCTACCTCCGAAGGGCTGGGAAATTGTAAATTCTTACTCTGGATGGAGCGAAAGGTCGAAGAAGCCGAAATTCCCGCTGTGGACGGGGAAATTCCGGGGAAGAATTTGGAATTCTGACCCCGGACAAGTCCCAATGCGGGAAGAATTTCAAATTCCTGCGCCTGCTGAGGCCGACGGAGGGAAGAAGTCGAAATTCCTGCCACTGAGGAGACCGGAGGTTGAAGAATCGAAGCCCGGAAATGCTTCACGTTCCTGTCGCCGCCAACGTGAGGAGGCGGGCGCTTCTTGGAATGCGGAAAGAAGAACCAGCCCGCCGACTCGCCTCGTCGGTTGCGGGCTCGTGTTACGAAGGGCGACGCCGCATCCTGCACTTCGGCTCAGAGGCCGTTGAACGACCCCTGGCTCAGAGACCGCGGAGCACGGTGCGATGGCTGCTGCGGTAGGTCTGCGGGAGCAGCCAGCGGGACGTGCGTAGCGGTTTTCTGCAGCGCATGGTTCAAGCAATCTTTGGGGTTAGCCTGCATTTCTCACACGCTTGGGTAAACGGGGGACAGCGTGTTGCGGCCTGCGGTTCTTTTAAGTGCTCAGTGCTCATTTCTCAGTGCCCAGTCTCGGACGCAAACTGAGAACTGAGAACTGAGAACTGAGCACTGAGCACTGAGAACTGAGCACTGAGCACTGAGCACTGAGCATTTGCCATCCACGGAGTGTGAGAAATGCAGGCTACGCGCAATGCCTTTCGGATGTGCTGAACCGAACAGGAGGCGACGCACCGGCAGTGGGGCAGGCGACTCGCCTGCCTCAGTCTCTTCCGGCGACTCGCCGGAAGAAGCAACGGTGGGGTTTTTACCTCGGATGTGTTTCCCCCAGGGGCAGCTCGTTCCCCTCGGCAGCCTCGGGCTTGAAGGTGGAATCCTTCTGGGATTCCGATCGGAAATGACCAGGGTGAGATCCTCGGCGGATTGCGCCTTTAAGCCAAGGCGGACGCCGGCGAGGAACTGCGTCTGGGAAAGCTCGTTCGCAGCACAACCTTCCTTCGCTAATTTCTTCCGGCGGGTCGCCGGAAGAGACTCCGGCAGGCGAGTCGCCTGCCCCACTGCCCACTGCCCGCTGCCGGAGGTTCGCCTCCTCTTTGGGGCGGAGTATCCGAAAGGCATTAGGGTTAGGCGACGTTGGTTGAGTGAGGTGCATCGAGCGCACGGCGGGCGAATGGCGAGAAGGCGCGAAAGAATAAGCGAAAGGCAAGGAATAGAAGGACCAAGGAAGGTGGGAAGCAAACGGTGAAACCGAGAACAGTGGTGAAGCCGTTGTGCTCCGCCCAATATGAAGGCATTGGTTGGCCGGGTTTGGGTATCTCTGGACTGTTGACCTCGTACCAGTCGCCAATCATGTCGCTGATGAAGAACCAAGCAACGAATGCAGCCAATGCGGCTCCTGCAAGACAAAGTCCCGCCAAGGCAACGAAGCCCAAGCCGCGGGCAATGAGACAAGTCTTGGTCTCGCTCATCGAATCAGGGTGTTCGGATGCGTTTGGCGGAATGCCGCCACTGCCTCCGCGCTCACGCCTGTGCAGCCCTTGAGGCTGAGCCTCTGCAACTGCGTGAGGCCGGCGAGCGGGGCGAGGTCTGCTACGGAAGTGCAGCCTTCGAGGCTGAGGCTCTGCAACTGCGTGAGACGTGCCAGCGGTGCGAGGTCTGCCACGGAAGTGCAGCCGTTAAGGTTGAGGCTCTGCAACTGCGTGAGGCTGGCGAGCGGTGTGAGGTCTGCCACGGAACTGCAGCCGTTGAGGCCGAGACTCTGCAACTGCGTAAGACCTGCAAGCGGTGCGAGGTCCGTCACGCCCCTGCAGTCTCCGAGGTAGAGCCTCCGCAACTGAGTAAGACCTGCAAGCGCAGCCACATTCGTGCGGCTGTACCCTTTTAGAGCAGTAAGATGGAGGCGCGGAAGCAATGCAGGATCGCGATGGTGTAGCGGTCGCGTTCGGAGCCGAGGTTGAGGGGCCTGTACAGTTCCCGCTCGCGGCCGAACCACGTCTCCCGTTCGAAGGCGGCGTGCCAGTCCGCGCGGATGAGGTCGAGGGGAGTTTCGCTCCCAGTTACTTGGAATCCAAGTTCCTCTGCCTCGCGCACGGCGCAGCGAAAATCGTAGGCGCGCCAGGCGTTCCAGCCGAACGCGGTGAACAGCAGCGACAGCATCCACACGCCGGGCCGCAGCCACCAGCGGCGGCGGCGCGGAGCGGGGACGGGGACCGGGGGCATGGCGTCAACTTGTCTGTCACCCGGCGCAATTGGAAAAGGGGAAAGTGCGCGCGGGGGTGATCACAATCTCAAGCATACTCGGTCCGACCGCGGGATGACGGGATGGGGAATGGAGTCGGGATGATGATGCGAAAGACGGGCGGGACTTTCCCGCCAGCCGCGCCTACAACGATGCCGCAAATCGCAACCAGCACGCCGCATTTCATCCTCTCCCATGAAACTCCACCCCATCCTCCTCGCCACGATCGTCGCATCCCTGTCTGTCCATGCCGCAGGTTTTGCGCAGCAGTCGCCGGAGCAGAAGAAGGACACGACGCTGCTCCCGCCGAAGGGGCTGAAGACGAAGCTCGCGCCGGGTTACACGATCCCGATCGTGGACATCAGCGCGGAGAAGGAGCGGCAGGTGATCGTGGACCGCGAGCCGGGGCAGTATCTCGGGCATCCGACGACGGTGCTGCTCGAAGACAACAAGACGATGCTCATTGTTTATCCAAAGGGTCACGGGCGCGGGGCGATCGTTTACAAGCGCAGCGCTGACGGCGGGAAGACGTGGAGCGAGCGGCTGCCGACGCCGAAGTCGTGGGAGACTTCGCTGGAGGTGCCGACGCTGCATCGCGTGGTGGATGCGGCGGGGAAGAAGCGCATCATCATGTTCAGCGGGCTGTATCCGATCCGCATGGCGGTGACGGATGACGACGGCGCGACGTGGAGCGAGCTGAAGGCGATCGGGGATTTCGGCGGCGTGGTGACGATGGCGACGGTGATCGGGCTGAAGACGCCGGGGCAGTATCTGGCGTTCTTTCACGACGACGGGCGTTTCATCCGCGGCGGGAGCGAGGAAAGGTACCGCGTGAGGACGCCATTCAGCGACCACACGTCGGCGGCAGCGAAGCCGTGGCGTTTCTGGGTGCTCACGACGCTGTCGAAGGACGGCGGGCTGACGTGGAGCGTGCCCGCGCCGATCGCGATGCTGCCGGATGCGAGCCTGTGCGAGCCGGGCGCGCTGCGTTCGCCGGATGGGAAGCAGATCGCCGTGCTGCTGCGGGAGAATTCGCGGAAGTACAATTCGTTCGTCATTTTCTCGAATGACGAGGGGCTGACGTGGACGGAGCCGCGCGAGCTGCCGGCCGCGCTGACGGGCGACCGGCATGTGGCGAAGTATGGGCCGGATGGACGGCTGTTCATCAGCTTCCGTGACACGACGCACGTGAGCCCGACGAAGGGCGACTGGGTCGGCTGGGTGGGAACATACGATGACATCGTGGAGGGCAACGAAGGCCGGTATCGCGTGCGCATTATGCATAACACGAAGGGCGCGGATTGCACCTATCCGGGAGTGGAGCTGCTGCCGGACGGGACGTTCGTCACGACCACGTATGGCCACTGGACGGAGGGCGAGCTGGCCTATGTCGTCAGCGTTCGCTTCAAGCTCGGGGAGCTGGATGGAAAGGTGAAACGGTGAAGATGAAACTCACTCTGCTCATCGCAACCCTCGCTCTGGCCATGAACACCGAAGCCGCCGAATGGGAACGTCTCGCACCGCTGCCGGAACCGAATGGCGGCTTCATCGCCGGAGTCGCCGGCGAACAGATCGTGGTCATCGGTGGCACGAATTGGAAGGAGGACACGAAGCACTGGCTCAAAGGCATCCACGCCTACGATCCGAAGCTCAACTCGTGGCGCGAGACCGGACGGCTCGACGCGCCACTCGCCTACGCAGCGGTCGGACAGGATGCGGGGACGCTGTGGTTCGCCAGTGGCAGCACCGGGACCGAGACGCAGCGTTCGATTTGGAAAATCGATGCGGGCTTTTCTGTCACGCGCGCATGGACGTTGGACGAAGGCATCGTGCTCGCGGGCAGCGCGCTTATTGGCCCGGCGCTCTACGTTCTCGGCGGTACGGATGACATGAATCACCTCGAACACGTGACCAATGCCTTTCGCGCGATCGACCTGCGCGACGGTGGCACCACGAAGCTGCCGGAGTATCCCGGGCCCGCGTTCATGATCGGCGCATCCGCGGCATGCGGTGCGCGCTTCTTTGTCTTCGGTGGCGCGCGCTGGGACACGGCAGCGGGCGATGTCGCGAATTTTTCCTCGGCGCACGCTTTCGACACGGCGACGAAACGCTGGGAGAAACTCGCGCCATTTCCCTATGCGGTGCGCGGGCTCTGTGCCGTCGCGCTCGACGAACGCCGCATCCTTCTCGCCGGCGGCTATAAGAATAACGCGGAAGAATTCACGGATGCCGTGTTCGTTTTCGACACCTCCACGGGGAAATACACCGCGACTCAGCCGCTGCCATACAAGGGGATGCCGAGCCTCGTGAAGCTCGGCGACTGGCTCTACTGTATCGCCGGTGAGGATCGGAAGAAGCACCGCACCGATGCGGTGTTTCGGATCCAGTGGAAGGAACTGCTGCCGCGCTGATCGCGCGGAGTGCCGCATGGAGCGCCATCCGTCCCGGTGGCCACCTGCGTATGCCGAAGGCCCATCGTTCTGCGCCATTGGCGTGAGTGGAGTGGCGGCCGGGGACGCACGGCGCTCCGGGCGTCGCTCACTTCGCGGTGTAGCCGCCGTCCACCGGCAGGTTCGCACCGGTGATGTATTTCGCCGCGTCGCTCAGGAGGAATATCACCGCGCCGCCGAGGTCGCGCTCGTCGGCCATGCGGCCGAGCATCGTGTGCTCGCAGTAGCGCGTGAGGAACGGCTCTGGCTGGTGATTGAAAAATCCGCCGGGCGCGAGGCAGTTCACGCGCACGCCGTGCGGGCCGAAGATGCCGGCGTAGTAGCGCGTGAGGTTTTCCATGCCGCCCTTGTGGAAGAAATAGTCCGGCGGCGGCGTGCCCATGTTCGTGCCGGCGTAGAGTTCGAGGCTCGGGCCGATCATTCCCTGGATGGAGCCGATGTTCGCGATGCTGCCGGACTTCGTGGCGCGCATCGCCTCGCCGAATGCGCGCGTGACGAGAAAGAGCCCGGTGGCGTTCACGCGCATGGATTCCTCCCACGCGCTCACCGGTGCGTCGGGCGATTTCATCGGGCGTGCGACAGCGTTGTTCACGAGCCCGTCCACGCGGCCAAACTTCGCGAGCACACGGTCGCGCAGCGCGAGCACGGAGGTCTCGTCGGACTGATCGAGCTGTTCCGCATGCACGGTGAAACCGCGCGCGGTTTCCTCGGCGGCGACCTGCTGCAATCTCTCGAGCCCGCGTGAGGCGATGACGAGCGTCGCGCCAGCCTCCGCGAGCATGGCTGCGAGGCCGCGTCCGTAAAGTCCGCTGCCGCCGGTGAGCACGACGACCTTCCCTTGCACCGAAAACATTTCGAGCGCGCCCATCGCTCAGCGATACACGGAGCCCGTCGTCGGCAGCGGGAGTTTGGTGAAGTCAGCGACCTTGCCGCGAAAATAATCTCCGAGTGCGATCACGTCCGCGCCGAGATTGAAGACATTGTATCCCTCCGCCGCCTGTTCCTCGAACGGGGCGATGAGCCCCGGCGTCATCGCAAATTTCCCATGTTTCCGCGCGGCTGCAGCGACACGCTTGCGCGCGGCGGTGGTCTCCGGGCAGCCGACCTGACCCGCCTTGCCGATGAGATGGCTGAAATCTCCGGCACCGAAGAGCAGCCCGTTGAAACCCGGCACTGCGGCGATGGCCTCGACATTCTCGAGCGCCTGCGGTGATTCAATCTGGAGGATGAGGAACTGCTCCTGATTGCACTGCGCGATGTAGTTGGCAGTCGGGATCATGCAGAATTTTCCGTCGATGTTGCCGCCATCGATCGGCCTCCGGCCCAGTGGTTGATAACGCGTCATCTCGACGATGTGGCGCGCCTCTTCGACGGTCGTGACGTGCGGGACCATGATGCCGGTCGCGCCGCCCTCGAACGGTTTCACATATTCGCTGTAGCTGCCCTTCGAGACGCGCACGATGCAGTCCATGTCGTAGATGCGCGCGGCGCGGGTCATGTGTTCGATGTTGAGCCAGTCGTTCGGCACGTGCTCATTGCAAAGCCAGACGGAATCTGCGCCGGCGAGCCCGGCGATTTCCACGACGCGTGCGTCGGCGAGGTTGAGCTTGAGGCACGTGGGGATGTGGCCATCGCGGAGTTTTCTGAGGAGTCGGCTGGGTCGGACTTGCATGGGTGGAAGCATAGGGAGGTGGTTCGGTGGACGGAAGTGATTTGAAGCAGAACGCACGGCCTACTTCGGCGGCGAGGATTTGGTTCCCGTGTTTCATCTCAGGCTGTTGCGTGGCTTTGTGCTTCGCGCTCGATGTGGGTGAGTGCGGTGGCATCCAATGCGTCGTAGATTTCCCGCACCGTCACAGCGCGCCCGCCCTCCGCGCGGCTGCGGACTCCGGCGATGATGATCGCCATCAGCTCCACGGTGTGGCTGAAGGGCAGCGGACGCCGCCCGCTCCGAAGCAGCTCGATGAATGCGAGGAGTTGATCGCGAAACGCGGTGTAGGTGTCCGTGAGGCGCAGGGGCAACTGACCCTTCGTGCCGTAAACGTGGACGCTGCCGAAGCTGCCGAGGGCATCGTGAATTGCAGCGAGTGTGACCTGGATGCCGCTGCGGTGCCTGAGGTGAACGATGTCCGATCCGGGCTGATGCTCTGTCCGCACGTGGAGGAATCCGGGGCCGAGAATCGGATAGACGGATTCGAGCGCATGGATGCCGTAGCGTTCCCACGTCTTGGAGGTGAAGCTCGTGATCCAACGCAGTTCGCCGAGCTGTTCCCGGCGCGCGGCGACCTCGCGCATTTCCGGTGCGTAGCGCATGCCGCTGGTGGAGAGGATCGTCGCACCTTCGAGATGCCAGCGGAGAAATTGATCCAGATCGGCGATGTTCGTCGCCATCGGTTTGTCCACGAAGACGGGCAGACCGGCCGCGATGAACGGACGCGCGCGGCGCACATGATCGTCGCCGTCGTCCGTCGAGATGACCACGGCATCGACGTGGCCGATGACATCCTCCGGCCGCGCAACGACGTGCCCGACCTTCGATGCCCTCGCGACCTTCGCCGCGTCGGCGGGGTCGTCGGTCCAGATGTGTGTGACGCGTGCGCCGGGGATGCGGACTGTTTCGAGCGGCTGCCTGCCCAGGTAAACGGGGATGCCCGGATACGGACACTCGGCCATCTCGGCGGGATCGTAGCCATTCACGATCGCCGACCATGAATAGGGATGCCCGTTGCCCTCGATCATGCCGAGCATCGCGATGCGGATCTCCTTTTCTGCACTCATGCGATTTCCACCGCGGTTCCGCCGCGGAGCGATTCGAGCGCGGCGAGGTTGAACTTCAGTGTCTGCACTGCCTCGCCGAATGTGCAGAGATGGTTCGGCTGGCTCTGAAGGCCGTCGAGAAAGGCGTTCGCCTGCGCGATGAAGATGTCGTCGCGCTCCATGGGCGGAGATTTGCGCCATTCCCACGCCGCGGCACTGCGACGGAAGATGCCGAAGCGCTGTTCGTGGCCTTCGATCTTCACGCTGCCGCCTTCGCAGTGGATTTGGATCGTCGTCTCGTTCGGTGCCTGGAATTGGTTGAGCGCATAGTTCACGAGCACGCCGCCGTTGCGCGCGGTGACGTTGACCGTGTCCTCGACGGTCACACCTTCGAGCGATTGATGCGCCGCATCGCAGGACAACCGCGTGGTAGGGCCGATCAGCCACTCGACTGCATTGGCGATGTGCGTGAGGGCATCCTGAATCGCGCCGCCGCCTGTCTCGTGCCGCGTGTAGTAGATGTCGCGATACGCCGGGCGGAAGGTGGGGAAGTGTTGCCCGGTGACCACGCTCACGTGGAGCGGCCGGCCAAGTTCCCCACTCGCCAGGATCTCCCGCGCACCCTGAATCCATGGCATGAAGTGATACACGTAGGCGATGCCGACAAATTTCCCCGAGCGCGCAATCTCGTCACGAACTGCGGGCACCTTTTCCAGTCCAGTGCTCAGCGGCTTTTCGATCAGCAGCCCCGCTCCGTGCCGCAAGCCGGCGAGCGCGATGTCGAGATGCGTCTGCGCGGGCGTGCAGATCACGATCCCATCGTAGCGCCCGGCGGCGAATGCGGCGCCGGCGTCCGTGTGAGTGGGGACGTGATATTGGGTGGCGATCCTTTCGAGCAGGGCGGTATTCGAGTCGCACGCGCTCACGTCGGCGCGGGTGGTCGCGCGAAAGCAGCGAACATGGCGTTCGCCGATGCTGCCGCAGCCAATGACAAGTATCGAGGTGCTCATGGGGGGACTCAGCCTGAGGCAGTGTCGATATTGCCGATATCAGTCCAGAACAATCCCGCAGCGAAGAGCGACGCAGGAGCGGGGACTGCGACAAAACTCACGTGCTGGCGTTTGGAACGGCGATTGCCCGCATGATTCCCGCACCGACACGCGGTCGCCATTGCTCCAGCGGAACACAAGAACCGGGATCGGGTTTGCCCAACGGGAACTTGGCGCTCGGAACCCAATGAGATGTCGGAACTCCCGACTAAGCGGCGGGCAGCGCCAGCTCGGCGCGCGTAATCACACGGAATGGGATCTTGGCGAGCACCTGGCCGTCGAAGTGAACGGCGAAGTGATAGATGCCAGCCTTCTGGACAGTGCCTTGAAGGGGAAGGATCATGTTCTGGGTCGAGAAGCCAGTGGTGCCGGGAGGCATGTTCACCTGCATCTGGGTTTCGTTCGGCGGCTGGCTGCCGGTGTCGCCAGAATCATCCATCAGGCGGATGGAGAAACTGCGAGTTCCGTGATCTGCGGCGGTGAAGCAGAAGCGAAGAACCAGCGTGTAAGCGAAATTCGCAGGGAAGTCCTGGGCGATCACGGCGTCGAATGCGCCGATGATGTTGAGTTTGCCTTGGTTTTCGACAGCAGTGTCACAGAGGGTAGCAACGAGTAGTTCCATAGAGAGGCGGGATGGCTATATGGTTCCGTGTCTGATGCAAGCAGTGTTTGAGGGTTTCGCACCATGTCAGTGATATTGCACCACGGGCAGGTGGTGCCGACATGCCGGGAGGAGATCGCGATTCGAGATGCGCTCCAGAATCCCGTCGGCCAATCGCTGTCCGCCTGTGGCATTCGTCAAAGTCCGCCGAGTGTCGAAAGACGCTGGGCTGAGACGGGCGATGGCGTGCCGAGTTCCTGTGCGAAAAGTGACACGCGGAACTCCTCCAGCATCCAGCGGAACTCTGAGTGGCGTTCCGGCGCGACGCGCTTTTCCCAGCCGGAAAATGGCGCGAGCTGGCGGGCCTTTTCCGCGTCCTTCGCCGGGGCGAGGGTGGCGCGCTCGGCGCGGAGCTGCATGGCGCGGAGGTAGCGGGGGATGTGGGCGAATTGCGCAAACGGAAGACCGGCGGGAAAGTCTGCGGGAAGGAGACGGGCGAGGTCGGCGTCGAAGCCGGGATAGCGGCGCAGCGAGGTGACGATTCCGTGCCGGAGCGAGACGATCTGGGCGATGGCGTCGATCACCTTTCGCGCGAGCAGAGGCAGGTCGCGGTGGAAAGTGACGAGCATCGCGCGGAAGCGGGCCTCGGCGAGCGGCAGCGCGGGCGAGAGGCGGAGGGCGTGTTCCGTGAGCATCGCGATGGCGCCTTGCGAGAGCGACGCGGGCGTCCCCCACGGTGTCGCGGTGCCGACGAGCTTGGCCGTGGCGACGGTGAATGCGTCGCGGAGGTTTGCCGGACTCGCTGCGCGAGCGGGTGCGAGGCCGAGCTGCCGGAACTCGCGGGCGAGCCATGCGATGTCCTTTTCCGCCGCGACCTCCGCAAGCTGCCGCACGGCAGGGATGGAGATTTTCTCCGCTTCCTCGCGCGAATGGCAGAGGCGGATGGATGCGCCTGCCTGCGTGAATACGAGCGATGGCCACGCGAAATGCGGCGTGCCGGCGATGGTCTCGACGGTGATCTTCTCCGGCAGATCTCCGAAGCTCCACGACTTGCCGACCGGGCGCTCCCATTCGCGCGCGGCGCGGTCCCATGCGGGTGTGCGCGCATCGCCGATCTCGTCGTGCAGTGTGGAAAGATCGCGGCCGGAGGCGATGACGCGCTTGCGGTCGTCCACGATGTGGATGCGCGGCAGGAGGTGCGCGGGCAGGCTGTCCGGCGGCCAGTCCCCGGCCTTCAGAGCGACGCGGTAGGTGCGCTGGATGTGCGCGGCGAGCGCGGTGAGAAAGTCGTCCTTTCCGGGATCGAAAGCCGCGGCGATCTCGCGCACCTTCGGCTCCAGCGGCTGCAGCGTTTTACGGATCGTCTTCGGCAGTGCGCGGAGCAGCGTGCTGATCTGATCTGCCCTCATCCCGGGCACCATCCACTGGAGCTGTCCGGCGGTGAGTGTGCGCGCGACGGGCAGCGGGATGTTCACGGTCACTCCATCCTTCTCGTCGCCGGGATTGTACTCGTAGGAGAGCGGCAGGACGGTGTTCGCGAGGCGCACCTGCTCGGGGAATGCGTCGCGGTCGTAGTCCGCGCCGGAGTCGCCGAGGAGATCCGCCTCGGTCGCGCAGAGAAAATCGGGCTCGGTGGCGAGGCGCGCCTTTACGACACGCTGTAGATCGTGAACGGAGGAGACTGCCTCGATGCGCGCCGCGTAAAAGCGGTAAAGCATCTCGTCGAGGACCAGCGCGCGGTGGTTTCGCACGCGGGTCAGCGCGGTCTCCATCTTCACGCGCAGCTTCTGATTTTCCGAAAAGAAGCGGAGCTGGATCGGCGTCTCCGCCGCGATGAGTGCGCCGCGGATGAAGATCTCCGTGGCCTCCGCTGGCTCGATGCGGCCGTAGTCCACGAGCTTGCGCGCGACTTCCAAGCCGCTGAGCAGCGTGCGCTCGGTCGCGAGCACCCGGCCTGCTTTTGCATCCCAATGCGGATCGCCATAGCGCTGCGAGCAGAGGTGCGCGCCGAGTTCCGCGATCCACTCGGGCAGGATGCGCGCGGCGGTGCGCGCGTAGAGCGCGGAGGTCTCCACGATCTCCGCGGCCATGATCCATTGCGGCTGCGAGGGAGCCTTGCCCTTTTCCTCCGTCGGCTTTCGCGGGCCGGGTGCCGGCTTCTTCCCTCGCGCGAAGAGCCCCGAGCCGGGGAAGATCGTTGTGAGCCGGTTGCCAGTCGCCTTGTAGGTGTTGCGCTCCTCGCGCAGCGCGACGTGGCCGAGCAGGCCGGTGAGCACAGAGCGGTGGATGGCGGAATAGTGCGGGTCGCGATCGGGCAGCGATGGCTTCACATCCATCGCATCGGCGAGCTGCCGGTGCAGGTCGCGCCATTCACGCAGGCGGCTGGCGTTGTAAAAATTCCCCTTCGCCCATTTGCGCAACGCATTCCGGCTTTCGGCGGGCGGCATCGCCCGCCAGATGCGGAGCAGCGTGAGAAAGTCCGACTCCGGGTCCGCCATGGCGCGATGCGCGGCGGCGGCGGCTTCCTTTGCATCCTCGGGACGCTCGCGCGGATCGGGAATGCTCAGCCCGGCGGCGATCACGAGCACCTCGGGGAGCACGCCTTCCCTTTCGGCCTGGAGCATCATGCGGCCGAGCGTGGGATCGATCGGCAGCCGCGCGATGTCGTGGCCGAGCGGCGTCATCGCGTGCTCGTCATTCAGCGCGCCGAGTTCGTGCAGCAGCGTGTAGCCGGCCTGGATAGCTGCGTTCGATGGCGGGTGCAGAAATGGAAACGTCTCCACATCGCCGAGGCGGAAGGCCTTCATCCGCAGAATCACCTCCGCGAGATTTGCCCGCTGGATTTCCGGCTGCGTGAACTGCGGGCGTGCCGCGAAATCCTCCTGCGCGTAAAGCCGCACGCACACACCGTCCCGCACGCGGCCCGCGCGGCCGGCCCGCTGATTCGCGCTGCTCTGCGCGACGGGTTCGACTGGCAGGCGCTTCGTCCGCGTGCGCGGGTTGTAGCGGCTGATGCGCGCGAGGCCGGAATCAATCACATATCGGATGCGCGGGATCGTGAGCGAAGTCTCCGCGACATTGGTGGACACGATCACGCGGCGCCTCGGCCCCGGTGAAAAGATCCGCTGCTGATCCGCCGAAGCCATCCGCCCGAACAGCCCCAGCACCTCGAAGCTGCTCCCCAGCGCGCCGGTGAGCGCATCGCACGTGTCGCGGATGTCCCGCTCAGTCGCGAGAAAGACGAGCACGTCGCCGTCATTCGATTCAATGAACGCCTCCTCCACCGCCGTTACGACATCCTCGACCAGCCCTTCACCTTCCTGGTCAGCGATGTCCTTGTATCGCACCTCGACCGGAAACAGCCGCCCGCTCGCCTCGATGATCGGCGCATTTTCAAACGCCGCAGAGAACGCCTGCGTGTCGATCGTCGCCGACGTGATCACCACTTGAAGGTCAGGCCGCCGCTTCAGCAGTCCGCGCAGATGGCCGAGGAGAAAGTCGATGTTCAGCGAGCGCTCGTGCGCCTCATCCACGATGAGGATCGAATAGGCCCGGAGCATCGGGTCGCTCTGGATCTCCGCGAGCAGGATGCCGTCCGTCATGAATTTCACGAGCGTGTCGCGGCTCGTGTCGTCGCCGAAGCGCACCTTGCAGCCGACCTCGCGTCCCCACTGCACGTTCAGTTCCTCCGCCACGCGGCGGGAGACGCTCGTCGCCGCCATGCGCCGCGGTTGCGTGCAGCCGATACGCCCGCGCGCCTTCGTCACCAGCAGCCGTTCGAGACACATCTTCGGGAGCTGCGTCGTCTTTCCCGATCCCGTCTCGCCCGCCACGATCACCACCTGATGCTGCGCGAGGGCAGCAACGATTTCATCCCGCTTCCCCGAGACAGGGAGCTCGGGCGGGTAGTGGATGCGAGGTTGTTGGTGTGGCGTCGGTGTTTGCAACGTGAGGCGGCAAACTAGCCATCCTCACGCGGGAGTAAACGGGCGATCGGGCTGCGTCGGAACTGTAGGCGAGTCCGTGTTCCACTGTTGCCCATCGAAAGAGGGAGGCGGGGGCGGGAATCGAACCCGCGGATAGGGGTTTTGCAGACCCCGGCCTTACCACTTGGCTACCCCGCCGCGAAAAGAGCGCGAACCACTAGGGGAAACTCACGCGCCCGTCAACCGACAATCGGTGGCTCCCCGACTGGTCAATAAACCATGACGATTGGAGCTGGCACGAGCCGGATCGGTCCCGGGATGTCGGCGTTGCCTTCGGTCTGTTCGAGGGCGGAGACGAGGCTGTTTTCAAAGGACACCGAGAGTTTTCCTGCCGGAACCTTGATGAAGACGGTGGTGACGACCAAGCGTCCCAGCGGGTCGCGTCCCGTCGTCTCCTGGGGCACGCGGGCGTAGCGGATGAATTCCCAAACACCCTGCTGGCCTTGGGCATCGAGCTTGAAGCTCTTCTTTTGCGGCTTTCCGAGTGCGCTGGCGACTTCCTCCTGGGTCATGTTGAGCGCGACTTCACCCTTGGAAATGAGCGCGTCAACTTCGGCTTTGCGTTTTGCATTTTGCCGGACGCTCTGAACGAAGTCGGCCTTGAGAGGGGTGAGGCTCGCGATGCTCACCCATCCCACGACTCCGCCTTGCTGGGCGGTGCCGCGCACCCGGAGGACGCCATCGGCAATGGCGACGAGATCCGCAGCGGAGCCGGGACGAAGAACGCCGAGATAGCGGCCATTGGCGATCTGGCTGTAAACGGTCGCTTCACCGATGACCGTGAGTTTCACGGGCTTGATGGCGAGATCTTCGATATAGGCGGCGCCCGGTTCGCGCAGCAGGGCGGTCCCGGCGGAGGCATGGGCAGCGAAAAGTGCAATGCCGAGGGAGAGGATCAGGGCTTTCACGTGGTGAACGGTATGCTGCTTTGGCGGGACGGAAAGGCGATTTATTGAAAAGATCAGGTGCGGGGTGTGATTGAAAGTGAGTCCACTGGATGAGCAATGATGGTTGCGCCGGGCGTGGCGTCAGCCTTTGGACCGCGCGCGGCTTGACGCCGCTTTTCCCTCGCCTTGGATCGGACGCTCAAATTCACAGTTGCCCCGCAATGCAACCCAGCGCCTTGCGTCCGCGCGGCGCATCCCGCGATTTTGCAGATCGGTCCTCCGCAAAGCCAAAGCGGGGTCGAGCTCTAAGCAATACCCACAACTTTTGATCCCTCAAAACGGTGGCTGCGCGAGGTCGCTCGAAAATGTAAAGGACACGCTGGTACGAACGGGTTTCCCTGTATTCCATCCCCGGATGCCAACGCATCCCGCTCCTGTTCACAATGATTGCCACGGGCACCGCCTCTGGGCGGAAAATGAATTCAAGACCCTCGATCTCGGAGACCCGCGCAGGGATCGCCGCCTGAAAAAGATCGCCGTCGATTGGCTCGCCCAGCCGGGCGCTTCCATCCCGAAGGCTGCGGCGGCTGGGATGGGGCCAAGGCGGCCTGCCGGTTCTTCGACAACGACGCCAGCGAACCGGCGGCGGTGCTGGCCGCGCAGCGCCAGGCGGTGATCGAACGGGCGCGCGACACGCAGACGCGGAGGCGGCCGGTGAGGATGGTGGCGCG
>Ga0209181_10003540_pt1 | contig 23914 bp, 22 predicted proteins | sample MAT05_FD_187208 | JGI IMG/M metagenome (GOLD analysis project Ga0209181, IMG submission 187208) | Freshwater microbial communities from Lake Fryxell liftoff mats and glacier meltwater in Antarctica - MAT-05 (SPAdes) (version 2) | ecosystem: Environmental > Aquatic > Freshwater > Ice > Liftoff...
CTATATAATCGGTTGTCCCATGTATGTGACTATCCAGCGAAAAATTCAAACTCAAAATGTATGGTTAAAAATTGTTGCTGGTATTGAAATTTGTGAAACAATGTATCAGTCGCCAACATGGGATGCTCCCCGCAGATTGATAATTGTAAGACAAAAAATAAGCGACCGCCCCAAAGCTGTTGGTAAAATTTTAAGATTGCTTGAAGATGATGAAATTATTGCTGGGTACCGGCATAGCTGTTATATTACAAATCTTACGTTACCCCCTACAGAAATATGGAGATTATATAGAAACAGAGCAAATTGCGAAAACAGAATTAAAGAATTAAAGTATGATTATGCTGTAGATAAAATTAATCAACACAGTTTTGATGCAACTGAAACCACCTTAAATTTTATAATGATTGCCTATAATTTAAAGAGTTTATTTAAACAAATAATTGTTCAGGATAAAGTTCGGCCAACACTGAAAACTCTTCGATATAAATGCTTGGGAATTGCATCTTACCTGATACAAAATGGAAATCAGCGAATTCTTAAAATGTCACTAAACATGAAAAGGAGAAACTGGATTACTAAACTTTTTGAGCAACCTGATTTTATAAGTCAACCATTCATTAATCTATCCGGGTAGTTCTAATGAACTTTTTGGGTTAAAATAGCTCGGCCCGGTCGCCGGGCGCATCAACCACGTTGGCATACATGTTCATTCTTTTATCAGAAACAGCCACCAGGCTTATATCTGTAGCCGTAATTATTTCCTTATTGGTTAAAAAACCAATGCCTTTCACTTTTACATCGTAGGTCTTTTGAAAATAATCGTCCCAGACTTTTTTAACGGCTTTGGGCGATGCATCGTACTTTACAATAAAGCAAGGACGGTTAACATTTTCAAAAGTTATGGTAGAGGTATCTATCTTGTACGTTTGGGCTGTTAGCTGTAAGCAAAAGGCAATGGCCAGACTAAGTATAAAAAAAATTTTTTTTATTAAAGGAGTTGTTTTTTTGTAAGAACAAAATTAAATAAAATTGGTTGCATGGCAAGTTATGCGTTTTAATGGTGCATAATTTAAGCTCTTGCCAAAAGCATTTTCTTTACGAGGCTTATTTGCCCCAGGTGATAATGCGTATGCTCAATAATACCATGTATGTTGCGGTAATAAGTACCATATTTTTTATCTTCAAATACCTACGCAAATTTTTCATTTGGTAATTGTTCAACCAGATTGGCGAATTTTTCCGCTTCAGCAAAAGCCTTATCCTGTAAAGCTTTCCATTCTTCTTCATTTGTCAGGGGCGAAAGATCAAAACTATAATTATCGCTGGCCTCAAGCTTTCCGCCTTCCAAAACTTTCAGCACGGCACCTACATAATAATTGATGTGATAAACATGCACGTTAATGCTGTTCAGATTCTCAATTTTTGTTACGGCCTGTTGCCAGGTAATTCCTTCCAAAGTGTTCTTAATATCTACCGAAGTCCAGTTACCTCCAAAATATACATCCCTGAAATGTTTTGCTATTTGTGCTGACTGATTCATAAGCTTGATATTATTTACAGTTTTTACTTGAAAGCTCTCCGGAGCTTTTACAAATTAATTTTTTCTTTTTAAAGTAACCAATTTCTGATGGGGCCAGATGGACATAAGGCTGTTAAAAGTTCAGAAAAAAATAAAGCCCCCCTGTTTTAACAGAGAGGCCTTGTGCCCAGAACAGGATTCGAACCTGCACATCCTTGCGAACGCTGCCACCTGAAGGCAGTGCGTCTACCAATTTCGCCATCTGGGCAAAGAGGTTTGTAGTTTGGGGTTTGTGGTTAATTGTTCTTTTAACTTTTAACGGACTGCAAATATAACAGAACTCATTAAATTTTAGGAACTCAACTTTAAACTTTTTAAACCTTCCCTCACACCGAAACATTAAAATCCCTTAACGCATCATTTAAACTTGTCTTCAAATCGGTGCTGGGTTTGCGCTGGCCAATGATGAGTGCACAGCCTACACCAAACTCACCAGCGGGAAATTTCTTATTGTAAGTGCCCGGTATTACCACACTGCGGGCCGGTACTATACCTTTCATTTCTATGGGTTCGGCGCCACTCACATCTATAATTTTGGTTGATTGAGTAAGTACCACATTGGCGCCTAGCACTGCTTCTTTCTCTACCCTAACACCTTCTACCACAATGCAGCGACTGCCAATAAAACATCCGTCTTCAATAATTACCGGGCTGGCCTGCAACGGCTCAAGCACGCCACCAATACCCACGCCACCACTCAGGTGTACACCCTTTCCTATCTGTGCACAACTGCCAACGGTTGCCCAGGTATCTACCATGCTGCCTTCATCTACATAAGCCCCAATGTTTACGTAGCTTGGCATCAGCACCACGTTTCTTCCCAAAAATGCCCCATACCTTGCTACTGCATGTGGCACGGCCCTCACACCCAGCGATGCATAATCCGATTTCAGTTTCATCTTATCGTAAAACTCAAAAGGTGGTAAGGTAAAAGTTTGCATTTGCTGTATGGCAAAGTACATGAGTATAGCCTGCTTTACCCATTCGTTAACCTCCCAGCCAGCATCGGAAGGTGATGCTGTTCTTAAGCGCCCCTTATCTACTTCTTCAATAACACTACGTACTGCTTCGGCATAAACTTCATCCTTTAATAAATCACGATTGGCCCACGCAGCCTGTATCTGTTCTTTTAATTCCATGTTTTTGTTTTGTGCAAACTTAATTAATTTGTGCTTTGGCATGTGCATATTTAAAATTGAATGTATTTTACACCCATGAACATCCTTATTCGTTTGCCTAACTGGCTGGGAGATATGGTTATGAGTACGGCGTTTGTACAGGCCGTACAAAATGAATATCCAACTGCAACTATCAACCTCATTGCAAAAAAAGGTATTGATTTTTTGCTGGATCATTTTCCGGTACACAGCAACCGATTTATTTTTTCTAAAGATGAATACAAGGGTATTGGCGGTGCCTGGAAGTTTGGAAAAATGATTGCTGCACAAAAAAAATATGATTGTTTCTTTTGTCTGCCCGATTCCTTTTCCTCAGCAATAATGGGCCGGGCCATTGCTGCCCGGCAAAGAGTTGGTTTTAAAAAAGAACTGCGGGCTATTTTTTTAACCCATGCATATACCAGAAAAAAAAACTTACACCGTGTAGAGGAATATGTTGATCTTTTAAAACAGTTTACAAAAAAAGAAATAGCCGTGCCACCGGTAAAACTGCAATTGCCTGCGGCAGCAAAAACAGATGCCTTCATCATCAACATCAATTCAGAAGCCTCATCCCGCAGGTTACCAAAAGAAAAAGCCATCAGTGTTATTGCAGCGGTACGTAATAAAATAAATAATGAAATAATTTTGGTGGGCGGTAACAAGGAAGCTGCTTTTGTGGAAGATGTGTATAATGCATTGCCCGATAAAAACAATATCAGCAGTAAAGCAGGTAAAACAAATTTACCAGAACTAATGCAGTTATTTGCAGGCAGCGCAGCCATATTAACCACCGATAGTGGCCCTGCCCATGTTGCCAATGCACTGGGCATACACACCATTGTTTTGTTTGGTGCCGGAAACGAAAATAATACAGCACCTTACAATAAAAATAACCGCAGCATTATCAGACTGGGACAATTGCCCTGCGAACCTTGTGTAAGCAATACCTGTAATGTATATGGCGTACCTGAATGTTTACTAAGACTCGATGAAAACATTATTGTATCCGCAGTAACCAGTGTTTTAACTTAATTTGTAAATATGATTTTTGTTACTGATATTGAAGAAGCATTAACAGTTTTACTTTCTGGCGGGCTCGTACTCTACCCAACTGATACCGTTTGGGGCATTGGCTGCGATGCCACCAACCCTGCAGCCGTTGCAAAAATTTATGCATTAAAAAAACGATCAGATGAAAAAAGTATGATTGTTTTACTGGCAGATGAAAACGATATTCCAAAATATGTTACGCAGCCCAACCCCAAAATATTCGACTACATAAAAGGCATACATAAGCCTACCACTTTTATTTATGAAGGCGCCATCAACCTTGCCAAAAATATGATTCAGGGAGATGGAAGCATCGGCATAAGACTAACCAACGACCCTTTTTGCAAAAAACTTATCCGCCGTTTTGGAAAACCTCTGGTATCTACATCAGCCAATATTTCGGGTTACCCGACACCCTCCATTTTTGAAGATGTGGATTTTGAAATAAAAAGCGGTGTTGACTATATAGTGCAACACCGCCAGGATGATGTAACCGCAGCATCACCGTCTGCTATTGTAAAACTGAACGCCGATGGCTCTCTCAACATCATACGTCCATAAATAAACTTTGCAAATCCGATACTTACCGTATTTGCAAAGTTCGGAACATTATAAAGTCAACCCCACGCCAAGCTGTATGCTCTGGCTCTTCCACTTCTCTTTATTATCAACATCATTTAAATTACTCAGGCCAACTGCATAACGTGCGTAAATATTCAGGTGAGATATGTTAACCTGCACACCGCCCAGCATACTAAAGTCGCCCGATTTAAATGCCTCTTTGCCGTTTTGCACCAGTGTTTTGCTTTTGTTGGTAAGTATCCCAAACTGAGGGCCGGCCTGCAGTGTAATAAATTTTATGGGTTTGTAATTCAGCAGGATAGGAATGCTTAAATATTTCAACTGCACTTTAGCTACCTTATTAAATTGGTAAATGGCACTGTAACTACTGGACGTATCTACATTGATCTGGTTAAATAAAACTTCGGGTTGTATGGCAAATTTTTTACCCAGTCCTACCGAAAAAAAACCACCTATATGATAGCCAAAAGAAAACTGATCGTCGAAAGATTTACCGGTAAGCTTGTTGATGTTTGCACCGCCTTTAAAACCAACATGTAGTTTTTGTGCTGTTGCGGCGCTGGCCGTGATGCAGAAAATTGACAGCATTAAGAGTTTTGTTTTCATAAATAAAAAATGATTTAGTTTGCAAAATATGCACCAAGTTATATGCCAATGATTTGTTTAAAATTACAAACTTATGTTAAGACAAGAACTGCTAAAATGAAAACCCTGCATTAACTGAAAAAATTGTGCTGAATCTGTTTTCAGTCGTTTCCGGAAGATAGTAATCTAAATAAAGTATGGTTTGAATAAAAAACTTTTTAACCATATAAGTAAAATCAAAAGATGCTGCAACAGACTGTAGCTGGAACTTATTGGTAAAATCAGATTTTTTACGTCTGCTTAAAGCAGGCCTGTCAAATATTCTGTTAGTATGGGTTTGTGTTAATTTATCGCTTCCCATATTTAACATCAACGTAGGAGTAAAATCCAGTTCATCTTTTTTTGAAAGCAGATTATAAAAAGCAAAATCGTGGCCAACAGTTGCTGCCACAGAAAAGTAACTGGTCTTATTATCAGTTGAATCTCTTCCGGTAACAGTTGTGTAAATAATAGCTGGAGGCGGGTTTGGGTTACGAATCGGCCGTTGAAAAGAAACAAAATTGGTTTCTTTGTATTTGCCCGTTGCGTATCCCAAAACTATACCTGGTTGAAAAAGTCCTTTAGCCAGTTTTACATTTGCAAACAAATCATTCTGGTAAAGCGATTTACTGTTGTATTTGTTTTGGTTACTTAAATACCGGGTATAAGAAACTGCTGCATAGATGGATTTGCCATAGTATTCATAACCAGCAGTAAGCCCCGTCTGATATATCTCTGGTTTATTGATGCTGTCTCCGGTTATAAAAGCGGTTATCCCAAAATTTAAGCCATTCTTTAACCGGTAATTTATTGCCGGCGTATAGATCAATTGTTTATTGATCCCAGTTGCATTGGCTGCATTATTATGCTCACTAAACGCTCCATTACCAATACCAATGCTCACATCTAAGTAATTCTTATCTTTTTTCGTCATCAGCTTAATAAACTCATCGTTCTTAAACATCGAATCAAGTAAGCGTTTATCTTCTTTACTCAAAGAATCCGTCTGGCCTTTTACAAATATTACAGTAATTGAAAAGCAAAGCAGCAGCAGGTATTTGCACATAAAGGTTGAGTTAGCTGGTTTTAGATACCGAAAACCAAATTTAGTTTAATTTATGTTGATTAAATTCATTGCTATGCGACTAAATCCATTCAAGTTTCTATGAAACTATTGCTATCGTTGAGTTTTAAGCACTTCTCTCCTTTGGAGAAAGGCTGGGGGTGAGGTCAAACAAATAGCGAATTAAACATAAACACTAAACTTTAAACCCGGCAAGATGCCAAAAATGAGAATAATTACGCTACCTTTGCGCCGCCCCGATAAATATCGGGATTAAAAACTGAGAATTACATGACATGCTCAGTTGCTGTTGAACATAGATATACTTTCGGGATGATTTGATCTCCCTGACTTTTCCAACGGCCAAAGCATGACATTCCGGTACTCAATAGAGTAAGCACCATCGGAAATTTACATGTGGTTATCGCAAAACAATTTACATGAATGCATTTGAGGCCTTAGGCCTGAACGAACAGTTGGTACAATCTGTTACCGACCTGGGATTTGAAACCCCAACAGAAATACAGGTAAAAGCTATCCCTGTTTTATTATCGGGCACAACCGATTTTATTGGCTTGGCACAAACCGGTACAGGTAAAACCGCTGCTTTTGGTTTACCCTTATTACAATTAATTGATGGCAACCAGCGCCATCCGCAGGCTTTGATCGTTTGCCCTACACGTGAACTGTGTCTGCAAATTACCAACGACCTGGAAACCTATAAAAAACACAGCAAAAATATTGTTACCGAAGCCGTGTATGGTGGTGCATCCATTATGATGCAGATACGCAACCTGAAAAGAGGCGTACACATTGTTGTTGCAACACCGGGCCGTTTAATTGATCTGATCGAACGCAAAGCCATAGACCTGCAAAAAGTTAAATACGTGGTGTTGGATGAGGCTGATGAAATGCTGAACATGGGCTTTAGAGATGATATTGATTTTGTTTTGAAAAATACAATAAACCGTGAAAGCACCTGGTTATTTAGTGCTACCATGCCACCGGAAGTAAGGGCCATTAGCAAAAACTACATGGAAAACCCTAAAGAAGTTACGGTTGGTAAAAAGAACAGTGGCAACGTAAATATTGATCACCAGTTTTTTGTAGTGCCTGCCAGTCAGCGTTACGAAGCATTAAAGCGTTTGATTGATTTTAACCCCGGCATGTATGGTATCATCTTTACACGTACCAAGGCAGATGCGCAGGAAGTTTCTGAGCGTTTGGCAAAATCGGGTTACGAGATTGAAGCATTGCATGGCGACTTATCACAACAACAACGTGATAAAGTAATGGGCCGTTTCCGCAGTAAAAATTTACAGTTATTAATTGCAACCGATGTGGCTGCACGTGGTATTGATGTGGACGGCATTTCACATGTTATCAATTTTGAATTACCGGATGATATGGAAGTGTACACACACCGAAGCGGACGTACAGGCCGTGCTGGTAAAACGGGTATCTGTTTGTCTATCTGCCATAGCAGGGAAACCTATAAGATCAAGTCTTTAGAAAGAATGATCAACGCACAGTTTCATAAAGTAGATGTACCATCGGGTAAGGATGTTTGCCGCAAACAGTTTTTCCATTTTATGGATAAATTAATGCAGGCCGATGTTAGCCATGGCGATTACGAAACTTATATGCCCGACCTGATGGAAAAATTTGCTGATGTTAGCAAAGAAGAAGTTTTACAGAGAGTAGCGGCATTGGAGTTCAGTCATTTTTTAAAGTACTACGAACATGCCGACGATTTGAACAAGGGCGATATACGTGGCGACAGAAGGCAGGTGGAAAGAAGCGGAAGCGCTGATATGAACGGCAGCCGTAAAGAACGCACCAGCTTTAACAGCCGCAACAGTGGTTATACCCGTTTGTTCATCAACCTGGGTACTAAAGATGGTTTTTATAAAGCCAGCTTTTTACAATTTATTTTAGATGAAAGTGATTTGAAAAAAGAAGTACTTGGCAAAATAGACATGCGTGATATGAACACCTGGATAGAGATTGACCAGGCTGCAGCATCTACCATGATAAAAGCCATTGACGGCAAGCGCTATAACAACCGAACCGTGCGTATGAATGAGGCTGATGGAGGTTTTAAAAGGCCCAATGATGAAGGCGGTAGAAGCGACAGGATGGAAGGCGAAGGTAGAAAAAGGATTTATGCTCCAAAAGAGAGAAGGAGTTTTAAATAAGATGTTGATTTGAATTTTGCCGGGAAGGCGGTAAGACGGGAATAGAAAACGTCTTACTGGCTTTTTGGCATTTTTTTATTCATACAAGAAATAAAAAATTTCCAAAACGTCTTCCCGTCTTCCCGGCGAAAAAATATTTATACCAACTCAATCACCGTTATCTCTGCCAAAACCCCCACCCTGCCCGGGTAACCAATAAAACCATAGCCGGGGTTTACGTACAGTTTTTGTTTGCCGTCTTCATACAGGCCGTGCCATTGCTTGTACATGTATTGCACGGGGCTCCATTTAAAGCCGGGTATCTCCACACCAAACTGCATACCGTGTGTGTGGCCGCTTAAGGTAAGGTCAACATCGGGGTAGGTTGGCTTTACCTGTCCATCCCAATGGCTGGGGTCGTGGCTCATCAGTATTTTAAAAGGATATTTTTCGGTGCCGGGATGCGCCAGATCCATACGGCCATGCTTGGGAAAACGGGCTTTGTTGCTCCAGTTCTCGATACCCATTAAAGCAATTTCTGCCCCGCCTTTTTCAAGTACCACATGTTCGTTCATTAATAATTTCCAGCCAAGGCCGGCATGTACTTTTTTAAGATTTTCAAGATTTTGTTCTTTGCTTACACCTTTATGAGGCCAGCCTACATAATCGCCATAATCGTGGTTACCCAATGTGCTGTAAACACCCATGGGTGCCTTCAGTTTGTTGAACACATCCATGTACTCTTCCATTTCGGTTGCACGGTCGTTTACAATATCACCAGTAAATAAAATAAGGTCTGGTTTTTCGTTCAATATTTTTTCAACACCATTTGCAACTGCTTTTATATCGGTAAAACTGCCGCTGTGAATATCGCTGATGTGTACAATCTTAAGTCCTTTAAATGCAGCGGGTAAATTATCGTAAGCAAGTTTTACGTTCTTAATATTGTAATTGTATTTATTGCTGAAACCGTATAACAAACTTCCAAACAAAGTACCACCGGCTGCAAGGCCCAGCCAGCTTAAAAATGCAGACCGGGTGATGCCATCGCCACTCATACTTTCTACTTCAGTATTATTAAAAAATACTTTGCCAGCAATCCATTGTATCAATCTCCTTACATCATCAACCAAAAAGAAAAGTATGGCAACCATTTTGGCCATAAAAAGACCAATAAAAGTTGCAAAAAGATAGGTCCTGAATTTCTTCCCCATAAAACTCTGCTCGGTAAAAATAAAAAGCAAAAAACAGATGATTGCAACCGCCGTTAATGTCCAGTACACCGAATAAATGATCATTTTTAATTTAGGCGATGCCGATTGGCTCACTGCTTTAATAGCCTGAAAAATATAGGTATCCATCAAAAGCAAAATAACTACAACAAAAAAAGCGCCTATTGGGGTACGGAGAGAATGCATGATTAAGATTTATGGTTTGGGATTGGAAGTTCGGGTTTTAAATCGGCCCAGGCAATAAATTCATCCAGTTGCTGGTTGATGGCTTTTATAGTGATTGCGTTAATTATCTGGTCTTTTTCATCCAGTAAAGTATCAACTACCGAAATGGGAAGTTTGTTATGATAAACTGTAACTTTCATGTGATTCATCACCGAAGTTAAATGATCTAAACCTCTTAAATTACCTGATCTGCCGGTTGCAACGCCGGTTAAAAGTGCTTTTTTATTGTTCCAAACTAATTTTACACGGCTATTGTCTATCAACAACTTTAAAACCCCCGGAAAACTGCCATTATACTCCGGAGCCACAATAATAAAGTGGGTGGCAGGAATCAAAAATTCATTTTCAATTTCTTCAAAATCTGCGCTTTTTTCTAAAATATTTACATCCGCTAAGGATAATAATGCCGAGTGAAAGCCTTTTTCCCGTAATATTTGCTGGTAATTAACCGCAATTTTTAATGTGTTGCTGTTTTTTCTGTTTGTTCCCGAAATGATCGTAACGCTTGTCTCATTGAGTTGATTCATGATTAAATTTTCCTTATTACAATTTACCCCACCTATTGTTCTCTAATTTTATGCCGAATGGTTAAATTTGCCAACCTGACAGCAATTTAAACACATTACCGGTGTTTTTAACAAAGACGATTGTGCCATTAAAATATTTTAATAAGTAGAATGACTTTAAAAACGGTTGAAACTAAGCTGTTATTGAAATACAATTACGATACCTTTGGCGGTATTAACCGGTTGGCCGTTGCCAGTTGTTCGTTGGCCGAAAAGAACAGCTCTCAACGAACAACTGTCAACGAACATCGAATAACGATACTATGGCGAAAATAATAGGAGTAGCAAATCAAAAAGGCGGTGTAGGTAAAACAACCACAGCTATAAACCTGGCGGCCAGTTTTGCGGTGCTGGAGTATAAAACATTGCTGGTTGATGCCGACCCGCAGGCTAACAGCACCACGGGCACTGGTTTTGATCTGCATAATATTACACAAAGTCTGTACGATTGTATGGTGAACGAAGCAGTGGCAAAAGATATCATTTTAAAATCTGATATTCCGTTTTTAGATGTGCTGCCATCGCATATTGATCTGGTAGGCGCCGAAATTGAAATGATAAACTACCCCAACCGGGAAACGGTTTTAAAAAAGATACTGGACCCTATCAGAGATGAGTATGATTTTATTGTAATTGACTGCTCGCCATCGCTGGGGCTGATTACCGTAAATGCCTTAACTGCTGCCGATAGTGTGGTAGTACCGGTGCAAACAGAATTTTTTGCCTTGGAAGGTTTGGGCAAATTATTAAACACCATCAAGATTGTACAAAGCAGGCTTAATACCGATTTAAAAATTGAAGGTATATTAATGACCATGTACGATGGCCGCCTGCGCCTTTGCAACCAGGTGGTTAGCGAAGTGCGCCGTCATTTTGAAGATATTGTTTTCAGCAGCATCATTCACCGCAATACCCGTTTAAGCGAAGCCCCCAGTTTTGGTAAACCGGTAATATTGTACGATGCCGAAAGCAAGGGTGCAGTAAATTACCTGAACCTTGCTAAAGAAATTTTGCAGAAAAACAATATGACTAAAATAAAAGAAGAAGATAGAATAATTAGCTGATTAGCTGATTTGCTAATTTGCTAATTCCGTCAAATTAAAACACTACACATAAAACTCAGTAACCAATAAAATTAAAAAATAAGCACATTTGCACATCAGCACATTTGCACATTTGCATATTTGCACATTTATTATGAGTACTACAAATAAAAAAGACGCTTTAGGAAAAGGAATCCGCAGTTTATTACAGAACATTGATGCTGATTTAAAAACAACGGCCGGTAATTTAAAACCCGAAGTGGTAGAGCAGGCTTCTGTTTCCATGCGTGTTGCACTGGACCAGATAGAAGTAAATCCCAAACAGCCCCGCCACGATTTTGATGCCGATGCTTTAAACGAACTGGCAGCATCCATTAAAATACACGATATTATTCAGCCGCTAACGGTCTCTAAGCTTCCAGGCGGCAAATACAGGCTCATAGCAGGTGAAAGACGTTTTAGAGCTTCAAAAATTGCCGGTATAAAAGATGTGCCGGTTTATATAAGGCAAGCCAACGATGCCCAGTTACTGGAATTATCGCTGCTGGAGAATCTGCAGCGAAAAGATCTGAATGCCATTGAGATTGCATTAAGTTACAAGCGCCTGATGGATGAACTGGAATACACACAGGAGCAGGTATCAGAAAGAATGGGTAAGGAAAGAAGCACCATTGCCAATTATATCCGGTTGCTTAAATTACCACCCGACATACAAGTAGCAGTGCGTACCGCCGTTATCAGCATGGGTCACGCAAGGGCATTAATTAATGTAGATGTAATAGATAAGCAATTGTTTATTTTTAATGAAATAAAAAAGAATGGCCTTTCGGTTCGCCAAACCGAAGAACTGGTTAGAAAACAATATTCACCGGCTGTTAAAGTTGCTGTAAAAGCAGCGCTGCCTTCTAATTTTAAAAAGATTGAAGATAATTTAGCCTCCAGTTTTAATACCCGTGTTAAAATGAAGCATGGCCAAAAAGGCACGGGCAGTATTTTGTTTGAATACTATTCTGTTGAAGAATTAAATGCCCTGCTTGATAAATTTAATATTAACGTATCTTAATGTTGAAAGCTTTTAAAATTCTCTTTTTTGCGGCTTCCTTTTTTGTAAGTTCATTTTTGTTTGCGCAAAAAACGGATTCAACAAAAATGACTGGCAATACTAAAAAGCGCAACACCAATATATTTTCCAGTCCTGATGTTTCCAAAGCATACAACCCCCGCATAGCCTCCTACCGCTCTGCTATTTTACCGGGATGGGGGCAATACACTAATAAAAAACGATGGAAAATACCAGTTGTTTACGCTGCTCTTGGAACCACTGCTTACATTTTTTTTCGAAATAAAAAACAATATAAAGAAGCAAGGGATTCTTACACCAATGCGATAGACGGTAACCCCACCAATGATAATCTTATACCTCAACCATATTTTACCATTAAAGACCAGCCCGAAAGAATAAGAACCTTCAGAAACCAGGTGCGCCAGAATCTTGATTACACCGTCTTAGTTTTTATTATTTTCTGGGGATTGAATGTGGTTGATGCAACCGTAGATGCACACCTTAAAACTTTTGATGTGAGCGATGATCTGAGTCTGCAGATAAAACCAGGTTACAGCCAGCTTGCAAACACCAACGGTATAAGTATTATCCTTAACATCGGTAAAACCCACACAAAATAATTACCTTCATTTCCTTTATTACTAACTTAATTATTTTTAATGAATAACGCTGTTCATTCACCCCTTGGGGGTGCAGGGGGCTTGAAAATCGCTTTAATTGGCTATGGCAAAATGGGGAAAACCATCGAAGCAATTGCCCTGCAACGTGGGCATACCGTTGATCTGAAAATAGACATTGACAGCCTTGCAGATTTTACAGCAGCTAACCTGCAGCAATGCGATGTGGTTATAGAATTTACCGGTCCGCATAGTGCCAAAGAAAATATTTTGAAATGTTTACATGCCGGCATACCGGTTGTTAGCGGCAGCACCGGCTGGCTTGAGGACTGGGCCAACGTGGAAAATACCTGTAAAGAAAAAAACGGCAGCTTTTTATACTCCAGCAATTTTAGTGTGGGTGTAAATATTTTTTTTGAGCTGAATAAAAAACTGGCGCAATTGATGAACGGCCATCCGGACTATGCTGTAACGATGGAAGAGATTCATCACACCCAAAAAAAAGATGCACCAAGCGGCACGGCCATTACCCTGGCAGAACAGATACTTGAAGAAATTTCAGGCAAAAATAAATGGGTAAATAACGAAACAACCGATCCTGAAGCATTATCCATCATCAGCAAAAGGGAAGATCCTGCACCAGGTACACACAGTATAAAATACAGTTCGGCTATTGATGATATTCAAATTGTACATACTGCACACAGCAGGCAGGGCTTTGCTTTTGGTGCTGTATTGGCAGCAGAATATATTCATAATAAAAAAGGTATTTTTAAAATGAAGGATGTTTTATTTAATTGATTATTTGCTTACATTTGATAAACCATATTTTTATGGATTATTTAGTTTCACTGATACTGTCTGTTTTTAGTGGCAGTTCAATTAAGGAAGAACAATCTACTTCAAGTGCCTTCTTTCACTCTTAAAAAATTAAAGCTGCCAACTGGCGGCTTTTTTAAAATCCCCCAACAACTTGCCCTCTCTTTCACTTAGTATATGTGTTATTACAAAAAATGAGAGCCGGTTCATTAAAACCTGCCTCCAGTCAGTTTGCAAAATTGCTTCCGAAATCATCGTTGTCGATTCCGGGTCAACTGATGAAACACTTGAAATAGCCGCCAGCTTTAATGCTAAAATATTTTCAATTGAATGGCGGAATGATTATGCGTACGCCCGAAATATCGCTATCAGCCAATGTTCCGGCAATTGGATATTTTTTTTAGATGCTGATGAATATCTTGAAAATCCTGCAAGCCTGATTAGAATCTTACTACGTACCAGGAATAAAAAAACTGGAGGTTTTTTGATGGAAAGAACGGATATGTACCGACACAAGGATAATGGTCTTGTAATTCATTACCCTGTTGGTATGGTGCGGTTATTCCGTAATCACCCGCTATTTAAATATTTCGGTGCCGTTCATGAACAGATTAATACAGTTATCACTGATGCCGGATTTGATATTGAAATATTAAAAGGCTCAGTAATTATTCACCAAATTTATATGAGTGATGATGCTTTTTTAGAATCCAAACAGCGGCGTTATCTTTCGCTGATTGAACATGAGCTGGACAAGAACGTTTCTGATTTCTGGATGCTGTACCAACAGGCAAAAACAAATTGGTTTCTTGGTGAAAAAGAAAAAGCGAAGGCAATCTTTTCCGCAATTGCTAATAACGATAATTGTCCACTCATCCTTCAATGCTCGGGCTTTTGCAATAAAGCTGTTTTACTTTTAGAAGAAGGAAAATTTGCCAAAGCAATTATTGAAGTGAATAAAAGTCTAAAACTTAATCCAAAACAGTCATTGGGTATGATGATTAAAGGAAATATTTTTTACCAGATGGATCAGTTTAAGCACAGCATACAATGTTACCAAAAAGTAAAAACCAGCATCAACAAGCTTAAATATAACCAAATAATACCCGGTGATTTATATGTAAAACCAGAAGATATAAAATACAAGATAGCCTGTTGCTATCTGGCCATGGGGAAAACTGTTGCAGCAAAGTTCCTTATAAAAAAAGCTTTGCAAATAAATAGTAATCATGTACTGGGTTTGTTGCTTTTAGCAAAAATATATGCCGTTAAAAACAAACTAGATGTTGCCAGAGAACTTACCAATAAATGCCTGACCCTTAATCCAGAGTGGAAACAGGCAGAAGATTTTCTGCAATCCTTGAATATGCAGACTACTGATACTGGTTATGTTATTTAATTGATTATTTTCATAAAAAAATGGCTTATGAAATTTTGCACCCTTTTGTTTGTGTTTACAACTTTTTTTCTTCACAAAACTGTTATTGCCCAGCAAACTACTATTGACAGTATTGAGAAAATTTTACCTGCTCAAAAAGACAGCATACTGGCTAAAAGTTACAATGAACTTACCTGGCAATACCGAACCATAGATCAGGATAAAGCCATCGAATATGGCAACAAGGCCATTGCACTGGGAAACAAAATAAAATTCAATAAAGCCGTGGCACAGGCATACAATGATCTGGGTATCATTTATTACGATCAGCAGGATTTTACCAGTGCGTTGGCGTCTTACAAAAAAGCGTTCGATATACGCCTGAAGTTAAATGATCAAAAAGGCATTGCTGCATTGTACAATAAGATTGGAATCATTTACCAGAAGGAATCAAAATTTGATTCGGCATTATTATATGCCCAAAAAGCATTGGAAATATATGAGAAACTGAATGATAAAACCGGCATCTCCTATTCGTTGAATAACATAGGCATCGTTAATCAAAATGTAGGCAACCTCGATGAAGCCTTAAAATACCAGCAACAATCTATTGCAATAAAAGAAGAGATAGGCGATAAATTAGGGCTGGCAGGCTCGTATGTAAATGTGGGCAATATTTATTTACTGAAAAAAGATGTCGCCCATGCAAAAGAGTATTTTGAAAAAGCTGAAAGCATGAGCCGGCAAATCGGTAATCCTGAATATCTTGCCAATTCACTCAACAACCTTTCATCGCTTTACCAAAAAACGGGCGACTATAAAAAAGCGCTGCCATTGGCCCAGGAATCATTTGATATAAGGGCTAAACTGGGAGATACAAAGGGACAGGTAAGTTGCCTGGTAAACATGGGTTCGATATTAACAAGCGATAAACAATTTGGCCTGGCAGAAAGTAAATATATGCAGGGTTTAAAACTGGCAGATACATTGACATCGTGCCTGGGCGAAAAAGCCAGGGTGTATGATGGCTTATCGCACTTGTATGAGTTGACAGGCGACTACAAAAAATCAATGGAAATGGCAAGGTTTACTGTTAAGTTGAATGATTCCATTTACACCGATGGCATGAATAAGCGTTTTTCTGAAATGGAAACCAAATTTCAGACGGCGAAAAAAGACAGACAGATACAGGAGCAACAATTTGAACTGACAAAAAAACAATTTTGGCTATACGGGTTCATAGCACTTTTTTTACTAGCCAGTCTGCTCGGATATTCTTATTACAAAAGATATAAACTACGGCAGGAAAAAAGATTACAATCTGAAGTAATGAAGCAGCAGGACCTGGCTACCAAAGCCGTTATTAGTGCCGAAGAAAATGAACGCAAACGCATTGCTGCCGAACTGCATGATGGTGTAGGCCAGATGATGAGCGCCGCAAAAATGAATTTGTCGGCCATTGAAAGCGAAATCGTTTTTAAAGATGAGGCACAAAAAATTTCATTTGACAAAGTAATTGGCATGGTGGATGAAAGCTGTAAAGAAGTGAGAAGTGTAAGTCATCAAATGATGCCCAATGCCTTACTGAAAAGCGGGCTTGCAAGTGCCATTAAGGAATTTTTAGATAAAATAGATAACCGCATAATAAAAATTAACCTCCATGCAGAAGGCTTGAAAGATAGGCTGGATAGTGATGTGGAAACTGTGCTCTACCGGGTAATACAGGAATGTGTGAACAACGTTATAAAACATTCAGGAGCTAATAAGCTTGACATTTCACTCATTAAAGATGCCGACGGGGTTTCTGTAACCGTGGAGGATAATGGCCTTGGTTTTGACACCACAAATAAAAAGAAATTTGAAGGCATCGGTTTGAAGAATATCAGCTCCCGTGTTAATTTTTTAAAAGGCACGGTTGATTTTGACAGTGCCCTGGGAAGAGGCACTCTGGTTGCAATTCACGTACCCATTGCCTGATAAATATTTACTTAGTTCAGAAAAAAAAGGCGATGATTTTTTGCACTCATTAATTATCCAATATCTTCGGGTTGCCAAAAAATCAATTTATAAATCATTACGTTAATGCGTTACAAAAAAGAACTCACCTGCTGTCTCCTGCTCTCTTTTCTGTTTACTTCGCTTTTTGCGCAGAACCAGGAAAAAATTGCCGCACTAAATACTAAATTAAACAACGAAAAAATTGACACTAACCGGGTAATGTTACTGAACGACCTGTTTGTACAATACAGAGATTTTGATAGTGCCAAAGCCATGGAATATGCCAATAGTGCCATAGACCTGAGCAAAAAAATAAAATACCCAAAAGGCGAAAGCCTGTTGCTGCTTAACAAAGGAGTTTTTTTAAATCTGAATGGAGAAAATGATTTAGCAGAAAAACTGATTAAACAATCGCTTGACATAAGAATCAAAACCAATGATTATGCCGGGCAAGGCTACAGCTTACGATCTATGGGTAATATAGAATACGACAGAAATGATTATGCCAAGGCCCTGGAGTTATATTTGGCAGCGGCCCCAAAATTTGAGAAAGCCAACGACCTGAAAGGTTTAAGCGGCGATTATATCTGGATTGGCAATGTTTTTAATGAAGGCCTGCATCAATTTGATAAAGCTGCAGAATATTTCAATAAAAGTCTGGTTATTGCAGTTAAATTAAAAGACTCCACATTAATAAGCTACAATTACAACAACCTGGGACAAGCATGGTATTTTGCCAAAAATTATAAACAGGCGCTTTACTATTATACTTTAAGTAAAAGCATTAAAGAAAGTTTGCAGGATGACCGTGGCCTGGCAAATGCTTACGGCAATATCTCAAATGTTTATTTTGATACAGAGCAATACGACTCTGCACTTATTTACAACAAAATGGCTTTTGAAATAAGAGAAAAACAAAATGATAAAAAAGGCATGGCCACCAGCTATGCCAATGTGGCTAATATTTATCTTAAACAAAAAAATTATACCGCTGCTTTTGAAAATTATGAAAAAGCAATTGCACTGGGTAAAGAAATAGACTTTAAAGAACCCATTATAGAATCTTACAACGGACTAAGTAATTATTACGAATTAACCGGTAATGCAACACAAGCCCTGTATTATTTTAAAAAATACAAGGCAGAAAACGACAGCGTTTTTAACAGTGATATCACTAACCAGCTTAGTACCCTGCAAACAAAGTATGAAACAGTAAAAAAACAACAATTAATTGAGGAGCAAAAATTTGAACTCACAAAAAAACAATACTGGATTTACGGATCAATAGCATTGTTGCTTTTAATGACTCTTTTGGGTTTTTCATATTACCGCCGCAATAAACTGAAACAGGAAAAAAGGCTGCAGTTTGAAGTGATGAAACAGCAGGACCTGGCTACTAAAGCCATTATCAGTGCCGAAGAAAATGAACGCAGGCGTATTGCTGCTGAACTACATGATGGCGTAGGACAAATGATGAGTGCTGCTAAAATGAATTTGTCGGCCATTGAAAATGAAATATCTTTTAAAGATGATGCACAAAAAAATTCTTTTGATAAAGTAATTGGCATGATTGATGAAAGTTGTAAAGAGGTTAGAAGTGTAAGCCATCAAATGATGCCCAACGCCTTGTTAAAAAGTGGTTTGGCAAATGCGGTTAAAGAATTCATTGAAAAAATTGATAGCCGTATAATTAAAATAAATTTATATTCCGAAGGGTTAAACGAAAGGCTGGAAACCAATACAGAAACAGTACTTTACAGGGTAATACAGGAATGTGTGAACAATGTGATAAAACACTCCGGTGCAAACAACCTGGACATATCTTTGATAAAGGATGCTGATGGCATTGCCGCCACTGTGGAGGATAACGGACGTGGTTTTGACACCGGTGACAAACAAAAATTCGAGGGCATTGGTTTAAAGAATATCAATTCAAGGGTTGCCTTTTTAAAAGGCACGGTAGATTTTGATAGTTCGCCCGGAAAGGGAACCCTGGTTGCTATTCATGTTCCAATTACCCCCGAAAAAGTATAACTTACAACAGATTCTACAGAACTTTGAGTAAGAAACCAGTATGAAAAATAAAAAAATATTGTTAGGTATTGTTGATGACCACAAGATTGTAATTGACGGGTTAAAATCGCTTTTGCATGGTCATGACGGGTTTGAAGTGCTGATTGAATGTACGCAGCCAATTGAAATGATTAAGCTTATTGAAAAGACCTCTATAGATATTTTAATGACGGATGTAATGATGCCCGGCCTCAACGGAGCTGAATTATCTAAACAGGTTCATCAAAAATTTCCTCAAATAAAAATACTGGCACTATCCATGAGCGGCCAGGGCGACCTGGTTAACCAGATGATTGATGATGCCGATATATCAGGCTATGTTTTAAAAAATATCGGTAAGCAGGAACTGGTAAAAGCCCTGGAAAAAATAGCTGCCGGCGGCATTTATTTCAGCGAAGAGGTTTTACAGGAAATGACCCGTGCCAGTGAAATGAAAAAAGAAAATGCAGAGGCCCATTTAACTGCCCGTGAAATTGAGATTATCCAACTGATCGAAAAAGAACTGAGCAATAAACAGATTGCAGAAAAATTATTCCTGAGCGAACGTACTGTTGAAACGCACCGCAAAAATATTTTTCGTAAAACCGATACCAGCAGTGTGATAGGGCTGGTAAAGTATGCTTATGAGCATAAGCTGATTTAAATATTGAAGAAAGAAGGAAAGCAATATCGAACAAGGAACAAGGAATAATGAGCAAGGAAGTGGGATAGTAGAGTGCTGCCTTTATAATTCGAAATTCAGCATTCCTTGTTCCTTGTTCATGATTTTATTTTCTTTATTCCTCTAAGCCTTCAAATTCTCCAGCATATCCCCCACCATCCTCTCCAAAGCAAATTCTTCCTTCCAGCCCCAGTCATTCCTTGCAACGGTATCGTCAATACTTTGCGGCCAACTGTCAGCGATAGCCTGGCGGTAATCGGGTTTATAGCTGATTGAAAATTCAGGAATATGATTTTTAATTTCTGCTGCAATTTCCTTGGGCGAAAAACTCATACCTGAAATATTGTACGACGTTCTCACAGAAATTCTGGAAGCATCTGCTTCCATTAGTTCAATAGTAGCACGTATGGCATCCGGCATATACATCATGGGCAGGTAGGTATCTTCCCGTAAAAAACATTCGTATTTTTTTTCTTCCAGGGCCTCATGAAAAATTTCTATCGCATAATCTGTTGTGCCGCCGCCTGGCGCACTTTTATAACTTATTAAGCCGGGGTAGCGTAAACTTCTCACATCAATTCCGTAACGACGGTTGTAATAATTACACCAGAATTCTCCTGCAAATTTGCTGATACCATATACTGTTACCGGCTCAATAACCGTGGCCTGCGGACAGTTTTGCTTAGGCGATGTGGGGCCAAACACTGCAATAGATGAAGGCCAATAAACCTTATGCAGGTTTTCTTCCCTTGCAATATCAAGCACGTTCAGCAGGCTTTGCATATTCAGGCTCCAGGCAAGGTTGGGATTTTTTTCGCCGGTGGCAGAAAGAATGGCCGCCAGTAAATAAATTTGTGTTATGCCTTGGCGAATCACCTGCACATGCAGCATTTCTTTGTTCATCACATCTAAGCTTACATAAGGGCCGGTGCCTTTCAGCAAATCATTTTCTTCCCTTAAATCAGAAGCAACCACATTGACATTACCATACATTTTGCGGAGTGCAAGCGTCAATTCCACACCTATTTGCCCTGATGCACCGATCACTAATATTTTTTCTTTTACCATATAAGTTGTTAATAATTCTCAAATGTAGGAAGAAAAAAACTTGTCATTAATAGCCGAATGCTAAATCAATTCTGTAACTGGCTCATTGGGGGTTTAAATCATTTGACAAAAACCGAAATTTAAAAAAAATGTCATGAAACTTCTTACCCGTTTTCTTTTGGGCTGTATAATATTGATATTGCTGTTACCAGTAACAGTTTTTACACAAAGCTTAGCCATTAACACAGATGGTTCTTCTGCCGACAGCAGTGCCATACTTGATGTAAAAAGCAGCAGCAAAGGAATGTTGATACCCAGAACATCGAGTACATCGCGGCTTACTATAAATAATCCTGCTAATGGATTGATATTGTATGACTCCACCACCAGTACTTTCTGGTACTACAGTGGGGCAGCATGGAACGAAATTATTCCCGGCAATAATAATTGGAGTTTAACAGGCAATGCAGGTACCGACACGGCTGTTAATTTTATAGGCACAACCGATAACCTTCCATTGCGTTTTCGCCTCAATAATATTTGGGCTGGTGAGTTTAATAGCGATTTAAAAAATTATTTTATAGGAGATAGTGCAGGTTTATCTACTACCGGAATTAAGAATGTTGGTATAGGCTCCCGAACCTTATTCAACAATACTACAGGTTCATGGAATACGGCCGTGGGTGCAGATGCATTGTATTCAATCACTACCGGAAATTTTAATGCTGCCTTTGGATTTTCGGCACTTGATTCTAACACAACAGGAGGACAAAATGTGGCTTTTGGTACCCTGGCTTTAAAGATGAATAAAACCGGTAGTTACAATTCCGCAACAGGAGTGAACGCTCTACGCTCCAATATTAATGGAAGTGGGAATACTGCAAATGGAAGCTATGCACTATTTAATAATACAACCGGAAGTGATAATACGGCAATAGGAATAGCTGCACTTAATAATAACACCTCAGGTTACCAAAATACTGCTATAGGAAGTTATGCTCATTTTAGTTCAAAATCCGGGGTAAGAAATACATCACTCGGTTCGGAAGCATTGGTATTTGATAGTTCGGGCAATGATAATACAGCAATTGGGGTTTATTCCCTATCGTCCCATAGAAAAAATCATTACAATATTGCCATTGGTAATTATTCACTTTACGAGGATACAAGTGGCTCTTCAAATACGGCTGTTGGCTACGGGTCGCTATTTGATAATAGAAATGGCAATCAGAACACAGCCGTTGGCCAGGGCGCACTGTATTATAGCAAAGCCAGTAACAACACTGCCCTCGGTTATGGTGCGCTTTCGGCAATTGTAACCGGGTATAATAATATTGCCATCGGTTCGGGCTCGGGAACACACCCTGCAACTCCAGCTATTTACAACACGATAAGTATTGGCAACAATGGTTATTTAAATGCCTATCAAAATCAGGCCTTCATAGGCAATTTGTCGACCATCTGGATTGGCGGACAGGTAAACTGGAGCACCTTCTCGGATGCCCGGATAAAAAACAGCATCACCGAAGATGTAAAAGGACTTGACTTTATTACCCGCCTGCGGCCGGTTAGCTATTACAAAAATTTTGCTGCCATAACAAAACTTACCGGCAATATAGAAACTGGAGAATTTGCGGGAAAATACGATGGAGAAAAAATAAAATACTCGGGCTTTTTAGCACAGGAAGTAGAAGTTGCAGCAAAGCAAAGCAATTACAATTTCAGCGGGCTGCACACACCCAAAGGCGGGTTTGATTTATACAGTTTATCGTATGCAGAGTTTGTAGTGCCATTGGTAAAAGCAGTACAGGAGCAGCAAGTAATTATAGATGCACAACAAAAAATCATAGATGAGCAGCAAAAAAAATTAGAGCTGTTTAATAAAAGACTTGCGGTATTGGAATTAAAAAAATAAAAAACCTCAACATCAAATAAACATTATTAAAGAAAATAAAATGAAAAAACATCTACAACTTTTTATTATTGGTTTTATTATTTCAACATCTCTTTTTTCTCAAACCATTGTTGTAAGTACTGAAAGCATTGCAGCAGCAAACGTGGCGCAGGGTTCAGCAAACAATATTGTTTACATTGCTAAAGTAGATGTAGCTGTATCCCCGGTAACAATTGCCACCATGCAGTTTACCTTATTAGGTACTCATGATAATAATGACCTTACAACCTATCGTATTTATGTAAATTCAACACCGTCTTTGGCAGGCGCTACTTTAATTTCCAGCACACCTGCAAACTTTGCCGCACCCAATACTTACAATGATGATATACCCAATCAAACAATTGCCGCCGGCATTACAAGGTATTTTATCATAACTGTTTTTACAGATGCGGCTGCAACCCATGGTAACACTATTAAAGTAAATGGAGCAACTAATCCGGTAATTTTTACCTACACTACAGCACCCACTGTTACAAATAGCCAAACCGATGCAGCAGGTGTGCAAACAATTATTGCATCCAGCATAAGCATCAGCAGCCAAAGCATTGCAGCAGCAAATGTGGCGCAGGGTTCTGTCGACAATATTGTTTACATAGCTAAAGTTGATGTAACCGTTACGGCAGTTTCCATTGCTACTATGCAGTTTACATTAACCGGTACGCATGATAATAATGACCTTAATACCTATCGTATTTATGTAAATTCAACGCCATTATTAGCAGGTGCTACCCTGCTTTCCAGTAATCCGGCAACTTTTGCTGCTCCAAACACTTATAATGATGATATACCAGACCAAACTATTGCTGCAGGTATTACACGTTATTTTATCCTTACTGTTTTTACAGATGCCGCTGCAACAGCAGGTAATACAATCAAATTAAATGGAGCAATTAATCCGGTAATTTTTACCTACACTACCGCACCCACTGTTACCAATAGCCAAACCGATGCAGCAGGTGTTCAAACAATACAAGCAGCCGGAATTACTTTAAGCAGCGAA
>Ga0209181_10003542_pt1 | contig 23907 bp, 23 predicted proteins | sample MAT05_FD_187208 | JGI IMG/M metagenome (GOLD analysis project Ga0209181, IMG submission 187208) | Freshwater microbial communities from Lake Fryxell liftoff mats and glacier meltwater in Antarctica - MAT-05 (SPAdes) (version 2) | ecosystem: Environmental > Aquatic > Freshwater > Ice > Liftoff...
GGGAAGTAGCGGTAGTCCTGCGCGTCTTCCTTGCTGCGCATCGAGCGCGTCTCGCCGCTGTCGGGGTCGAACAGCACGGTCGCCTGCTCGATCGGCAGGCCGTCCTCGAGGCGGTCGATCTGCCACTGCACCTCGAAGTCGATCGCCTGCTGGAGGAAGCGAAAGCTGTTCAGGTTCTTGATCTCGCGCCGCGTGCCGTAGGCGCCACCCGGGCGGCGCACCGAGACGTTGGCGTCGCAGCGGAAGCTGCCCTCTTGCATGTTGCCGTCGCAGATGCCCAGCCACACCACCAGCCGGTGCAGAGCGCGCGCGTATTCCACCGCCTCGGCGGCGCTGCGCATGTCGGGCTCGGAGACGATCTCCAGCAGCGGCGTGCCGGCGCGGTTGAGGTCGATGCCCGACTGCGGGTGGCCCAGCGCCACACTCATGCCGAGCCCCTCATGCACGCTCTTGCCGGCGTCTTCCTCGAGATGCGCGCGCGTCAGCCGCACCGAGCGCGGCTGCCCGTCGAGCACGAACCCGACCTGCCCGCCCTGCACCACCGGGATCTCGTACTGGCTGATCTGGTAGCCCTTGGGCAGGTCGGGGTAGAAGTAGTTCTTGCGCGCGAAGACCGACAGCGGCGCGATGCGCGCGCCCACCGCCAGCCCGAAGCGGATGGCGCGCTCGACCGCACCCCGGTTGAGCACCGGCAGCGTGCCGGGCAGCGCGAGATCGACCGCGCAGGCCTGCGTGTTGGGCGCGGCACCGAAGGCGGTGGCGGCCGCGCTGAAGATCTTGCTGGCAGTGGACAACTGGGTGTGGGTCTCGAAGCCGATGACCACTTCCCAGCCGCGCACCAGCGGCCCGATCATGACGCGCCCCGGGGGCGGCGCAGGTGCCAGTCGGTGGCCTGCTGCAGCGCGTGGGCGGCGTGCAGCAGCATGCCTTCCTGGAAGTAGTTGCCGATCAGCTGCAGCCCCACCGGCAGCCCGGCCTGGCCAAAGCCCGCCGGCACGCTCATGCCCGGCAGCCCGGCCAGGCTGGCCGGCAGCGTGAAGATGTCGGCCAGGTAACTCTGCACCGGGTCGGCGTCTTGGGCGCCGAGCTTCCAGGCCACCGTCGGCGCCACCGGCCCGGCGATCAGGTCGCAGCCGGCAAAGCAGCGCTGAAAGTCCTCGGCGATCATGCGGCGCAGCTTCTGCGCCTGCAGGTAGTAGGCATCGTAGTAGCCGTGGCTGAGCACGTAGGTGCCGATCATGATGCGCCGCTTGACTTCGGCGCCGAAGCCTTCGGCGCGCGTACGGCGGTACATCTGGGCCAGGTCGGTGTACTGCGCTGCGCGGTGGCCGTAGCGCACGCCGTCGAAGCGGCCGAGGTTCGAGCTGGCCTCGGCCGGCGCGATGATGTAGTAGACCGGGATCGACAGCTCGGTGCGTGGCAGGCTGACATCGACCAGCGTGGCGCCCAGCCGCTGCAGCTCGGCCAGCGCGGCGCGCACGGCGGCCTCCACGTCGTGGGCCAATGCGGGCGGGAAGAACTCCGCCGGCAGCCCGATGCGCAGGCCTTCGAGCGGCCGTGCGGCGCCGGCGGCGGCGCGCGGCGCCAGCATCTGGCGGTGGAAGTCCTGCGGCGGGCGCTCGGCGCTGGTGGCATCGCGCGCATCGAAGCCGCTCATCGCCGACAGCAGCAGCGCGCAGTCCTCGGCGCTGCGCGCCAGCACGCCGGCCTGGTCGAGGCTCGAGGCGAAGGCCACCATGCCCCAGCGAGAACAGGTGCCGTAGGTGGGCTTGATGCCGCTGACGCCGCAAAAGGCGGCCGGCTGGCGGATCGACCCGCCGGTGTCGGTGCCGGTGGCTGCGGGCACCAGCTGCGCCGCCACCGCCGTGGCCGAACCGCCGGAGCTGCCGCCGGGCACGCGCGAGACATCCCACGGGTTGCGCGCCGGGCCGTAGGCCGAGTTCTCGTTGCCCGAGCCCATCGCAAACTCGTCGCAGTTGAGCTTGCCCAGCGTCACCATGCCCGCGCCCGGCGTGGCCGCGTCCTCGCCTGCGCCCAGCCGTGCCACCACCGTGGCGTCGAACGGGCTGCGATAGCCCTGCAGCATGCGCGAGCCGGCCGTGGTGGGCGCGTCGCGGGTGACGAAGATGTCCTTGTGCGCCACCGGCACGCCGGTCAGCGGGCCGGCCTCGCCGCGCGACAGCCGCAGGTCGGCCGCGCGGGCCTGCGCCAGCGCGAGCTCTGCGTCGGTGTGCAAGAACGCGCCCAGCGCAGCGGCAGCCTCGAGGCGGGTCAGCAGGTGCTGTGTCGCTTCGACGCTCGATACCGAGCGCGCTTGCAGCCGTCGCGCCAGTTCGGCCACGCCCAACGTGTGCAGCTCCGCGCTCATTCGATGACCCTCGGCACCAGGTACAGCCCGTCGTCGACCGCGGGCGCACTGCGCTGGTTGGCCGTGCGCTCGTCGCGCTCGGTGACGGCGTCTTCGCGCAGGCGCAGCGCCACCTCTTGCACTGCGGCCAGCGGCGTGGACAGCGGCTCGACGCCGCTGGTATCGACGGCGCGCATCTGCTCGACGATGGCAAAGAAGCCGTTCAACTGGGCCAACGTAGCCGACTGTTCGGCCTCGGAAAGCTCGAGCCGTGCCAGCTCGGCAATGCGGCGCACGTCTTGCGGGGTCAGGGCCATGGGCTTGGGCTCGGCGAATCGACTTGGCGCAGCAGCGGCGCGGCTGCGCCTGAGGCCCCGTGAGCCCAGCAAACAGCCCGGGATAGGGGGGTCTATCGGGTATTATCTCCGGCTACCCGCAAGCTCTGCTTCGCCTGTCAGGGCGAGCGAATGCGAACCCCGGCGAACCCGGCGCAACTCCGCGCAACCCCGCGCCGGCCCCGCCGCCCGACCTTCTGCGGGGCCCGCTGCCAGCCCCACGCCCGCCCCCGCCACCATGTTCGCCTCTCTGCGCCGCTACCTCTCGACAGACCTCGCCATCGACCTCGGCACCGCCAATACGCTGATCTACGTGCGGGGCAAGGGCATCGTGCTCGATGAGCCCTCTGTCGTCGCCATCCGCCACGAAGGCGGGCCGAACGGCAGGAAGACCATCCAGGCGGTGGGCAAGGATGCCAAGGCGATGCTCGGCAAGGTGCCCGGCAACATCGAGGCGATCCGCCCGATGAAGGATGGCGTGATCGCCGACTTCACCGTCACCGAGCAGATGCTCAAGCATTTCATCAAGATGGTGCACCCGCGCTCGGTGCTGCGGCCGAGCCCGCGCATCATCATCTGCGTGCCCTGCGGCAGCACCCAGGTCGAGCGGCGCGCGATCCGCGAGTCCGCCCTCGGGGCCGGCGCCAGCGATGTCTTCCTGATCGAAGAGCCGATGGCCGCGGCCATCGGTGCGGGGCTGCCGGTCAGTGAGGCCTCGGGCTCGATGGTGGTCGACATCGGCGGCGGCACCACCGAGGTCGGCGTGATCAGCCTGGGCGGCATGGTCTACAAGGGCAGCATCCGCGTTGGCGGCGACAAGTTCGACGAAGCCATCATCAACTACATCCGCCGCAACTACGGCATGCTGATCGGCGAGCCCACGGCCGAGATGATCAAGAAGACCATCGGCAGCGCCTTCCCCGGCAGCGAGGTCAAGGAGATGGAGGTCAAGGGCCGCAACCTCAGCGAAGGGGTTCCGCGCAGCTTCACCATCAGCAGCAACGAGATCCTCGAAGCCCTGACCGACCCGCTGAACCAGATGGTGAGCGCGGTGAAGAACGCGCTCGAGCAAACCCCGCCCGAACTCGGCGCCGACATCGCCGAGCGCGGCATGATGCTCACCGGCGGCGGCGCGCTGCTGCGCGACCTCGACCGCCTGCTGGCCGAAGAGACCGGCCTGCCGGTGCTGGTGGCAGAAGACCCGCTGACCTGCGTCGTGCGTGGCTGCGGCATGGCCCTCGAGCGCATGGAGCGTCTGGGCTCGATCTTCACCTCGGAGTAAGCCCAGGCGCGCGGCGCCGTAGCTGCCATGCCCCTCGGTACCCTCGACCGCATGGAGCGTCTGGGCTCGATCTTCACCTCGGAGTAAGCCCAGGCGCGCGGCGCCGTAGCTGCCATGCCCCTCGGTACCCTCGACCGCACGCCGCCCCCATTCTTCCGCCAGGGCCCCTCGGCCCTGAGCAAGCTGGTCTTCTTCACGGCACTGGCGGTGCTGCTGATGGTGGCCGATGCGCGCTGGCGGATGACCGAGCCGCTGCGCGCCGCGGTGGCGACGGCGCTGCTGCCGGCGCAGCGCGCGCTGGAGGTGCCGCTGGACATGCTGCAAGGCGGCGGAAGCTATCTGCAGGGGCTGCGCGAGGCGTTGCAGGCCGAGGGCGCCGCGCGCGCCGCACTGGCCGCGCAGGCCGAGCGTGCCGCGCGCGGCGACGCGCTGGCCGAAGAGAACACGCGGCTGCGCGCGCTGCTCGACCTGCGGCCGGCGCTGCAGGTGCGGTCTCTCGCGGCCGAGGTGATGTACGAGGCGCGCGACCCCTTCTCGCGCAAGGTGGTGATCGACCGCGGTGCGGCCAACGGCGTCGTGCTGGCCTCGCCGGTGATCACCGAAGCCGGCGTCGTCGGCCAGGTGACGCGGGTCTTTCCGCTCAGCGCCGAGGTGACGCTGCTCAGCGACAAGGACGCCGCCATCCCGGTGCTCAACACGCGCACCCAGCAGCGCAGCGCGGCCTTCGGCGGCGCCAGCGGCGAGGCGATGGAGCTGCGCTTCATGTCCGGCAATGCCGACGTGCAGGACGGTGACCTGCTGACCACCAGCGGCGTCGACGGCGTCTATCCGCCGGGGCTGCCAGTGGCCCGTGTGGTGGCGGTGGAGCGCCGGGTGGACGCCGCCGGCTTCGCCCGGGTCCGCCTGGCGCCTGCTGCGGCACCCGACGGCGTGCGCCATGTGCTGGTGCTCGAACCGCTGGCGCTGCAGCGCCCGCCGCCGCCCGAGCCCGAGCCTTCGGCGCTCCCGCCGCGGCGGGCCGCGCCGAAGGCCGCGGCCGCAGGAGCAGGAGCAGGAGCAGGAGCAGCACCATGATCATGCCGAACCAGGGAGCAGCGGCATGATCATGCCGCGGGGCGAAGCCCTGCTGATGCCGGCCAACCCGCTGTTCATCGGCTTCACGCTGCTGCTGGCACTGGGTTTCAACCTGCTGCCGCTGGGCCGCACGCCGGCGCTGCCCGACCTGCTGGCGCTGGTGCTGGTGTTCTGGAACGTGCACCAGCCGCGGCGCGTGGGCGTGGGCGCGGCCTTCGTCTGCGGGCTGCTGATGGACGTGCACGAAGGCGCGCTGCTCGGCCAGCATGCGCTGGCCTACACGCTGCTGAGCTACATCGCGATCAGCTTCCATCGCCGGCTGCGCTGGTTCGGCCTCGCCGCGCAGGTGCTGCAGATCCTGCCGGTGTTCCTGGTCGCCCACCTGGCGTCGCTGGCGGTACGGCTCGTGGTGGGCGGCATGGCGCCGGGCTGGACCACGCTGCTGGCGCCGCTGTTCGAGGCGCTGCTGTGGCCGCTCGCCACGCTGCTGCTGCTGGCGCCGCAGCGGCGCGCGCCCGATCGTGACGAGAATAGGCCGCTGTGACCGAGATCCGCGACCTCGAGACCGAGATGGACCGCTTCCGCGGTCGGCTGCTGGCCGCCGCCGCGTTCGTGCTGCTGGCCTTCGGCTTGCTGGGCGCGCGGCTGGTCTACCTGCAGGTCTTTCGCCACGAGGAACTGTCCACGCGCGCCGAGGCCAACCGCATCGCGGTGGTGCCGGTGGTGCCCAACCGCGGCCTGATAGTCGACCGCAACGGCGTCGTGCTGGCCACCAACTACTCGGCCTACACGCTGGAGATCACGCCCACCCGGGTGCCCGGCGGCAACGCCGCGCTGGAACCGCTGATCGACGCGCTGTCGGAGTTGATCGAGATCACGCCGCGCGACCGCCGGCGCTTTCGCCGGTTGCTCGACGAGAGCAAGAGCTTCGAGTCGCTGCCCATCCGCACCAAGCTCGGCGACGAGGAAGTCGCGCGCTTCATGGCGCAGCGCTTTCGCTTCGCCGGCGTCGACGTGAAGGCGCGGCTGTTTCGCCACTATCCGCTGGGCGAGACCGGGGCGCACCTGCTGGGCTACATCGGCCGCATCAACCAGGCCGAGAAGAAGGCGATGGACGACTGGCCCGAGGAGCAGCAGGGCAACTACAAGGGCACCGAGTACATCGGCAAGCTGGGCATCGAGCAGCGCTACGAAGAGCTGCTGCACGGCGCCACCGGCTTCGAGGAGGTCGAGACCAGCGCTGCCGGGCGCCCGGTGCGCCGGCTGTCCAGCCACCCGGCCACGCCGGGGCACACGCTCGCGCTGTCGATCGACATCCGGCTGCAGGCGCTGGTGGAGCAGCTGTTCGGCGACCGTCGCGGCGCGCTGGTCGCGCTGGACCCGCGCAACGGCGAGGTGCTGGCCTTCGTCAGCAAGCCCAGCTTCGACCCCAACCTGTTCGTCGACGGCATCGATGCCGACAGCTGGCGTGAGCTCAACGAGAGCATCGACCGCCCGCTGCTCAACCGCGCGCTGCGTGGCACCTACCCGCCGGGCTCGACCTTCAAGCCCTTCATGGCGATGGCCGCGCTGGGTTCGGGCAAGCGCAGCACCTCGACCATCGTCAACGACGGCGGCACCTTCACCTTCGGCAACCATGTCTTCCGCAGCCACGGCGACAGGGGGCTGGGGCCGGTGGACCTGCGGCGCTCGATCGTGCTGTCGAGCAACGTCTACTACTACTCGCTGGCCAACGAGATGGGCGTCGACCTGATGCACCTGCACCTGTCGCCGTTCGGCTTCGGTGCGCGCACCGGCATCGACCTCGACGGCGAGGTCACCGGCCTGCTGCCGTCCACCGACTGGAAGCGCCGCACCTACAAGCGCCCCGAGCAACAGCGCTGGTACGCCGGCGAGACCATCTCGCTGGGTATCGGCCAGGGCTACAACAACTTCACGATGCTGCAATTGGCCGGCGCGATGGCCACGCTGGCCAACGGCGGCACACGCTACGCGCCGCGGCTGCTCAGTCAGGTGCGCGACGTGGTGACGCAGCAGTTGCGGCCGCTCGAGCCGGCACCCGCGCTGGCGCTGGGGCTCAAGCCAGAGCATGTGCAGGCCTTGCTGCAGGCCATGTACGGCGTGACACAGGAAGGCACGTCGACACGCATCTTTGCCGGCGCGGCCTACACCAGCGGCGGCAAGACCGGCACCGCGCAGGCGGTGTCGATCCGGCAGAACGAGAAGTACAACGCTTCGCGGCTGGCTGAGCATCAGCGCGACCACTCGCTGTACGTGGCCTTCGCGCCGCTGGACGCGCCGCGCGTGGCGTTGGCGGTGATCGTCGAGAACGCCGGTTTCGGCGCCACCGCCGCAGCGCCGATCGCCCGTCGCGTCTTCGACTACCTGCTGCTGGGTCTGGTGCCCAGCGAGCAGGACATCGCCGCCACCCAGCGCGGCGAATCGGTGGCGCCCAGCGGCACGCCGCGCGCCTCCGCCGAGCTGCCTTTGCCCAGCGCCGGTGCGGCGCCCTGAACGTGCAGACCGTCTTCGACCGCCCCTCTTTGTGGCGCCGCCTGCGGCCGGTGTTCAGCGGCTTCGACGGCCCGCTGGTGCTGGCCGTGATGTTGCTGGCCGCGATCGGGCTGGTGGTCATGTATTCGGCCGGCTTCGACCACGGCACGCGCTTCGTCGATCACGGCCGCAACATGCTGATCGCGCTGGCGGTGCTGTTTCTGGCCGCGCAGCTGCCGCCGCACAAGCTGATGAACCTGGCGGTGCCGCTGTACGCCGCCGGTGTGCTGCTGCTGGTGGCGGTGGCCCTCTTCGGCATCACGCGCAAGGGCGCCACGCGCTGGCTGGACATCGGGCCGCTGGTGATCCAGCCGAGCGAGATCCTCAAGCTGGCGGTGCCGATGATGCTGGCCTGGTGGTTCCAGAAGCGCGAGGGCCGGCTGCAGGTCTCTGACTTCGTCGTCGCCGCGCTGCTGCTGGCCGTGCCGGTGGCCCTGGTGGTGCGCCAGCCCGACCTGGGCACGGCGCTGCTGATAGCAGCCGGCGGGCTGTTCGTGATCTTCTTTGCCGGGCTGCCGTGGCGCCTGATCGTGCCGGTGATGGTGGCGGCGGCGGTCGGCATCGTGGCCATCGTCGCCAGCGAAGACGCGCTGTGCGCCGACGGCGTCAAGTGGCCCGGCCTGCGCGACTACCAGAAGACCCGCGTGTGCACGCTGCTCGACCCGACCAAGGACCCGCTGGGCAAAGGCTTCCACATCCTGCAGGGGCAGATCGCCATCGGCTCGGGCGGTATCACCGGCAAGGGTTTCATGAACGGCACGCAGACGCACCTGGAGTTCATCCCCGAGCGCACGACCGACTTCATCTTTGCGGCGCTGTCCGAAGAGTTCGGGCTCGCCGGCGTGCTGGCGGTGATCGGCGGCTTTCTGTTCCTGGTCTACCGCGGGCTGTGGATCGCCGCCGAGGGGCCGACCGTGTTCACCCGGCTGCTGGCCGGCGCCATCTCGCTGATGCTCTTCACCTATGCCTTCGTCAACATGGGCATGGTCAGCGGCATCCTGCCCGTGGTGGGCGTGCCGCTGCCCTTCATCAGCTATGGCGGCACGGCGATGGTCACGCTCGGGCTCGCGCTGGGCATCCTGATGTCGGTGGCGCGCAGCCGCCGCCTAATGCAGAGCTGAGGGCGCACCCGGGCGCGCCACCCCCTAGCGCATGGGGCGGGAGGGTTGCACAAGGTACTGTACAAACATCCAGGCTTTGCCATAATGCGAGCCAGCAAGGAGAACCCCATGGACGCACCCGTCAAAGCCCTGAACACCGAAAAAGCCAAAGCCCTGCAAGCCGCGCTTGCGCAGATCGAAAAGCAGTTCGGCAAGGGCTCGATCATGCGCCTGGGCGAGGGCGAGAAGATCGAGGACATCCAGGTCGTCTCCACCGGCTCGCTGGGCCTGGATATCGCGCTGGGCGTCGGCGGCCTGCCGCGCGGGCGGGTGGTCGAGATCTACGGCCCCGAGTCCTCGGGCAAGACCACGCTCACGCTGCAGGTCATCGCCGAGATGCAGAAGGTCGCCGGCACCTGCGCCTTCATCGACGCCGAGCACGCGCTGGACATCCAGTACGCGCAAAAGCTCGGCGTCAACCTGCAAGAGCTGCTGATCAGCCAGCCCGACACCGGCGAGCAGGCGCTGGAAATCGTCGACGCACTCGTGCGCTCGGGCTCGGTCGATCTGGTGGTCATCGACTCGGTGGCCGCGCTGACGCCCAAGGCCGAACTCGAAGGCGAGATGGGTGACAGCCTGCCCGGCCTGCAGGCGCGGCTGATGAGCCAGGCGCTGCGCAAGCTGACCGCCACGATCAAGAAGACCAACACCATGGTCATCTTCATCAACCAGATCCGCATGAAGATCGGCGTCATGTTCGGCAATCCCGAAACCACCACCGGCGGCAACGCGCTCAAGTTCTACGCCTCGGTGCGGCTGGACATCCGCCGCACCGGCAACATCAAGAAGGCCGAAGAAGTGATCGGCAGCGAGACCAAGGTCAAGGTAGTCAAGAACAAGGTCGCGCCGCCTTTCAAGACGGCCGAGTTCGACATCCTTTATGGCGAAGGCATCAGCCGCGAGGGCGAGATCATCGACATGGGTGTCGAGAACCGCATCCTCGAAAAGTCCGGTGCCTGGTACGCCTACGCTGGCGAGAAGATCGGCCAGGGCAAGGACAATGCGCGCGAGTTCCTGCGCGAGAACCCCGACGTGGCGCGCGAAATCGAGAACAAGGTGCGCGAGGCGGTGGGCATTCCGCTGCTTGGCGCGCCGGGTGCGGCGGCCTGAGCCGCCTTCCGTCGGCCGCGCCGACGGGCCGATGCGCCGTGCGGCGGCGCCGACCGTCTCGCTGAAGGGTCGCGCGCTGCGCTGGCTCTCGCAACGCGAGCACTCGCGGGCCGAGTTGGCGCGCAAACTGCTGCGCGTTGCGCAAGCCGCGTCGTCCGAGCCCGGTGCGTCGGCTGAGGAAGACGACGACGAAGACAAACAGCACGCGGTGCAGGCGCGCGTCGAGGCTGTGCTCGACCAGCTCACAGCGGCCGGTCTGCTCGACGATGCGCGTGCTGCCGAGTCGGTGGTCAGCGCCAAGGCGGCGCGCTGCGGCGAGCGCGGCCTGCGCCAGTGGTTGCACACCCGCGGGCTGTCCGGTGAGGTCGCCGAACAGGCTCTGGCCGGCGCCCGCGGCGGCGAGTTCGACCGCGCGCGAGAGCTCTGGCGACGCCGCTTCGGCGTGCGCCCCACCGACGCGCGCGAGATGGCGCGGCAGTCGCGCTTCCTGGCCAGCCGCGGCTTCGGCGCCGATACCATCCGGCGCCTGCTGCGCTCGGGCGACTTCGACGACGAAGGTGTCGAGCCCGAGGCGATGCCTGGCGCCAGCACCTTGGGGCCCGGCGCCGACTGAAGCGCCGCGCCGTGGCCGGCCGAAAAAGGTTGCGGTGCTACATTCGCCGCCGCGCCACCCCGGCGTCAGCCGCCGACTCCGCCCACCTCTTCCTCGATGAGCCTTCCGCCCGCTGCCGCCGGCCGCCAGCTCGAGCACCGCCGCCAGGTCGAGGTGCAGGTGTACTCGCGCGGCGACGGCCTGTGGGAAGTCGAGGCCCGGCTCACCGACATCAAGACGCACGACGCCCAACTGGTCTCCGGCACACGGGCGGCGGGTCAGCCGATCCATGATCTGCTGCTGCGTCTGGTGGTGGACCGCCGCTTCGAGATCCTCCAGGCCGGCTCCGAATCCCGCGCGACGCCCTACCCCGGCCACTGCGACCGCAGCCTGCCAGGCGAGCCGGGCGACCGTTACGCCGCACTCGTCGGACTGAACCTGATGCGCGACTTCCGCCGCACGATGCGCGAGCGCGTCGGCGGGACCGCCGGCTGCACGCACCTGAGCGAACTGGCCCAGGTGCTGCCCACCGCCGTGGTCCAGGCCTTCGCCGGTGAAGTCATCGACAACCGCGGCGATGGAGAAGGCGCGGTGCGGCCGTTCCAGCTCGACCGCTGCCACGCGCTGGCCAGCGACGGCGAGGCGGTGCGCCTGTTCTATCCTCGCTGGCTGCGCCGCCAGGACGCGGGCGCTGGCCCGAGTGCCTGAGTTCCTTTCACGAACCCCTCCGCCAAAGGCCCCACCATGAAGATCCACGAGTACCAGGCCAAGGAACTGCTGCGCGCCCATGGCGTGCCCGTGCCCCGCGGCTATCCGGCCTTCAGCGTGCGCGAGGCGGTCGAAGGCGCGCAAAAGCTCGGTGGCGGCGTCTGGGTGGTCAAGGCGCAGATCCATGCCGGCGGACGCGGCAAGGGCGGCGGCGTCAAGCTGGCGCGCGCGATGGGCGAGGTCGAGGTGCTGGCCGGCCAGATCCTGGGCATGCAGCTCAAGACCCACCAGACCGGCCCCGAGGGCCAGAAAGTGCGGCGGCTGTTGGTCGAAGAAGGCGCCGACATCAAGAAGGAGTACTACGTCGCCGCGCTGACCGATCGCGCCACGCAGAAGGTGGCGCTGATGGCCAGTTCAGAGGGCGGCATGGACATCGAGGAGGTGGCCCACAGCAAGCCGGAGAAGATTCTCAAGGTCTTCGTCGATCCGCTCGTCGGCCTGACGGATTCTCAGGCGCTCGAGCTCGCTGCCGGCATCGGCGTGCCCGAGGCCTCGCAGGCCGAGGCGATGGACGTCCTGCGCAAGCTCTACACCTGCTACATGGCCACCGACGCCAGCCTGGCCGAGATCAACCCGCTGATTCTCGAAGGCTCGGGCCACATCAAGGCGCTGGACGCCAAGTTCAATTTCGACAGCAACGCGCTCTACCGTCACCCAGAGATCGTGGCCTACCGCGACCTCGACGAAGAAGACCCGGCCGAGGTGGAAGCCAGCCGCTTCGACCTGAGCTACATCAGCCTGGACGGCAACATCGGCTGCCTGGTCAATGGCGCGGGCCTGGCGATGGCGACGATGGACACCATCAAGCTGTTCGGCGGCGAACCGGCGAACTTCCTCGATGTCGGCGGCGGCGCCACCGCCGAGAAGGTCACCGAGGCCTTCAAGATCATGCTCAAGAACGAGCGCGTGAAGGGCATCCTGGTGAATATCTTCGGCGGCATCATGCGCTGCGACACCATCGCCGAAGGCGTGATCGCCGCCTGCAAGGCCGTCAACCTGAGCGTACCGCTGGTGGTGCGCATGAAGGGCACCAACGAAGACCTGGGCAAGAAGATGCTGGCCGACAGCGGCCTGCCGATCATCAGCGCGGGCACGATGGCCGAAGCGGCCAGCAAGATCGTCGCCGCCGTCCAGTAAAGCCCGAGGGACCCGTCATGAGCATCCTGATCAACAAGCACACCCAGGTCATCACCCAAGGAATCACCGGCAAGACCGGGCAGTTCCATACCCGCATGTGCCGCGACTACGCCAACGGCAAGAACTGCTTCGTCGCCGGTGTCAACCCGAAGAAGGCGGGAGAGGACTTCGAAGGCATCCCGATCTTCGCCAGCGTGGCCGAGGCCAAGGCGCAGACGGGGGCCAGCGTCAGCGTGATCTACGTGCCGCCCGCCGGCGCCGCCGCCGCAATCTGGGAGGCGGTCGAGGCCGACCTGGACCTGGCCATCTGCATCACCGAGGGCATCCCGATCAAGGACATGCTCGAAGTGCGCAACCGAATGCGCACCAAAGAGGCCGCCGGCGGCAAGCAGACGCTGCTGCTGGGCCCCAACTGCCCCGGCACCATCACGCCCGAAGAGATCAAGATCGGCATCATGCCCGGCCACATCCACCGCAAGGGCCGCATCGGGGTGGTCAGCCGCTCGGGCACGCTGACCTATGAAGCGGTCGCGCAGCTGACCGAGATCGGCCTCGGCCAGAGCAGCGCGGTGGGCATCGGGGGCGATCCGATCAACGGGCTCAAGCACCTCGATGTGATGCGCCTGTTCAACGACGACCCCGAGACCGACGCCGTGATCATGATCGGCGAGATCGGCGGCCCGGACGAGGCGGAGGCCGCGCGCTGGTGCAAGGCGAACATGAAGAAGCCGGTGGTCGGCTTCATCGCCGGCGTCACCGCGCCGGCGGGCAAGCGCATGGGCCACGCCGGCGCGCTGATCAGCGGCGGCGCCGACACCGCCGACGCCAAGCTCGCCGTGATGGAGGAGTGCGGCTTCACCATCACACGCAACCCGTCCGAGATGGCGCGGCTGCTGAAGTCGCTGCTGTAGACCGCAGACCACCGCAGAGGCAGCAGCGGCAGCGGCATCCAGAGCACGCATGGAGCACTGGGCCGACGCCGCTTTCTGGATCGCGCTGGGCAAGATCGTCTGGGTCAACATCCTGCTGTCGGGTGACAACGCCGTAGTCATCGCGCTGGCCGCTCGCGGGTTGCCCGAGTCGCAGCGGCGCAGGGCGGTGATCGGCGGCAGCGCCGCGGCGATCGTGATGCGGGTCGTGCTGACGATTTTCGCGGTCGAACTGCTGCACCTGCCTTACCTCAAGCTGGTTGGCGCGGTGCTGCTGTTCTGGATCGGCGTGCAGCTCATGGTGCCCGAGGCAGACCATGAGGGCGGCATCAAGTCGGCCGGCGACCTCTGGGGCGCCATCCGCACCATCCTGATTGCCGACCTGGTGATGAGCCTGGACAACGTGATTGCGGTGGCCGCTGCCGCGGAAAGCGGGCCGCCGGGGAGCCGCACGATGTTGCTGATCGTCGGTCTGGGCCTGTCGATCCCGCTGATCATCGCGGGCAGCCAGTTGCTGATGCACGTGATGGAGCGATTCCCGGTCATCGTGACGCTGGGCGCGGCGCTGCTGGGATTCGTCGCCGGCGAGATGCTCGTGCACGACGCGGCGGTCGAGACCTTCTTCATCGGCCTGGGTGGCGCGACCACGACCATCGTCGAGCTGGCTGGGGCGGTGGGCGTGGTGGTGCTGGGCACCTGGCTCGCGCGGCGCAAGATTCGCCCATTGCCGGAGCAAGAAAGAGGGAGCAGCTGATGGTGGAGTGGATTGCCGCGATCAGCTGGATTGCGGTGCTGGAAATCACCGCCATCGACATCCTGCTGGGTGGTGACAACGCGGTCGTCATTGCCCTGGCCTGCCGCAAGTTGCCGCCCAAACAGCGCCGTCTGGGCATCCTGTGGGGCACTGCGGGCGCCATCGTGCTGCGCGTGGTGCTGATCGTCTTTGCCCTCAGCCTGCTGCAGGTACCCGGCCTGAAGCTGGCCGGGGCGTTGCTGCTGCTCTGGATCGGTGTCAAGCTGATGCTCGCCGAAGACGAGGAGGGCCACGGCGACGTGGCCGCCAGCGACAAGCTGTGGGGCGCGGTGAAGACCGTCATCGTGGCCGACTTCGTGATGAGCCTGGACAACGTGATCGCCATCGCTGGCGCAGCCGAGACCGCGCCGGCCGAGCAGCAGCTGGCGTTGGTCATCTTCGGCCTGCTGGTGTCGATCCCGATCATCGTCTGGGGCAGCCAGCTGGTGATCAAGTTGATGGACCGCTTCCCGATCATCATCACGCTGGGCGCGATGCTGCTGGGCTGGATCGCCGGCACCATGCTGGTCGGCGACACGCTGACGCTGCCCTACCTGCCCACCGACGCGCCCGTCAAACCCGGCGCTGCGCCGCAGGCGGTGGCTGCTCTGCGCTATTCGGCGGGCCTCGCCGGTGCCCTGTTTGTCTTGGCACTGGGCCTGTTTCTGCAAAGGCGGGCCGCGGCGGCGCGCTGAGCCGGCCCGGACCCCGCCCTGCCACGGCGAGCTTGCGGCCCACGATGCACGCGCAGCCTGAAACCCGGTTCGGTGCCTGGCAGATCGTCCGTGCGCTGGGCGCCGGGGCCCACGGCAGCCTGCATCTGGCGCGGGACGAGCGCAACAACCGATGGGCCGCGCTGAAGCTGCTGCCGCTGGGGGATGACGAGGCGCGCACGCGCTTTGTCGGGGAGGCGCAGGCGCTGGGACGGCTGGCGCATCCGGACATCGTGGGCGTACTGGGCCACGGGCAGGCCGGGCGCGTCGGCTGGCTTGCGATGGAGCCGCTGGGCGGCAGTGACCTGCGCCGATACACCCGGCCGGCGCGTTTGCTGCCCGAGGCGCTGGTGCTGGACATCGGCGTGCGGCTGGCCCTGGCGCTGGCCCACGCCCATGAACGCGGCGTGGTGCACCGCGACATCAAGCCGTCGAACGTCATGGTCGACTGGACGTCCCGCCGCATGGCGCTGACCGACTTCGGCCTGGCGCGGCTGGACGACGCCTCGCGCACGCGCAGCGGCGTGATCTCGGGCAGCCCCGACTACATGGCGCCCGAGTTGCTGGCCGGCGCGCCGGCGAACGCCGGCAGCGATGTGTACGCGCTGGGCGCGCTGCTGTTCGAATTGCTTGCAGGCCGCCGGCCGCATGAGGCGCAGTCGCTGGGCGCGCTGCTGCGCCGGGTGGCGACGATGCCGGCGCCCGACCTGCGCGGCGTACGCCCGGACCTCGCCCCGGCCGTCGCCGACGCGGTGGGTCAGGCGCTGCAGTGCCGTCCCGCCGACCGCCCGCGCGGCGCAGCGGCCTTTGCCGCGGCCCTTCAGGCTGCCGCCGCCCGGCTGCCGTCGCCCGGAGCGTCGACCTGAGGGTCGCCCACGAGTTCCAGACCGGGCGTTCCGAGGCACAATCTGCGGCCCCGCCCAGCACCCAGCGCCCCTTGTCCTTCACGCTCGAGTTTCACGCTGCCGTCGACCCCGGGCGCGCGCGCAGCAACAACGAGGACGCCGTCGCCCTGGACGAAGGCGTCGGGTTGGCCGTATTGGCCGACGGCATGGGCGGCTACAACGCCGGCGAGGTGGCCAGCAACATGGCCACCACCTTCATCCGCGCCGAGCTCGGCCGCTGGCTGCGCGAAGCCAGCGCGCTCGCGACAGACGCCGAGGTCAAGCGGGCGATGGACATCTGCGTGGACAACGCCAACCGCGCGATCTTCAACGCCGCAAACTCCAACCCGCAGTACGCCGGCATGGGCACCACGCTGGTGGTGGCCGTGTTCCGCGATTCCCGCGTGCTCGTCGGCCATGTCGGCGACTCGCGCTGCTACCGGCTGCGCGCCGGCCGGCTGCAGCAGATCACGCGCGACCATTCGTTGTTGCAAGAGCAGATCGACGCCGGGATCATCACCCCCGAGCAGGCGGCGTTTTCGGCCAACAAGAACCTGGTCACCCGGGCCGTCGGCGTCGAAGACACGGTGCTGCTGGAAACCCATCTGCATGAGGTGCAGCCCGGCGATCAGTACCTGATGTGCTCAGACGGCCTGTCCGACATGCTCGATGACGCGACGCTGTCACAGTTGCTGCAAGCCCACGGCGCGCTGAATGCCGGCGCCGATGCGTTGATTGCGGCCGCCAACGAGGCCGGGGGAAAGGATAATATTTCGGTCGTCCTGGCGCGCGCCGCCGGCGGCGCCGGGCTGACCTTGCGTTCCTGGTGGCCGTTTCGCCGTTGACCAGGATCCGACTCACCAAGTAGCACGCCCGCTCGGGTGCGCACACAAGGGCAGGCATGGGCAAGCTGGTCGTATCGCTGGACGGTGTGGTCATCAAGGAAGTCCAGATCACGAAGGACAAGACGACCCTGGGTCGCCGGCCTTACAACGACATCGTCATCGACAACCTCGCCGTCAGCGGCGAGCACGCGGTGCTGCAGATGGTGGGCGCCGACATCTTCATCGAAGATCTCAACAGCACCAACGGCACCTACATCAACGGCAAGGCCGTCAAGAAGCAGCTGCTGCAGCACAACGACACCGTCGAGATCGGCAAGTACAAGATCCGGTACATGGTGGACGAGAGCAGCGAGTACGAGAAGACGATGATCATGCGCCCCGGCAGCAGCGGGCTGCACCACGGCGGCTTTGCCGGCGTGACGCAGGCGCAGCCCTCGGGCTTTGGCGCTCTGCCTGTCACCACGTCGGCCTCGGCCGCGACGCTGGCCCCGGCGTCGATCCGCGTGCTCAACGGCGCCGCGGCCGGCCGCGAGGTGACGCTGACCAAGGTCGTCACCACTGTCGGCAAGCCCGGCGTGCAGGTCGCCAGCATCACGCGCCGGCCCGGCGGCTACGCCTTCGCGCATGTCGAAGGGTCGGCGCGTCCCAGCGTCAACGGGGTGCCGCTGGTCGGCGATTCGGTGCCGCTGCGCAACGGCGACATCATCGAGCTTGCCGGCACGCAGATGCAGTTCATCCACCCGTAGAGCCGGCTTGCACTGCGTGCGGCGTGCCGGCGTGATGCCGTTCACGCACACCGCGCGGCATTTGGCAGACCCCGGTGCGGGCCGCCGGAGAATGAGACCTTGACGGCCTGTGCGCGCTGCGCCAGCCGCATGATCCCCAGTCTCCTTCACCGCCCCGCCGGCCATTGCCCATGCAGATTCGTGTTCTCGGATGTTCGGGTTCGATCGCGGCTGGAAACCGGACCACCTCGTTCCTGGTCGACGGCAGCATCCTGATCGATGCAGGTACCGGCGTCGGCGACCTGACGCTCGACGAGATGGCGGCCATCGATCACATCCTGATCAGCCACTCGCACCTGGACCACGTGCTGTCGATCGGCCTGCTGGCCGACAGCGTGACGCGGCGCCGCGAAGGCCTGCCGCCGGTGCAGGTCCACGCCCTGCCGCAAACCATCGCGGCGCTGCGCACACACATCTTCAACGGGGTGATCTGGCCCGACTTCACCCGCCTGCCCAGTGTCGCGCACCCGGTGCTGGCCTTCGAGCCCTACGCGGTGGGTCAGGTACTGGATCTCGAAGGCCGGCGCATCGAAGTGCTGCCGGCCGCACACACCGTGCCGGCGGTGGGCTTCGCCGTGCTCGGCAGCTCAGGCGCCTGGGTCTTCACCGGGGACACCGGCCCCAACGCCGCGCTGTGGCAGCGGCTGGCCGAGTTGCCGGTCAGCATGCTGGTCATCGAGACCGCCTTTCGCGACGAGCAACTCGACCTGGCGCGGCGCAGCGGCCACCTGTGCCCGCAGCAGCTCGAGGTCGAGCTGAAGTTCCTGCGCCAGCCCACGGACGTCTACATCACCCACATCAAGCCGGGCGAGATGGACACGGTAATGGGCGAGATCGCCGCGCAGCAGACCCGCCACCGGGTCAGCGCGCTGCAGACCGGCCAGGTTCTGCACCTCGCGTCCTGAGAGCGCCTGTCACCCCGCCCGGGGTGACAAGAACTGTCACTTTTCGCCGGTCCTTGCCGCCGGCTGGTCGCCAAAGGTGACCAAGAACGTCGGCCGGCGTGACCAATTGCCTCAAGCCGGGGCGCTGACGGTGCGAAGTCGGGTTGGCACGCAGGCTGCATAGATCGTTGCGTCCCCTCCCCAACCCCTCCCTTAGGAGCTGAATTCATGAAGCGCGTCCAACAAGGTTTCACCCTGATCGAACTGATGATCGTCGTGGCGATCATCGGCATCCTGGCTGCCGTCGCACTGCCGGCGTACCAGGATTACACGGCCAAGGCCAAGATCTCTGAAGTCATTCTGGCGGCCAGCCAGTGCCGCACGGCGGTGTCCGAGGTCTACCAGACCGGCAGTGCCGCCCCGTCGGCCAACGGCTACGGCTGCGAGACCAGCACGACATCCAGCAAGTTCGTCGCCTCGGTGGCCACCAACACCAACGGCGTGATCACCGTCACCTCGACGACCACGACCGATCTGCCAAGTGATGCACGTGGAATGACGGTCACGCTGACGCCTTCCAACGCGTCCGGCACGGCGCTCACCTACACCGCGGGCACCCAGGTCGCGCAGTTCGTCTGCAAGCCGGGCACTATGCCGGCCAAGTACCTGCCGGGTTCGTGCAAGTAATGTCCTGAACTTTCAGGCCATGAACGAAGGGGCGCGAAAGCGCCCCTTTTCGTTTCGATGGCGCGCCAGCGCCTTCCTTCATCATCGCCACCCTGATGCAGGACGAGATCGAACTGACCATCCTGATGCCCTGCCTGGACGAGGTGCGTACGCTGCCCGCGTGCATCGCCAAGGCCCGGGGCTTCCTCGAGCGCCACGGCATCGCCGGCGAGGTGCTGGTGGCCGACAACGGCTCGGTCGACGGCTCGCAGGGAGTGGCGCAGGCCGCAGGCGCGCGCGTGGTGGCCGTCGCCCAGCGTGGTTACGGCGCTGCGCTGCGCACCGGCATCGAATCGGCACGCGGCCGCTTCGTCATCATGGGCGACGCTGACGACAGCTACGACTTCAGCCGCCTGGGCCCTTTCGTCGACGCGCTGCGCCAGGGCCATGACCTGGTGATCGGCAACAGGTTTCGCGGCGGCATTGCGCCGGGCGCCATGCCCTTTCTGCACCGCTGGCTGGGCAACCCGGTGCTGAGCTTTCTCGGCCGCCGCTTCTTCGGCGGCGCGCTGGGCGACTTCCACTGCGGGCTGCGAGGATTCCGCCGCGAATCGATGCTGCGACTGGGCCTGGTGACGCCGGGCATGGAGTTCGCCAGCGAAATGATCGTCAAGGCGCTGCAGGCGCAGCTGCGCATCGCCGAAGTGCCGACCACGCTGGTCAAGGACGGCCGCGGCCGTCCGCCGCACCTCCGCACCTGGCGCGACGGCTGGCGACACCTGCGCTACCTGCTGCTGTACACGCCGCGCTGGCTGTTCCTCTATCCCGGCGTGGCTCTCACGCTGGTCGGTCTGCTGCAGCTGGTCTTTGCCAATCTGGCCGACCCTGCCGCCGTGCGCTGGCCTGTGGGCATCCACACCCAGCTGTTTGCGTCGGCAGCGATGGTCCTGGGGTACCAGACGGTGCTCTTCGCGATGGCCGCGGTGATGGCGCGGCACTTCGCGCGCCTGGATGCCCCGCACCCGCGGGAACAGTGGACGCGGCGGCTGGCCAGCGGCCTCTGGCTGCCGCTGGGTGGTGGGTTGGCGGCGCTGATCGGGCTGGCGCTGTGCACCAGTCTCACGCTGCAGTGGGGCCGCGCGGGCTTCGGCGCGCTGGACCCTGAAGTGGCGATGCGCCAGATCATCCCCGGCCTGGCGCTGGTGCTGGTGGGCACGCAGTCGCTGCTGGCCTCGGTGTTCTTTGCCGCGATGCGCAGCGCCTTCGACTCCAGCCGCCAGCCTGCGCTGCGCGGTCCTTCCGAGCCCGCATGAGGACCCCGGTGACGCGAGCGCTGGCGTTCGAGCTGGCCGCGCTGACGCTGCTGGCCGCCGCGGCGGCCGCCGCGATCCCGCTGTCCACCGGCTACCTGGCCTGGAGCTGGGACGCGCTGAACCACCACATCTACCTGGGCCTGACCGCCGAGACGCCGCGCTGGCATCTGGATGTGCTGCCGGCGAGCTTTCAGACCTACCAATACCCTTATCTGTACTGGCCGGTCTACCGGCTGAGCCTGTGGGACTGCTGCGGCGCGCAGGCCGGGGCGTTGTGGTCGGCGCTGCAGGCCGCGCTGCTGCTGCCGCCGGTTTGGCTGGTCGCGCACAGGCTGCTTCCCGCCACCGGCGGGCCGGCCTGGCAGGGCGTGCTGGAGCGCTTGGCCGCCTGTGTGCTGGCCTTCGCCAGCGTGGTCGTGCTGACCGGGCTGGAGACGACCTCGAACGATCTGATGGCCGCGGTGCCGCTGCTGTGGGCGGTGGCGCTGAGCCTGCGGCCGCCCAGCCATCGCCGGGCCTTCGGCGCGGCCGCGCTGTGGGGTGTGGCGACGGCCTTCAAGCTGTCCAACGGGCTCTACCTGCCGCTGCTGCTGCTGTGGTGGTGGCTGCCGACGCGGCCGCATCTGCCGTGGCGGCGAGCGATGGCGCTGGCGGCGGGCGCGCTGCTCGGCTTCGGGCTGACTTACGCGCCGTGGGGATGGCAGCTATGGCAGCTGACCGGCAACCCGCTGCACCCGTTCTTCGGGCACTGGTTCGGCGGGGGTTGACGACGTGCTGCGCTTCAGGCCCGACGACTGGCTGGAGGGCCTGCTGCGCCCTTTCGTGATGCTCGACCCGCTGGCCGGCGTGTACTTCGAGGACCCGGCGCCGGACCTGCGCTTTGCCGCGCTGATCGTGCTGCTGTCGATTGCGGTGGTGGTCGCGCTGCGCGCGCGGCGCTGGCCAGCGGGGCTGAAGGTCGAGCCAGCCCGTCTGCTGCTGGGCATCCTGGCGGTGCTTTACGTGTGGACCTTCACCATCGGCAACGGCCGCTACTTCAACGCCGCGCTATTGCTGGTGGGCCCGTTGCTGGTGCTGGCCTGGCGGCTGCTGCCGGGCAGCGCGGCCTTTCGCTGGATGGTGCTGGCCGGCCTGGTGTTTTCTCAGGTCTACATGGTGCAGCGCCTGTGGGAGCCCAACCGCTGGGGCATGGTGCATTGGCAGGACGGCCCCGGCCTGCCGATCGAGGCCTCGTCGCTGCGCGAGCAGCCGGCGGTGTTACTGACGATCACCGCGGTGTCGTACTCGCTGCTGGTGCCGCGCTTTCATCCGCAGTCGCGCTGGGCCAACATCGCTGGCCAGCATGAGGTCGAGCCCGGCATGTCCGAGTATCCGCGGCTGCGTGCGCTGCTGCAAAGCGGGCTGCCGATGTACGTCGTCGTGCCCGGCATGGCCGAGTACCTGGACGCCGCCGGCCAGCCCATCGGCCGCATGCGCGAGCAGATCGGGCAGGTGCTGGCGCCGCACGCGCTGGCGCTGGCGGGGCAGGCGTGCAGCGTGCTGCGCTCGGGCCTGAGCGCGCGTGCGCCCAACCGCAAAGGCGAGTCCGCCAACGTCGAGGGCTTCTGGGTCTGCCCGGTGCGCCACGCCGAAGACGCGCGTTCAGTGCACGAGGCCGGCATGCTCGCGCTGCGGCGTTTCGACGATGTGTTCGAGCGCGTCGAGCAGCGCTGCCCGCGTTTCTTCCCGCCGGGCGGCGGCCGCGGGCGGCTGGTGGGCGGCGTGGCGGTGCGCCAGTACACGGCCGCCGACACCACGCTGTACATCGACGAGACGGGCGAGGTCCGCTACAAGTACTTCCGCGCGATGAACGCCACCACTCTGGGCAACCTGGACGCGGTGCGCGGCGGTGCCTTCGAGATCGAATGCCACAAGATCCCCGGCCGCTACCGGTTGCCATGGCAGCGGGACTGAGCGACACCTTGATCGATGCCCCGCCACCGCGGCTGGCGGTGCTGCTGTGCACGCATGACGGCGAAGCCTTTCTCGCCGGGCAGCTGCACAGCCTGCTTGCGCAGAACCGGCTGCCGCAGTGGGTGCTGGTCCACGACTGGGGCAGCCGCGACGGCACGCGCGCGCTCGTCGAAGCGTGCCGCCAGCGCTCGCCTGCAGCCGTGCAGTGGTCCTTGCACTGGCATGCCCAGGCGCCGGGCGCCACGCGCAGCTTTCTCGATGCGATCGAGCACAGCCTGAACACGCAGCCCGACTTCGACTACCTGCTGCTGTGCGACCAGGACGACGTGTGGGAGGCGGACAAGCTGGAGGTCTTCGCACGCACGATCCAGGCGCAACCCGGGCTCGACCTGCTGTACTGCGATGTCTCGGTGATCGACGCGGCAGGCCGCCCGCTGGCGACGAGTTACCTGGGCGCCGGCGGTGCCTTCGGGCAGCCGATGGACATTGCGCACGCCTGCACGATGTTTGTCAGCACCGCCAGCGGCATGTCGATGGCCTTGTCGCGCCGCTTCCTCGAGCGCCACCGCAGCGCCTGGGCGATGCCCGACTGGCTGGCACACGACTGGGCGTTGACGATCCTGGCGCATCTGACGGCGGCCCGCGTGGCCTTCGTCCCGCAGAGCCTGGTGCGCTACCGGCAGCATGCGGGCAACCTGGTGGGTGGGCAGGGCGGCACGCGGCGAAGCGGGCAAGCCGGCGGGTGGTCGCCGCTGGCGGCCTGGGCGCGAGCGCGGCGTCATGTCGATGCGGTGCAGCGCCAGTACGAGGCCTGCGCCAGTCGGCTGCCGATCGACGCCGCTCAGCGCCCGCGCGCGCGCGTCGGCCGCTGGGCCGTGGCGCACGCAGTGCTCGCGGGCCGGTCCTTGCGCGGGCTGCGCAAGTGCAGGGTGGCGCTGGGCTACCTGCTGCTGTGGCGCTGAGCCCCGGTGGCGATCGCGCGCTGGTAGACCTCCAGCACGCCCTGGGCGAAGGCGGCGGCGCCGAAGTGGCTGCGCGCCCGTGCCCGGCCGATGGCCACACGCTGCTGGCGCAGCGTCTCGTCGTCGAGCACACGTTCGATGGCCTGCACCAGTGCTTGCTGTTCATCGGGTTCGAGCGCGCAGTCGACCAGCGCCTCGCCCAGCGTCTCCTCGACCGCCGGCAGCCGCCACGCCAGCACCGCCGTGCCGGCAGCCATCGCTTCGGCCAGCACCAGGCCGAAGCCTTCGCGCGTGGACGGCAGCAGCAGCAGGCGGGCCGACTTCAGATGCGCGATCACCTCATCGTGCTGCGCCACCTCGCCCAGGTGCACCAGCGCGCCGCGCAGGCCGAGCGCGTCCACCTCGGCCGCCACCTGCGCCGCCAGCGGCCCGCCGCCCACCAGTTTCAGCCGCAGCGGCGGCCGGCCGCTGGCCTGCCGGCGCGCGCTCACGGCGGCGGCCGCACGCAGGAAGACCTCCGGATGCTTGTGCGGCACCAGCCGGCCGATGAACACCAGGTCCGCTGGCAGCGGGTGCGCCGGCACGGCCTCGATGCGGTCGATGTCGATCGCATTGGGCACCACCGAGACGGAGGCCCCGGGCAACCCCATGCGGCCCACCAGATCGGCCTGCACCGCTGCGCTGACCGTCAGCACGCGGGTGTACGGCAGCCGCACCAGCAGCCGCTCGGCGCGCGACGCCAGCAGCGCATCCAGCGACGACAGCCACTGGTCGGCCGCCTTCGGGCCCGCCGCGGCGGTGTCGTGGATCGTCGCCACGATC